>Ga0209671_1004208_pt1 | contig 14174 bp, 6 predicted proteins | sample WorMetHERISLAND2_2_FD_187401 | JGI IMG/M metagenome (GOLD analysis project Ga0209671, IMG submission 187401) | Marine gutless worms symbiont microbial communities from Max Planck institute for Marine Microbiology, Germany - Olavius geniculatus... | ecosystem: Host-associated > Annelida >... | reverse complement strand
CAAGTCTATATCATTCACAAGGGGCGCCACGGAACTATCGTTATGCGATCCAGATAGAGAATTTGGTATTTGAATATTAACTTAGCGTGAACACCCCAATTTTCAGCTAAACTACTGAACCGGAACTGCTATAGGCTTTCGCGCGTCTCGTGAGCATTAGCTCAAATTTCTTGTTAACACAATGCAGTACATTCTAAGTATAACTTTCGACTTTCTATTATACTGTGGAAGATATGAATCACTGGACAGGTGTCCACTAACAAACTAAATTGAATGAAGACTTAATCATATGTGATACTAGGTTGCACAGAATTTAACCACTACATCCATATATTTGAAAATATGACAACACGGCTTGCCCCTAGAGAGACCTGTTGTTTTCGGCTGTTTACTGTTCAACGCTTATTGTTCGCTTGTTATAGCGGTGATGAATTGCGACCACACACACTGATTGTTAACTCTCTCTGTTAGCTCTCAGTCTCATCCCATCAGGTTAGTGGTAAATGATTGGCAGCCAGGTTAGTGGTACCGTTCCGTTGACCACTCATTTCAGCGGCCCTCCAGTGAATGACGAATGGACACTGTGCAGCATTAGTCTAGTCGAATGTAGCTTGTTCTTGACTGAGAATGCGTCTGTGTCTGCAATTATTTTTCTGTTTGTCAGTTTCAGGGGCCAAATTTACAAAACATCGTAAGACAAATTTTTGACATTGTAACGACATATGGAAAGTTTATGACAGATTTGCGAATTGCGATAAACTGCGATTTACAAAAAAAACTTGCATGAGAAGGTTGCGACAAAGTACAACAAAATGTACGACAGCTCATTACCTGTCACACGAAAACCAAGCTCACACGCGGTAGATATTACGATTTGTCATTAATATATAATTCTCACATAATGCCATAACACGTATAAATTTCGTTTGCGCTGGTTTTAGGCAGCAAAATCGCCACAAAATTAGTTCAATTCTCGTTGTTTGCATTGGTAATTGTTGGCAACGGCGGAAGCAGACGATCAATGCAGAGCTGTGCGCTCCAGGCTGAGTGACATTGCACTGTAATTGGTTGAGGTCACTGTAATGGTGGCTGATTGGTTGGCTAATTTTAGCGACTACAGAGTTAGGACAGAGTTGCGAGCGAGTTACGAATTCATAAAATCAGCTTTCAAAATTTGGATACACGGCTTGCCGTTTGAGGCAATCGATCGGTCGATCGCCTAAATCAATCACCTACTCGCTGGCCATGCTGACTGATTTTTGGTAAATTTACACAAATTTGCAGTTAGTTTTCACTGTGCCATTGTATGGTAATTGAAAAGCCAACTGAAGCACACGTGCACAATGCGAAAACTGTTTAAGAATATAGTACTTTTCTACAATTTTTGCTTATTACATTTCAGAATTCATTCATTTTTGCTCGTAGATCTGTGTAAACACTTGCTGAGCGTGAGGAGTGACTTTGATGGGCCTTATGCTTAGATGAACACCCCTGATCTTAGCGTTTACACACTACAGTGATAGGCCTTGTCCCTGTCGTAATCGATTGTCTACCGTCTCCGGCGCAATCGATTTTTCAATCGCTTTTCGTTTTCAAATGGCAAGCCCTGTTCAGATACAATGTTTTTAAGACAATCTTACGACATCATAACTTGCTGATTTATGACAAAGTTACGAGGAAGATGCGACAATTTTACGAGAATCTTTCGAACGTTTTACAAAACATCAAACATTTTATGATGTTTTGTATATTAGGCCCCAGGTTTTTTCAGGTGTTTTAACTCAAGTGTGAAGTAGGTTGCGTGCTTCTCCTTACAGTTTATCTTCTGCTGTTATCGTTAAATCATATTTGGTGAGGAATTGTGGTGATAATGTCAGTCACATGGTTTCTCATATTTTGTTTCTAAAGTTTGTTTATGACTTAAATATCACTTTATTATGGGGCCCTCCCAACCTTGAATGTCCTAAGTGTCATGCATGGTGGTATTTACAGTTTCCAGGATTTAAGTGAAGGTGAGTTTGTATTTGCATTCTGGTGTTTTCGTTTTGCAGTAGGCAAAATTTTGCAAGGCTTTTGAAGCATTTTGCCTATAATTTGGCATTATGTTAGCAGTAAAATGGCAGCATTTGTTTATGCTTAAGTATATATAGATGCATAGTTACCAGTAAATTATTGCACTTGATGTTTGTTTTCAGCGGTGTCTGGTGCATACTATCAGATGGAAGCCAAAAGATGCTGGGCAGCTGTGTTTGCTGGCTTAGGACTGTGCCATTGACAATTGACATTATTGCTGGCAGTGACTTGACTGTTCTTACATGTCTCGATGTGCATATGAAATAGATTATACTATGCCCCACACTGAATAATACCAATTAGATATCAGTGCTTCTCCACTAGTACAGAGTGGTGCAAAATTAAGTGAATATTTCATTTGCATTCAGCAAAACGTTCTAAGCTGCAAATCCAGTTTCAGTGGTATATCAAAGAATGTGTAATATCGACAAAAGTGCAGAAAATACCAATTCTTTGTTTCAGTAACATGCATGTAGGTGATCTACATTCAGTAGAACGTCATAATTGAGCAAATGTCTATGTAAACTGTAAAGCATTGTGTTCCACGTTTTGTGCAACCCTGTACTTTACCTATTATTAGTCTGCTTGGGTTCCAAGTCAGATCAGTTTCTAGCTGATATCGAGAGGACCTTTTAACTGTAATCCTTAAAATGTATTTTACTGTGCAAATGGAAATCTCTCAACAGTACAGTATTTGTTAAATATATGTCAATGATGTTAATATATTTGAGTAGTGTTTTGCTTAGTAAATAAATTGAAGTGCATATTGTAGCATTTGCTAGTCTCTCACTCTCTCATTTTGCTAGTCCCTCCTATAACTAAACTATAAACTAAACTGTAGCCTAAACTAAGACACAGCATGAGTGAATGAGTATAGTTTTGCATCTTGCTTAACACATTAATCCTGGGCCTAAGTTTGAAAACTTTGTAACCGGCTGAACGTAACGCAATTTGTGTTGTATTTCGGACATTGTTTATCAGTTTCTTGTCACAGCACTGTCTTTTTCCTACAAATCGTCATTCATCTCCATTATGATTTGGTTTTTGTTTGGTGTTTTTGATGTAGCTTACATAATTCTTATATTAAAAATATTCCCAACATTCATTTGTGATATTATGAAGTTCGTAATGCAGACATTTTGTTACCTATTTTGTGCGTGAAATATTCGGCTTCTGGCGGCTTTGCTGCTCTATCCCACCTGCAGGGCTATGTCACTGTACCCTGCTGGTGGACTAACGCCCCAGACCTCTGTGTTGTCCCCCATAGCTAATTCCTGGCTTTGCTCCTAAAGATAAGCATAAGAAAATCTCGGGCAAATTTCAGTATCTTCGTTTTGGCAGGTGAAATTTAATAGTACGCACAATTAAAAGCCAGGAATCAATGGATTTGTGTTAATTAATTGCGAAGTAATAATTGCAAATGGTGATGAACTGAGATGCTCTGAGTCTAGCCTGGTACATTTATAGAAATTATTAATAGGGCCTAAAGCAAACACCATTGATCAATAGTTAAATTCTATTGCAAGTGGAACTTAGCAATAACATTAGCTGAATGATTATCAAATTATCAGTACGTGTAATTGTCAAACATGGCACAGTAAACCATTTCATCAATTGGGAGTAATTGTAAATAAAATCTTAAATTTAAAAATAAATCTAAAAATGTCACACCTCAGTGGCGTCGTGGTAGTAGTGGGGAAATTATCCACTCTTCCCCTCCCCCTGTAAATTTTAGCCTGCCAGAAAATTTTCTTCCAGAAAGTACACAATTTGGGGCTGAAAATCCCGCATTTTGGAGGAATTTATGGAGAAACAAAATTATTTTGAGAACCTGTAATTTACTCTGTTGGAAATTTGACGCTCTCTGCTAGAAAGTTGCGATTTCCTCCCTTCCCCATCACTTTTTAACCCACCACGCCGCTGCACCTACTTCGTGTAACAAGCTAACAGTCAGCAGTTGGATCATGTTGCATCATTCACACTTGCTGGATTATTGCAAAATGTTAATCACGTAAAATTAGGCCTACAATAATCAATACAGGCGTACGTGTAAAATTACGAAAAAGCAATTAGCCTAGAACACCGGACTGCGTGCATGATGATGACGCAGACGCATTGGGACGGCACGATGATATGGTCAGTGGTAAGGCATGGGAATGGCGGCACCGGGGGAATGTTGCCTGTGTTCCGACTCTTCCTTTGCCGACGTTGTCGTGCTGCCAGCCGCAGACGAAGCACCAGTTGGTTGAGCAGTGATCGGCTGATCTCCATTCACAGATGCGTTCGAAACTCCCGACTGCTCCCCCGCTTGCCCGTCAGCCTCAATAACACGCGCCAATTCACAATGCTGCAAATAGGCTAACTGACTGACCGAAATTATATTCGCAATGCCTTCCTTATTTGCAGTAGGCTAACTTGGTGTGGTATACGCAGTAACCAAGCTTTACTAATTAGGTCTACTACTAAATGGGTAAAACTTTAATGACTCGTTATGAGAGCTGCTAGCCTATTGGGAGTTGGAACTTTGGACTTGATGGTTAGAATGGCTTCTCTTCATTCGTTACGAATGTCATATGGGATCACACGTACCACCCGACATGGTGAAAGCACTTCGCCATAACCCCAGCCAGACAGGCTGATACTCGAGTTACATACCCTGGAGGGATGAAAGGTTGAATTAACCTTGGTGCAGGCGGTCGATCATCCTGGAAGTAAACAAGTTGACAGCGACACGACGGAGTCCAACCAACGACCTGGCGGTCCTTATTTTCGTGACTTGGTCTCGGATTCTCATGACTCGAAGACTAACCCATTGGACTTGTAGGCCTACTCTTAATAACCAGGCCCGTCGAGAGGAGGTAAGAAGGGAGATGTTACCCCGGGCTCCGCTACGTTTGGGGGCCCCACCGTCGCTCAAAAATATAAAGTTCACCAGAATGCGCCATTTGAAAAAATTCAAAAATTTCCTCCCCAGAGGGGCCCCACAAGAATGTTTTTCCGGGCCCTGCTGTGGCTCTCGACGTCCCTGATGATAACTTAGAAGTAAGTAAAAATTTTCGGTTAATTTTGTTTTGATTTATTGGCGGAAGTTGTTGTAGATTTTATAAGTCTTTTGTGTATAAGCGTTTACTCGAGTTGGACTGCAGTTTTGTCGGACTCAAGTCTTTGTTGTGACTTCGACTCAGGCTCGAACGTAGAGGACTCGAGAGTCACTCGACTACATCACTGCAAATAAGGCATGCAAATACTAACGGCGTCGTAGGCAGAATTGTCAAACGTGGCTGCGTTGACGTCTACATCGTCGGGCGGAATGTCGATGTCGAAATTGCAGATTTCGTCATCATCGTCGCCGTGATGACATCTGCCGCAGCAGCAGTTGCAGCACATGCAGCAACAGCAACAGCAGCAGCAACCGGTCAGCACACACGCCACTACCATCAGTGCCTGAACAAGCAACACAACACACTGCCATAGCTTAACGATACTTAAAAATTCAAATGTTAACTTTTTTAAAACAAATTAACAATTAATGAATGACTAACGATTGATAATAACGATTAATTAATTGTTGCTTTCGATTAAATACTAAACTGCTATTTTCCATCACACAAGAATGCGAGTTTGATTCACTTAGAATCGTTAATCTATCAGCTAACAGTAACAGCTATCACAAATTAAGTAGGCCTAACTTTTAAGTGTTTTATTTAGTCTTGTAAGCAGACTAAAATAATATTCACGTTCTTATTCTCCCACTTTTTCTGGAAAAAAATGAGAGATTTTTTTTGTTTACAATGTATAATGTATCCGCGCGAGTTAACAAAAACGGTTCTTGGGAATTCTGTTAACAAACGGAGATGGTTGTATTTCCAATTCCCTAAACATTCTCTTTTTCACGGGTGTGTCAGGCTGAAAACATTGTCAAGGAGCAACTCGAGCAGAAACTAACAACTCTAGGACACAAGTTAAGGTCACGGTGAAACTAATGCCCCGTTTACACGATCAAGCAAACATCAAGCAAACGTCAAGCAAACATCGAACAATTAGAGCACAAGTCGTGCACGTGTATTTTGAATACATTTGCTTCATGTTTGCTCGATGTTTGCTTGATAGTGTAAACGGGGTATAACGGCGTGCACAAAGCGACAGAAATGACTGAATCGAAGAGCCAGTTCGTTTGCTTAGCACACCGCACACAACGCAACGGAAATAAACTGCGCACTGACATAATTTCAGCTCACTTCGGTTCGGTTGCTTTGTACATGACGCCTTAAGGGACACAAACAGTGTTAGACGCATAGGGCTTACCCTGCACCAGCAGCTTGACATGAGCATGTACGTCTTGACGTTGTCCTCGCCTATCTGATCGGCCAGCGACAGCCCGAAGCTTCCGTACTTGTCGTATATCGCCTTCTTCGTTTCGTCGCTCAGTACCGAGTTCGCGTAGTTGATTTCCTGAAACTACACGCAAAAGTTAGGTGTATGCAGTATAAGTATATATCACAAATTTTATAATTATCCAGTAACGTAGCAACCCCCCACACGGGCCACACCAAGAAGAACCCTTTTGGGCGGTCGGCTTGTGGCAAGGGTTTCATCGGGCACTCTTATCACTTACAAAACCTGTTTTTTTCGAAACATTCAACATACTATAGTTAATATGCAGTTTAAAAAAACGTCTGTATAACTGTGTTGATAAAATACGTGCCAGAAGAATATAACATAGACTAATTAAACTTAAGATTATAATAAACTGCATACCGGTATCTCGATCGACAAGAAACTCATATCTTTGGTTGTAAACCATGACGGTTGACGGCGCTAGAGGGATACAATTATTAAACTAGGACTAGGCGCCCGGCGCCGAGATTGAGGTGCCGCAGGCGTCGAGAACGTGGGGATGAAGAAGGCCGAATAAAGGGAACATCGATCGCAAAAAGCTCCCTCAGCCAGGTCCGGTCCGGGTCGGAGTCCCGGCCGAAATCGAATTTAGGGCCTAACGGATTTTAAGCGTCGTGGAACGCATATGTTTTTCGTGACGCATTGGCAGACAGTCGATCCGATGAACCGCCACTGTGCATTTAACCTGCAATTTCTAATGTCTGACACCGCCACTGCTACTAGTCTTACAGCGCAAGTTTCAACACCGATATTGGGTTATCGTTGTGTGGTTGCAAACTTGTGGTACGAAAATTCTGACAGAGCTAAGGAAAAAAAAAGTTGTGTTGGCCAACAACTTTAGGGGGCAGTTTCGACCCCTTGGCCCTATCTGGCGGCGGCGCCACTATACTGCTTTTAAAGCTACAAAATATCACAGAGTTGAGTGATTTCTGATTTCTGAACAAGAACAACACTCAAACGGAAATTGTACTCGTACCTTCGCAGTTGCTTCGGGACTGTTTTGATTTTTGTCCGGATGATACTGGAGTGCCATCTAAACAGCCATATTGTCCGCATTGCATAATACCCCGTTTACACTATGAAGCAAACATCAAGCAAACATGGAGCAAACTTAGAGCACACGTCGTGCACGTGTACACGGTGTTTCATAAAAGGACCCCTTTTCTTTCGTCTATAATTCAGTCAAATGATGACTGATTTACACGAAATTTTTATCAGTTGTAGCTGAAGAAATACTAATTCACAAAAAATATTTTAGATTGTGACCAATCTATGTACTCCTCGCGCGCATTATTTTCTCATGTATTCTTTTAACTGCTTTTTAGTTCCTTTCTTTTCACATCGCAAATGACGTCATCGGTCACGTGACCATTCGACTCCCGGGGGTCGACTTCCTATGAGTGGTCCATAGTGACCATGCGTCTATCTAGCACCGTTATGGAGATATCGCCGTTTGAAGTTCTTCCAGGAAGGCTCTTCCAGGAACAGAGGTCGGTTGGTCCTCAATATTAAACTGATCTTATATACTCCTCTTCGCTACGTTAGGAACGTAGCGCGCGAGGATAAAAATATTTTAGTAAAATATGGCTGTTGATTAAATATTCTTTGCTAGTCGTGACGTAATTCTGACGTCATGACGTGTTGTAAGTACGAGCTTGCTCGTCTGTCAGTGTTGCTGAATAGCTACCGTGCTTCGATGGTGAACTTCATCTGGTTCGCTGATGGCCAATAGTTGACGTTTTACCATTGCAGCCACAAAAATCGCCCAGAACAATCGTTTTCATGCATTTGTGGAAACAGCTTGACTTTTGCTGCCGACTGCAGCTTCCAGCAAGACAGTTCACTGGCACACAAAGATTGCGAGATGGTTGAGTTTCTAGCTCGCGAAACACCTGATTTCAAGCTCCCATGTTGCTTAGTGTTGACGTGATGAACATTTTTTCATTAGCAAACTAGATTAAGTTCACCATCAAAGCAGGGTAGCAACTGACAGCATTAGCAAGCTTGTACTCACGACACATTATGACATTAGCGTTACGTCACAACTAGCAAAGAATATTTAATCAACAGCCATATTTTGTTGAAACACTTTGAATTAGTATTTATTCAGCTACAACTAATAAAAATTTTCTGTAAATTCATCATCATTTGAGTAAATTATGAAAAAAAGCAAAAGGGGTCCCTTTTATGAAACACTGTGTATATTGAATATACGTTTGCTTCGTGTTTGCTCCATGTTTACTTCATCATAAAAACGGAGTAAAAACGACATCTATGGTCTACATTGTACTGTAATAGGCGCCCACTTATTTGTAAAACAATATAGGCCTATGACCAGGCAAACGTAGCAATCAGAACATTTTTTACAAAATATGACAGACGAAAAATATATAATAAAATGTACAAAAGCAAGCCTATGCTTAATTTTTGTGTTATTAAAACTCGGCAAAAATAATGCCTAATATTTTGATTTTTTTTTGTTTTCCAGCACACGCAGACTTTATCATGCTTGCCTACACGATCACTGTTCATGTTTACATACAAACGATAGTTATAACGAACCCTTTTGTATGCCTTTTTAATGTCTTCCTGTGTGCAGTCTTTCTCCAGACCAAGCGTAGCGTAAAGATTTTCGCCGGATGTTCTGCAACAGTTACAGACTACGGCTGCATGTATGACGTTATGACGTGTAGCCTAGCCATAGGAGTAGGCATTATTATACACATTACACAGTGTGTGCACTCACAGAAAATAACTGGGTAGAAAACATGCACATTTTTCATTCTAATCTACCCTTTACTACTGTCAAATTATAATCCAAAAAATCTAATCAATAGCTCCACGTAAGCCCTATAGATAAAATTGTCTAAAGCCTACATTCACCAGGCTTTCACCAAAACTTTCGTGAAAATTTACTCGAAACTACACGGAGCAATCGTGCTGATACACACAGTTCTCTCGACAACCACAATAGGCCCTAATCCTATTAAATTTCAAGATCATAAGTCAAAAATCGAAGTCACGGGACCCGATTTTCTGATTTTTACCATTGCATTTGCGATATAGGCCTAGTGCAAAAAGTTTGTTAGCAGGATTTGGATTTATCAGGCAAAATCCCCCGGAACAAAAAAGCCCCGGATTTATATGAAATGTTGCACAGGCATGGCCGCGGACAGTACTTAGCCTTGAGCAAGTTTTGAGTGACTATCTACACTGTTTACCATAAAAAATCCCCAACATTAAGCTATCGATTGTGCCTTGAAGAAGGATGATCGGATTTTAAATCTTATTCAAGTTAAAGTCAATAATGTCGGAGATCCTTTTTAGCCGACCAAACTTAAGTGACGGTCAAGCTTATAGTGCGGTTGTCGTCCGTCTGTCGTCTGTCGTCGTTTGTACGTCTGTCTGTAATGCACTGGCGTAGCCATAGGGGCGAAATACTGGGGGGAACGTGCCCTCCTAGGAGCCTACTCAGTTACTCGAAATAGTTGCAAAAATGCACCAAAACACGTAATTTTTATGCAAAAAAAATTTTCTGGGGCGGGGGCACGGCCCCCTTCCCAGACCGCTTTCCCATGGGGAGGGGACACCCTCCCTATACTCCACCCCTCAAGTGCCCTCACTACAACTAAGCCCTGGCTACGCCTCTGCTGTAATGGATGTATTGTGGCTGAGCGGTAGGTCGTAGAGGAATTTTTTTACACGAGTAATTAGCCCTGTGTCACAAACCTAGGCATGCAAAATTTCACGATTTAGTGCAAAGGGAACATTTTCAAATTCGGGGTTGAACGGACGAGAAGTAGGAAAAATGTGCGTTTTTCAAGGAAAACTAGATATATCTCAAAAATGGCGAGAAACACGGCTAAGGTTGCTATTGATCACTAATAGAAAGTAACATATTGGCTTTCAAAAGGCATGGAAATCATCGACTTTGGATGACTTGAAGGTCACTGGCGACCAGCACGGTCGGCTATCCTACCGACAGCAGGGCTTCTTGTTTGTGACACGGTGTTGTAGGCCTACTGTCAATATTACTGAAATTTCAAATTTGTAACTTACGATGGCCTTCTTTTCGTCGACATTGTGATTAGGCCAAATGTTGGTTAATATAGCACGGCAGTGACGACGGTTGTACGATGGTGTTTCGCTGCTCTTGTAATTTGTCAGTTCACTGTCTAATCGTCTCGAGTCATATGCCTGTATCAAACGTGTAACACTGTAACACACACTGCTTCAAAAACAGTTTCATAATATTCCACTTACATCAAGTCTTCCCGTATCAGAGCTAAGCCTATAGTCAATTTAGACAGAGCTAAGATTCATGTCATGATCGGCGCACGTCTCTTAAGTCTTAAGAAGCGTACACAGCGACAGAGCTAAACTGAAACGAAATAAGCTGCACTAAAATACGACGTGCATGCACGCTATTGCTAAAAGTATAGGAACAATGAAAAATGAAATTCTCGCTAACACAAGTCTCTTGACCTAAACTGCAAGCGTGGTTAGTAACTGGCTGGAGTTTTGGCGTAATTATAGGCCTACGCCCAATGCGTGGTTCAAACCTGTGCGTGGTCTAAGACGTGGACGAAACCGAAAGTTACCAGGCTTCCGCCAAAGCACGATTAGGCTTAATGGTCGATAATCAAGTTGTTCGCTGTCATCAAGGTCAAAGATATACGCCAGACAGGTGCGTTGATTTACGTCAGCAGATCAGTATTCACGTTAACATTACTACCGCAGCTATAAGCTTAGGCTACTAGCGAGCCCGACTGCCAAAGATAATTCACACCGTTGCTCGTTCGCAGCTATAGCGGTCACGCGCTGATTTAATTGCCCAAGTCTCCGCGTCGTTGCGAGCAAAGCAACGTTCAGCTTACAGGCTACATATCTAGGATCTACCTGCAGTGCTACCTGGGCAGGTGTGCAAGGTAAGCAGGGCCGACTGTCAGCGCTTTAGCGTTGCGAGCTCTAGCAGCCAGTGAGAGGACGAGCTTATAGGCCTTATATGACGCACCAGATCGATGAATCACAACTCAGAACTGAGCCGCGTCACGCTATATATGTACCGGTCGGTAGTCGACAGGTTGTAGCCTTCAACAATCGAACAGCAACAGTTGCATGCTTGCTGGTCTTACGGGTGGCACGATTTTTCTACGCGCGATAGCAAAATGCTTCGCGCGTCTTAGCCATGGCCTGGGCTTCTGTCCGTCTGTCTGTCTGTCCGTCACACCCTGGCACTGTATCAAAACGGCGACACCTATCAAGAAATCTTCACTGTGGGCTGCCTCAAGGGCTCTAGTTTTTCGTGACAAAATTTTGTGCCCTTGGGTGCGGGGGTTCCCCTGGAACGAGGGCGTCAAAAAGGGGTAACCCCCTAAAAAGACGTTATCTTGCCTTTATTGGCTCACGGTGTGGAAACGGTTGCAGATAAGTAAGGCCTACAGATATGTTGCTTATCATAACAAGTACTGGTGACAGGCTTTTTAAATTTATCAACATCGATGACCTTGAACGACCTTGAACCATAAAAAGGGGGTTTTGGTGGATTTTCTGCAATTTTTGGATGCAGCGCACATTTTAAAACTGAATTGCGACGAAATGGCTGGAGATAGACCAAGACAACCTGCGTATGAAATTTTCAGCATTAAACGTAGATTTTAACAGTCCAAGTCCCGACCCGCTAGCTTCAAGGCGGCCGGTGCAGGCGGGCGTTAAAAACGGCTACCCCCTAAAAAGTGGCTATTTTACCGCAATTATCTCGTGTAGCGTGAAAACGGTTGCAGATAAGCACAGACATGCTGCTTATCATAGCAAGCAATAGTGACAAGCTTTTTATTGGTGTCAACGTCGATGACTTTGAACCCCTCCCCCCCCCAAAAAAAATAGATGTTTTAGTGAATGCGATTTCCGGCTGCGACACACATTTTAAAGAGTGAATTGCGCCGAAATGACTAGAGATGGACCTGGACAACATGCATATGACATTTTTTTAGCATAGAATGAACATTTTTAAGAATCTAAGTTTCGATCTCTTAAATTCGAGGAGTCTTCGGTACGGTGGCCTCAAATTTAAGTACTCTTTCAAGATGCATTAATATCTTATTGCTCTAGGCCTACACTGATTGCCAAAGTGGCAGGACCGCTGCTATCGCGCCTCACGCGATAGCAGCGGTACTGCGGTCCTGGATAGCTTTGCTCAAATTACTTGTTACAGCCGTTAGCGGTCGAGCCTGGGTACGATCTGTCTGTCGTCGTCAGTAACGCATGTATTGTGGCTAGACGGTAGGTCCTACTGGAAAACTGAATAGACGATTAATTAGCACGTCACCGCTCTTCTCGCACAAAATTTTAGCGATCCAGTGCAAGGAAACATTTTCAAATTTTGGTTGAACAAAAGTGAAGTAGGAAAATGTGCGTTTTTAACCTATTTTAGAAACGGCGAGAGATAAGGCCAAGGTTGCTTATAAACTTGCTATTGATTACTAATAGTAAGTAGCATAAGCCATTTCAGAGAACACAAAAGTCATCGACCTTGGATGACCTTTAAGGTTCATTACGCACTGTGCTGTGTCAACCGTGCAGCACTGTGGCTAAAAGGTACGTCGTACTAAAAGGTTGGAGATGGTAAAGATGGGTAGGGTGATGACGATTATTTCCAGTAGGCTGTCCATAGTAACCATGTGCATCGGTTTGGCTGCAATTTTGAATGGAAAGCTACTGCTTGCAGCCATCACCCACACGCGCTAAACTACCACATCGTATCCTACCGTTGATTCTATCTTTCTATATAGCAGCGTCACCATAGCGTGTATGGAACTTCAGTCACTCTAGTAAATCGCTTTCTTTCTGCAACCAAAGTCGAATGCTGGCCTTCAGATATTGGCGGTACGGTCGACCCACCCTAGCGACAGCTGAAATTCTTGTCAAAGATTCTCTTGCTGTGCTGCGGTGAACTTCCCAGCCGCCGCCGAATATCTGCATACACCGAAATCTGTGCTGCCTCCAAAAATCAGACGAAAAAATGCGGCCGGTGTATCGCTGCCAAATTTCTGAAATTCATGAGGTGCCAAAAATTCAGCTAACCTTCGGTTATGCTTGGGGTTGGTCTACCTTTTATACCAACCGCTAACGCGAGCCAACTGTCATGACAATACTGTTCTGAAGTCTGAGCTAAACATTCACTAGTGGACTATTTTAAAGCCATAGCTAAAGTGTGCACATATTACAGTGAAGTACTGCAAACTGTCAAAAATATTAACGTTGTTGGTTGGTGTGCCAGTGCCACTGAGAATCTCGTGTTGTAGGTGCATTTCAGCTGAAAATTTTAGCATCAGACCGTTTATCTCAATTTTTGTTCAAAACAGAATTTGGCTAATCCGAATATCAGCCATATTTTGGCGTCAAAAACAACTAGAAGATTATTTTGTTATTTCTACCTTGAGTCATAACTCGCACAGAACTGGTGACTACAATGCAAACTATTAAAGCCATGCAAACTAAGTTAAAATCAACGCATGGAAAACTCGATCGCATTCAGCAAAATTGACAAACGTGCACAATGAACACTAAACTCATGTTCTACAATACAACTAGTGGACTGCAGCTAAATGACAGTGCGGAAAAAATTGCATCAGAGATAAAAGTAATTCATTACGCAAACCACTGAGAAGCTTCACTACAACAAAGCAAGAATATAAGACTAC
>Ga0209671_1004207_pt1 | contig 14174 bp, 9 predicted proteins | sample WorMetHERISLAND2_2_FD_187401 | JGI IMG/M metagenome (GOLD analysis project Ga0209671, IMG submission 187401) | Marine gutless worms symbiont microbial communities from Max Planck institute for Marine Microbiology, Germany - Olavius geniculatus... | ecosystem: Host-associated > Annelida >... | reverse complement strand
AGGTTATGGCAACATCCCGCAACAGAACTTCTTGCTACTGTGCTGCATCAATCTTTGTTTTCACACAGGGTAAATAACGATATAATTCTCATGACGATAAAATGTGGAAAAAATTTCATGAAAATATAACAAGAACTTCAGAAAAGCCAACTTAAAATTTTGAACAGCAGCGACTGTTGCTCGCAGAAAAACACACAGAAAGTGGAGAGCTACCAAGTATCATAAGGCCAGAAAGTTTCACCGCATTTGGTGTTACCAATGCACACTGATTCTGAAAATATTTAGCAAAATCTTAGGAAACAATCAGTAAGCCTTTGCAAGCAACCCTTTGCAAGCAACCCTTTGCAGCCAGTATGAGATTTCTAGATCATCATTGAAAAATGAGAATGATGATAACTAACACAAACAAATACAATTAATGACTGTAACGCATGGCAAACAATGATTCTATGTCTATCTGCAAGCGGTAAAATGATGACCTTTTATCAAGGCCCGCGTGCGAAGGTCTCCTTGAACCTAGGGGGTCCGGACTTGAACTGCTAAAATCTACGTTTAATGCTGCAAATTCCATATATGCAGGTTGTCTTGGTCCTAAAGCCATTTCGGTGCAATTTACTCTTAAAATGTATGTTGCAGCCCAAAATCGCAAAAAAATCACTAAAACCCATATTTTGGGGGTTCAAGGTCGTTGATCTTGATGTCAAGCGAAACAGCATATGGGACTTCCTATTAGTGATTAATAGTAACCTAGACCCTATCTCGCACTGTCTCTGAGATATGGTGACTTATTGGCTCAAAATGGCCAATTTTTGTATCCCCCTCTCATTTAGCACCCTCGATTGGGGTGACCCCTTTCAAACTTTGAGAAAAGCTTTATGGATCCTAAAACTCGAGTCTCCGTGGCAGTCCACGATGAAGACTTAGCTTGCGGTGTGTTACCGAAGTGTGACAGACGAACAGATGGACGGACGAACGCCTCGACGATGGCTAAGACGCGTGAAGCATTAAATGCTGTCGCGCATAAAAGCGCATCACAAAGACAAAAGAATGCACAAAGAACATTAAGATGTAATGATCAAACTACACTATCATAACACAATAGAGTAATCAATAACCTGTGAACGTTGCTGATGCAGGCGTTGCTTCAACAGAAGTTGGCAAAGTGTTCTCATTTGCTGATAGAGATATGAACAGTGAAAACGGCATTAACCATACACAGATTGTGAAGAAAGACAACACCTAAATGCCAGCATTTCACATTAGTTACACACTGCAAGCTGCATAATATTTACAACCTATCATCAGCATTCATCAGCAGTAAAAATGTGCATTAAGACACTGCAAACAAAATTACTACTTTAATAAGTTACGTAAAATTCATCAATATTGCAATACCGATGAATTACTGTATGCAACTAGACTGCTTGTACTTATAGAAGCCGGGATCCAGACAAACGATGGGTCCCATATACAGGCTAGAGTCAAGGCAACTTGTACTAATAGAAGACAGCTTTTATTCGACATTTTATGGTATATATGATACAATGTCTTCACACCTTCTCTCTCTCTCTCTCTTTGATGAATTTTCACTTAAGCTTTTCCCAGTGGTGCATCTTGAGATAAAGATTGACTCATTAGGGTTTGTGGTACAACTAATATAAGTTACCAGGACCCCTGGGCCCAGGACGACCAGTACTTCACCGTATTTTCAAAGAAATCAGACAACTTTGTCTCGAACGTATCACATATACCACTATATACCATTGTCCTATTCATACTGGCCTGCATCTGGGACTTGTTCGGGACTTGGGTTCTGTTCAAAATTTCAAGTACATGCATAAAGGATTTCACAGAATACTATGCTTCTGGCTCTGTGTATGGCAAACACACTATAAGTTAGTGTCTGTTACAAAAATACCTTGAATGAAAACTACTGGCAATACCAACAACCCCTTTAGAAGTATCGCTGATACAAATGCCAATTACTAAGACAGCACTGTAATGCCAATACCAGCCTTTCTGCTATTCTTTCTACTTTCTACTATTGACATGGTATCAATAATCTACTTCATTTCACCGCTAGGAAGTCAACTCACAACTGTAAATGCATCATTGACTGACACAGTTTAACAAATATCAAAACTCTGCAGTTCTGGTGATGTACGAATTCTACTCCTGTTCTACAGAAAAGTGTTGCTTATTTGTATTAGTATACATCATCTACCTAGTACTAATATTCAATAAAAGTATATATTCAATATAAGTATTGCCAATACTGACACCAACACCAATTTTCAAGAAATATAGCAATACTTGGCAATAAACAACAAGAAATTTGAGCTAATGCTCACGAGACGCGCGAAAGCCTATAGCAGTTCCGGTTCAGTAGTTTAGCTAAAAATTGAGGTGTTCACGCTAAGTTAATATACAAATACCAAATTCTCTATCTGGATCGAACGATAGTTCCGTGGCGCCACCTTGTGAATGATATAGACTTGTGTTGTAGCCCGAAACTGCCAAAAAATCCATAAAACCCCCTATTTTGGCGTTCAAGGTCATTTAAGGTCATTAAATTCGGCACCAATCGAGAGCCAGTGTACGACTTCCTATTAGTGATTAACAGTAACCTGAGCCCTATCTCGCACCATTACTGAGATACAGCGACTTATTCGCCAAAAATCACAAATTTTGCCCACCCCCTCTCATTTAGCGCCGTCATTCGGGGAGACCCCCTTCGAATTTATGGAAAAGCTTTACGGTTCCTGAAACTAGAGTCTTCCGGGCAGCCGACGGTAAAAATTTGCTTGCACCGTTTTCGACTGATCCACCCGTGTGATGGACGGACGAACAGACGGACGGACGGACAGAATCGCGATGGCCAAGATGCACTGAAAAGAGCAGCTGCTTTCGCGCATAAAAATAATAGCAATATTAGCAACAGCAATACATAACTGCAGTGACAAAATACTGCAATATTAATAACACAGCTAATAGTGCAGTTCAGTTGATCATATAGCTAAAGCAACAGCTGTCAATGTATTCAACAAAATATATGAGTAGTTAGTTAAACAAACCTCAGAGAACGGATGCCATGTAGTAGCAAAGTAAGAAAAAGCCAAATAGTGATTGAGAATGAGCAGCACTAAAACAAAAAAAACCAATTCACCACCACTCAATAACAGAACAACATCAGATGGCTTCATTTCACAACAACTGTGTGCAAAAAAACTTTCACTCTGATGATTAATCAAAATCATCTATGGTACCATATCAATAAGGTTTTCAGCTATAAGTAATTAAGTATGAAATAATGACACTAATACAAGACGAAAATGTTGAGTTAACTGGTTCAAAACTGCCTCCTTGTCAATTTTAGCATTTAGATAATTAGACTGAGACTCAGCTACCAATAGTGTCCAAACACAAAGCAGTCATTTGAGTACGGCTCACAACCTCATACAACAATAATCAATCACTATTTTGCATAAAAAACATCCTGCATTGCATGGTAACAGCAAGTTCACTTAATCATTAATCCTTATTAACCTCCTTAGCGGTATCCCCAAGATACCCCGGGACAGAATTGTTGTATTGAAAACGGTAAGTCTGGGTTCTCTCGGGCACCGTTGACTTGCAGAGAAGTCGCTGTCATGCAGAGGGTGAGTGCAGCAGTTTATACATAGCACTGCAGGTGCCGCTGCTAATGACCGCTTTATTGCGTCAGATGCCGCCAGTGTCCCATGGCGTAGTCACACATGTTGATGTCTGCGGGTGTCACAAAATGATTTTCCAAATTCTTTAGTCGCAGTCCTAGTTGTTATGTTGCAAGCATGTCGAATGTGAAACGCAGCTTAGAAAACTTAGGTTAGACGATGAGTCAGATGATGAAACTTCTTATTTTAGAAGCAGAGGTGCTGATGAGTCGCTGAACTTATCGTCAGATGAACTGTCGTCACTCGAGTGATAAACATAAAAGCGAATCTTTTGACGCGAGACACTGAATGTGCAATTACAGTGTCCCTCGCAGGTAGGCTTACTAAGAAAATATAAATGACAATAAATGTAATTTTAAAATACAAAAAATAAAATTAAAGGCTATCACAACACACGACAACACAAGAGCATAAAAGCGTAGCTCTAAAGTTTTGAAACAAAGATGATCCAGCAGCGGGTGGCAATTTATTTTGTTACGCTGAGCATCGGACGGTGCAACGGTCTGTCGACTCGCTCAGCATGACGGCGTCTGTCTGCCAGTCACTAGAGGTGTCATTAGCAAATATATCAATCAACATCAGTTGCAGACACAGCATGCTCTGGTCGCTGTCAGCTATAGATTGAAGCTCGAAGTTGTCTGGCCACTGTACCGTTTTCGAACAGAAATCCACTTTAGAATCGTACCGCCAAGCAGGTTAACAAAGATTCGGCTAAAAGAATGAAAATACCAAGTGATGCAATGAAGGCTGGTGAAGTCAGCTGAATGAAGGGAAATGTCTGCAGTACAAAATAGTAGGCAACGTTTGAAGCTAAACAGCTGGCAAGCAGAGTCCATGGCATGTCTTCAAACAGCAGCAAGCCAACCATTGTAAATGTTGTCACCTGTGCAAATTGAAATCATACCACTAGTGCCCTCTTTCCATTTTATTATTATCACAGCTGTCAAATTAATGCATTAATTAACGCACTAATGCGTTAATAAATTAATAGCATTAATGCGCATTAAAATAATTAACACACATACGTAAATTTATGTTAATTTACTAAATTCAGTAAAGCAAAAGTTCCAATATTCCGTTAAACTGCAGTTATTTGACAATCGAATGAATTCAAGTAACAAAACTGTAGTTGCCATTCTATCACTACTGTATATAAAATTATAAATAATTATTTTGATGACAGGCTAACAGATTTCTATACTAGCTATGATGGCAGTTGTTGTTGTTTATACGTTTAAAATGTGCTTTTAACTTTCTATATACTACAGGCTTGGCCCCCAAACGTCGCAGGACCCGGGGCAACTGACCCCCTACTCTACCTCTCTACGGGCCTGAGTGCGTTAATAACGCGTTTAAAATTAACACAGCACGTTAATGCATTAAAAAGTTAATGTTAAAAAAATTAATGCTCCGAGCACTCTAATCACAAACTGATTCATTCAATATGCTTGTCAGCAGATGCTGGAGTGGATATATATATATCTGGAAAATCATGTATTCACACAGAAAAACCAAAGTTACATACCCATATCATGTATTTAATGATGCGTGCAGATGTGACAGTGTATTCTTCGACCAGCTCAGCAAGGTAAAAAAGACCAGCAGCTTGCACATACACACAAACCATCGACTAATGCATGTCACACAAAGTACAGCTTAATTAGCACTAACGCAATATCTGATGATTAGCTAAAAAACGGTAACCTTGCAATTTTGCATACAAAATTTACAAGATCACAATATACACAAAAGCTACATACAGCATTACAGTGGAATGGCACTATTTACTAAGAATTGCCGACAACAACCAAGGTTGACGTCTGTAGTTTTCGGTTAATTTCGGTACTGAAAACTACGAAAAACGTTTTCGGTGGTCTATGATGTTTAATGCCACCGTTATAGCTGTATAACTCCCTAACCTGCATACACGTGAGACAACTAGAACTAGCCACATGCGTGATCTTATAGCGGGCGAGTGGAGTTTACAGGGCGCCATAGGAATACACCTAACCCTAACTCTAAACCCTAACCCTACACCTAACCCTGACCCTACACCTAACCCTAACCCTAATCCTAACCCTAGCCCTAACCCTATTGGTAGTTATACGGTATATATGTGAAATAATAGACGCAATGTATTCCTATGGCGCCCAGTAAACTCCACTCTACCCCTTATAGCTTATTAATTTATTACGCTAAACTGCAAGATTACGACAAAAACTAACACTGATCAGTGAAGTACCGGTACAGCTTAGTCGGTACTTGTCCATAGTGTTCCGTGAATGACAGCTGCACTACCGTTTACCGCCAATACGCTGCTTAGTTTTAACTGACACCTGTAAACTCAATGAACATGACACGTTATTGAATTCTGACTTCTGGCCACTCGACGAGTGGACGGGTCAGCTAAGCGAATGACAACAAGTGCGTAGTCTGTAACTTGCATCAAAGCGCATTCTAAAGCAACCACTTACACAAAGCTTACCAATTGCAAGCGTCACAAAACATATCTGTATTATCATAGCAACCCAACTAAGAATATACATAAACCACATTTTTGGTTTATCACTGTTTACGATTTTATTGTACAACGCATCAAACACGTCACCCGAATATCGCTCACTAGTTCACTGCGCATGCGTGCTTCTAATTTAGCCGACCGTACCACTAACGGTCGCGCTTATGATATAACCTGTCGTCCGTCTGTCGTCTGTAACGTATGCATTGCGGCTCGGTTGTACCGTAAGTCGTAAGGAGACAGCAATGAACCCGTTGAATAAAGCGTTGGTAAGTCACTATAGGCTGTCAGAAGTAATTAACCATGTTGCTATCTGCAGTGGTTTGGCCGTATTTGCAACACAAGTATCTAGAGAAGGTGCCAAACGTTTACTTTGTATCGAAACTACTTTTGATAGCCTTCGGTTGCAGGGGTTGGTCGGCTTCTTCTAGCAACAGCTGGGCTTGTTTAATTTGGTTTTGAGTGACTAAAGATAAATAAGATACTAACCATGGATTGTTACTTTGTGAGATGCAATCAGCAGGTATTATCTCTTGTTAGTGGATTTGCAAGCTGTGTTCTGTCAATCTAAACTATGGCTAGATTTAACAGTACAGCCATGCAGTTGGAGCTTTCCAGACTTTAGAATAAGCAGACTGTGTTTTCACCAGTAATGCATATAATCTGTATTTCTCAGACTTTTTCGTTCACTAATATTGCATCTAATATCATTACCAAACTACATTCAAATAAATTCTTTGCAGATGAAAAACCAGTTGCTAAAACCTATATACATCTATCCTACTGCTGGAGTCTGGTTGTTTAACTGTTAAAGTCTTCGACAGACCTAGGAAATCTTTCACACACAAAAAAAAGAGTCTAAATGTGGCAATTTAATTGGCCTAAGTATTTGTCACATACTGTCTATATACTTATAAAATGTTCAAAATATAAAAAAGTAAAGTATCGAAGTAAAAAATCAACGTCAAAAAGATGCTAAGGGAAAGGCTGCACTGTCATGAATTTTATGTAGAACTCAACCTATGATTGAGTCTGTTCGAAAACAAAAACGTGTTTCTCATCAGTTTTAATGGCAACACCTAGATGTGGAACAGAACACACATTCACATATGCACAAGGCTGTCAGTGGAAAAAAATAAGCGCCAGTATGGTAGCTTCCATTCCTTCCCTTCCTTTCAGTTTTTACCTTCCCCTTCCCTTCTGTCGTTCCCTCTTCTCCTCTTCCATTCCCTTTTCTTCCCCTTTTTCCCCTCCCTTCTGTTAGTGTTCTAAGCTGCCCGAGCGCGGCGTGGGGCAGAGTACCAGCCAAAATTGATTATTGTGCATTTCAGTCTTCAAATATGACACATGGCAACAATAACTAAATTATTTTCCTGAAAATCAAGTGCACAAATCCAGGCCACCAAGTGCCAAGATGCCACACTGTTCCACTACTAGCACTGAATATGCCACCAACCACAGAAACAAAAAAAAGACAAACAACAACAATGGGAAAATAAGCACAGCAACAGGAGGGGTTGACATACGTAGAAAAAACAAGAGGCACAATATGCCTGCTGTATTATTGGGCTAACTACTAGCAGTAGCAATATATCACATAGGCATTCCGGCCAACAGATAATGCCTAAAATAAAAATTCCCGTGCTTTAAGTTGCAGTCAGGCGAAGAAGTATGGAGGCGCGGAAATTGTCTTCTTAATTTTTATATCTATTTCATTGCATGCTGTGCAATATTACACAACAGGTTAAAAAGACACATTGACATAGTCAATGGTACATACGAGAAATGACAATCAAAGTAAGGATACTGCAACATAAGACACCAGATGCAAGTGGTTTTTTTGGTAAAATGTTGGCAACAAGCTAAAAAGATTCACTGATATATTTTCAACAGTCCAGCAAAAACTTCAGGAATTTACGGACAGAAAAAAAGCCAGAAGCACGGGAATTTTTTCTTGGCCTAGCACGAATCGCACGAATGCAGACAATATCAAAGTATCATCTCAGCTGAATTATCACACCAACCTATACTGGTTGTTCTGAAAAATATGCAACTACCTGCAACTAACCAACCAGTTGCAGGTAGTCATAAGTAGGGCCCACAGTTTTCCGCAGAAAATTTTGCCAAATTCCACGGGCCAGTTTGCAAAATTCCGCAGCTTACCGTGCCCTTCCATTTGTGAGTAAACTGAGCTCTATCTTGTTCAGAAACTTCAGTTACTAAAGGCTGGCATTGTGCTGAATTATGCGGGCAACATGCAGGAAAAATACCAATCGTTTTTTTCTTTTGAAAAATGCAATCTGTCAAGTCGCACTATGTCATATTGCGATAGCTATTACTAGGACAGAGAGTTTTACGCAGTACAGCTGGATTTTTTCCGTGATGTAATTAGTACGTAATTAGTAATATTTACATCATCAAGCCAATGATAGTACTAAACGCTGTTCATTTCTCAAATTTTGCGAAATTCTACGGAAATATGAAAATTCTGCAGAAAAGGACAAATTCCGCGGCTCGGCTCAAATTCCGCGGCTGCGGAAAACTGTGGGCCCTAGTCATAAGTAAACAGACTGATATGAACAATGAAGCATGTAGAGGGTCACTGCAGAGTGTCGAAGCACGGCGCCATTGAAACAATAAGCACTAAACACAAAGCCGATATAAGAAACTGACCAGCATTCTCTAGTCACAGTCGCCAAATTCAGTGGGCCAGTTCACAAAATTCCACGGCTGACCAAGGCAAAAATTGTCCAAGTTTCACGGCTTGCCACGGCCTTCCATTTGCGCATAAACTAAGCTCTATTCTGTTAAAAAAATTTACCTTTTGGAGGCTGGCATGGTGCTCAGTTATGCTAGCAACATACAAAAAAAATTATCGATCTTTTTTATTTTCAAAAGTGCAATTTGTCAATTAGTTGCATTGTGCTTATTTACGATTGTGCCGTATTACAATAGTAATTATTAGTTGGGATGCAGTTTCAGTCAGTTTAGTTTGATTTTTCTCTGCGATATAGTTAGTTTATGACGATTGTACTAATCATTGGTCATTTCTCAACTTCTGCAAAATTCCGCGGCAATATAAAAATTCCACGGCTTGGATCAAAATTCTGCGACCCGCAGAAAACTGTAGGCCCTACAGATAAACAACAACATAAAACTAATATAATGAACCTAGTGACGATAAATCACAGAGATATACAATGGATTGCCAATAGCAATACTCGTCATTTGGAGAAAGACAATAAACTGGACAATGCTGGCCATGTGCACATATAGAATTAAGTCTACATGAACAAACATCACAGCACAATGACCAACAGATGCAGATAATATCATCTACAGATCTGCTGAATGATCACACTATTATGTAGCTACAGATACAGGCTCCTAATAATCCAGGAATAATCACTGAATAAGAGTTTACATCGTAATTCCTAACCCTGACCCAATCCCTAATCTATACGGCCACTAGATAGATACAAACTTCAATGTTAACGATTATCTAAAACACATCTGCACCATGTCGCTGGTTTTTAGAGGCTTGTCAACGGATCATGCATGTGAGCACCAAATGTCGAATCAAACCGAACTGCGGGGCACATCACCGACATACCATATGCCGAGGCAGATCATCACAGCATGGAAATGTTACAACACTGCCGCATTGCTGCAAGCAACCTCCAGACCACCGGCATTACCTATGGAGACGCTGAATGACTCCTTGCTGATCAGTTCCGATGCCCGAGAGTCGGCCACCAAACCGTCGCAGACAGCAGGCAGTGAGCTGGTAGAACCCAGCTGGCTTGACGATCTCGAACTATCGGCCATCTCTGATTGCAAGCCATTGCTAGACAATACGAGGTCTTCTACCGATGACCAGAACTCCGGCTCAGTAGACACACCTGTCTGAACGACGTCGGTGGAATCAGACATCAACGAAAGGAGCAACTCCTGCATGAAAAGACTGCGGTCAGCCCGATCTGCCTCTCGACTTGCATGCTCAGACTCCGAGACATTCTTCTCAGTCATTCTGCAATGAACATCACAACTTCATTAGATCTTATGTCAGAAACACTGACAACAACCATGCACAGTTCTTACTGCGCTCGGCCAGCATCCGGAAAGATGCTTTGTCCACAAGTCTCCACGCACCATAGACTCTCAAACACTCATCTTACTGATGTTGGCACGTGATTCACAGTAATTCAATTGTTGTTCAAAAATTCACTTCATCCGCAAACAATATTGACAAAATAATGTGCTTGGATGTGCAAAAACACAAGTAGGCAAAATCATTCTACATTTCCAGACAACCAGTCTACGTTATGTACACATCTATTGTTACATATTGCATTGTTGCAATCCAGCATTTTGACTGCAACTAATAAACGTTAAACTACATTACATCTCCTGCAAAATAACCAAAGCTAAAGCTGCGGAATTTAGCAACATGATAAAAACATTTTAAGATATCTTATGAAGATGCTCTAGCTTGTGCAACTTAGCTGCTACTTCATGAATTTTGAGATGTGTCGGAAGTACTAATATCTTCATCAGTCAAAAACTCCACACTGTGAACTATGCTTTACCAAACACTGCACACTGATTTATTGCATTACATGCATATCTGCTACAGTTCCAATGTTTTCCATTCATAAATAACAGAAATTTCTATGCCAAAGATAATGATAGTTACAAACCGAAATACTAAAATCAGCACACTGAAGATGCAATGCATTGCAATGGAATAAACCTGTTAAGCAGAAGACAAGAACGGGAGCCTGAGGATGTAACAGTATTGCTGCTGCTGCTGGCGGGGTTCTTACTGGCGGTGGTTGGCTGACTGTCCCTGACAGCTGCAGCATGTGACGTTGTGTTAGCAGTGCTTGCAGACAACACCTTCGGAGTCTGCTCCGGTTGATGAACTGACAACCGCTCCAAGTGCTGCCTGAATACATGCATAATCATTTATCATGCCACAAATAGAGCTCCTCTGTTAGAAAGCTACGCAACAGAGTTGTGCGATACCTTCGATACCTCAATAAGTATCGTGAGTACCAACATTTCAATACCAGTATCGAAAAGGTCTCAATATATTGCGAAGCCACGATACTGCAAAGTATCGTGATATAATGATATAATGATACCTGTTTTGATACCATGCAGTTTGCAATTATATCACTCTATTGTTGACAACTACTGCACGCTGTGTGACAGCAATAAAAAAAGCATGTCACGTAAAAGCTTGTCAAGCATGTTCAATAACGCATATTTTTAAAGCCTCAGCGTTTTGTCGCGGGGTGCAGGAAAACTTAATCCCTCCCCTCTCGACGAGCCTGTGGATCAACGTTTCACACAAACTTCCGGTATCACGATAGTATCGCGACACTCGATACCTGAAATGGTATTGTTATCGAGGCTCCAATTTCAAGTATCGCACAACACTAAAGGTAAAAAAGTAAAGGTTGTAATTTGTATAGCGCATCGTCGCGTATACACGCCTCTAATGCGCTTTCGTCACTAACCAGAGCCGCCTGTCGCACAGCCACCGCGTGCAGCCTGCAGACACAGGCTGGCGCAGCAGTCAGGCCAGGCAGCCCCAGTGAGCTGTACTAAGGTTCCCACCTTCCGTAACTCATGTAATGGGTCACTACTCATTTAACTGACCCTGGAGGGATGGCAGGCTGAGTTGGCCTTGTTGGTTGACTGATAGCGAACGCTTTACCCACAAAGTGATCAAACAGCCATCCATCAGTCTAGTGCAGGATAGGGAAAGTTCGCCGTCGAGGGCCGACGTTCTAACCACTATGCTACGCCACCAACTACTACGCAATTGTATTATCATAATCATCATTATTAACACTGCAGATCACTAAGAATGCATTATATAGCAAATACAATGAAAACAGGGTAGACACAATTTTGGGTAAAAAAACAAAAACTTATAAGAATTTTCAAGTACCTTTTCCAGGCCCATTTCGGTGACATTTTATCACATTACATCAGACCCATCCATTAGGTCAACTGAACTGAAGCAAGAATAAGTTTCATTACTTACGACTCCAAATAGTCAATATGCCCTTTGGTGTGCTGAAATCTGCTGAAAATTCCGCCAGAGGTAAATTTGCCAAAAACGGCCGATTTCCCAACTGGTGCCAAAATTCAGTATATCCTAAATCAAAGCACCACATTGATGAAAATGCTGTGCTGAGAATACCTGCTTGACGCTAGCTGCATCTCAAGCTGGCTGAAGTGAGATGATAAACTGTGAGGACCAGCAAGTGCTCGACTGCGCACGCTTGACAGCTGGGATAACAGCTCTACACACCAACATACAGAATCCACTCAGACACACACAGAGGGTCCTAGCAGCCAACCCGGCAGCTGCCAGACATATGTTCGAGCGCATATATTAATTTGTTCCCATATTTGACCGTCGAAGTAAAACATTTGTTGCCAAGTTTTGTGGAAATTTGTCCTCAAAGTGCAAAACAGTCTTCAGCTTCAGGGGAGTTTCACCGCTATGATTCCCCACCAGAGCTCTGCCCATAGATGATGCTGGGGGTGCAGCCCTCAAACCTCTAACACAGTTGACACAAAAGCTAAACCATTCCAAATTAAGCTCCTACGGGTCTGATATATAGACAAAAAACAGGTAAAAATAACACATTATTGGTACACAATAATGGTGAGCCAAAAGAGCATTCTAAGTATCTGAGTATTCAGTAGTAACTATCTCATACTTTCACAAAAGAACGAAAGATACAATTAAAAGCAGCAAGTGATTGGATGAACAGAAGATACTAGCCGGCAATTGGGTCCATTGGATCTCGAGCTGCTGCGGCAGCTGACAGCCCGGTTCCCGACAGTGACGGCAGCTCTATCAGTTGCATCATAGCAGCTCGACTCGATCGAGTGACGCTGGGATTACTGCTGCCTCCAGGTGCACTGCCGGTCGTATTATTTCCACTACTGCTAGCAGCAAGGTTTGGCGTCCGCATCGGGTGCGTCAACCGCCGAATGTGACGCATGCTCAACATCTGGTTCTCTTCTTCTTAGTTTGACGTCAAGAACAATCTAGCTGCATGGTTTATACATATATAAAAGCACATTTTAGGTGCAACTAAATATGCACAGAGGGTGGCATCATATGGTTTTTTTATTTCATCGAAGAAAACATATATGGATGTGTGGTAAAAACCACGTGATCTAGCATAGTATTGCTGAGATGGTGACCGTACTATAAAAATGTTCGGTTACCTTTAACTGCCACCAATTTTTCTACGTTATAAAAACCTTTGACATCAAACAAAAGTTGCCTATTATTCAGTACTGTCAGATCCTTTCTGTTACAAAAATTTACCAACATCAAGTGATAGTACCATCTGTAATGTTACTCATAACTTCACTCAGTCTTTAGTTGGTCCATTTTTCATGATCAGTTATGTGGGCACTTCCATCTGAAAAAGATGGAGTAGTGAGAGGTGGAAGGCTAGTACAGGCTATACGCTTTGCTGATGACCAAGCAATCACAGTTCCGAAGAAGGTTTGCAATGAATGATGGAAGTATTAGACAGGATCTCTGAAGAATATGGAATGCGTGTACACCTCAAAAAAGACAAAAGTAATAATGTTCACCAAAAGTCAACCATGGAAAGTATCAATCTGGCTTCGAAACACTGAACTAGAACAGGTTCACGAATTCTGCTACTTGGGAAGTTTACTTACTGAAGATGCTCGTTGTGATAAGGAGATCAAGAAGCAGTGGCAAAGGCAGCTTTCATGAGAAAAGGAGAATTACTACGAGGGAACATCTCAAAGGACTTGAAGAAACGGATGGTGAAAGCACTAGTATGGAGTGTAACTCTTTATGGCTCAGAGACATGGACACTTAGAAAAGAAGACATCAAATGTATACAAACTTTTGAGATGTGGATCTGGTG
>Ga0209671_1004206_pt1 | contig 14176 bp, 10 predicted proteins | sample WorMetHERISLAND2_2_FD_187401 | JGI IMG/M metagenome (GOLD analysis project Ga0209671, IMG submission 187401) | Marine gutless worms symbiont microbial communities from Max Planck institute for Marine Microbiology, Germany - Olavius geniculatus... | ecosystem: Host-associated > Annelida >... | reverse complement strand
ATTCCATCTTATGCAGAAAATATGTTAGACCCAAAAAATTTCAATATTTAAAAACCAAAATTTAAATTCTCGGTTATAAGCAGAGTCCTACATAACAAAAATATTGGCGAGTCAGTAACGGCATTGGTTGCAGTTTCTGTAGAGCAGTACAAATTGTGGTATAAGCTATAGTTTATATAGCGTTAAGGCGTAAAAATTTTCGTGCTTCCAATTGCCGCCGGCAAAAAATAGGGACGGGGACTGGCGGAAATTTTTTATTATTTATTTTTACATCACGACGTGTCATGTGAACGCCATCCGTGGCAGCTAGACGTTCGTTGAACGTCTCCGTTATTTTAATGTTTTTATCTGGTTTTTACAAGTTTTATGCCTGCTGACTCGTCATGTTGCGCTCTATACGCCTGTCGTCGTCGTTTTTGGAAGTTTACGAACGCTTTTCTGCTCTCTGCTGCTAAAAATTCGTGTTTTATCTGAATTAAATCACGCTACTATGCTCGGTGAAGCGTGACGACGGCCGATCGATTTACGCCTACACCCTGTGTATGACAAAGAGGCTCTTGCAGCTCTACGTACCGACCAGCCCCCCAGCGCGTCGGTTTGTGCACGGCTGCGGTGTCTAGGAATCTCGGTCACCCCTCGACTGCGTACTGTGATGTAGATGCATTTCGAGCCGCGCTGATGGCGACACCGCTTTGTGACCCTGATCAGTGGGCTGGACGCAATGTTGATGATCTAGTGCAACTATATGACACCGGGCTTGCTATGGGCCGTGTTGCCTGAAATAAACCTGTGATGATACTTTTGCGCCGGTCAGAAAGGTCACCCGCAGGCCGCGGCAGTCAGATCCGTGGTTTCGACGCCGAATGTCGCTCAGCCAAGCGACTGACAAGACGACTCGAGCGAGCCGCCGCTGCCGCTGGACGTCGACAGGACAACGCCGCGGCTGCTACCGCTGCTACTGAAGAGTGGCGTACTCAACGTCGTGTCTACCGAGACCTCCGCCGACACAAGCGAAACGCTTTCTGGCAGTCGACCGTCGACGCAGATAGGTCAAACCCACGGCGTCTGTGGCAATCCATCAACACATACCTCTCATAGGGCCTACCTGTCTGATCGCTTTCAGTACGTCAGAGTCAGGTCCGATCTATCGCCGGCGACATTGATAAGATATGGTGTACCACAGGGATCTGTTTTAGGCCCAACATTATTCCTGCTGTACACAGCCGATCTTGTCAAGCTGGTCCAGTCCTATGGTCTTTCTGTGCATCAGTATGCTGATGACATTCTGATATAGGGGCCTACGGCTTCAGTTCACCGTCATCAGTCGACCAGCTGCAGATGCGCATGTCGGCCTGTGTTGACGCCGTTGCCAACTGGATGTCATCAAATCGACTGCAGCTTAATGCCATCAAAATAGAGTTTCTATGGCGCACATCAGCTCGGCGACAGAGTCAACTTCCTACTTTACCATTCCGAGTGCGCAACGATCACGTGACACCATCTACATCTGTTCGAGACTCCAGTCGGTTATGAATGCTGCGGCTAGACTAGTGTTCCAGTCCAGTCGATACGACCACATCACACCGCTGCTTCATCGTCTTCATTGGCTGCGTGCGCTAGAGCGAATAGCATACAAACTGGCCGTACTTGTCTACCAATGTCTCCACGGACTTGCGCCGGCCTACCTGGCTGACACTTTACAGCCAGTCGCCGGACTACCTGGTCGACAACGCCTGCGCTCGTCGTCGACTTCGGCACTGGCTGTACCACTGACACGGTTTTCCACGATCGCTGCAACAAAAATCTAGAACAATCTGCCGTCAGAAGTGACGTTTTCGGACTGCCTGCAAACATTTAAAACTAAACTAAAACTCACTTATTTTCTTCATCTTTCTTCCAGTTGACTGTAAAGTGACTGCAGTGCCATTGGCATTTTTCACTTTAAATCTATTGTGCTGTATTGTATTGTATTCTATGTAATATTACCCAACAACTCATAAAAAACAAACTGACACACTAAATAGTACTTACGAGAACTTAAGCAAAGCTATTGCAACATTTTAAGCTAGATGTAAACAGTATTTGTCAGTAAAATTTTAAAAACATACTGAAAAATGCGCCAATATTTTTGAAGGTCCAATAACAATTTTAAGGACGCAGGTTTTTCTAAGAACGGTCGGCAACCGGAAGCACACAAATTTTTAAGCCTAATGCAAAGCATAAAATACAACATTATAACGACGCGTTTATAGCACACAGCGAATATTTTGTTAGATTTTCTGTTTAGTCGTCGTTAATGTCGACGTCTCCTTCGATGCAGAATAGCAGTTGGCTCTCCTGATTCGTCACGTTTGCCGCGATTTTGAAGCTGCCCTGCAACAGCAGATCGTGCTTTGAATTGAACAGTGCATACTCTGTTCATTAAAAAATAAATAAATAAATGGCAAGGAAGCTGTGCAATAAATGGGCCTATTTTATCGACAGCTCTTACGAAAATTTGTAGTACATTTGTGAGTTCTCTAAATCTGTTTTCATGTAAGATGCAACTGCTTTACCGTACTAGCCTATGCAAGTTAGTTCGCCGAAGAAACGGGGAAAAGAATAGAAAAAAAATTTGTGTAAAATAACTACAATTCTATTCAATTTTCCCTACTTTTCAGTACTATGTATTTTTCGACTGTGGACCGGGGATTACATACTATTTGCAAACGATCAGTTTCATCAGTCAAAAAGGCACGACTAGTGCTTACATTAAAACGCATAAACAGCACACAGAACGTAATAACGGAAACACCAGAGTTAGGTCAAGTTTTGTATAGCCTATGTTATAAGAGAACGTATTAACTATAACATACCGAAGGCAAGGGCAATGTTGGCGGAACGGTGTACGTGAACTGAGGATAGCTGATGCTAACTGTATGTATTGCACAAGCACAAAATCTAAATTAAGATCATTTAGGCCTAGAAATTAGCCATGGCATTAATTATAATTAGCCATGGCATTAATTATTATCACGTCATTATTGCGTAATAAAACGGTCTACAGTATAAAACACTTTATTGTACTAAACCATTACAGATGTGTACGTATACTTTATAAAACACTTAGATCGATATGATACTAAGAACACGGCAAGTGTAAAAACGATATTAACAAGTTAATAGCATTAACAGGTCAACTTGTTAATAAATATTGATCAAAAATCGACGAAAACACAAGAGAACGTACATCCTTGGGAGACGGGGCACTGGAATTGCAGAATGAACTTCTTGATGATCTTCTGTCCGTATGCGCACTGCATGTCCCGACAGTCGTGGTAGATGGGACCAGGAATGCCCTTGAGCCAGGCAGTGACACAGATGACGCCGTGATTAAACGCTCCCACTGCACGCATGACAATCGCCAGCGATACACGCCGTCAGTCATCGACGATACTCAAATTTGTTTTCAAACACGTAATCACACGATTGTCTTTGATCGTTGTTACCTATTTTAGCGCGGTCTCAACTGTCCCAAATCCCTTGCTTTCAACCACTAAAATGGAATAAATGTTAACTCATCGTACTATTTTATGCGAAACTGCAAATTGTAATCTCTGAAGCTAAAATGTGCATTATAAAAGGATTCCGACCACGTGAAGACTCGTCTTGAAACAGCTCAAAAGATGATAGTGGTCCTCATCTATTTGCTAACAACAAATTACCGCTACATGTTTCAAAACATTTTACAGAATTCAAGATCTCAGTTAATGATTCGGCCGATAATGCCATTATGTCCAATGATGTTGTGAAATTCGTAATCAACAAAATTAAAGGCCAAAAAGCTCAGGAAAATAACACATATTTCGGGCAATCATAGGGTGACTGTGATCCTTGGACATATCTAACGACTGGGCAAGCGTTAACATGTACCATGGAATTAAACTGGGCCTACTCTACACAATTTGTTACGCCGTCAAAAATAGTAAATATGAAATATCGATTAGCCTATAAAAAATGCTTACGGAAATTGATGCTGAAATCGACCTTCAGTTGGACTCCGGGACGCAAGACTCGCGGCGTCCACTCCAACTTAAACTTAGACTCCGGCGGTCCTACAGAAGCACACGTTCATTGCAGAACGCACTGTCATAGGCCGCATTAGACGCTTAGTCTGTGGGTCCGTCTGTCTGTCCGTTTGTCCCGTACCGGCTCCTCAGTCGAAAAAAGCGTAGAATATAGAAATTGGTGTAAAAAGTTTCCCGGTGAAAATGTAACCAATGTGTCTATAATTTTTGAGTTTGAAAGGTCAAAGGTCAAGATCACCGACGTCAAAAACCTCAGAAAAATAATACGTATCTCGACCAATCTTAGCGTGCAGCGCTTGAGGCTCTCGACAGCTGGACAGTGACGGACGGTTGCATATCATGTCGGTACTCGGCGCCTACACGTTTGGCAACATTTTATGCAACGAATTAACGACCTTTATAACAATTCACTATTAAATATTGAAAGCACCCAACACCGAAAAACGTGATTTCTTTGTCATATTTCTGCAACTTATTCGATTGGGCGGGTACTGCTCGCCGTGCTCGGTGCTCATAGTCACCTCTTAGAAATAAAATGTAGCACACAAATGTTATTTGCAATGGAAACAGAGACTCGTGAACACTGTTTTACGCTTTCCCGCTTCGTGCGTGACTCTCGTGCACCAATCTGTTACACCAAATTGTATTTCTCTTCAATTCTGTACGTTTCAATGTTGTATAGAACATTGCGGTCAAGGCGCACGTATATACAGGGTGGGCCAAGAAATGGCACCATTTTTTGTACATCTTATAATTTCATGAAATATTAACCTATTTCCAAATTTTTTCATCATCAGAATCAGGAGACAATTTGTAATAAAACTATCACTATAGATCTCACCACTTCTCAAGTGTGTCGCTACACTACCTTGTGAAATATCAGACGACGCACTCAAGCCGGCGACGCCACTGACCAGTTGCGTGATCAAGGTTGATCGAGCCTTCCATGTGGCCCTCAAACAGCCCGGACTTAAATCCAGTCAGTTATGCGGTTTGAAATGTTCTTCAACAGATGGCCTATCAATTTTGACAATTCACGACAGTCAACCAGCTGAAACAGGCGATCGTCGCTGAGTGGAGCAAACTGTCGCAGCGTTTGGTTAAATGCGCCATTGGTGAGTGGCGTCGCAATCTTGGATGCGTCGTCCAGCAGCAAAACGGACACATTAAACATTTGATGTAAAAACTGTGAGACACAACTTTTTAGACAATATCTGAAACAACAAACACGTTGTTTCTGTTGTAAATTTCTTAAAATGTGTTGTTGCAGAAGTTGTCTTGTTTTTAATTGTTATTTTTAAGACACCGACATTTCAGAAGGTAGTGTAGCGACACATTTGAGATGTGGTGGGATGTATGGTAACAGTTTTATTACAAATTGTCTTCTGATTCTGACGGTGAAAGAATTTTGAAAATCAGTTAACATTTGGTGAAACTATAAAGTGTGCAAAAAATGGTGCCATTTTTTGGCCCACCCTGTATAGTGTGGGTCAAAAAAGTAAGCTATTGCACTTTGTCCATATCTTTGCTAAATATTGATTAATTTTCACAATTTTTTTACTAGTGGACTCTGTAAAAAAATTTGCTGCTCAGTGGCATGCACACCACACTTATTATGTCACTACACTACCTTGTAAAATATAAATATCCAAAAACGTACAATATCTACAGATGGACAAAAGGTCTAATAGTAAATTTTTGAAGCATTTAATTTAAATGTGAAAATATGAGTTATAGTGAGTGTCAAAAAACATTGGAGGACAAATTGAACATTTTTTTCAAATACTTTTAACTATTTTACTGTGCATTAATTTTCAATGTGCAATAATGCTGGTTGATGGCTGCAATCTTGCTCAGTTAACTGCATGAACATACAGGGCAATGTATTTCAATTGTGCGGCCCTACAAGTTGTGCACTATTTTTTGAAACATGAAAACTTACTCTGTAGCTACACCTAAAACTTTTTGACAGTTATTATAACTTATGTTTAACATTTTACTTAAATACTTTAAAAATTTACCACTTGACCTTATTACCATATGTAGATATTGTACGTTTTGGAACTTTTTGGATATTCATATTTTACAAAGTAATGTAGCAACATAATGTTGGATTTTGGGGCTATTATTAGGCGATTGCGATGATTATGTTTGGGCGTACAACCTTGTTCTTTACATAGTTACGCGTTTGATGGTGTACGTGACTGTCAGTGAAATGCCGTGTTAAAACTGATATTTTTTTTTCTTGAGTTAAAAAGTTATTTTGTCGTTTTCATTTTAATGACTATGTGTTTTCCGGAACTTTCACAACACATTATAGGTGTGATGTGCATGTCACTGAGTAGCAAATTTTTTCCAGAGTCAACTGGTGAAAAAAATTGTGAAAATTGGTCAATATTTAGCGAAGATATGGGAAAAGTACAATAGCTTACTTTTTTGACTCACCCTGTACGTACCGCAGTTGGTGATTCTGCCGGTGTTGTCATCGTTCGTGATGACGTTGTGAAACTCGTGCACTTGGCTTACTGACGAGCCACTTATCAGTGCCAAGAACAAGGACGTCAGTGCCACGATAACGACTGAAGCGCACCTGAAACGATTCATCTTCTTCCACTGCCTAGCCTATACACTGTGCGTCTACCTGCAACATGAGTTTTAAAAGATCACAGTGCACCCGAGATAGGCTGGACTGACACGATGTGACAGTATCAAGCTAAAAGCATTAATAGAGCACGAACTACAAACAAAATTAACAGACGTTAAACACATCCAGAAAAAAATCCGAATTTGTGTGACCACGTAAAATTGCAAAATTTATATCAGCACATATTTGTGCGACACAGACAGATCATTCCACAATCTTGTCCTAGGACCTGCTCATTTTGGGCAACTAACTTAGTCTAGGCCTAATCAATGTTGTCCCTACAGTTGTACTGTTTCTCTCTGAATCAAATAAACTTTCGAACACAAAATTATCGCAATCTGCTAACAAGATCAGTGTTATCGAAAGATTACGATTGCAAACAGTTCCTGGTTACGCATATAGGCCTGTTGGTTCCTGATCAATCCACCATAAACTATTGCCTGCTATCAATTGTCACTTCAACACACAACTGATCCAATACATGTAGTCTTCCGATAGCTAATAAGAATTGTCTGGTGTAATTAACTTACCGAAAAAAGTTGCAAGTAGTCTACTTAGTAATATTAACTGGTCGACGGTCAGGCGAAAAAATTTCACTGTCTATAGGAAATGAATAGCATAGCTCGGGATTTCCGTGTAAAAAGCACATAGGCCAAGGAGATCTATGGGCCTGTAGCCAGCACTGTCAGCCTCCATACACGTATAGCTATTATGCTGGGGCGCTGTATAGAGGAGGCCAGTAGCGATTTGAGTGTCGACGACTGCTGGCGTAGGCCCTGTAGGCATATTTATAAAGTCATATGACCGTAGATTTATTACACATTTCGGTTTCCCCGTCACATGTTTTTACGCGCGACAGCATGTAATGCTTCGCTCGTCTTAGACATCGTCGAGGCGTCAGTCTGTCCGTCTGTCACACTCCGGTATTGTGTCAACACAACGCAAGCTAGGATCACCAAATCTTCACCGTTGACTGCAACGGATACTTTCGTTTTAGGATCCGTAAAGTTTTTTCCGAAATTCGAAAGCGGTCACCCCGATCGAGGGCGCAAAATGAGAAAGGAGTACAAAAATTGGCCATTTTGAGCCAATAAGTGACAAGTCGCCGTATCTCAGAAACATTGCGAGATAAGGCCTAGGTTACTATTAATCACTAATAGCAAGTCTTACATGCTCTTTCGATTGGCATTAAGATCAACGACCTTGAACCACCGTGAAGCCCCAAAATAAGGGTTTTTAGTGATTTTTTCGCGATTTTGGGCTGCAACACACATTTTAAGAGTAAATTGCGCCGAAATAACTTAAGATAGACCAAGACAACCTGCATATGGAATTTTTAGCATTAAACGTAGATTTTAGCAGTTTACGTCCCGACCCCTAGGTTCAAGGAGGCCTTCGCACGCGGGCGTCAGAGAAGGTACCCACACAAAAGCTCGTTATTTTACCGCTGTTGGCTCGTCTAGACTTGTTTCGTGCCATAACAATAACTGCTGACAAGCTATTAACGATTCAACATTAATGACCTTGAACGGCTTTGAACCCCCAAAATAGGGGTCTTAGTGATTTTTCTGCAATTTTCGGCTGCAGCACACACTTCAGCAGTGAATGGATGGATTTTGGGCTGCAACACACAATTTAAGAGTAAATCGCGCCGAAATAACTTAAGATAGACCAAGACAACCTGCATATGGAATTTTCAGCATTAAACGTAGATTTTAGCAGTTTACGTATCGACCCTCTAGATTCAAGGAGGCCTCTGCATGCAGGCTTCAAAGAGGGGTACCCCCATAAAAAAAATCGCTACTTTGCCGCTGTTGGCTTGTCTAGCGCTTGCAGAAAGACATAGACTAGTTGCTTACCGTAACAATAACTACTGACAAGCTTTTTACTGGTTCAACATTAATGACTTTGAACGATCTTGAACCCCGAAAATGTTTTAGTGATTTTTCTGCAATTTTTGGCTACAGCACACACTTCAACAGTAAATTGCAATTTGCAACAAAATGGATAGAGATAGACCAGGACAACCTGCGAACAGGAATTGCAACCAGGAACAGGGCTGGCGCGTTTCTCATGATTTTTGATCAAATTACTTGTTAGCTATACTTACTATTCACTGTTGCACTGTGTGAGCTGACCAGTGATTTTCAGAAAAGTGAAGTAGGCCTATATTGATCAACTGCAGACATTTAAGACTCTAGTTTCTACACCACGTTCCATAGAAACAATCACATCGATTATTTGTTGGGCATACATCATTGCTAAACTTCGATTGATTTTCGAAATTTTCTAACTGGCAGACTCAGCGGTAAATTTGCAATAACATTTGATGAAGACGTGGACAATAAAATAGTGGTTTCTTTTTTCGGACACGCTGTAAGCCTACTTTGCTAAGTGATGTACAAGGTCTCAGAAGACGCGCATCTGTGCAGTGGTAAAGAAATAACACAGTTCGCGATTGCAAAACGCATAGTAACGTCTATTTACCGCAAACATAAAATCAAAACACCAGCAAGACAGATATAACTTTGCATATCTTAAGTATCAGGCTATAGTTTATAATTTTTGTGCTACTTTTATTTTGTGCTAAATATTGTAAGGCTATGTTAGGCCTAAATAGGGGTTAGTGCCGTCCAACCGCCCTGAGTATAGCCTATACGTTATTAACTTTTTGCCTCTGTCCGGATTACTAAATAAAAATGATAACTATTATTCGCCATGCCGCTGCGCCGCTGTAGCCTAAATGTACAACCGCTGTGTTTCGCGTGCGTGCCACAAAATATAGGCCTAATATGAAACAAGCACCATATGCAGCGTTGAGCACAAAATTCACGTTTTCACGAAACAGACCCGGAAACATGGTACATGTACAAACGCGTATAGAATAATTTTCCTCGACATGGGTACGACATTTTTCAATAATCGACTGGATCATTACTGTACAACTGATCTAAGCAATATACGTTACCACAGTGGTGGCGCCAGCTTTTAGTGACAGGGATAGCAAAAGAAGATCAAACATGTCAAGGGTAAACTGTTTTCATGGGTTTTCATGGGTTTTACTTATTAAGTAAGTTTCTAGCGTTGATAAGAGTTTTTTTCTGGCAGCCCGCTTTCAGTGTATATTATTGTTATTGCGTTTGGCAAATAAATACTCTCTCTCCTTGTTGTTAATAAAACTAACATTGGACTAAGGAGAAAGCCAAGACAAAAAGTGAAAGATTACGATCGCCACGCGTCTTAGACACTACCACTGGTCCAACGGGCCGCTAACAAGGTAAAGTTATCAGCTAGTTACGTATCGAAATTTTAGGCGTACTGCATAGCTATAGCACTAGCAAAAACGAAGACCGAAACTACTTGACACACAGTGTGCTCTAGGCCTATTTACAACGAAACGAAACGTATATTCACAGAGGGTCTATCCCCTAAGTTTTTGGAGCAAGTCCCCCCTCTTAACTAAGGGTGAGGCGCCGCAAGCGCCGAAAACGAGGGGCCGTAGGCGTCGAGGAGGTGGAAAATGGGGAAGGGCTATTCTCCTCCCCAGCCGACTAGAGGGTCTGCGGAGCGTCGTAAGCTCCCCCAGCGGGGTCCGGGGCGGAGCCCGGCAAAAAATAAATTTGGTGCATTCTAAGCGTCACAGAACACTTCTGCTTGCAAAAGATCGTAAATATATCAAAAATGCAAAATTAAAATATTTAACTTTAAGCCTGATTAAAAAAAATTTTCCGTTATTTTTTCTTAGAGCATTTGTTTCAAGGTTTAGGATGTAAACGCCCCTGTAGACTATATTCAGGCATTCGATGATTTGCAGCATGCAGCGGTTCCATACGTCGACTATCAGCATAACCATAACCTGATCGTTTCAAAATCTGTCAAAATGCTTCCTAACAACGTCTGCAATCGAGCCAGCCAACTCCAAAATGAAACGTCCGTGTGAAAGTAACGGTACAAGCAACAAACTCGGAGAACAGTTAAAACCTACATATCGTTTCGAATAAACACGAATAGCCGGAAAAACCAGGTGCGAAAGTCGTAAAAAAGCGACGAGAAACGAAACTTTTTTGGAACGTGGAAACGAAACGAAACCAATCAACGCTGCAGCATATTTTTTTGTAATGTAATTAGTATAATAAACTTGTAATCGTGTAGCTGTCAGCACATCTCACGTCTTGCCTGATGTTCTGCTCGCCCGCTTGACGTGAAGCGTGCAAAAAATTTTTTCTTTATATTCCAGATGACGTCGTCTGGCCGCTGTATTCTGTAGTGGTCATACTGTACTTTTTGAAAATATTTCAAAAGGTCTGTGGCAGTAGCCTATTAGGGCCTATTCGCTTTTTCTTTATTCATTGAACGGAATTTTTGAACTCATCTGTAGTCCTAGCTGTCTAGCCTGTCTCATGGATTCCTGACCATGGCTTATCGTGCCCTCTGCAGCTCGAAGGCACACATATACATATGCCTACTGTCAGCTATTAGCTTCTTCGTATCTCCACAAAGTTACAAGGCACAGTAAACGTCAGATAACAAAGCAAGGCACATAATACGTGAAAAGCAGGGTTTCCGTCCAATGCAATGCACGCAAGACAAGAAAAGCCTAGCTAACGCAAAGGATAACGTGCGACAGCGGTGCGTATTTGAAAGCCCGGTGCGAATAAAATCTAAGCTCAACGATCTCAGCAATTCACATTAAGTATCTAGAGCGTTTCGTTTACACTCGCCAGAGCGCGCGACCGGTCTCGCGTAGCCGTATTGGCTAAAAATCGCAAATTTTCTTTAACTCCTTGCCAGCTAACGCCCTCGCTCTGGGTGACCCCTTTCGAATTTATGGAAAAGCTTTACGGGTCTTAAGCTACAGTCTTCCAGGCGGCTGAAGGTGAAGATTAAATGAGCCCAACTTGCACCGTTTTTACTGATCCACACGTGTGACAGACGGACGGACAGACGGACGGACAGAATTGAGATGGCTAAGACGCGCTATAGCAGTACCTGCTGCCGCGCGTAAAAAGTACGCAACAAACGCAGTGAGCGCAGTTGACGCAACGACCGAAATGTAAAGATAGAAGCAGTCATTGCGTCAGCTACGTCAGTTGCGTTACGTCCGTTAAGGCGCGCACAAAGCGAGACAACTGAACTGAACTGAACTCAGCTGAACTGACCAACTGTGTCCTGTGGCTTTTATCTTTATACCTGGTGGGCGCAGCTTGCGCCTAGTGAAAAATAGAGGAAAATTTTTTTGAAAGTCTAGGTCAAAAATACAGGGGAAAGTTTTGATGTGCATTCTTAACAAAACTTCTCCCTTTATATTTCACTTGAAAATCAACGCCCTTAACATAGTTCCCTCTATTTTTACCGGGCAATCTACACCTTTAACAAGGAGCCCAAAGGGGGAAAGGCGGCTTGAGCCCGAAAGTTGGGGGAGAACTTGAGACTAAAACTGGACGAAATCTTGCACCCGATTTCGACTCCAGATTGAGGGAATAGAAGCCACTAACTATGTCATTTCAGTTTCGTTCAGTTCGGTTCTGTCGCTTTGTACGCGCCTTTACGTCCGTTGCGGTGCGTTCGTTGCGTGCGTTGCGTTGCATGAAAACTCCGCTTCACTGGCACAGTTGACCTGCGTATCGGCTGGTTGACATCAGTTGCTGTGGTTCGTAAACTATACCACTTGAACTCAATTCACCGACCTCTACAGTCCGCCCGCACAGTTTCGCGGACGGTCAACCAACAGTAAAAGAACGATCGTTGGGATCGTGCCGATGTTCATAAGCTCATGTCCTCCGCACACGTGAAATCGAACAGCGATAAAACGATGAAACAACATTGTGAATTGTGATTTGTTTCAGGCTCATTAAGATTTTGATTTATTTCGCGAACGAATGTGCAAAGTTTTCGCCTGTTTGTAGCCACAGAATATCAGCTATAATCTGCAGCAGCGGATCAAAATGGTTCAATAGTTTAGGTGGTTCTGTTTCCGACGACGTAGCCTTGTGTTTCGTTTCGCATGTGCAGAAAAACAAATTGTTTCTGTTTGACCTCCGGTGTGTGGACAGAGTCTAAGGTGTGCAGTGGAGAGACTAAATGGCATTGGCAGGTGCTGCGTTGCCACCCACGGAGTCCTTGCCTTGCACGGCTGACATCTCGTGCTCGGCCGCCGGCTCCGACTTGTCCGCCCGGCCAGGCGGCTTCTTAGACCAGTTCTCGATGTCCTCTATGGTCTGCGGCAGAGGACGGTTCAACGTCTCGGGCAGGAAGAAGGTCAACAGGCCGCTGCCGATGGACAGCCCGCCGAACAGAAGACCAGGCAACCACGGCAGAATACGCGACTAAATGCACAACACCACGCCGCATCCAGTCACAATACTCCAGCAAACACCAAAGCAATTTGACAATGAGCGGAATCGCTCGTTTGTGTTTGCCAGGTGGCAGCATAAGACCGACGGCTTGGCTGCAATTAGCAACTGCATGTTTTGCCTGGGGGAAGGGTTGACCCCCAATCTCCAGTTTTTTGGGAGTCAGGGACAACACTCATTAGATCCTAAATGTGTACCTGTCAAATGGCATTTAACTCTGTGGAACGTTTCAATTGGGGAGCACTAATATGACAGACGACAGTCGGACAGACAGATCACGCTACTGAAAAATGTGTAGGAATAGGAGGAATCGTTTGCACTCCGAGAGCGACTCCGATCAACAAAACTCTACATTCGTGGCCTGTATTACATTTTACTGCAGCTAATTTGACGAAAATACAATACCACAGCTGTGATTACATTACTTAGTAAATTACATCCTTTAAATTTCAATTAAGCCTAGCTCACCGTTTGTTGAAAACAGACAACCGCCTCCAAACGCTTTGTAAGTAGGTAGCCTATGCTGCAGCAGAAAGTTAACTCTCACAAAATAAGTTTAACATCTTTAAATAATCTAAATTTGATCAATATACGAACCACAGTCGCTGTGAACGGCGCAATCATGTTTCCCAAGCGACCAGTCAGCGACGCGATTCCCATTGCCTGACTCCTGTAACATAAAACGACACCGCACAGGTTTTGCAAACAGATGTATAATCACCAAAAATGCCATAATAAATGTCTTGTAATGAAAGCACCAAATAAATTACGAAAAATTATGCGCACCAAACTCGCATTAATTAACTGATCCAGAATTTGGACTCAAATCGCAGATTGCTACTAGCAATTTGACACTTTACTTCGCGAGTCGTTCGAAATTTTCCTGGTGCAATATTAGCAACAGCGCTAAAATGAATGTACGAATTTTGTTCCCATTATTGTCGAAAAATAGTAACTTTTTCTGAGCGCGTAGACAAGTAGTTATGGATAATGCAAAAATTTCTTACATCAAGGTTAGCTGAAACGAAATAAATAATCAGTTATCCTTTTGTCAGAGTATATGCTAATCCCTACCGACCCGGGCAGTTATGCGAGTCGTATCAAAGCTGGCG
>Ga0209671_1004203_pt1 | contig 14177 bp, 5 predicted proteins | sample WorMetHERISLAND2_2_FD_187401 | JGI IMG/M metagenome (GOLD analysis project Ga0209671, IMG submission 187401) | Marine gutless worms symbiont microbial communities from Max Planck institute for Marine Microbiology, Germany - Olavius geniculatus... | ecosystem: Host-associated > Annelida >... | reverse complement strand
GCCCAAAATTGGGGGGGGAAGTTGCGCCCGATTTTGATTCCAGATTTGGAGGGGATAGAAGCCACTGAGCATGACGTGCCTGTGAGAAAAAGCGTGTGAGCTTTGCCGCATGCAACGCGTACAACGTTGAGCCCGGACAAGCTGTCAATCAGCGTAGGCACATCACGGCGCACTGTGTCACCCTGGGCTAGTTGAGCATTCTCATTCCGACCTGCAAAGCAACAACAGAATTTCTCCACATTCCACTCCACAAACTATAATACAGCAATCACTTAATAACAACATCAGTGTTCACAACCCATCCAAAACACAACGTAGTTCTATCTTAAAGCTCTCTGTTTTATCAATATTATTCTCACCGATTCTTGGAAGTTTTTAACACTGACTATGACGTGTTACAAGTTTTTTTTAATCTTCAAGCTTCAACGAATGTACAAACATCGTAATGTGCCCACAGTTTCCCTGTGTGATTGAGAGCTGAGACACTTAAAGTTTACATCCAGATGATAAACTAAGCAAACCAGAACAAAATGTGAGTTAAGCTAACTTAGCCAATAGCCTTCTACCCTTAGTAAGACTGAAGATCTATGGGTCGTGGTTGACTGGTGCTCTATCAAATGAAGTGCTGCTGATTTGTTGATAGTGGGCAATGTCTACCAGCTGCACCAAGTGTCAAACCGTAAGTGCAGACAACAGATGGTCACATAAGCTGCTATTAGAACTTCATGCAACTAGTTGCCTCAGTACTGGTATAATGTTCTGCTGGCCACAAATCTGTCTCATGCTAAGAACTAGCAAATAAAGACGATCAGCACTTGAGTACCAAATATGTGCTATGCACATTGGGCGACTTCACTTTTTGACTTAAACTTTTGACTTAGACTTTCGCTGAGCTAAAGCTAAAGCTGAACGCTAAAGTCTGCACTTAGACCAACTTTCAACTAAACTTTGGTCCAAGTATATTGACTTAGACCAAAGTTTAGCCCAAAACGATTAAAAATGGCGGAAAAAACTGGTAAACCTAACAGGAAATAAATCAACCATTTGCGTTTATTTTTGGTACCAGACTGCTTTAATTTACTAAACTATCCGTAAGTATAGGTCTGTAAATAGCTGTCATGTTTTCGCTCAGCTAAAGTCAAAAGTCGAAGTGGATTCCGCCTCAGCAAAAGTTTAGCCCCAAAGGCTAAAGCTATCTTTTCCATGCAAACTGAATTGACTTTAGCCAGGTTAGTTCGGCTAAACTTTGGTCTAAGTAGGTACTTAGACCGAAGTTTGGCCTAAGTCAGTTGACTTAGACCAAAATTTTGGTCTAAGTACCTACTTAGACCAAACTTTTGAAATCACTTCACTTTTTGACTTAAGTATGTACTTAGATCAAAGTTTAGGCTTAGCAAAAGGCTTAAGGCAAAAAGGTGAAGTCGCCCATTATGCAGCCTAATAACGCCACTGAGCAGAAATTAAATATGCTGTAAAAACAGCAAATAATCTAATCACACAGTGATAACCACCAGTTTAAAATCACATACCCCACGAATAAATTTTGCCATCTGTTGTGATAACAACACTGTGACAAGCCACGCATCCGGAGGCCACAGTCCGAATCTGCACTCCTTTCAGGCTGGCAATGCGATGTGCACTCCATAGGTTTCGACCACCAACATTTTTGGCTACGCAGCAAACAATTTTGATCAAACACTTGAATATGAAATAGACGTTCACAAACAGTACCGGAAATATATATGCAGAGGTTTCTATGGTATCCCACACCCAGTCAGATAAATAACAAACATAGTACAGTGATCACAATCAGCACCTTATAAACCCCCATTGTCCTAATGGCAGATCATAGGCAGATTATAGCATAAATCTGGTTTTATTCATATATAAATGAAAATCCCATTATGTCTCAAGTAAAATTATGTCACTTGTTATACGAATGAACAACATGCATGACATTATTCAAGTTAAAGAATTGTGCATTACAGACTATTTAAAAAAAAAAGAAAATGTCAAACGACAACGTAACAACTGCTCTTACCTCCTTTGGGCAGATTTTTTCTACCAGTCAAATCCCAGTTCGTGCCTCCACTTATCAGCAGCTCACCACAGTCTTTCTCACCTTCCAGTATCTGCAACAGAACAATGACATATTACGATAATTATGGGTTCAGATCGATATCGGCGATCTGACCTGCGCCTCCGAAAAAAGCAATATATCGGACGATAGGAAAAGGCAAATGTGCCGATCAGTGGATGTGGTAATGGGTAAAAGACGAATATTGATGCGGAGGACATCCACCCATCATACACAGCCACGCCTATGGACCAATAAGCGGTGTATTAATTTGAGTGCCTCCGTTTGGGTGCCATGCTTTGTGACTGGCATGTTATTGAAATTACCGTACTTTGCATATCGTTCGAGTTAAAATCCTAAGTTAGCAAATCTGGGTTAATGACTTGCATACATACTAAAAAACTCGATCATAACTACGCATTGACATCTGTAGATAAATGCAAATATTGTTAAGCAGACAACAGAAATTGCAATCGCTTTGAGCACACAGATTTCAGTCCGCATGGACGAAAAATAACGTCCGCATGTTCTTCTTTTTCCAACTGTGGCAGACGAAAGATAGCCTCACGCTTGCTTACTTTTCGTCCACCTCAGATGGAAAATAACATCGATGCCTATAAAGCGTCCACTTAGCAGTTAATTACGGAGCGAAGCGTTACCTAATATAACTACTGGGAATGATTGAAAAACTCAACAACTTTCATGACTGGTAATGTACGTGACAAATTCTATTCACACATCCATCTTTTACTCATGCATCTGCACTTTGCATCCACAGATTTTATCTGCCTTTTACCTGTTGCCACATCTGCAGATCCGCTTATTACACATAGCCAATAAATTCAGATTAGCAAGTTACTTTGGGCCCTGCAAGTGCGTTCGAAAATATAAATCTGGCTGCACAGGATCACCAATCACCATGCAACCGACATCGTATATCATCAGCAGACAAGACTTTGACATACATCGCCAGACATTACATGGTTTCATGCAGCCATCCAACTTCTATGACGATGGCGCGTTATTTAAGTACAGAAAATCCTCAAAACAGCAAATGATAGTGCAGTCGACTGCAGCTAATTGTGGGTACAATGTTAACTTAAATCAAAATCCCAGATGCTATTGTGAGAAATTTAGTACTAACAATTGGATGCGGAGAAGTCGAAGATGCTGCATGAAGCTCGGCGCCATTAGCTGCAACATCAGACTTTCGTCGCTTTTTGTCCAGCCCAGCTTCATCGTCTTCTTTGCGCTTTTTCGTCGCCATATTTATGCAATAAAATGGAAATGGTCAACAGAGCATAAGAAAACACAACCACACTGTCAGACAGCGCCAAAAAACTACAAATTGTTTGTTTTCTTCTTGAACTCGCTGCCTTGCGCATGCGCAAACGCACTGCTCTATTGCTGATGCCTACCACATGCGGACCACGAAATTTTGAGTCCGCATCACGGCATCTCAACACACATCGCTTTTTACTGTTTTTAACTTTTATTAAAAAATACACTTTCCCCGTCTGCAAAAAAATATCATGCGGATCGGCGTCCGTAGTCCGCACATCTCTAGCCAGCCGGCGCTTCGTTCACTAGAGATGTGCGGATCCCGAAATTTTGAGTCCGCCTCAGTCCGCGGATTTCGACCGAGGATCTGCTGACATGCCCGTCACATTCGGTGTGAGAAATTTGTAATCCTCGGCATCCAGCGATACCGTTTCGGGATTAGGCTTACAGATTAGTCGTTATTTTAGTATCTTTTATAGACTTATTTTATGCGCCGGCTAGGTGTTTTGTTCCGTAAACAGTTCGGGCGTAACTGGATTTTAGACACACAGTAGTCGATTGTAAATATGGCTGACAAAGTGGAAATGAGGGTTCGTTTATTTGCTAAATATTCAGATATATCACGCTCTGTCACCATCGTCATTGCGATCATCAGTTCATCTTTTATCGGTCATTATAGTTAGAGCGATGTCAGAGTTATAACTTTTTTCATGTTTTCTGTACCAGGTTACCGGTTACTGTGGGGGAGGGGGAAGGTAAAGTGCGAGGCGCGAGGTGCAAGGAGGGTATTGTGCGAGGGAGCGTGCGAGGCAGCACGCGATTGGTCGGTTATAGGCAAAAGTTCTTTATCGGACCACTGTCTTTCATCTCGCAAGTGCTCGCAGGTCTCACGCTGTATTGCCGTAATCCATTGACTCGTTCCTGTGCGTTCAGAATGGTGGGTAAACTGTGAGGAATCTATTTATAGCCGACCAGTCACGTGCCGCTTCGCACGCTCCCTTGCACTATACCCTCCTTGCACCTCACATTTTACCGACCCCCACATTTCACTGCATCAAAACAGTGCAGAGAAAGATGGTTGGCACTAAAATGCAGCCAGCCGATACTTACAGCCCGGCTGCAGAATTGTGCTAAAATGCAGCCGGCTCCGATGCACTAAAATGCAGCCGGCAGCATTGCTGCCTACATAGTTACCTCCGCGTGCTGAGCACAGTTGTCCATAACCTAATGTTTAAGCCTTTCAATTTACGAAATCTGTGTGAAATCTGAGCTGTGTATAACAAGGCTAAGTTGTCCACTGACATCTTTTAAGTCTTGTGTTGAAATTTCTCTTTATGCAATCCTTCTCTTCTGCTAATGGTTCTGAAGAGACTTTCAAAAAGAAGTGTTTCTGATTGTTTGCTATTGTTAATAATTTTAGCACTGTTAGGTGTTATGATTTTATGACTTGTGTTTTATCGTATTACTGACCATATGTGTATTTTGTGCTTATTGTATCTGTCTCTTCTGTTCTACCTATATCTTATACGGGCTTGTTCCTGAAATAAATTAAGTTATTGATTGATTGATTAGTATTAAACAATTAATGTTGCAAACATGAGAGTTAATGAAATGCTTCACTGAACAACCGATCAACAGCTGGCCGATGCTTACAGCCCGGCTCAGCCCGGCTGCAGAATTGTTGGCATGAACATGTTAAGCATCCAAAACGCAGCTATAGCTACATAGTAGTACAATTGTACTAAAATGCAGCCGGGCCCGATGTAGTTGATCACGTGACGTGGATTGTCCAATAAGGTCGCTCCACTGCATCGGCCGGCCGGCTGCAGTTTAGTATTTACTGAGAAAGATTGCTTATATTGCTTATAAGATTGCTTATATTCATTACCGATATATTTAATCCATTCATTGTAAGCTTGGCCAGTGAAGATTTTGAGAACGAGTGGTCGTGAATGAATGTGCAGGCACTGAAACATTGACAACATGAGTGACATAGGCCTACAGTTAATCATCCAACATATGCACCCCTTGTGTCCACTGTCCACCAGCTTGTGGTGGGTGGTCTTTTATGCATTCCGTTCTGCAAATGCAATCTTTTCGTGGAGTCCCGCGATGTCATGTGGTTTTCAGGCATACGGACTACTGTAGGTATCTGTGTCCACTGATGTCAGGTCAGAAATGAAATGAATGCACGTTTCAAAAACCTGATTGTTAAAAGTTTGCAGCTACATTCCAGGTTTGACAGATTTTTAGTACAGACCAAAGTACCTATGATCGTCTCACACGAAAGCCTACAGATGTAAGACGAACTAAACATTTTAGATTTTAGGTGGTAAAAAATACTGCAATCGTACTCGGCTGTGTATATATAAATATTCGAGTTTGTTCATGGCTGGCCGTGTGCGTCGTTGCCGTTTTCTATGCATACAGCCGGCCATGTGCATAACACCAGTCTTGCTTGACAGGTTGTCAATAACAGAAATGATACTACTTGGCATCAACAAAGAGATCTGGGCCTAAATTCACAAAACATCTTATGACATTTTTGCGACAATTTTATGACATTTTGCACACTTATGCCAATGTGCTAATTCACGAAACATCTTACGACAATTTTACAACAAAAATCTTACGATCACTTTTTAGGTGTCTTATGACATTCCAAATTATACGACTCCGACATCATCCAACAAAAAAACTTTTTTGTATCGATTTATAAGACCTTTAGTTCAATTATACTCGTAATCTAGAATGTCATGTTTATAGTATATCTGTTTTGCGTGGTCATTTTGCTGGATAAATTAATTAATGGTTAAATAAACAGCACTTTGTGTTGGCAATGGACTGTTGCTACGCTGTAGTCAAGTAAACACATATCTTGACAACGGACATAGAATAAAAAATAATACCGTGTAGTGCTGTGTGGTGCGACAAATGAATTAATGATAATGACTCAAATATCACGATATTGATAGTACCACAATACCAAAATAAAACTGTATAGTCTACCGCTGTCCGTCGGTGATTGGTGCAGGCTGTTTTCTTTCATATAGAACTATTTACTTTAGTAGGTAAATAACTAATGCGTATGGAAAAAAACGCATTTATCTCTACTATTCGCTAGTAGCCAATTGCGACCATGTGCTCTCTAGAGAGTGAAGCAGAGCACGCCACGGCAAAGAAATGCTTCAAATACTTCACCTCTCCCACCCTCATACAGCTTTCAACAGGCCTATTGTCTCTAAAAACTAGTATATTGATAAACTATAAAAATATAAACTTTTAAAACATTCAGTAAATAAAAATATCTGAACAAATAAAAAAATAAATCAGCATCTATGTTAACACCATGTACTCGAAATTATGCAGTCAGAATATTAAAAATTTCTAAATTAAAACATTACAAATTGAACTCTAAACGACCGCTTTTACTTACTGAGTAGTCAGCCGCTCGCAGACGACCATAGTTACCATGACAACAAAACGCCTTCGTGAAAAAGTTACGATCGTTAAAGATAAATTCTGTGAATTCATTTACTACATGTCGTAAGATAATCTTATGACATCTTAAATATTGAGTTATGAACTTATGATAATTTTATGACATATCTTACGACATGTCTTATGACAATGTTTGTGAATCGGGCTCCTGCTCTTGTAGATGCTGTTGTGTGTCAGTAGTATAGCCCAGTGATGGGTAGGCCTATGTGTAGTACTAGGTTGCTGAACACCTCATGAAGCAGAGGTCAGAACTCTGTCTAACTGCTGCCTGGGAGGCTGGGCCTGGCCGTGCTGTATCTGGGAGACCACCCACATTGGCTGGTGTGCAGTAGCTGCTGTCCACCCTGGGAAAATGTATAGTAGACCAGCTCACCACATACCAGGTACTGGTCTTGCAGTGCAGCATGCATCCCAATACCAGCAGCAGGTTTAAAGGCTCTTTATAGCTGGTGTCTGCCAATTCTTAGGCCTATTTGAAATTAAATGATTTTTCTTTCGTAAAACGAACGTCTTGATTACACTCTATTTGACACAAGCAATGGTGCTTAGTCCGTGCTTGACACCGACTGTTACTCACGCCCCCTCCCCAATAGCGCAGCACAATACCGCGGCCTCGCACACCGTCTCACTAATTACCCCGTTCCTGGCACAAATTCCTCGCACGCTCTCTCACACTATACCCTCCTCGCACCACCCACTTTTCCATCGCTCTACTGTGGGTTACTCTGGTTGTGTTTTTTTTGGCTTTCCAGAAAGGTGCAGTGATTTGTTGCAGTCTTGACCTGGACCTTTCCGGATTGACTGCGATAAAGAACACCGTTGACCCGGAACAGATGTCGCATGCCCACAATTCGAATTGCCTATAGCGTAAATAAAGTTCTAAACAAGTGCTTTGTTCCCTACAAATTTATTTTCCCAATGAACAAAAGTGCTGGCTAACAAGCCGATGAATGCGCACGCCTGTACAATTATCTTTATGCACAGTAAAATGCACAGAACTAAATTAATTAGTACATAACTACGTATAAGTTCCATAAGCTGACTCGAAACAGACATGTAAACAATGCTTTTGATTGGCTGACATGGTGTGAACTCACCCTCCCGCGTTGCACCAGCTTTGCGTACTTTCGACCCGGAAAGCTTTTGGATCGACACAGCCCTTTTCGGAATGATTAAAAACGCGAAACTTTCATTCCAGAAACAATAAAAAACGATTTGGAGCAGCCCAGACCTAGTCAGACCCTCATAAAAACACAACCTCTGATCGACCTTGTTTTAGTTGTCTAGTTATAACGATGTTTTTAGTTGCAAAAACAGATTATAGTGACATATCACAATCACATCGATCTCGTTGCAGAGGTACTGTGCATTGTATATGAATCATTGAACTAAACGTTAAACATGAGAATCGGTATTACTAGGGCTTCAGGTAAAAAGTGGATGAATGTTGCATCAGGTAACGCTGTTAATGAAGCTGTAGTTTATTAGTCGAACCATTTTCTAACCCTTATCTTAACTTTAATGCTAATCCTAGCTCTAATGCTGATGCAACGTCAGGCTCATCAGCCATCTGCACATTTGCAGATTCGTTTTTTTTCATTTTCCTATTACTGTAGTGTAATGTATGTGCTAACGTTAAGTTCACCTTGAACAGATCTGTGTTACTGGTTGCGTTATAGAACATGGTCTTGAGCTTTCGACACACAGAGCTGCAGTCACTTCTGGGTGTGTCCAGTCTCAGCCGAGACGGACGAAAGACGGATCTGATGCAGCGTGCTCTGTCGATGGTTGATCGCGGCGTATCGTCAGCCATGGAGTCAAAAATTCGTGATCTGTATCGCAAAAGTGGAGCATCGGCGTCACGAAACTCCTTAGGACAGAGTAGACGCTTGTCTTCACAGACGTCTTCAAGTGCTGGCACATTTGCATCATCAAGAAGTGGTATGGTGTAACTTGTTTTAGGGGAAGTCTTTAATTTGCAGTTGTTTTAACACACATTTCTTTAAGTTGTATTTAGTTTGTGTGACTCCTTGTAGGTCTGTAGTTCTGAAATTTAACTGCGTTCCTTCCTAATGTGTCAATTTAAACCATGTTTATGCTGACTGAGATCTGCTAGTGACCAATAGGACATGTATTAGAATGGTGTCTTGGGGCTGAATTATTGAGCACATTTTATCTCATGTCTGACATTACAGCACACAGCTTGATTTAGTTGGCTGACTGTTATGTCAGTAAGATGAGCAGAGAGAGACAGACCCGTAGCAAAGGGGTGTTCGATAGCTTCATCGAACTTTTCCCTATTTTTTAACCTTAATTAGGAAGTGAACACTGCATCAAAATAACCAGAAAATATCCCCCAGAATTTGCAGCCAGGGATTTGCTCCAGAATGCACTTAGGAAGCTTACAGTACTCCCTGACTGTAATCTTTAGTTTGATTAAAAGAGCAACTGAGGTGTAGAGTTGAATCTGCCATTGGAAAAGTCTGGCTTCACTGACATCTGGGTTTGCTGATCTTACGTTTTCAGTCGACACTAGTAAAGCTCAAATTCCATTATGCTGACTTTTCTTTGTGATGCCCGCGACAAACCCATGGCATCTTATGACAAGAAATGGGGAATTCGGCAACATTGCAGATTTTCCCATGTCTTGGCACAGACGTTGTCAACTTCGCTGTGTTTTCATCGTGATAAGACATGTAGAAGTCTGCAACTTTGCCATTTCTTTCTGTGACAAGTTTGCATAGGCAAAAATCTGTCTGTTGTGTCATGCTTGTTCCCAAATTTTATTAGAACGAGCTCGTCATAGACTTCTTGCCGGTTTTTCAAGCCATACCGACATGTTATTGAATTTGTATAATTTTCCTGCGACATCCCCATTTCATGGTTCACATCTGTGACTTCCCCATGACGGCATCGAGGTATGCCGACATGGATGTCACGGGGAAAGTCAGCATAATGGAATTTGAGCTTAGCTGAGTGCTGTGTTCTAGGATCAAACTCGAGCAGTGGCTCACATCACAGCAGTTATCGCAGCAGCACGTCTGATTCAACGGCACGACGGCCGGCACACGGGCCGGGCTCTCGGCACGAAGTCATCATGAAGGCTTTACCGTTCTATGATGTTCTCGCTGAGATTATGAAGCCATCCAGCTTAGGTATGATGAGTGCACGAATTTCACCTTTTATCACTGATGCAGTATGGCTTGGCTTGGTGATGTGGTGGTATAGGGTCTGATCAGTGATTGTGAGGTCGCTGGTTCGGCTCGCACCCAGGACACTGGCAGGTAATAACCCTGGGCAAGTTGTTCACACATATGTGTCTCTGTTTGCCAAACAGTATAATTTGGTCCCAGTCAAATAGTGGTGATACTGTGTGGCTGGGAAGGTAACTGTAGGTCTGGCATCACTGTGCCTGTGCCACCCCAAAGAAATCAAGAAAAGCCCAGCTAACGCAAAGGGGAACGCACGACAGAGATGCATATGTGAAGGCCCGGTGGGAACGAAATCTAAGTTCACAACGATGTTTCATTTAGACTAGACGGTGGGTGATGCCTAGCGCCATATCCAATGCATGAATTTCAGTATTGCGCGCCACGTCCAATGCATGAATTCCAATATTGTCTGACATTGGGTACGATGTATTTACATACGCCAGATGGCGCCACTGTCTCCCATGGATGCTGCCGTTTGAATGGCTGAATGCGAGTATTTTAAAGACGGTATTCTAGTTTCACGCCCCCTGTGGAGAATTCCTTGAACGCAGGGGGGGGGCGAAATTTGAACAAGTGAAAACTATGTGTAATGCTAAAAGTTTCATAAGCAAGCTGTCCCGGTCTGTCTCTAGTGATTTCGGTGCAATTCGCTATTGAAATGTGTCTTTGAGGCCAAAATTGCCGAAAAGTACATAAAAACCCTATTTCGGCATTTAAGGTCATCCAAGGTCATTGAATTCAGTGGCAATCGAGAGCCAGTGTACGACTTCGTATTAGTGATTAATAGTAACCTAAGCCCTATCACGCACTGTTATTGAGATAGAGTGAGTTATTGGCTAAAAGTTGCAAATTTTTCCCGCCCCCTCTCATTTAGCGCCCTTGTTCAGGGTGACTCCTTCAAATTTATGGAATAGCTTTACGGTTCCTGAAACTAGAGTCTTCCACGCAGCCGACGGTGAAGATTTGGTGATCGTAGCTTGCACTGTTTTTGACTGATCCACCCGTGTGACAGACGGACAGACAGATGGACATACGGACAGTATTGTGATGGTTAAGACACGCTATAGCAGTACCTGCTGTCGTGCGTAAAAAGCCTGCCTGCCTGCCTTGCCTCTAAATGCTGTTGTTAACTTATTGCCTAGCGAAGTAAGGAGTTGAGCTGACTAGCATTTGATGGCATTGTGTTGTAGTGCCAAGAAGTACTGCAAAGCAGCAGGAAATGCGTTTCAGCTTCACGTTGACACAGCAACAGTCCGATGAGATAAATCAGCAGCGGTCAGTTTCTGTCTTATTTTTTGGATATGCCTCATATCTGTGTTGTCTAGAGCATTTGTGTAGAAATGGTGCATGTCAAATTAACAGCATGGGAAGTGTTTTTTTTGGATTTTCAGTTAGTTTTTTGGTTTGGTTATTTTCCAAAAAATTGCAGTTGTAATTGTTTGCAATTGGAATGGGAGACATGTTTGCTTATAACTTTTGATGACAGATTTTTTTGGACATTTGGTGTGTGAATTCTGAGTGTCTGTCAGTGAATTACCGTCTTCAATGCTGTGAATTGATGTTTTAGGGTTGGTTTCTGGATCAACTGGCCGGTCAAAGGGAGTCAAAGAGGGTATCCCCCAAAAAGTGGTTATTTTACTGCTATTGGCTCGTCTAGCGTAAAAACAGTAGCAGTTAGGCACAGACATGCTGCTTATCATAACAAGCATCGGTGATGAGCTTTTTAGAGGTATCAACATTGATGGCCTTAAATGACCTTGAACTCTCAAAATGAGGGGGGTTTAGCATTTTTTTGAGAGTTTTGGCAGTTATGCACCCTTTAAGAGTGAATTGTGACAAAATTTATGGAGATAGACTCAGACAGCTTGCGAACAGGAACTGTTATAGGCTGTCACGCTTTTTAAGAGCTTCGCTGAAATTACTTGTTGTCATTGTTATTCCTGCTACATCCAATAGTATCCAGTCAAGAGATCCTGGCTGTATATTTTGTGAAACAGAATCTCACATTCTAATGACACTGTACTAGTTTTGCTATACTTTTTAAGGCAATGAGGTTTTGTCTGTTCTTTAGATATAGCAAGGTCATTTTGTGAAGTACGCTGGTCTTCGTCTATTTGCTGATCTTGATGATAATGATTCTGATCATAAATGATTTTAATGGAACGTAATATATGCATAAAGTGATGCACAGCACTTGTATATAGTGCATATAATACTTGACATTGCAGAGTTTCGGGCGGTGGAGATCGTCCTGATCACAAGACCCAGATCCAGTTGCGTTTCTGCATCAGAGACACGTCTTATCGACAGCCGGATAAATTTCCATCTCGTGTCATCGTTAAAGTCAACAACGGCACTGCACAGTTGCCGGTCGGTTCAGCATTTTTTATTCGCACTGATTTACATGTTTTTCCAGGACGAATTTTGACTTTTTTGGTATCTTATTTTTGCAGATGTTTTACGTTATTGACTTAACCTTGGATGTTTTGGAATATTTTTTACTTTGCATATGATCAGACCAGGGTTTTCAATAGCGGACGTTTGGGCGTAAATATGCCCAAAAATTTCAGCCCGTACGCCCAAATTTTAAGACGTGGACGTCACGACGTCCAAATCAATTTGTTTTTTTATTACGTTTGTTTGTCTATTATTAGCTGGAAATTAACATCAGAATCTGTTTTCCAATGTTTCGTTGGTTCAATAATTTGCGCTGACTGTCGTGTTTCTGAATACTTCATTTCATGAAGACGTGGCACGGCAACCATATTAATTTATTCTATGAACAGTTCTGATCCAGTCTCCAGAAACTGCAACTTTCCTTTTACATTAAGCTACTAAAATTAAATGTTGCTTGTTTTTACAAAAAGCCCAGCTGTCGCTAAGGAGATGCGCTACAGCCTATATATAGTTCCTGTTGCATTAATGACCTTTAAGGTCATCCAAGGTCAATAATTTTCATGTCATTTGATGGCCAATATATGTGACTTTCTATTACTGATTAATAGGTAACATGGCCCTATCTTTCACCGTTTCTGAGATACGGCTACTTTGCTTGAAACTTACCATTAGAAATTGCGGCAAAACCGCTGCAGATGGAGACATGGTTAGTATTGACAGCCTATAGGAAGTCGCCAGCGCCCTATCCGATATTACCATCACCGACCCTCTACGACTAACCGTTTAGTCACAATACCACACGGTTGTCATACTATAGTGCGTTATGACCAAAGACATTATATAACGTCTTTGGTCATGACCTTCCAAGGTCATCCAAGGCCAATGATTTTCATGTCATTTGAAAGCCAATATGTGACTTGCTATAAGTAATCAATAGCAATCTAGGCCCTATCTCGCACTGATTAATCACAATTATACATCCGTGACAGACAGACGACAATCGTGCCACAGACGCGCTATTCGATTGTGCGACATTAGTGTGACCTTGCCTGAGGCACGAATTGACGTTAGTGTTACTGGCGGCGTGGCAAGGTGGGGGGCGACCAGCGAAGCGTAGCGAAGTCTGTGATTGGTTGCTGCCAAGTTACGTGTCGGCCAATCAGGTGTAGGCAATTGTTGTGCGACGGCTAATCTGTGTACTAGCTTATGCATATATACATGTACGTGAATATGCCTACATGTTCCAGCTTCTACAGACGAATTAGTTCTCTATAAGACACATTCTTTTAAACCCAATAAAATAGCAGGACAAAAATTCTTATTTTTTAATGAAATGTACGTCCTATACGCAAGTTACAGTATAAAGTACAGCGTGAAGTAAAAAGTCTCATATATACTAAATTAATACGAATCGGCCTATAGTCCAAGTTTTATCTGAAGCGACAGTAACTTTCTAGTAGCCCTAGAGCTGTCGAATAAACGCGTTAAAATCTTAATCTTAAAATAAAGACTTCTAAGCTTTGGAGTAGAGTTGCCGACAGTCTGAGTTGACGACGGCGACGTTGTTGTGCACGCAAGCTCCGCCCACAGTCTCCGCATGGGCGATCGCCGCCCCCTCCCCCCCCCCGCCAAACCCAATCATACTAACGTCAACTGACGACTTCAAAGAGAGTTACACTAATGTCGCACACCGCACTATTCAGCATGGC
>Ga0209671_1004202_pt1 | contig 14178 bp, 10 predicted proteins | sample WorMetHERISLAND2_2_FD_187401 | JGI IMG/M metagenome (GOLD analysis project Ga0209671, IMG submission 187401) | Marine gutless worms symbiont microbial communities from Max Planck institute for Marine Microbiology, Germany - Olavius geniculatus... | ecosystem: Host-associated > Annelida >... | reverse complement strand
GTGTAGTAATTTGCAGCAGCGTCGTGCATGGGTTGAAAAAGTAGGTGAGAGCAAGAAAATGCAATTTTCCGATACACTCCAAATTTGCGACAGAATCACGATATACAGTTGCGAATTTACGACAGATTTGATTATGTGTGCTCAAAATTTTAATTTTGCTTTTCACTTTCCCGAAAATGGGGGTTTTAGCATCAAATTGTGGGGAATAGTCTCCCTGCCACGACGCCGCGAGTAATTTGAGATGAGCCAGAGCGTTTTTGGTGTTAATAAATTATGTTCAGTGGCGAGGCGATGCCCGCAATGATTGCAGTACTTTCTTGCAGTTTTGTACATGCAAAGCTCAAGTGAAACTTGTAAAAAGAGCTTGACTGGGTGATACCTGCAGCTCACGAAGCAGACCCAGACCCAGACGATTTAAATACACTGAAAAACGAACTGCAGTCGGAAACCCATAAAGGAAAATGTTTTCTTTCTGAACGTTTTAGGTAAAAAAATATGTCTTCGTAGTGTATGAGAAAATGCACACGAGTTGTTAATTACATCGTTTATAAAGCGAGAATTAGTGCACGCAGAACATAATGCACTGGTCCACGCGACACGTACGATAAAACGATAAAGAAGTAGATAAAGTTAAAGGCACGAGTTTATATTGTACAAAAGCATGCAGTGTACAACCGATCGCATCTGACTTAGTGCTATCGACGACAGCGACAATCCATTGGCAAATGACGTCATCAACAGACCGGAAACAGCTGGTGGCTCAAGCAGTCTAAGATCGATATGGTGCGGACATGCACGTGGTAGCTTATACTGTTACACACGACAGCTGGTTTTCCCCGTTTTGTCTCGTCAAGTTGCGCAACCACTGACAATATTATGAGTAACAAACGATCTCTGGGCTACTGCCCGTGCCAGCTTCCAGTGGTCTTGATAACTGAATGAGCTTAGATTTCAGCGTCCTCTGTTATTCACTTCTACGTACGGGACAGTGCTACTATGCGAGTCTGCAGTCGAACAAAAACTTTGTGATGCGGTGTGCAGAAAACAGCGTCATTACTGACCCCGTCGAAATAAACCTTCGCTGAATAACGAGTTGTAGATATGTGATAAGGTTTGTCTGTCTGTCTCTCTGTCTGTCGGTCACATTTTAAAAAAAAAATTATGAACGAATTTTGACGAAATTTTTCGGACGGGTTGGGTCGGTCGTAGCGTAGGCCAAGGAGGAACTATATTGTCTTTTGGGACTGATCCGGATTATTTCCCACGTTCCGAATCATTAGGCATATCTGGGATTATTTACGGGGTGCAAACTGATATTCTGCAGTGTATTTCAGCAAGTTGTGAAAGGATTTCGGTGAAATTTTCCGTAGTGGAGCAAGGACCAACCACAGCCAAATCCGGATCTGTATCCAGGTAGGCCTATTGATGGACGGAATTGTTAAAAGGTGAGCAAGGCCCAAGGACCCAATATAGGGATAATTTTTACTTTTATTGGCCAGGTGACAGCACAGTTCTCGGCGGAGGTTTGAGGTCTCTGATCGCTTCTATAGTGTCTGGGTGCAGTTTTTGAGAGTTGGAAATGGAACAGCTGAGCTGCCCGATGACTTTTTACACAACTGGTGAAAAGCGTCTGGCAGGCTGTAGGCGTGGCTTCGTCGCCCGCAGTCCGAGGCACTTCACAGTAAGAACAGTTTGTTTCTAACGTGACATTGGTGTGAATGATGACAAATACGTTGGTCAAAGTGAAGTCTTCCTTGCCTCGTTCCTAAAACCACATCATATCTGCCATTCATGACGTGCATACACCTGTAAACGTTGCATTAAACTACGCCCATAGAAAACTGTACAATTTCTTATGCGGCCGTCCTACATACGCCACATTATGGACCGTCTTGCACATCCGTCTGTCCGTCTGCCTCTCTGTCCCATACGGGAATCTGACTCGTAAAAAACAAAAGAAAGCCCTACTGTTGCTAGGGATGACGAGTACAGCCTGTACAGTTCCTGTTGCAGTACTGATTTTCAAGGTCATTCAACACATGTCTCTTAGCCCCTGCATTCAACCCCGAATTTGAAAATGTTTTCCTTGCGCTAGATCGCTGCAATTATGCATGCCCAGGTATAAGACACACGGCTAATTATTCGTGTAAAAATTTTCCTTTATCACCTACCGCTTAGCCACGATACATTCGTGACAGACGACAGACAGACAGACAGACAGACAATCGTACCATAGACGCCTACAGCATAGCTGCAGCACGTCAAAAATTGGCGTAATTTATGTTTTCGAAGACTTATTTCAGCAAATAAGTATTTTTTTATATTTGTAACGTTGCATATCAGTTGACATAAACAAATCACGTTAACCAAGAAACAACGGTTCCAGTGCGACGTCGAGATACCTGGAGGGGCGGGAGAGCGAGGAGCGGCAGGCAGGCTACACTTTGACAAAGCGCATATGACCGCACTGGAAATGCGACGCCAGCTCGTGCACAGTGCAGTCGGCGTGACCGGTGTCGCCCAGGTTGAACTGGCAGACGACGTCGTAAGGGTGATGCATGACGTCGTCGATGAGGTGATCGGGTACGAGGTGCAGCTCGCGAGTCGCGAACTCGTAGTAACCGTGCATCGCCGTTGCGACCGGGTGCGCGTACTTGAAGCGGACCGAGTCACCGATCAGCGTCGCTCGGACGTAGACGACGTTGTTAAAGATCTGCTCGTGTTTGACGGCAGTCACTGTTAGGATGATGTTGTGGTCGTGCATCGTTTCACATGAGTCCCATTCGATTATGCCCTGGTATGTGCTACCCACGTGTACCATCTCAGCTGAATACAACAAATAATGCCATCACGTCATGACACCACCTTCATGTGGCTTCACTAACCAGAAGACGAAAAAGTCATCGCGCTGAAGCAAGGCATGCAAAAAGTAAAGAAAGTATTTGACCCCAACTGAGCAATTTGTGGGACGTTGGTCGTGCATTGCGCGTTGTGAAAGCCTAATCAGCTTTTCTAGCGATCGATAGGCCTATATAGGCGGTTGTGGTCGAACGTACATTATTTGGTGCACGACCCTGCCCGTGTAGCGATTTTGCTATGCTATAGGCTTACGAGGGTATTGGTAGCATTTGAGCAGAACAGCTATGATGTATGCAGTATATGCTGTACGTACATTCGCAGGTGGATTCAAGCTCATCGTGTCCGTTGTGACAGTCGACATAGCCATCGCAAACAAACAGGTGACTGATGCATTCTGGGAAATCGCCACGACAGCTGACCTCGCCCTCGTGACAATGGTCGTCTACACAATACACCGCCGTGTGTCAAGAAAACAAGCCAGTTTTATTTTTTGAATAGCTTAACAGAAAATTGGCCGATTTTAATAATTTTGGCACGCAACATGGCGAAGAAACTTGTCACAAATGACTGTAGTTTTGCTCACTTTGCCTTAAAAACTTTCACATTTTACAAGGTAGTTTAGCGACAGTATTAAGGTAAAGTGGCATAGCTGTTTTCATCAAATTTCTTTGCCATGTACGAGGGGCGTTTAAAAAGTATTGCAAGTCGATATGTTAGATTGAAAAACTTTTCAATATCTATACACCAATAAAACGCACATTTCTCCGGAACTCATGCGAGCTTAAAGCGGATATGAAGTCATTGTAACTTATGACGTCATAAAGTGTTTTATATCGGTCCCTCCAGCCAGGCTTTTACTACAAACTTGAGTCATTCATTGTTTGGATGGCGGACATCACAAAGGACATTTTTAAATTTAGAAAAAGATAATAGTTTTCAACGGAAAACTGGCCATATCTCGGAAACAGTGAGACATACGGTCTAGATTACTATTGATCACTATTAGGAAGCGGCATACGCCATATCAGATTAGAGGGAAATTGGAAATCATTGACCTTAGATGACATTGACATTACGCGCTATTGTGGCCAAACGTGGTGGCTAAACGGTGCTAAAGGGTGCGAGATAGGGCGTAGGTTAATATTAATCATTGAATTTGATAGAAAGTCGCATGGCTTTCACATGACTTAAAAATCATCACTGACAACTAGTACAGTCGGCTATGCTAGTGACAGCTGGGCTTCTTGTTTAACGTTGAGCAAGCGTGTCGGCGTTTTATGGCAAACAATGCACTGTGCATTCCCGCCGTTAGTCTTTTGAAATCTTTGTTATGTGGCAAATAAACATCATTGCTGTCTCAAATTTAGTTAGGCCTACTTTTGTTGTAAATAATTGCGAGTTATTGTCGATTATCCATGGTTTGTCCACTGTGTGTGCTAGTTTGCGGTAACATTTGGTCAAGTTTATATGTTGAACCCCAGACTTGAGCTAGTTGGTATTGGCCGGGTTACTTACTTACAGACCCAGTGTATAGTGGGTTTGGTGGACTGGCGCCTAATAAATTCGTCCATCGGACATGGTAAACCCTGAGGAGAGAACCCCGGATCAGCGGGTGGTCCAGAACAGTGTCGCCGAACTGCGGGGTTCCGGCGCTGCAGCCGGCAATTCCGCGATCTCAGTTGTCAGTCAACCGACGTCGCGTGAATTACGAAGGACAGCCGTTCGGGGCCCGCCGTCGGGCCCCAGTGCCGTTTACGTCGTACCCGCAACCGTCAACTTTGTCTACGCGGACCACCCGTACTTCGGACCGGTTCCTGCCAGCCCGCCGCAGCAGCAAACTGCCGTTGGTTTGTTCGGGGTTTTTCTGCGGTGGCCGATGTTTCCGAGCCGCCGAGTGTTTTCGCCGGCCAGGTGTCCGCCGGTGACTTCCAGCGTTGATGCCGCCTACGTTTCCGCCGGCATGGGCGCCGGAGCCACGAGGGCAGCGGAGGAGCTGCCCCCTTGCCCTTGTTGCATGGGGGCAGCGCGGGGCAGAGAACTGCCCCTTTGCATGTGACAAGACTTAGGCCTATACTTACTGAGCTCCGTCCATCTGCATAATGTAAGTTAACGCTTTTCTTTTTATAACACTATTAGACATAGCATAGGCCTACATTATTGGTTAACTGCTGGGAATTTCACTTCTTTTTTCTCTTTAGCGTTAATGTTTTTTTATACAAATAAGAATTTGTGTGCTCTTTGATCCGTTTTGCGGTGACATTTTTATTGCCAGCAAAAGTAAACGTTTTTATAGTGCAGTAATTACTAGGGGCCTAATTAACTTACCATATATAGGCGGCGTACAATTTAAAATAAAATACTATAGTTTAAACAGAAAGCAGTGCAAAGCACTGAAATGTAATGATTTCTGTGGCCCATTGTTTACTGTAGAGTTTTCAAGCAGCAGCATCGTCGGTAGAAAAGTAGGTGGGACAGAAAGTTGCGATTTTTTCACTGACAGTGCAAATTTCCCACAGAATGTTGACAGATAGTTGTGAATTTCCTACAGGAGTGATTGTGAATGCTCAAAAGTTTAATTTTGCCACTAAATTTCCCTAAAATAGTTTCTTTTAGCACCAAATGGGCGAATAATTTTCAACAATTTTTCGACAATTTAAAATTTAGAGGGGGAGAAATTGCCCCTTTTACCCCCCTCCCCTTGGCCACGACGACACTACCCTCAAGTACGACGCTGCCCCCTGCTTTTCGTGGTTACCGGCGTCACTGTTCGCCGGCGAGTGTTTCTACCCTTCTAGCCCTGTTTTTTTTGTTTCCTTTTCGTCTTCCTGTAGGACAGGGTTTTTTCCCGTAGTCTTGTAACTCTTTGTGGTTGGTGACCTTTAAGACCTTTGACCCATTAGAATTCACGCTTAATGAATACGTTTTATAAATAGTTGTCTGAACTCATATGTACTCTATGCTTATGCTTTTTTCTTCTGACCCCAAATTAAAACGGAAGCGTGCGAGATAAACTTTTGTGCTCTCAGCGCACATGTTTCACACTAATTTTTTTTAATAATTTTGGTTGCATCTGTTCAGTAACCGGCAGCTAAATGGACTATAGTTTCGGGCACCAGTGGAGTTACAGCATGCAATGCCTGCAAAAATTGTGATCCCATGCAGCATGCTGCACAACGCCGAGTGCACGTAGGCCAATGTTCAGTAGTAGGACGGTCTTCTGTCGTTTTGTAACGCCTATCTGCAACGGGAAGTCCAGACCGGATGCGCGTTAAAACTGCGATCAGGACCGTCGAGAGGGTGGGGTAGAGGGGGTAAACTACCCCGGGCCCCGCGACGTTTGGGGAGCCCCGCCGTCGGCCAGAAATATAAAATACGCCGGAATTTACCATTTAAAAAATTAAAAATTTTCTTTCCAGAGGAGCCCCGTGAAAATGTTTGGGGACCCCGCGAAAATGTTTCCCGGGCTTCGCTGTGGCTCTCGACGAGCCTGACTGCGAACAATACACAATTAAAATAACCACGTGAATGATCACTGCAATTAAAAGAATGATCGTCGGACAGCAGTTCTTATTTCGTATCTAGGCCTGGACTATTTCTATTCGCTTGTGAGATGAGCCAAAGCGTTTGGCGTTCATGGATTATTTCAGTGGCGATGATTACTTGGCTGCATGCAATTTTATTACGCGCGAGAGCTAGCGCGTATTAGCTATGGTAATTCAGTCTCGGTGTCTGTCTTGGTGTCTGTCACAACCCGGTACCGATCGGAGCCCAGGTAAGACAGAGACTTCTGGATTTCACCATAGCTTAGAGTGTCTAGTATTTCGCTACAAAATTTCATGCCACTGGATAAAGGGGGTCTCAACGAACGAGGGGGAGGCAGGGGGCACTCCCCCCTTAAAAAGGCGTTATTCTACCGTCATTGCCATTGATATTGGCTCGTATAACGCGAAAATGGTTGCAGATAGGCACAGACATGCTCTTATCATAACAAGCACAGGCGACGATCTTTTTAGGAATGTCAACATCGATGACCTTGAATGACCATGAACCCTTAAAATAGGGGGTTTAGTAAATTTTTCGCGATTTCGGGCTGCGACACCCATTTTAAAAGTGAGTTGCGCCAAGTGGCTAGAGATAGACCAAGACAACTTGCCAATGAAATTTTTAGCATTGAATGTAGATTTTAGCAATCCAAGTCCGGACCTTCTAGGTTTAAGGAAGCCTGCGCTCGCGGGTGTCAAAAAGGGTACCCCTCTAAAAAGTGGTTATTTATCCGCTGTTGGCTTGTTTAGCGTGAAAATGGTTGCAAATAGGCACAGACATGCTGCTTAACATGGTGACGAGCTTCTTAGAATTGTCAACACTGATAACCTTGATTGACCTTGAACCTAAAAATAGGAGGTTTAGTGATTTTTGGCGATTTTTGGCTGCAAAAGAGTAAATTACGACGAAATGGATAGAGATAGACCAAGATTACCTGCGAACGGGGACTGCTCGCGCGTCTCATGAGCATTAGCTCAGATTTCTGGTACGTGCAGTGCTCAAGTGAACTTATAAAAAGTGCTTGATTGGGTTATTACTGCAGCTCACGCAGAAAACCTGGACGATTTAATTACACCAAAACGAATTGCAGTCAGAAATCTGACCCTTGAAAAAATGTTCTCTTTTTGAACGTTTTGAAGAAAAATAGGTCTAATAGGGTGGTGTATGAGAAAATGCGCACGAGTTGTTAAAACATTGTTTATAAAGCGAGAATTCATACATGCATAACATAATGCACTGGTCCACGCGACAAGTACGATGAAAAAGTAAATAAAGTTAGTGACAAGATTTTATATTGTACAACAGCATGGAGTGTACAACCAATCGCATCCGACTTAGTGCTAGCAACGACAGCGACAATCCATCGGCGAATGACGTCATGGACAGACATGGAGGCGTGGGCAGTCTGGGATCGATATGGCGCCGACCTGCGCGTGGTAGCTCATACTGTTACACACGCCAGTTGGTCTTCCCCGTTTTGTCCCGTCAATTTGCGCAACCACTGATAATTACAATGTTCTGAGTAATAAACAATCTTTGATGGAGACTGCCCGTGCCAGCTTTCAGTTGTCTTGATAACTGAATGAGCTTAGATTTCAACGTCCTCCGTTCACTTCTACGTACGGAACAGTGCTACTATACGAGTCAGCTGTCGAAAAAATCTTTGATGCAGTGTGCAGAAAACGGCGTTATTACTGACCCGCCGATAACATAAACCTCCGACGAACGCCCATGTTATGTTACGTCGGCCGCTAATTCAATTATTTATGAGCAGATTTTGACGAAATGTTTTCGGACGGATTGGATTGGGCGTAGGCCGAAGCGAAAGTAGTTGTATTTTGTGACTAGTTTGGATTTTTTTCTACGTTCCGAATCATTAGGCACATCAGAGCTTATTGCAAACTGCAAACTGATATTCTGCAGTGTATCTTAACAATTTATGACAGGAAATGGATCAAGGACTAACCACTGAAATCGAATCCGGATCTGTATACGGAAATTTTTGGACGACATTTTTAAAAGGAAAGCAACGCCCAATAACCCACTGTAGGGCTAAATACTTTGTATTGACCAGGTGGCAGCACTATTCTCGTCGGAGGTTTGATGTTTCTGATCGCTTATATACTGTCTGGGTACAGTTGCGTGTTGGAAGTCGAACAACTGATCTGCTGATGACCGATGACTTTTTACACAACTGATGAAGAGCGTCTGACAGGCTGGGAGCGTGGCTTCATCGCCCGCAGTCCGAGGCACTTCACGGTACGAACAGTTTGTTTCTATCACGAAATTTGTGTGAATGATGACGAATGCTTTGGTCAGAGTAAAGTCTGCCTCGCCTTTTTCCTGAAACAACATCACATCTGGCAATCATGACGTGCATAAATGTTGCATTACGCTTATAGAAAATTTATTTTATGCAGCCATTTTAATAAGCCACAACATGCGCTACGACAAGCCACATTATGGACCCTCATGCACATCCGTCCGTCCGTCTGCCTGTCTGTTTCATACGGGCATCCGACTCTTAGAAAATCCAACAAAAAATTTGAGCTAATGTTCATGAGACGCGCGAGAGCTTGTAGCAGTTCCTGTTTGCAGGTAATCTTGGTCTGTTTTTATCCATTTCGTCGCAATTCATTTTTCTGCAGCCAAAAATTGCACAAAATACTAAAACCCTTCATTTTGATGTTGAAGGTTATTCAAAGTCATTGATGTTGATACCACTAAAAGTATATCACCAATGTTTGTTAGGATAAGCATCATGTTTGTGCCTATCTGCAACCGTTTACGCGCTAGAGAAGTCAATATCGGAAAAAACTTGGGGCATCCCGCATTTGACATTCTCGTGTGCAGGTTTCGTTAAACGTCGAAGGTCGGGACTTAAACTGCTGAAATCTGCATTCAAAGCTAAAATTTCATGCGCAGGTTGTCTTGGTCTTTCTCCAGCCGTTTCGGTGCAATTCACTCTTGAAATTTGTCTCGATCGCAGCCCAAAATCACGAAAAATTTACAAAAACTTTTCATTTTAAAAATTCAGTATCATTAAGGGTTATCTATGTTGACGTTTCTAAGAAGCTCGTCGCCAGTTCTTGTTATGATAACCGGCATCAGCATGTCCGTGCTTATCTGCAACCATTTTTACGCGCGGTATGGTAATTTTGTTTTGGTGTCTGTCACATTCCGGTACCGTTGCAAGATCAGATGAGATAGAGATTTCGGGTTTTTACTGTATGATAGCTTAGGGCCTCTAGTATTTTGTGACAAAATTTCACACGGCTGGGTTTAGGAGGTCTTTAAGAACAAGGAAGCGAAAGAGAGGCATCCACTTTAAAACGACGTTATTTTACCGCTAGTAGCTCGTCTGCAGTGAAAATGGTTGCAGATTGGCACAGACATGCTGTTTATCATAACAAACATTGGTAGCGAGCTTTTTAGAAATGTCAACATTGATGACCTTGAATGACCTTGACCCCCCTTCAAAAATAAGGCGTTTTGGTGTATTTTTTGCACTTTCGGACTGTGACGCACATTTCAAGAATGAATTGCTCCAAAATGTCGGGAGATAGACGGAGACAAACTGCATACATAATTTTTAGCATTGAACGTGGACTTCAGCGGTTTAGGTCTCAATTTTCTACGTTTAACGAAACCGGCGCATGCGGGTGTCAAAGACGGATACCCCCTTAAAAAGTGGTGATTTTTGCCATATTCGCTTGTCTAGCGTGAAAACGCTTGCGGATAAGCACATACGTGCTACTTATCATAACAAGCACTGGTAATGCGCTTTTTAATGCCATTTACATCAGTGATCTTGATTGACCTTGAACCCCAAAATAGGCGGGTTTTGATGAATTTTTGCAATTTTGGGCTGCACCATAGTGAACTGAAACAAAATGGATGGATATACCAGGTAGACCAAACTTACCTGCGAACAGGAGCTGTTGTGGGCTATCGCGCGTCTCATGAGCATTAGCTCAGATTTTTTGTGACGCTAGCTAGATGACCCAATAGCGGTAAAATAACGTCTTTTAAGGGAGTGTTCCTATTTCTCTTTTTCGTACGTGGGAACTCCTCTCACTCAGCGGCATGAAATTTTGTCGTGAAATACGAGATACCAGTATGACCCCTCCTTAAGCTATCATACAGTGAAAACACGCAGTCTCTATCTCACCTGGGTTAGAGTCGGTACCGGGTCGGACAGAAGGACAAAAGGAAAAAAATTACCATAGCTAATACGCGCCATAGCCAGTACATATGCTAGCACTCGCGCGCAAAAAGCAGCAAAATTTAGGCCCATGGTTTCGGAGGCTTCTTTCAGCAAATATGTGTTTCAGATATTTGTAACTTTGCACAAAAGTTGCTATAACGTTGAGAAAATCGCGTTAATCAAGAACCGACGGTTCAAACCAGAAATCAAGTTGAATCAACGTTAACGTGTGACGTCGAGATACCTGGAGGGGCGAGAGAGCGAGGAGCGGCAGGCAGGCTACACTTTGACAAGGCGCATATGACCGCATTGGAAATGCGACGCCAGCTCGTGCACAGTGCAGTCGGCGTGACCGGTGTCGCCCAGGTTGAACTGGCAGACGGTGTCGTAAGGATGATGCAGGACTTCGTCGATGAGGTGATCGGGTACGAGGTGCAGCTCGCGAGTCGCGAACTCGTAGTAACCGTGCATCGCCGTCGCGATCGGGTGCGCATACTTGAAGCGGACCGAGTCACCGATCTGCGTCGCTCGGACGTAGACGACGTTGTTAAAGATCGGCTCGTGTTTGACGGCAGTCACCGTTATGATGACGTTGTGGTCGTGCATCGTTTCACACGAGTCCCACTCGATAATGCCTTGGTACGTACTGCCCACGTGTACCATCTCAGCTACACGCAAGCAACAAATGCCATCAACATTATGACACCACCTTCATGGCTTCAAAATCTGTAGAAAACGAAGAAGTCATCAAGTAGAAAAAAATATTAGACCCCTAATTTAACAGTTCCGTAGCGGTACGGGTGGCGCACGCCACAAAAAACTGTTATGACCATCAGACGAGCAAGTATTTTCTTTCTGCAGAAAGGAAAAACGCCCATCTCTAGAAACTACATGAAATACCACTTGTAAGTTACACGAGTCAGTTAAAAAACTGAAGCTTTACTGCTTTAGGCTAAATCATCATTGTCATATTAACAAAAAAGTTGACAGAACTGCCGTGTATACAGTATATACGTACATTCGCAGGTAGATTCAAGCTCATCATATCCGTTGTGACAGTCGACATAGCCATCGCAAACTAACAGGTGGCCGATGCATTCTGGGAAATCGCCATGACAGCTGACCTCGCCCTCGTGACAATGGTCGTCTACACAATACACGGCAGTGTCTCATAAAAGCAAACCACTATTATTTTCTGAATAGCTGAGTAAAACATCGGCCGATTTTAACAATTATTGGCATGCAACATCGTGAAAAAACTAGACTTAAATAGCCGTAGTTTTGCCAAGCTCACCTTAGTACTGTGACTAAACTATTTTGTGAAATGAGAAGTCGTAGTTTGGCCGTTTACAAGAATGGATACATACTGGGTAGCGAATGTGTCGGCTAAGAAATGACTAACTGAATAGCGACAAATACGAATAACAGATATTACTTCTCAAAAAGTTACACGTGTCACATCACATCATTTTTATTACAACATGTGCTCAAAATGTCCGCCGCCAGCACAAACGCAAGCGCATAGACGTTGACGCAGCTCACAAGCAGCACGGGCAATAACCGGCTGACTCAGAGCAGCCCTGTTGATGCGTCATTTCAGTTCGTCGACGTACCATATTAAATTGCATACGATTAAGGCTTAAGGCCTAGATTACTATTAATCACTAATAGGAATCGCATACGCCCTTTCACACGAAATGAAAATCATCCACTTTGGATGAGCTTAAAGGTTAGAAGTGCAACAGGAACTGCCCTATGCTGTTAGCGCGTCTTCCTTAGCGAGAGTTGGGCTTTCTTCTTATGGTAAGAAATGTGGCAAATAAACATCATCGCTTTCTGAAATACATAAATTACTAATGCATACAGTAGTTAGCCAACGTCAGCGTATAAAATTATGTTTGCTACTTGGCTAACTGACTGGATATCCATGACAAATACGTTTTTTTGGATATTACCAATAGTGTGCTTGGGCAGAAACAGAAAAGGAAAAACAAGCCACGGGTTAGTGATATGGGCGCAGGAACCGAAGGGATTGGCAGGGGGAGGAGTTGCACACCAGATTCGGGCAAAATGCAGTAAAAATTCGGGCAAAACGGCGAAAAATTCGAACAAAAAACGAGAACAATACAGGACAAAAAAGCAAAAAAAATTGTCCAACGAGTATATTGCAGAGCCGCTGCAAACTGAACAAAAATTCTTTAAGTTGATGACACACTGGCCAGTTTCTGGCGCCTGTGTCCGGTGCCGGTTTCTGGCGCTGGAAACGGGCGCCAGTCGTCTGGTGCCAGAAACCATGACATACTTTGCCATCAAATGATACCAGCACACAAAAAAAAATGGACTTCGATTTTGAGAATTTTGAGGATGATGACGTTATAGCCGCTGTTTTAGCATTGAGGATATTAAAAAAATCCAAAAGAAAAAGCAACTTAGACGAAAGTAGTGGGTAAAACCATAGGTTGCATTCAGGTTTCAGATGGAGGCACATCACGCTCTGCTTTATAAACTCTGCAAAACGGATGCAGAGGGATACCGCAACTTTTTCTTCTACGAGTTGAAATATGCTTTCATCACTCATCTTTCTTTTTTATTTACAAAACAAACGAGCAGTGCTATCGTCTGCTCAGACTGACCATTCACAGTTCAGGTTACCAGCCGGTTTCCGGCACAAAACCGAACATGTTTTATCCAGTGCCGGTTTCTGGCACCAGAAAAATCTGGTGTCAGAAATGTACAACACACTGACCAGTTTCTGGTACCAGTCGATTGGTACCAGAAACTGGCGCTAGAAACTGGCCAGTGTGTCATTACTATTAATTGCCAAATTTGATGCCTCCGTATGCAGAACTGTTTAAACCTGAGGTCGAAACTCATTATATATAACGCTTTATTCGCAACAAATGCAGAACACATATAAAATACAAACGACAAAGAAAAGACAGACAGGGACAGAATGAAAATCAAACAATTAAAACGAAGCACCCAAGTACAACTGAAGCAAAGTTACTATAAACAGTGGACGCAAAAGAACAGTTCGTATTTTTGTACATAGTGAATCATAATCATAATAGTTTTGAAGGTTAACAAGATAACCATACTTGAAATTCTGAACACAAGGCACACTACTGAAGTATTTACAAGTAGCAGCACAAAATGATAGAAATTTCTACCTATGTAGATAGCAATGCTTAATATCTAGACAAGAAAAGAAATATTGCAAAAATTTTACTGATTCCACACGACTGTACTTAAAAATCTTACGGAAAGCATCATTCCAACACACTCGTAGCTGACGTAAGCTTATAGCTTCGGCAGTAAGGCTCGATGAACCAATGCAATACATACGTTAAAATCTAGTTAAAATCTACGTTTTATGCTAAAAATTTCATGCGCAGATTGTCTTGGTCTATCACCATTTTTACCTAGTTGGTCGCATGCCGTAACAAGAACAGCTGACGGGCTTTCACGGGTATCAACACTAATGACCTTAAACGACTTTGAGCCTACAAGAGAAAAAATATTTTAGTAATTTTTTTCGACATTTTTCTCTGCGGCGCACACTCTTAAAA
>Ga0209671_1004200_pt1 | contig 14179 bp, 7 predicted proteins | sample WorMetHERISLAND2_2_FD_187401 | JGI IMG/M metagenome (GOLD analysis project Ga0209671, IMG submission 187401) | Marine gutless worms symbiont microbial communities from Max Planck institute for Marine Microbiology, Germany - Olavius geniculatus... | ecosystem: Host-associated > Annelida >... | reverse complement strand
CGGCTTCTCTCCAGAATGAATGCGACTGTGTGTAGCCAAACCTGCTTTGCTTGCAAAACACTTTCCACAGCCTGTGCACTTGTATTTATTGCTGTGAACATTCATGTGCAGCCTCAAGCAATGCTGAGTGGCAAACTGTTTCTCACATTGACTGCATGTATACACCTGATCGGCAGCATGTCGTTGTTCATGATGCTTCAAACTCCATCTTGTTGTATACCGTTTCCCACACACTCTACACAAGCATGGTCTTGGCTTGCCATCATGTGGTTGCTCAGTGATATTATCATTACTATCGGCTTCAACCTTCACCTCAACCGAGGTTTCACCTGTATAATATGCACAAAATGTGATCATAATTCTGACATATCAACAGCAGTCATATGAGAGTCATATTAATGCTGCAGCATTTTCTGTTATTATTACTCTGCAGATTCTTGCTCGTGCCACTAATTCTACTGCAGTGATGCATAATGTAAGTAAACATACCAGTATTTGAAACGAAATGAATGTTTATTAGTATTGCAGCCGAAAAGCTAGATTGTGACAATACAATGCAATGCAATACATGAAATTTACAGTGTCACATATAAAATGTCAGATAAAATGCAGATAAACTGCAGTAAATGACCACAAAATAAAAACGCTAGATATTAATGAAACCTACTGATATTTTACTATTTTATGACTGCTTGCTTGGCCAGTTAGCATAGCATTTCTGTTGCCAAAGTTATGATGGGTACTGGAACAGTATTGCAAACCGTTATATAAAACTAACTTTTTTCAATCTATACGCTAGTCAATTATACATAGACATTATGTAATGTTGTGCAGAATAATTTTGTGTTTTTTTCACATTAGGCAGCCACTGTCTTAAGACTCTTGAAGGACTTTATTATATTTGTCATTTTTTTGGACCGATGTTAAGGTGAGGGGTCTGTCTGTCTGTCTGTTTGTTGTCTGACATGGATGTATTGCGGCTAAAATGTGCGTCTTACTGGAAACAATTTTTTACGCAGATAATTACATCTGTCTCATAAACTTGGGAATGCAATATTGCAGCAATCAAGTGCAAGGGGAACATTTTCAAATTAAAGGTTATATGGAGGTGGTAAGAAAAATGTGCATTTATCAACCGAAAACTGACCATATCTCACAAATGCAGAAAGATAAAACCTAAGTTGCTAAATCACTAATGGAAAGTAGTGCAAGTACTTTCAGATGTGATGAATTCATCAACCTAGATGACCTTGAAAGTCAGTACATGCTATTGTGGCTAAATGGTATGTTGTATCTCAGAACCAGTGAACGATAGGGCCAGGTTCCTATGGAGCACTGACAGGAAGTTGTATAAGCCCTTTCACACGACACGAAAATCATTTGCTGACCTTCTGACACCCACGTATGGTTGGCCCTCACTAGTAAATACTAGGCTTCTTGTTCTCTTAGATGCCAATGACTTCACCTTACCTTACCTTACCTTAACTTCGGGGCGGATGCCACCCGTTAAGGCAGCATCCAGCGCTCAGGCCACCAGGTGGGTCCATTGTGCATCCCCGTAAAGCCAGAGGCTAAAGAAATCTTTAGCAAGCTTCAGTAGTAAAGACCAACAAATGTTATATAAGTCGTCATACTCAATACGGTAAAGGCCTAGATGGTTAAGTCTAGTGAGTGAGATTGCATCACATCTCGCAAGAAGATTAAAGGTTGTCTCTTCCTCCTGTTGACAAAGGGGGCAGACTGGGTCCGACCTGACTTTCATCAAAGTCAAATGCCGGTTAAGGTCTGCATGACCAGTTAATAGACCTATAAGGATATGAAGATCCTTTCTAGGTAATCGTAGGGTATATGTAGAGAGACCTAAGATCAACTCCTTTGAGCATGGATTTAGCCTGCCTACAGCCTAGTGTTGAGTTCCACAGTTAACACTGTTCCCACACAGCCAACATTTTTACGCGCGAAAGCAGCTACTGCTTTCAGCGCGTCTTAGCCATCGCAATTCTGTCTGTCCGTCCGTCCGTCTGTCACACGAGTGGATCAGCCAAAAACGGTGGAAGATAGGATTACCAAATCTTCACTGTCGGGTGCCCGGAAGACTCTAGTTTCAGGAACCGTAAAGCTTTTCCATAAATTCGAAGGGAATCACCCCGAACGAGGGCCCTAAATGAAGAAGGGGTGGGCAAAATTTGCGATTTTTGGCCAAAAACACGCTGTATCTCAGTAACGGTGCGAGATAAGGCCTAGGTTACTATTAATAATCACTAATAAGAAATCGTACACTGGCTGTCGATTGGCGCTGAATTCAATGACCTTGGATGACCTTAAACACCAAAATAAGGGGTTTTATGGATTTTTTTGCGATATCGGGCTGTGCAAGTCTATATCATTCACAAGGCGGCGCCACGGTTCTGGCGTTGGTGGCGTGGCGTACTTGGTAACGCGCTTCGGCTGAAACGAACTTACTCTACACCGGGCCCAGTTAGTACTGCGATGGGTGACTACTGAACCGGAACTGCTAAGGCTTTTACGCGTCTCGTGAGCATTAGCTCAAATTTCTTGTATAGCACTGCGCACAGTGGTGATAGAAATACTGAGGATCGGTTCAGCTCCAATGTAATGCTGTGCTGGTGCTTCCTTTTCCAGTTTGTCAGCTATCTCGTTGCTTGGAATTCCAATGACAAGCTCCTGCAGGGCCGCCATAGTTTCTAGAGCAGTGGCAGAAGTAACCTTGGGTGAAGACAATGCCTTTAAGGCCGCCTGACTATCAGTACAGATGGTGATTGAGTCACTGTATCTCTGACGTAGATCGACAGATTTAGAGCATTGTAAAATGGCATAGGTCTCAGCCTGAAATACAGAGCATATTGTACCTAAAAGTAAGAAATATCTTCCCCTTTAGATTGATTATAATAAATGGCCCCGGAGTGAATGTGAGCTGTCATTTAAATAAACAACACTGTCGTCAAGTCTGATTTTGTTGTTATCCCAATCCTCCCTAGAGGGAGTTATGACTTCAACTTATTGTGACAACTTACCCTGAGAGCTGATTGCTGAAACATTTTCACCATATTGATATTGCACATAAAAACTAAACAAATTAAACAATGAGACTTCACAGTATTATAACGCAGTAAATATATTACTTTTTTATCCAATTTTTGCCAACAGTATATATTATTAATGTTGACTTGTTAAGATAAAGTTCAAATTCATGACATTTTGCTTAAAGACACAACAGAAGGTAGACATATCACCAGTTGGCTGGTCATGACTGTGGTATGACTGTGCAGTGTCTGTGCTCTCATCATCATCGTCATCATCATCATCATCACTGTCAGTCTCTGTCTCCATACAATGACCACCAGTCAACATTGTAGTCCTGCACAGTCCACCAGTCATACACACTCAGTTAACAGATAGCCTAGTAATAATTGCAATCATCTCAAACCATTCAAAAAAACAGATTCAACCGTGCTACATAACACAAAACTTACACAGACACATCCAAATACATGCAAATGGCTGGTGGTGGACAACTGGAACATCAGATATCAACTTTTACAAAAAAATAATTCTCACCAAATTCTGTTAACTGTGTTGGTTTAGTGTCAAACAGTAGAAGTTTTTGATAGATGCTTTGTAAAATTTAACAAAAAAATCTGAGCTAATGCTCACGAGATGCGCGAAAGCCTACAGCAGTTCCAGTTCAGTAGTTTAGCTGAAAATTGGGATGTTCACGCTAAGTTAATATACAAATATCAAATTTTCTATTATTGGATCGCATAACGATAGTAACGTGGCGCCACCTTGTGAATGATATAGACTTGTGTTGCAGCCCAAAATCACCAAATAAATCCATAAAACCACCTATTTTGGCATTCAAGGTCATCCAAGATCATTGTATTTGGAGCCAATCGAGAGCCAGTGTATGACTTCCTATTAGTGATTAATAGTAACCTAGGCCCTATCTCGCACCATTACTGAAATACAGCGACTTAATGGCCAAAAATCGCAAATTTTGCCCACCCCCACTCATTTAACACCCTCGTTCGGGGTGACCCCCTTCGAATTTATGGAAAAGCTTTATGGTTCCTGAAACTAGAGTCTTCCAGGCAGCCGACGGTTAAGATTTGGTGATCCTATCTTGCACTCTTTTTGACTGATCCACCCATGTGACAGACAGACAGACGAACGGACAGACAGACAGAATTACGATGGCTAATATGCGCTGTAAAAATTCTGTGGGTGATTATAAAAATTCGTCAAAATTAGTGACGAATGAATAAAACTGCGCAGAATGCATAGATGTGAACAAAGAATATGCGTGTAAAACAACGGTTACAATTTTTAAGTCTTCGAAAATAAAATCTTAGAATACAGGAGAGGCATTAAAATTTTGAAACACACTGTAAATATCTTTGCATGCCAGATGCCCACATGGCTATTATAAACAAAATACAAACAGCTGAAGCTTAATTACGTGCGAAAGCAGCTACTGCTTTCAGCGCGTCTTAGCCATCGCAATTCTGTCCGTCCGTCTGTCTGTCCATCCGTCTGTCTGTCACACGGGTGGATCAGTCAAAAACGGTGCAAGCTAGAATTACCAAATTTTCACTGTCGTCCACCCGGAAGACTCTAGTTTCAGGAACCGTAAAGCTTTTCCATAAATTCGAAGGGGGTCACCCTGAGCGAGGGCACTAAATGCAGAGGAGTGATCAAAATTTGCGATTTTTGGCCAATAAGTCGCTGTATCTCAGTAACGGTGCGAGATAAGGCCTAGGTTACTATTAAATGGCTCTCGATTGCCACCGATTTCAATGACCTTGAACGCTTAAATAAGGGTTTTTATGGATCTTTTTGGTGATTTTGGGCTGAAAGACACTTTTCAAGAGCGAATTGTGCTGAAACCAATTGAAGGTCATCCAAGATCATTGTATTTGGAGCCAATCGAGAGCCAGTGTATGACTTCCTATTAGTGATTAATAGTAACCTAGGCCCTATCTCGCACCATTACTGAAATACAGCGACTTAATGGCCAAAAATCGCAAATTTTGCCTAGCCCCACTCATTTAACACCCTCGTTCGGGGTGACCCCCTTCGAATTTATGGAAAAGCTTTATGGTTCTATAGACACAGACAAGCTGCGTATAAAATTTTTAGCATTGAACGTAGATTTTGATGGTCTGAGTCTCGATTTTCTAGGTTCAAGGAAACCTGCACATGAGGGCATCAAATACAGGTACCCCCATAAAAGTCAATATATTACCGTTGTTGGCCAGTCTTTCGTGAAAACAGCTGGAGACAGACTGACAGTTTGCGAACAGGAACTGCTATAGGCTTTCATGCGTCTCGTGAGCCTTACCTCAAATTTCTTGTTTTACTTTAACTAGAAATTTGGTACAGAGCTCAAAATGAGCCCATCTACTAGTTCGATTGGAGTTGAAATTTAAGGGTTTGAAATTCCTCCCAACAAAGTCACATGGCCCGAACTCAAATGCACACTCACACGCAGAATGCACATTTTGTCAAATCAGGCTGGGTCAATGTCCGCTTATATAATTTCTTTGTTAGTGGACCAAAGTTCACCGATTTTTGCCGAACACTGTACAGATCGCAGTCGATCAAGTTTGTTTCCAATTTTCGATATCTTAATTGGTTCCTGAGATAATCAAAAGTTGTCCGAAATCACACCGAATTTTGGAGTTTTTGCCCTCCCAATTTTTTGGATGTGGGCCGTGAATATTTGTACATAGGTGATCATGTCCACTACATGGAACCTCATGTGGCAAAGTTTTGTGGTCTCACTCCCAGTACCCCCAAAGTTTTAGGCACAGATAGGCTAAATTTTAAGCCAATTTTTCACCCCTTTTATAATCAATTGTTAGGGAAACCACCATCCCATTGGAGTATGTATGTGCTAGCAAGTGTTGGTCATTCTCTAGTGTGTGAGCTAAGAGATGCACGAAAGCCTATAGCAGTTTCGGTTCAGTAGTTTAGCTGAAAATTGAAGTGTTCACGTAAGTTAATATAGGGCCTACAAATACCAAATTCTCTATCTGGATTGCATAACGACAGTAGCGTGGCACCAGCTTGTGAATGATACAGACTTGTGTTGCAGCCCGAAATCGCCAACAAATCCACGGTCATTCAAGGTCATTGAATTCGGCGCCAATCGACAGCCAGTGTATGACTTCCTATTAGTTAGTTACCTTTTGATGACCGATTATAAAATTTACTGTGAACACACCAGTTTGTTTATCACCCCTTTTTTGATTTCGCTGTTTTTTTGCGATTTTTGTATTCATTTGTGATTTACATTGCTGCTTACTTAGCTTATTTATTGTTTTGTAAATTTTTCTGGTACAATAGTCATTCGCTAGGTGGCACCATTAAGCTGTTTTAGCTAGTTTTATGGGTTGTAGATGCGGCTTATTCAGCTATAAAATTACTTTTTGCTTCTTGAGTTTAGTATGTGTTTCATTCGCCAGGTGGCGTCATTCGTGTTTTTTTTGTTTTCCCCCCAGAAGACCTAGCCCCTTTTTTCTTTATTGGCCACATCAAAAAACCATCATTAGAACGATGGAATTCACCCAAAAAGTGAACATTGTTCTCGGGTCTCAATTATTTGTCAATTAGTCAATTATTTGCAGTTTCCCATAATTAAATTAGTCTGAAACATGCATAACACTAATTCTACCTATTTCAGTCACGTCTGAAGCAATCTGGGGTGGCGGAGCTAATGTAAATTTTTACCAAAAAGAACATAACCCCTATCTGTGACCGCATACGGACCGTGCGTGCGCACGGTAAATATAATCATTGAATAAGCTTTAATCGTCGAAACACTATGGCCAGATACGAACACGTGATTCCTGTTCAGTTCTACAACAGCGTGAGCTCGCAGTCGCCAATCATCCATCCTGTTTTGCAGATAGACGAAATGACAACAACTTTATTGCAAAACGCCAAGAAATTTCACTAATCACGGGTTAAACTTAACGATCAAACTATTTTTCGCACGAAAGGAGAAAAAAACAAAACCGGAAGTCAAAGATCAAATTACGAATAAATGTAAAAACACAGAAAAATAAATAAGTAACAATTATCGTTTCTGCTCTGCTCTGCAGATTGCAATGCGGTTAAGTTTAAGTTTGAGAACCATGTATTTCGTCGCGTTACGTTACTGCGGCAGTGACTCAGCGGCGCACAGTGCTGCGATGTTGTTTATTGTTTATATTTGTTTTTCTGCGTTGTAAGAAATTCGTGAACAGATTTTGCGCGCATGGTGAAGCTATCTGCTGAAATTGTTACTGTTTCGTATAGTGCGCATCTGTAGTTTATTGCACCTGCTGCTTGAATTTTTGACCATAACAGGTTGTCATGAATTTGCTGGACTTTAAGCTTGCGAATCTTTGTGTCAAGGGTACTAGGACCCGACAACAATCAGAGATGTACAGATCCTAAAATTTTGAGTCCGAATTCGTCCGCGGATTCTGATTTAAGATCCGCAACAGTCGCATACGCAATAGTCATCACTGTCATCTCGAGCTACGGCGATCCTTTTTCTCCTACCAGGTAATAGACAAATGGAACAAGCTGCCACAGAGTGTCATCGATTCTTGTACCATCAACGCTTTCAAGAATGGGCTCAACATTTTAAGGAAGAATCGGATGGGCTTTTTCACGGACTAGCTGGTCCGCCTGGCCCTCTGGCCTCATCAGCTTTGAAGTCTGTAAAGTCTCGGATCCACAGTTCGTCCGCATCTGCTGTGTTTACCGCTGTGTAAATTGCAGTTTACATCAGGCCACTTGTCACTGTACGCTTACTACATATAGTAGTACAGCTGCATAGTGCATACTTTCTTCTTTTGGACACGTGCCAACTCCAGTATTTTGAAGGCTCCATAAAAATAAGTTTGAATATGTTGGAAAAATAAACCTTGCCTGGCAATAATTGAGGCAAAATTTCAGCCAGATTTGTTGAGGGGTTTTGGAGGTAGGGGCGTTTTACCACATTTATTATAATAGACAGTTTGACGAGTGCGCAGCTGTGTACCAAGACTCCCCCAGTCGGAATTACGGTGCCGGACATTGGGTCCTGCCACTAAATTTCTAGTTACTAGTTATGCTATTGCTATTACTGCATTGTTTACGATGAATGTGTGAACGCAGGGAGACAATGCCCGGTGCGCTGGCGGGAGCGACCAAGTTGGCGGGTGTTGAAGATGTAGAGATTGATACCACCGGCCGGTTCAAGTACATCTTATGCAAAGTCTATGAGCAGGGAGGTAACCCGGCTACTGGTGCTGTCAAGCATGTAGTGCGTGGAACTTCACGTGCTGAATTCCACTGTAAGTTGACGGTCAGTCTCTAGTAACGCTGGGGGGCATAAATTTTTAAACAGCATTGATGCATGCATTAATTCTTTTAACGCACACTAATTCTTTCATTCATTAATGTGTTAAGTTAATGTGTTAATTCGACAGCTTTAGTCTCTGGCTGTTTTACAAGTTTGACCGAACTTGGTGTTTTTTTTATTCAGTTTTGGTTCTTTTGGGGTTAAACCCGCTTTATGATTATGTTTTTCAAAGGACAAATTTGATGGGGTTTTTTATCAGTTTTCAGTTATTAGAATGAGTACTGCTATATACTATCCACATTAAATAAATATCTACAAATTTGCAAATTCATAAGTTTAAGTCTTAAAATTTTAAGCATAGGCATAATAAAATATGTCATTATCTTTGAAACAAAAAACTGCAAGAAATTTGAGCTAATGCTCACAAACTGTCATTGTATCTCCAGTCATTTCGTTGCAATACATTCTTGAAGTGTGTGCTGCAGCCAAAGATCGCAAAAGTCAATAATACCTCTTATTGTGGAAGTTCAGGTTCTTTCAAAGTCATTGATGTTGATACGACTAGAATACTCGTCACTAGCTAGTGCTTGTTGTGATAGACAGCATGCCCATGGTGATCTGCAATAGTTTTCACGAAAGACTGGCCAACGATGGTAAAATAACGACTTTTACGGGGGTACCGCTCTTTGATGCCCTCGTGCGCAGGTTTCCTTGATCATAGAAAATTGAGACTTAGACCGTCGAAATCTACGTTCAAGGCTAAAAATTTCATACGCAGCTTCTCCAGGTCTATCTCAATCGATTTCGGCGCAATTCGCTCTTGAAATGTGTTTCTGATCCTGAAATCGCCAAAAAATTCATAAAAACTCCCTATTTTTGGAATTCAAGGTCATTGATTTCAGTGCCAATTGAGAGTCAGTGTACAACTTCTTATTAGTGATTAATAGTAATCTAGGCCTTATCTCGCACTGTTTCTGAGATATGGTGACTTATTGTTTGAAACTCGCAAATTTTCCCTACCTCCTCTCATTTAGCACCCTTGCTCGAGGTGACAACTTGGAAATTAATGTGAAAGCTTTATGGATCCTGAGACTAGTGTCTTTCAGGCAGCTGACGGTGAAGATGTGGTGATCGTAGCTTGCACCATTTTTGACTGATTGATCCACTCGTGTGACGGACAGACGGATGGATGAACAGACAGAATTGCACTGGCTAAGACATGCTAAAGCAGTAGCTGCTTATGCGTGTAAAAATGTATCAATTTTGGCGCAGATTTTTGTTGGGATTTCAGGTGTATTTGCCCAATCAAATCCAATGGTTTTTTTTGGATATGTGCTTCCTTGCCTTAACTCTTATTGTCAGACTATGGGTGTTTTTTTGGTTTTTTTTAGCTGACTGTACTTAAGTAACGGTCGAGCTGTTGTCATGGATGTTGTCTGTCGTTCGTCTGTCTGTTAGTAACAGATGTATTGTGGCTAAGCTTCAGGGCATAGGGGGAAACTGTTTACACGGATAATTAGCTATGTGTTTTAAACTTGGGCACGCAAAATTTCAGCCATTTACTCCAAGAGGAAGACTTTAAAATTTGGGGTTGAATAAAGAGGGTAGGGAAAAACTGAAGAATATGCATTTTTAATGGAAAACTGGCCATATCTGAGAAATGGTGAGAGATACAGCCTAGGTTACCATTAATCACTAATAGGAAGTGGCATACGCTTTGTCAGATTAGATGGAAATCATTGACCTTGGATGACCTTGAAGGCAGTTACGTGCTAAATGGTGTGAGATAGGGCCTAGCTTGCAATTGATCATTGATAGGAAGTCGCATATTGGCTTTCAAACAACATGAAAATTATCGACTTTGGATGACCTGATAGGTCACTGACAACCAGTACGGTTGGCAGTTCTAGCGACAGTTGGGCTTCTTGTGTTGTATTGCTGGAAGGATGTATAATGGTTGGTATAATGTTGGTATAATGGTTTTAAGATGCTATACTTCCAAGTCGGCAAAAACAGTTCAAAAATGTATATTGTTCAGTGATCCAGCCAGGGCCCCACATTGAGCAAGTTTATTTCAAAATGTGCACTTTCAGTTATCTTTGGGGGTTGTGTTTGCATTACTGTAGGGCTACAGTAAACAGTGATTATTTAATCATTGAAAACTGACTGATTTTTATATATTAAAATTTGAATAATTCATTACGTAGGACAATTAGGACATGCTGTCAGGAGTTGTACTTTTGTATTGCTTGTATAGTGTTAGTCTTGTAATTTGTTCTTTGTACACCTGCACATGATGAGCCAACTAATTTGACTATTAGATTTGGACTGCACAGTTGTGGTTTATTTCGATTTTGTTTGAAAGATAACTGCCAATATTTGATAATTTGCAATTTTCATGGTTCTTCTGATTGAGTGTACAAAAATTAATCGTAAGTAGTCCATTAGTCAGAGTACATTTTTGGCGATGAATTGGCTAAAAAAAATTTCTAGTTTAGCACTGCCAGCCCTACATCATTTGTACTTCAGCAGACAGCGAATAGCTTTGACTTATTTTTTCCAAAAAAATTAGCTATGAAGCCACTGTTATTTCATGCATTGTACTGTATTATACTCATTAGTTTACATTCATCCGTTTTGGAGGATTGTGTAATGTAATGTAATTGTAGCGGGAATTTATGATGAGCTGGACGCACATTTGGAGTCGCTGGGTCTCACTTGTGAGTGTCTAGGTGGTGGAAAAATTGAACACAATCCGCAGGAGAAAACCATCACAATTTTCGGCACTTCGCAGGTTTTTGCGCATTTTCAGTATTCTCCTGGCGAATTCTATATAGCTTCATATCGCTTAAATTTCCATTGGTGTTTGTTGTTTATCTAAAGTCGGGCTGCTGAGATATTTGTGATATATTTTGGATGATTATTTGCTTTATCTTTCATTGGTATTATGCAGAAAGTTATTGTTGAATTTTTGTTACATATTTGATGGAAGTTACATGTGGGCCCGAGACAAGTATCAGTTAGATTTTGGTTTTATCTTAGTCATGATGTGGGATTTTTTGAAAACAGTTTTGAAAAAATTTTTATTGCTAACAAATAGTGCATACAAAAATGTCACTACTTTACTCTGCTTTACTCACTAACCAAACTAGCAAAGAGTATTTAATGAACTGCCATATTTAGTTTAAATATTTCAAATTAGTATTTTTTTCTGGTGCAACTGGTAAAAATTTTGTGTAAATTGATCATCATTTGAGTGAATTGTGAAAAAAAACAAAAAGGGGTCTTTTTTTATGAAACACCATGTACTGCTGAAATTCTCAGCTTTGGCTAAGGTTTGCATTCTGTCAAGTGCTTTGTTCAAGGTTGTGTAGAAAACCGAAAGTGGGGTTGGTTTTGGTTGGCTCCGTTTTTGGTTTTAAAAACTCGAACTGAATGATGCTGAATTTTTAAATAACTTTCTAGAATTTTCAGTTTTGTTCACTCTGTTTTCTGTAGCATTCACACAACTGCGTGATGGACTTGTAACAAAATTTGCAATCAGTAAGTGAAGTGCAGACACATGCATCTAAGGTGGAAAGCCAATCAATATATTGAATGTCAGACGAACTTATTAATTCTGTGTAAATTGTTTTCACGGGTAGTTGATTCTTGCTACTCGCTGATGCAGTCCATAGAAGAAACTACCAAAACAAAAAAAAGATCCGCACCAATTCCAAACTGAATGTAATAGAATGAATCCGCGACGATATAAAACCAAAAACTGTGGTTATTTTACAGATCAAACTAAGCATCAAAAAATCATTCTGCACACCACTACTTTGTTGTTTATACATGGTGTCCCAAAATTAGCAACCCCCTACAGATAAATTAGCATAACGTCGTTAATACCTGACAGATTGATACAGAATTTGAAGCAGTCATTGGAACTATCATTCTGAACTAGTCTTCAAAGTTTGACCTTAAAGTGGCCATCTTTAGCCTCGACGCAAGCTTTTAGTCTAAGGCGGCCACGCTGCTGCTTGATCCCTTTATCAGCAACAATGCATTGAACGTAATCTTAATATAAACAATGACGTTACACTGAGCACAGACGGTAAGGAGCGTTCATTTTGTCATTGAAATTCACAAACTGCAAACTGAATTGGGTGTGTTTGAAGCAAAGGGGGTCACTAATTTGGGGACGTGGCGTACAATGCTCATTGTGTTTTTGATTGTGGTCATAATATCCATGCAACTTCCTGAGCCCGGTGAGTAATGTTTGTTGGGTGTTTTTAGGGGTTTGGCCGAGCAGACCATTCCCTCGCTGCCGATCTGCTGCGGAAAAAGTACACAGACTACGCAAGCATCATCTGGAAGGACGACTGATCAAGAATATAGTGTTTCTTCTGCCCATTATTATGTTTTTATAATTTCTTCAATACCTGCTGGCCTTCACCGAAAGCTGTTGCTGTTAACATTAGTTCCTGCAAAAAGTCGTTTTGCTAAGCGGACGTCGGTTGCATGAAATTTTTCTAGTCATCTTAACGATAACTGACAGCAGATGTGTTAGTGACTGAGAACCGTTTTTTTTGTTAATGCCTTGGCGTAAATGTGTAATTGAAGCTTATTCTTTGGTAGCAGTGACATGACGTCCACATTTTATTTCATAATTTTAATTAGAGCTGGTAACAATTAAAAAAATTAATAGCTAACTTTTCAAGAATTAATTAGTTATCAATATTGATTAGAACTAACAGCAGCTGTTGTTCCAGAAAAAAATGCGTGGTTTATTTAGCTACCAGCTATTAGAAATGCACTGTTACAACAACAGATCTGTACTATCATTAGTAGGGCCTAATTTTCTGGTCACGTTCTTACCAGAGAAAGTCAATATCCCTTATTGAATACCTGTCACTGTATAGATATCTTCTTTGTAGTGCATTTTTTAGTGATGCATCCAATCAAAAATTTAACGATTATCAAATTTTATCAAAAATTCAGTGATTATAATTTTGTCAACCATTTATTGAAATTTTCAAAGTTTTAATCGCACCTTTGATCATTAATTTCTGCAGCTTTGATAAATCCTTTTGATCAACGATATGGGTGGTGTCCCTTGGATTTTGACATTAAGGATATCATAATATCTTATATTATCTGTAAACAAATGCAGCAATATCAAAAAGTTTCTATTTTTGCCCAGATGTCACGGTATCCTTAGTATTGAATTTTTGAGTTGTAGCATGGCTGCGTGAAATGAAGCTGACAGTGTGTAGAGTGGGCCAAAAAACGTGACGCCCCCTTGCGGCGTTTGGGTTTTTGTTAGATGCATTTTATTTGTAGGTTTTGGTTACTTGTGTATTGATTGATGACATTCAAGTTTTTATGCAGACAAATCATAATTTTGTCACAATGTTTGGATTAAATAATGATAAACAGTTTGATTCATGATCCGTGTATGGACAAGCCATGGGCGGCGCCAGATGGGGGCAGCTGCCCCAGTGCCCTTGCCCTTGCCCTTGCCCCCAGTCGCCTCTCCCAGAAAAAAAATTTGGTGGTGATGAAGTGCCCTCTGGTAGCCATACACATTTTTCAAAGCAACACCGATATCCATGTTTTTTAGCCATTTCCAATTATTAAGAAACAGCCATAATTATTTGCAGCTTTTGTTGAACATCTAAAAGCGAAAAATGTTTTAGCTTCACAGGGTCTTTGCCCCCTAACTCTCTGCCCCCCCCCTAGACTCCGATATGTCTTTTGATGCACACAGCAACTGAATATGGTCGAAATTTGGCTCACACACATAGAAATTATTGCCCCCTTCCCTGTGTCCTGGCC
>Ga0209671_1004199_pt1 | contig 14180 bp, 9 predicted proteins | sample WorMetHERISLAND2_2_FD_187401 | JGI IMG/M metagenome (GOLD analysis project Ga0209671, IMG submission 187401) | Marine gutless worms symbiont microbial communities from Max Planck institute for Marine Microbiology, Germany - Olavius geniculatus... | ecosystem: Host-associated > Annelida >... | reverse complement strand
GTTAGCATATGTGCGCATGGTTTGAGTTTTCTTTCGGTAGCTGATTTATCGACCCAACCCCGATTGCTCAGCTGGTATCGCGGACCTTGTTTGACCGGGCGACGTCCGAGCCGGCATGTTCTTTCAACACGCTTGCTGTCTGTTATTGTTACTTTTTCTTGCATTTGTATTTCACAAGGTAGTGTAGTGACACAGTTAACGTTTGGCGGGATATTTAGTAACCATTTTATTGCTAGTTGTCCACAAAATGCACCAGTGAAAGAATTTTGAAAATTGGTGGATTTTTGGCGAAGGTATAGACAGTCACAGAGTGGAACGTTTTTTGGGACACAGTATATATGACTTTCACAGTTGCTATTGAGACATCGGAGCCGTGAAATCATGCATCAATGAAGACAGCAGGGAAACTACCATTATGTTTCAGAGGAACCGCTACCATTTACTAGGCCTTCTTACATGGTCCTCCGTTTTCCACTGAAATTGGTCGTCTATTTTCTTTTCTTCTTTTTCCGGTCTTTCGTTTTCAGCGCACCCCAACTAACGTCGCATTTTATGAATGGTATATGTACACGGCGTTTCATAAAAACGTCCTCCTTTGTATTTTTGGATATCGTCCGACTTTTTTTCGAAAAAAACACATAGCTTATGTAATTTGAAACAAGCACGGGTACACTGCCGCCACATCTTATCTTTTATGTTTCTGCTTTACTTTGTAAAACTGGCAACGGTTTATACGCGTGATGATGATGGTGATTGTTGCGTTGCAGACGCAGCAGTCGTAGTCGCAGCATTCGTCTGCACGTCGTGTTTTACGTCGCAGTGCGACTCGTCTACAGCCTATCGCTCACCGTCACCCTCATACTCACGCTGTTCATGACGTCAGTAGGTCACCAGCACCACGTTGACGTTACGCGGCGTCTTGTGACGTCACTGGACCGCCACGACGTCATGACTCGGCTGACGCAAGACGCCGCTGACGCAATGGCCCGAGTCGAGCGGTCGTTGCTAAGCAACGCCAGTAAACAGCGTGACGTTTGGCGGCGTGACGTCACGGCATGTCAGCGTCATGTCAGTCAGCTCACTGCGCATGTCTCGCAACTCACTTCCGGTGACTCATGGCGCTGCCTCGACACCAACAAGCTGCTTGGTTCGCTTACACATTTTTTGCGTATTCATGTTGAATTCATTCCTTCAAATAAAGACTTACAACTAGATGGTTGTTACGACTCCGTCGACTATTATGTCTTCGCCTACATGTTTGACGCCACTGTGATCTTGACCCTTGACCTTTTGACCCAAAATTTGACGTATTCATCCTTGCCCCAAAGTTTGTTAGTGGTGAAAGTTTGGTCAGATGCCGTCAACGAATACTCAAGATATCGTGGTAACAGTGTTTCGGGACAGACGCACGGACATGCGGATAGACGCACGAACAACCCGGAAACATAATGCCCCCGGCCACTACGTTGACGGAGACATAATAAAAATAAATTGGTCTTTGGGCTATTTTGTAGTGTTTTATAAGCTCCACAGCTGCTGATCGTCGCATTGATTCTATCGAACTCTCTCACACATAATTTATGCAATCAATGTCCTTGTTGTAACGTGTCTGCGCATGAAGGACTTATGTAATGTGCTGAAATCATGAAATGTACTGATAATGATAACCGGAAAAGCATGTTTTTGCTAGTTTACTAAACTTTTCTACGTTGCTGAATTGCTGACTTCATGCAGGTTCGTTTTTATTTCATCAATAAAAAATTTTCTTATTCGATTCGTGTTATATATGACTGATAGTGACCGGTGCTGTGTTCGTGCAGTAAGCAGGCGTGTGATTAACCGGATGCGTCAGCAGCTGAACGCACATGCGCAGAGCACTTCCGGCGCCTTGGCGCGCTATAACACAACCGTCCAGACTCACGTGACCAGACACATCCGTCGATTTCAGCGACATCTTGCCGCTGCCTTGAACACTGACTGGCTCACGTTCCCCAACACGCTTCTCAATCTGTCGTCAAGCCATAGTAGTAGATCTACTGGCCATCTATCTACAAACGATCATCGTCAGAGCTGGGCAGAAGATGCGAGGATGCTCGCGTTGGCCAGTCTTCTGGAGATCGACGAAGCGCAGATCGTCTACGCCTGGACGCAAAGGTTTTGGACAAGGTATGACGTCATGTTTTGCTACAAATGTCGCTTTTCGTCTAATAATCTTACTCTGAGAAAATGTCCAAAGCCCGGTCTAAAATGCGTGGCTTGGCGGCATAGGGCTGACGGTCGGGTCGCTAAGAAATGGTTACTACCTAAATCTCGGTGTATAACCAATCACTAAGTTTGAATCAGCCTTCCATCCGTTTCGAGAAGTTAAATCGAGTACTGGATGTCTGACTAGGGGGACAGGGCGCGTTCGCCTGGGCCGAATGGCAGCCAGGCAAGAAACACTGTGTGATCCCATATGGCAGGTGGCGCTCCGTGTATCGTTCTGAGATGGATTACCATTACATTTTTACCCATTAGTCTTTTATCACCGAATTTCTGACACTGTCCGACGTGTTGTGCGATCTGTGGGGACAGGTTCGACGTGAGTCGTCCCAGATCACGTGACTACCTACCGACAGGTGCTCGTGACGTCATCAGCGCGGTCACGTGGCACAGGCGATGTCGACAAACATTCACCAGGAGGCGACACTGGCGGCGTTATCGGCCACACGTGAGCGACACTGTCCGATTCATAGCCGTATTAAACGAACATCATAATAATGATGATGATGATGACGGTGTTGTGGAACGGCCTGCAGTGAGTGATACTAAAGCTAGTAGTAAAGCTGCCGTTACGATATCGTCGCAGCTCGATACTTTGCATTTTATCGTCGTCAGAGTCTGGATTCTCGTCGACGTTTTGCTGCTAGTTCGACGTCTGGCGCTGACCGTCGCGGCCGTCAGATCAATACACGTCCAACCACCGCCACCGACACATGACGTAATAATGACGTCACCCAGCTGCGTCACGTGGCCGCCCACCGTCGACCAATCAGAGCAGCCGCTCGCTGGCGGGGGCGGGGCCGGTCAAAACGGCGGCCCGTACTACGTCCCGCCGCGGCCCGTGGTGAACGCTGATGACGTCATCAGCGGTGACGTCATCACGACGACGTCACGTGACCTCGGCGGCTCGTCGCCGGAAGTGGTTGGGGCGCTGGGCGACGTGTCATTGGTCTACGTGGCGCTGAGTGTGGGCGGAATCTGCCTGATGTCGGCTGCTGTCTGCGCATGCGCGGCGGTCGTCGACCATTTCCTGTCCGCCGTCGCAGGAGGATCATTTCTACTTCCGGTATCGACCTACTGTCGGTCTGCTGGCGAGTTGTTAATGAGTGAAGCTCAACAGTTGAGTGCTGACAGCGTGACGGCCGTTGAACCACGCTACGAGTTGACTTCACTACAACACATCATCAGCGCCTTCAGTGCAGGTTTCAACTGGGCGTTTGAAATTCATGTGCTTTTAGTTGCCATTCGTCTCTAAAAACCTCCATACCTGAAATTTTTTGTTGAACTGCTTACAAAATTGGTGCAATTTTTTTGTTGGCTTTGAAAAATTTACTGGAACAAAACTGTTTCCACCAAGTCCGTTATGCTGCAGTGATGGCTCGCGACGCTAACAGGTATAAACGACCCTTATTGGGTAGGTGCCGGGGCGTAGCGGTAACGAGTTGTGTCCGATCAACAAAGTTAACGTACGCCGGGCCGGGTTAGTACTTGGATGGGTGACTGCCTGCGGCAGATGAACCATCTCGGTATGTAACCAGCCGCCAAGGTCAACTCAACCTTCCATCCCTCCGCGGTAGGTAAATCGAGTACCGGCTAATCTGGCTGGGGTTGAAGCGAAGCGCGTTCACCAGTATGTCGGGTGGCAGGTAACACTGTGTTATCCCATACGGCAGGTGACGCTCCGTAGCTTTGGAATAGCTTCCATTAAGAGCTATAACACATCTTTAACCTTTAATCTTCAATCTTATTGTTAGATAGCGTGTCCGCATCTGACTGCGTGCGCGTACGTTCGTGTCTGTCTGTCAGGACAGACTATGTTTAGCACCTGTCCGCCAAAAAGGTAACGTACGGTACTTGCTATAGCGTTTCTTACATGAGACTGACTCAAGACAAGACTAGTAGCGCTTTTACAATCTCGGCAGTGGTAGCTGATTGGTATGAGCTAATGAGCTGACAGTCGCGAGTCAAATCGCCTACCGGATTGTTTTTACTTAACTTCTCATGGGTACTATTCAATATGTCATTTTGTAATATGAGCTGTTGTGCAATATTACACGGACGCCATGAAATAACAATAAACAAGTTAACAAAATTTTTTCCCGTTCCTACGTTTTCGCCAGAGTCGAAGTGAAACCACAGGGATTTTTAGGTGGTCCAACTTCGTTGTAACTTTTTGTCTATTTTCTTTCAATTTTGCTTGAACATGACGTCACTTTTATGTCGCTAGTACAGATAACACAACAAAGTCACATTCTGTTGAAAAGGGATGTATGTGGAATACATAAAGACAAATTTATGTTAATTTATGCATAGTCTTTGACTCCGCTAGTAATCACTGAACCTCTCATTCGTTTGCGACGTATGCCGTTGTATAAATGCGTTCTGATTGATTGATTGACTGAACTGGAAGCGATTGTACGTGGTCTTGTAGCTCAACGTTCACTGAGCGACTGTAAGAAGACGGCAATGACGTCAGCAGAATGTGATGACGTCACAATGACGTCCCTGAAAGACGTGTACCTTCAAACGTTGCCGTGCAATCACCTACCACTTGGTCTGTCTGACCGCGGTGCGTGCACGTCGCTGTACAATTGCTGCCTTAAACAGCGAAATAATGAGCAATATAGCAATATATAATCGTATTGAAAATGATTATCGTGATGATAACAAGAACAAAAGTTATTTCGCAAAAAAATGAAATCGCTAATTGGTGCTTTCACGTGCAAGTTTTGGCGGTCAGAGATTTTTATTTAACACATTACGTCCTTGGACCTCACTCTTAAGTGTACCTACGACGTACCGAATGGCATCTAGATCTAACAAACGGTTTAAGCAGGGTAAACGAATGTGACAGACGACAGACAGACGACGGACCTCGCTACGGCAAAATGGGTAGGTACAGGCTATAGGCAAAATCGCTTGCGTAACAGCGCAAAAGCGATTTCGCCTAATACGTTAAAAGTAAAGAAATTTTCAGTGCTGTTAGTCACTGAAGTAATGCATGCTATATTATTTCGTTCAATATGTCGCGTTTGTGAGTGTTAATTCTTGTCAGCGGTACGTCTGTTGTTCATACGTTGCAGGTTGGCACTCTTCGTACCACGTCGACTACGAGCACTACGTGAATCGAACCCTCACGCCTTACATCTCAACAGCTCGGAGCGTTGCCATAGCAACCGCTGCCGTTGCAGCCGTCGTCATAGTAACAATGATAGCTTGGCGGTTGCTAGGCAGCGCCTGGTTACGACGCATCCGCAGAATGTTAGCCGCTAATAACTCGGAATTCTTATTGCACGACTCTGTCACCGTGATGGGTGAGAGTGTTATCGATGAAAGTCATTTTGAAGGTCACCTGGACGACCTCTGTCAGTGTCATGTAACGTCATCACCCGTGACGTCACCGGCCGCTGGTCCTTTGCTCCACCCGGGCAATTACTCTGAAACCATCGTCTGAGAAAGCGGTTTTTACGCGCGAGAGTTAGCTAGCTAGCTATAGCGCGTATTAGCTACGGTAATTCTGTCAGTCTGTCCGTCTGTTCATCCGTCTGTCACATCCCGGTACCGTTCCAAAACCAGGTGAGATAGAGACTTCGGGTTTTTACCATATGATAGCTTAGAGTCTCTAGTATTTCTACAAAATTTCATGCCCCTGGTAAAAGGGGTCCTTACGAACGAGGGGGCGAAACAGGGGCACCCCCCTTAAAAAGACGTTATTCTGCCGCTATTGGCTTCTCCAACGTGAAAATGGTTGCAAATAGGCAAGGGCGTGCTGTTTATCATAACAAGCACTGGCGACGAGCTTCTTAGAAATGTCAACATCGATGACCCTGAATGATTTTGAACCCCCAAAGTAGGGGGTTTTAGTAAATTTTTCGCGATTTTTAGCTGTGACGCGCATTTCAAAGGTGAATTGCGCCGAAATGGCTAGAGATAGACCAAGACAACATGCGTATGAAGTTTTTAGCATGGAACGTAGATATTAGCGGTCCAAGTCCGGACCTTCTATATTCAAGGAGGCCTGAGCACGCGGGTGTCAAAGAGACCCTTTAAAAAGTGGTTATTTGTCCGCTGTTGGCTTGTCTAGCGTGTAAATGGTTGCAAATAGGCACAGACATGCTGCTTATCATAACAAGCACTGACGACGAGCTTTTTAGAAATGTCAACATTAATGACCTTGAATGACCTTGAACCCTAACAATATTGATTTTGTGTGATTTTTTGGCAATTTTTGGCCGCAAAAAAGTGAATTGCGACGAAATGGATGAAGATAGACTAAGATTGCCTGCGAACAGGAACTGTCATAAGCTCTCGCGCGTTTCATGAGCACTAGCTCAAATTTCTTGCTTGTTAGTGATAAGCTATTTGAAATTCTACACCAACAATCGATTAGTTTTATGACCGATTTCAATTCGATTATCATACGAACTATGCGTGATGCTGTCTATGGATTTGACGGAATAAAGCCAATGAAAATAGATATTCGCTGTTTTGCCTCATCACGGTAACGGATATGATTCACAGACAATAATTTATAACGGCTGTTTGTTAGATTGTATTTGTTATTCAAATTTCACAATAAGCTAATGCATACACATCTCTATGTCGTAGTCGTTTGTGTAATGATTTGCAAAGGACGGCGATGAACGTCAGCGGGTTTAAAAGTTGGGACAGGAAGTTGCAATTCTTCGACGAACAGCTGGAAATGTCCGACAGATAAGATTGCAGATGCTCATAATTTCAACTGTGGCGCTAAATCTCCTTAAATGGGGGATTTCCATACTTAAATGTTGTTTTTTGGAAGAAAATTTCCGAGCAGTTTCCCTTTCCCATGACGCCACTGACAAACGTGTTAACTGAAAAAAACAGACATCACTCTTTCCGACAGTGCTTTCACTGTACTACACAAATTGCTGCAAACGGTAAGCGCCAGGCTTCTGTTACAAATGAGTTTAATAACATCAGCTTTTTTAGCCTTAAGTCAGACACCAGTTCACACTCCGAGACCACGGATACACTACTACTAGCGTATCGCATGGTGTGCTTGTTGAACGTCCAAGTTTTTGCTGGTACTCATTGCGTTTGTCCACGGAGGGACGGCCAGGCTGAATTAACCTGATATCGTATAAGGAAAATCAATATGGCGAGGATTCGTTTATGCTCTTATACTTATCTGCGGGCTTGTGTTTACGTGTTTGGCGGCAGTTAGGGACGATGTTTTCTGCTTACGCCCCATAAAACTCCACTCGTCTTGTTTATCTGTGGGTTTCTGCAGGTCAGGGCCCAATTACATGGTTCAGTCCCATCCGTGCGATCGTCCAAGCGTCATTTACTGCTTTGTCATGAGCGCGTGAATGCTTTCCATTTCGTCTGGAACCATCCTGCAGCAAGAACACCAACGGAATCGTCATCCATCCGTGATCTGCGGATTTTACGAATTTACGTCCGCTGCTATGCAGGCTGCAATTGCGCTAACGGTTTTGCTCTTTTACAGGTATAATCCGCAGTACGAACAGATGAGTAAACAAACCACAGATATAAATAAGACAAAAATCTGAAGATCAAGGCCAGTCCCGAGAACTTGAGACCACATCGATAGCAAAAAGTTCAGACCGCTGTGGGAAATTAAGACCGACGATTCCACACTTGAGTAGCCTTTATTAAATCGATGCAGAGAAGTAGAATCTTTACGCTTCAAGATTATAAAAAGAACGGTGTGTATAAACATTTACATATCAGTTGTATATGCTCTTGCAGACATAGGCCTATTACAACATGGAAGCAATTAAGCACTTATAAGGGCTTGAGTATGCACCAAAATACGTACTTCGCGCCTAAAAAATTTTAAATGGGGATGTCACCTTCTTATTATACTCCATCCCATGCTATTTAACTGATGATAGGCCTATTTGAAATTTTTAGTCCCAGGCGGACAGAAGTTTTAATACGCCTCTAGATATGCGGTCATCCAGGGTATAGTTACTTATTGCACTGCAGCGCCTGACATTAGAAACTGCTGGCTCGTGACGACCGATCAAACATCTGCAGTCCAGAAGCAGGTCGACGTGGACAGCCGAACGACGACAGTTTGGCATTGACATTGTAGGTCCCTATTGTTGTCAGATGCAACGCCGGCGCTTTGTACACGCACCGGCCAGGAATGTCCGGCCTCCGAGAATAGTATGTGACTTGCAAAGCACGTCTTTGACTGCGATAACTAGGCCTGAGGTTCAAGGAAATTCTGATACTGGTGGTCCAATAAGTAATAATAACAACAATAATAATAAATAAAAAGTCAAACAAAGACCGCAAACCGCCGCCAAAAAGGTGCTGTCACCTGGTAAAAACAAAAACTGAAGACAACAACTTTCCTGTTCGCCAAATGACAGGACCGTTTTCCACCAAAATCGAATCACCTCCAAGCTGAGTTAAGTCTAACCTTTCTTGAAAATTTCAGCTAAATTTACCTGTAACTTTTTTTGTAATCCTGCTTTGTCTTTACGTGCAATCACCGTTAGTGTTACAACGATCGCTCATTTTCCAACAGGAACGAGTGTCATGATGCTATTGCCATATAGATGGAAGCAGGGCCGGATTTAACAATGAGCGATAAAGACAGTTAGGCCTATCGATGGGTCTATACTTTTTAGTTTATCATCGCAATAGGGGCTTTTACCGTGTACCTTATTTCGTGAAATAAATGTAAGAAAACCGCCTTTGTAGTTGTAAAGGACATAAACGTCTTCATAAACAATTCAAATGGCACGTTCTAAAATCGATTCACATTTGATTTAAAATAGCTTCGCTTACAGGATAATAACTTTTAAACCTCTGTGGACAAATGTAAGTATGACTTGTCACTTTTAGTCTACCGTACTAAGTAGGTCAGGCTATTGCTGCGCTCGTTCTGTCTGTCGTCCGTCTGTCTGTCGTTTGTGACGTAACACATTTACTGTGGCTAAACGGTACGCCGTAAGGGATCGGTGATGGTCATTGAAGTTATATATTCTATATGCTTATAGGATACTATTGGTGCACAGGAGCTGTAAATAGTAGCCAGTAACCAGTAACCATATGTCTCTATCTGCAGCGGTTTGACCACAACTTTTAACACAACTATTTCTAGGCGGTTTCGAAAAGTTTACGTTATATCAAAAGCTATGTAAGCCTAAATAGAGGCCTAAGTAGATAACGTGAACATTGGTGGGCAAGCAACAAAGAGTTAGAAACATCATATGTGGACAGTTATGGACGCAAACTGCGAATGTGTGCTAACCTTGTGATTGACAGCTGGACTCTTGTCGTATTTCGAGGTAGGGGCCTCCACGCTCTCGTGTTTTAAGGCAGTGCCCGCCGGCCCCACAATTCTAAATCCGGCATTGGACGAAAGATTGCGTTAGTTGGTTCGAGGTAATCGTAACCGCGTGTGAAAAATCAGCCGATTACACGTAGTTGGATCGCAGCGATCATGCTGTCAACCGTTTAAAGCTCAGACTCAGGTTCCTTTAATTTGACTTGCTGTGGACTTGTTGTACAGCAGTTTTTACGTGTACAGCAAATCCACAACAAATCAAATCTAATGGAGTCCAAGCTTAAACCGTCATCACTACTGTAGGCTATAACACAATGCTTGTGAGTATCTGACTTGTGATCATGGCCTGCGAACGGCAAACTGCTCTAACAATCTACCGTTATCCATCATCGACAACTAGGCCTACCACACTGCCGGTATCAGCCAAGAAATAGCGGCCATTTGACTTCGATTACGTCGTTAATCATCACGTGACATGTCACTAAATAAACCGCAGCCTCAGCACCGCCGATACCGCTGTATAACTTTTCTTTTTTTGCACACGAATGCGATAAGTAGGCTACTGTGTAAATATGAAATATGTTTATAGTGAACTTCTTCAATGATGTTTATTTCAGTGGCGTCGTGGCCAGAGGAGCAAAAAGAGAAAATTTTCCTCTTCTTCTAAAGTTTAGTCTAACGAAAAAATGTTTTTAAAAAAGTACAAAGTTTCTTGCTGAAAATCCCACATTTTGAAGGAATTCCTCCTTTCTTAATCCATGACGCCGCTGGTTTGCTTTCTAAACTTTGTGTCAACTTTATTTATTCACAACAAAAATTCATTAGGTTTGCTTTCTGGGGTAGAGAAAACGTCGTGAGAATGGAAATTTGGACGAATTATGTCCGCTTTCATCCACAGCTCATCTTGCACGCTAGCTGGTCACCGCTCGTGGGTGGTCTAGCGACTAGCGTCAGGTACGGTTATCTGTTCATCGCTCAAAAGATCACTAGGCCTACTGCAGTCAGTCGCTGATCACGTTATTTAGGGATCTATATGGCTTGCGCACGTGCCACGCCAGCCAACTATATCCGTCATCTTCACGCCTCCCCTCCGTCATTACGCTCAAATATGTGACGTTCGAACTTTATAAACTCAATTTTTTGGCCTGAAAAACCAACAAGTGAAGTTTTTTGCCACTTTCATAATTATAGCAGTGGCTGGAAATTGTGAGGTGAAGTTTTAACAGTTTAAGCCACACGAGTGTTTGGTTTCCGCAATTCTTCCCGTCTGCCGTTTTTTGGTTGACATAGACAGCTGCTGGGTAAAATTTATTACTTTGCTGAGCGTGCATGGATTAACAATATTAGACATGATGGCGTAGCCTGGTCAAGACCAGTGATTAGATCGTGATATCTTACCACGTAGGTGCCTGGCTTCACTAGTCTGACGTCCCACAGCAACAGCGGCGGGCGGCGGAAAATTCAATACGAAAACCGAGTACGAAGATAAATATCTTCTTTTGTCAGGATTGGCAACAGTGATCCCTGTCAAGCACAACAGAAATACAGATACACACACACACGAGAGAGAGAGAAGCGGATAGTTAGAGAAGGAACGTCAAAAAGCATACATGTAGAGACAGACAGACAGGGACAGGGGATAAAGGAGCGGCTAGCACAGAAACGAATAAAACAGATTTCCAATGTGCAGCGTATACAACCGAGATCCCTGTCAAAACAACGCAGCCAGCTAGCCTAGAAATCCAAGGCACGGGAAATTTAAAGCAGGCGACGTCTTATTAACAGCAGCCAGGGCTAGATTTAAACCCTATTAGGCCCTCTTCTGTAAATGCGGGGACCGGAGACCCTCGCAGAAATTTTTGTACCAGGAACTGAATAAGTACGTAACGTTGCAATGTTCAGATGACGTACAAAATGACGAGGCCAGAGAATGCGGTGCACCAAGTAAACTTTGTAATGTTGCAGTATGCCATGAAAAGATCTCCACATGCCCGAAATATTGCGCTACTGTCCGCCATTCTCTGCTCTGCGTGCCCTCCCGCCTTTTTGTGGAGTTTCCTACGATAAGTCCACAACGATAAGCAATGAAACGGCGACACTTAATAACGCAGTGAACGCGCTATAAGCTTACCGAGATCAACCGGCAAATGAAAATAAACGCAATCGACACGACGGCCACTAACACCGTGACCATTAGCATCAGCAGCAGCGAGGGAGCAATCTCTGCGTCCGAAACGTAGATGTGGCAAACGTTGCGGATAAATAACATTTTAAAAACTTATTAGCGTTTGCGTTTTTATAAAAAAATAAAGACAAACGTCAGTAAATGCGGCATTTTTAATAGACTTATTGACTATATTTGATGCTTCAAAAATGCAATTTTTTCAACTCAATTAATTTTTTTGCAATTGCATCAAAACTCGACATATCAATCTGTACAGGTTTTTTAGGCCTTAGAAAATTATACTATAATTGAACACCGACCCTGGAGAAAGCTAGCGTGTTGATTGGCATCTGTATAGTGATGCAAGCACGCGGCAAACGTCGACGGCGAAGCGCCCGCTGTAACATCACAAGCAGCAGCAGCAGCAGCAAAAACATCTGAACACTGGCTACAGACTTGCCCGGCTACTCATCGATAACGACTCGCCATCTTCGGTGTCACGACTGATCCGCCACTGGACATGCTGACGACGTGCATTGATGCGCTGTGTCAGGTGATGGTGTACGCGCTCAGATACCGTTCTGTCGTGACACACAGCACAGCAGCAGCAACAGTAGTAGTAAGACGAGTGCCGTACAGTTGTAGTTAGTAATAGGCCTAACAGCAGCACGCCGTGTGCCTCAATAGCTCAGAACACGATCGGTTGCTATGCGCTCAGCGTCCAATCGAAATTTAATTGTCCCGGTTATTCTCGGCGAGTGCCAACGATCCGAGTTGAGACTAAAGGCGTTTACGTAGCGACATAAACAAAGTGAACTGAAATGAACTAAATTGCCAGTTGGTTTGCTCGGCAACGCAACTAAACTAACATTTCAGTTCGGTTCAGTTCAAAATTTAAACGACGGCGTTTTCTGCAAACCGTTCGTCGCACGCCATCGCACGATGCTAGGCCTACTTTCAACCGCACGTCCCATATAAACACACTTTAGCATCATCGTCGTCGTCAGCAGCAGCAAACTGCGTGGCCTACCTGCAAAAATGAAATCGCTGATACTGATGACGTCACTGATAGTGACGATGACGCTGACGCGTGCGGGAGACGCCGACGACGTCATCAAGTCGTGTGCTGATGGAGCAGAGCATCAGGAGTCGGTCAGCGACAGTCAAACGTTTGCCGTCGACTCGCAGCGGCTTCGGTCCATTCGCATCTGGCACGCCGTCAAGGTCTGTATCGCCAAGTGGTGACGATTAAACACTGGCGACGATCCCGGTATAAGCCTTTCCCAGCCGACTAGAAGGTTTGGGAAGAGTCATGAGCTTTCCCAACAGGGTCCTAAATAAATTTGGCGCTTTTCTAAGCTCACAGAACAGATCTAATGGAACGATAGCACAGAAAACAAGCGACACAATGTTTTGGTCTTTTCATGCTTTTTGCCCTGCCCTTGATACGTTTTTCAGTGAAAGAATTGGGATATTTATTCTGTCTACACTACAAATATTGCTTAATTCCTAATAGCGTTTTATTTAACTTTAAAAAATTAACAGTTGGGTTGTGATACGCTTGTGACTTTCACAAAGTGTTTTTCCAAATGGTAGGCCTATTCCATTTTGGAACTGATCGTTAAGTTATTGATCATTACGATGCAAATACGATGAGAAAAAATTTACGTAAGCCTGCTCTTAAAAACTGCTGTTTTATCGCTAGGAACCAAACAGAAGTGGGAAAACGAAACAACGAGAGCCAAAGTAATTTAGCAGTAGGCGGCATCGCTGGCATATAAACGGAGCCGACGAGCGCTGGACAGATATGTGTTTACGGGCTGGGGTCATAGTATCGTGATAAACCGGTCTCCGTTTCCCATGCAGGAACTGAGCCGCAAAGTGTTTCTACTAAATCGCTTCACATTTCACCCAACGGCTTCGATATAGGCTGCACGAATGTGACACACATACAGACGGACAGATCATCCGTCGTAGTAGCAGCTGGTTAGGCTGTGCCGCCTAAAATTGATGAGCGTTAACAATCCGTAAGCAGCAGTGCACTGATCCGTGAAAGCTGTAGTGTGGTGGATTACATCGATATATGATGTAATGGATTAGTGGCAAAGAGTTGTAAGCCTGGAGTGAAAGAATAAATGATATATGAAATATATGAAAGTGTATGAAAATTCCGAGCTGCTGTACACATAAAGACGTAAATAGAGATAATAAATACCAGAAATAGATCCTCTGAAACATTAATAACAAGGCTATGTAAGCCGGTAAAGCTATCCAGTATTGTGAATTTGTGATCAGTGTACAACTCAGAAAGGACGTAAAATAGAGTGCGACAGCGGAATGAGTTCAAAACCAAAGTCACATTAGCAAGATGTCGTGAATAATATCAGTGGCAGAAATTTGATCTTTTTTTTTATTAGCCAGCAAAGTTTTTTCATGAATGTGCAG
>Ga0209671_1004195_pt1 | contig 14184 bp, 10 predicted proteins | sample WorMetHERISLAND2_2_FD_187401 | JGI IMG/M metagenome (GOLD analysis project Ga0209671, IMG submission 187401) | Marine gutless worms symbiont microbial communities from Max Planck institute for Marine Microbiology, Germany - Olavius geniculatus... | ecosystem: Host-associated > Annelida >... | reverse complement strand
TTTGCACGATGCTCGAAGCTGCGTTCAGTTTTATAATCCCGGTCCAAAATTTTTGGGGAGCCTTCCCAAAAAATTTTTAGGAGCCAAAACGTGCAAAATTTGGCCCAATTTCGATCGACTTCAAAGTTCGGCGGCGAATATCTCCGGAAGAGATAAAGATATTCCAAATCGGTGAGTTAATCGTTCGACAGCGATTCCTCCCGCGTTAGGTGAAACAAATCCGGTGAAGTTTGATTCAGTAACCTTGGAGATCTCGATGTGGAATTGTACCCACCCAAAGCGCATTTTTGGAAAACCATATTTCGGCCCCTAGGGAGTGCTGCGCTACCAAATTTTTACACGCGCTAGAGAATGACCAAGTCTATAGCGCACCCCCATTGGCTTAAAATGTAGCGTATTAGCCGCGAGAACTTTGGAGCCAGGGGGAGTAGCTTCATGAAACTTTGCCACGTGACGTGCTGCTAGATGGGGGTGACAACGCGGGTACAACTTTTGGGAATCATCGCTTTCTTATAATTTGGAAGGGCAAAAAACGTCCAAAATTTAGTACGTTTTACGACAACTTTCGAGTTTGACCGCGAATATCTCTGGACTTGATAGAGATATTCAGGCTTGCCGTGGATATGAAATTTGCCATCCATATCCATATCCATATCCATATCCATATCCATATCCACAGATTTTCCGTGGATATCCATGGATATATCCATGGATATCCATGAATATATCCATATCCACAGACGCCTATACATATAGCGACTAAATTGTCGCAAAATACAGCAGTGCCAGAGCGTCCATTCCCTCTCCAGGCATTTTTTGTGAAACTGTTAAAAATAAATAAAAGTAAAAAAAACATATTTGCATTCGTTTTCATATTCATGATATTTCATGATATTCATTTGACTCAATAACATAAATAAACGAGAAAATGAAGAGTAAGAACGACAGACAGAAAAATATTATATAGAGATAAAACAATTAAATATTCAGCAAATGCGACAGCACAATATGCATGGATATATCCATGGATAGCAAGCCTGCCTAAATTGCATGTGTACGGTCGCGCGGTTCTCATTTAGCTACACAAAACATAGCAGACTAGAGAGTGAAGCGTCGAACGTAGATTTTCATCAACTGCAGCGTTCTTCAACTGACCACATTATTGAGTGGCCACCGTACAAAGTACATTAGCAACGCTCAGGCCTACTGCTGCGATGCTGCTGCCGTACCCGTAGTCAAGGTGATTCGTGTGCAGGCTGCGTATCACCCGCTAACGGTATGATACTCAGCAATAATCAGTTCTTTATAGGCTTGCAATATATTGTAAAAGTTCTAAAAGTTTTCAATACTTTTGTTCTACGAACAAAACAAATTGCTGTGTTTTTATCATCGAAGCAGTAAGCGGAGTAGGTTAAACAGTAATATTTTGGTCTCCAAGACTATGGCCTACATCTCACCATACTTACGGCGCCATAATTTTGCAACTGTACTTCATTTTGGTGAAAAACACATTACGCTATGACATGATGTTGCAAAACTATGGTGCCGTAAACTTTGTACCATTTTTTTCTGCACCATTTTGTAGTTACGGTTCGAGCTTAATGGTGGTCAGGTTTTTAGGCGTAGGCAAAACTTTGTTGTTTAGCGGTTTATGGCCTACGCACATGAACTCGTAATAAACTGTTCAACTAAAGCAGTATGGCAGTAGACTAGTTACAAAGTGTGGCGGCATTCAGCTGGTCAGTTGGTGTTCCCGGTGTTGCAGTAGATAGATGACTATCAGTCAGTGCCAGCCGGTGTCTGTGGATGATTGTTTGATTGACAGGTCGTTGTGTGATGTTTGTTTACATGTTTCACACCTCGTCGTCTGCTGTACAACACTTGACCCCCGTCCATCAGTAAGTAGCCAGCTGCTGCTGCTTCTGCTGCTACTGATGATGATGACGATGTTGATACTAGTAACGGTCTCCTTAAACATCAAACACGTCGACAGGATGCACTTTGTATAGGGTCCATCCACTGACCGCCGGTAATGTATAATAGTGACAGCATCTCCGTGCAGTCGACGCTATTTCATCACTCTACACAAGAGACATGACCTACAGCTCGTGACTAGAAGCGCTGTTTAGGCTTATACTTACTGCAGGGCGTGGAGTGCTGCTTTATTCAATCAAGGTCTAACTAATAGGCCTATAAAGTAGGCCTATGAATTTGCTTCAATCAATTTGCCAAAGTACAGTCAGCCCCTATCTACAGCACGCGAGAAAACAACGAACTTTGGTATCACGCTTTTCATCCTAAACGCGCCATTCGACATACACCGTCAGCCTGCATAGCACTTGCATTTTTCTTTTAAATGATCTTTGTCCATCTGCTGATGATGATCTCTATCAACAAGCTATTTTATAGCTCGTAGCTTGTTGATCTCTACGTGCAGTCTTATTGCGCACGGTAATCGCCGAAACCACCGCCGTTCGCCGCCGCCGAATCAGGTAAAGGTTGCTGCCGTTGGGTCTCAAAAATTACTATTAATGACAGACGTCTTACCGGTTTAAACCAACAATCTAGCCATTAAGGCTTCAGCCCAGTTTTAAGGCCTTAATAACTGGTTCTGGGGACTAGCACACAGATCATAAAACATGTTAGTGTATGATCATATTGTGTTAACCTCAGCATCATCATAATCAGCAGCAGCAGCAGCACTGTGGTAGCAGCAGAGTCGGGTGACAGTTTTAATCATCTCGCAACGGACGTTGTCATCAGCGATGCAATTAGCGGCTTGGCTCGTCGCTGGTGGTCTAAAACTCACTCAGTCACTCACTCACTCACGTTGGTGGTCTAATTATGTCAACAAGCAACTCCCAGCAGTGGACGCTATGAGATGAGACCGCGCGCACACACAGGCAAGTATACTGCATGCGGGTTAATGAGTTCACGCGATGTGATGCATCACTTCAGAGCCGCAATGTAATCAGCCCATGCAGTAGTAGAACGAAACAGTACCGTAATGCAATGTAAAAATGCCAGTTTACACAGAGCACCGAAACTAGAGAAATGATCACGTACAACAAACTTTCAGTTTTCTTTCAAACCAGTCGTATGCTGCTTTCAGCGCATTTTTTCGTGGTATTCGTGCCATCGTAGTTATGTAGTACTCTAGATTATTTCTATTAACGCCTAAATTTTGGTCAATTTTTCACTCAGACTGTGCTCTCTGGAGTCCAGGCACTATTGATTTTCGGTACCGTTTTCAGCGGAAAGTAAAAATTTCGCTTACGGTGGACGTATGTTCTGTTTCAGTTATTAGGCGGCACCATCTGAGAAAGAGAGAACCCAAGTGCGTTACAGCCTGGTAGCCTAAGTATTGATCGGCGTTTAAAAGTTTTAGCAAAGTGCGTGCTGAAGATTGCAGTTTTAGACTTGCCGTAACTTATTGCATTAACCACGTGCAGGCCGCTGTATAGCTGTACACTTACCCAGTTAAGCACAAATTCCACTGCTAGGCCTATACAGCAACTTGTTGCGCGCTTGTTGTAGGGTTTCGATTTTTTGTAGACTCGTTGCACAACTTGTTGTACAATGAATTCACGAGACGTCAAAGTAAGTGCATGGAAATGAAATAATTGCTTAGTTACCACCCAGTGTGACGAAATTAACGCAGTTATTGACACCGCTTCTAACCTTGCGTTTTGGCCGCGGTTTTTCGCATGCGTTAGCTGTGTCTGTTGCGTCTGTTGCGTAATCTTCTTGCATCGCGGGCGTCAGTTGTGTTGGGTGGAAACTGGGCTTTAGGCTTCAAGCAGCGCGGTGGCGACATCTAGAGAGAGAACGAGTAAAACACTTATCGAGTGAGGTAGACCGACGTCGTCTCAAGGCGATGATCAATCAACCACAGTAGGCCTACCGAGTGACCAGATAGCCAGTGAGTGAATGAGTGAGTAAGTAAGTATATGGGCTCCAAATAGCAGTGACACGGCATTCACTGACACGCGAATGTCTCAATGGCGCTTAACAGTAGTTTAAGCGCCATTGAGACATTCTGTGCACCTTCTTTGAGAAGACCAAAAAAAATTTTCACTTCGTTTTTTTCCCAAAAATAATACGAAATTTGGACTGGAAACTTTCATTTTGAGTGAATTTATTGACGTGATTGCAAATCTTAGTTTTCATAGGCTACATGCATAAACAGACATTGTAGTACACCGCTGTTTTTAATTTGTGCTGTTAATGGTGCACTACAAAAATGATGATAACAATGACGATGCTGTGTTGAGACGATTCGTGCACTGTAGCCCCGATCTATTACCGCGTTGTGCGAAATAGGCAGAAGCAGAAAATATGTTGGTTCTCGTCACATAGGTCGCCAGCGAGTCTCCACGGGCCCACCTGGTTTACATTGTACTTCTAGTCATCTGTTAGCTGCAAGAATTAATCAACAAAACGGCACTCGTTCATGCATTCAGTGTCATGTCCTCTCCGCGCTCAGTGCACGAGTCGTCTTAATACAGCAATAAAAGTGACTACACAAATCTTTTTATTTGCACTGACGCAAATTTGTCCCCTTCCTCAAATTTTAAGCTATCAAATTTTTTTTTTTCATTTTTTCAAAAATACAAAATTGGGGCTGAAAATCTCCCATTTTGAAAAAAATTAAACATAAATAAAATTTTCCGTAATCTCATACGTCAGAAATTTCCATTTGTCAGTCGAGGAGTTGTAATTTTCTTTCTGAGTAAGAAAACATTCGTTGACTTCCAGTGGTTATAGCCGTGCATGTAACGTGTGATATAATTTTTTTGCGTCACGTTTTCGACGTTTTCGCAAAAATACAGTATAAATATTTTGCAGAACTTTTCGAGTTGATTGATGCCGTCCGGCAACGAACATAAAAGAACTACAAAGTTGTCTCAGCCTGTCCATTCCTCCGAGGGTAGGTGCAATGAGTAGCCTACCAGCGAAAGTTGAGGCGTAAACAGACACACTGCGCGATCCACTAACCCCGTATCCGTAGTCTGTCACTGACGGGCAGTGTAATTTAACTGTTGTCTGCATGGCTGGGGGCTATGGGGGCGCGTACAGAGCGACGTAACTAAACTGAACTGACACGGTTTAGTTGTTGACGAACTGACCAATGGGCAAGCAAAGCGACCCCGCTGTTGATTAGTTGACGCGTATGTAAGTGTAGTCACGTAGGCCACCGACGCTGCTAGACGGTGCCTACTGTAATGGATTACTGCTTGCGACGTAATGTCAGTTCGTCAAAAACTAAACCATGTCAGTTCAGTTCATTTACGTCGCTCTGCACGCGCCTTCAGAAAACGGAGACTTTTGTGTTACGTTGCGTTGCGTACATAATTGTGCATTGGCTGTTAGCACATCTCTCGCACAGTCACAGTCAGATCAATCATATGTCTTCTGCTGCATCACATACAGTACGCTCTCACTGCTCATCAGTAACTGACTGGGCTCAAGAGTGTCTATATCCCGCTTTTTCACACTGTGCAAACCACTCCAATGACCAGCCCAACATCCACCCCATTAACGTCGAACCCCTCTCACGTCAAACAGTGAAGTGCTGCATTCCAATAATTAATGTAGAACGGCATGCGTACTCATGGTCGCCCTCAGAAAATTTTCAAAGAAAGTGAAAAGGGTCGAGGTGCCGCAGACGTCAAATAGAGTGGGAATCGACTGAAAAGGCAGTATTTTTCCCCAGCTTATTAGAGAGTATGGGAAGCGTCACTAGCTCCCTCGGCGGATTATTCCGGGGCAAAGCCCCGACCAAAAATAAATTTGGTGTATTTTTGCCTAACAAAGCGCTTCTGGTGAAACGATGACTACCCGTAATGTTTGGTGGCGTGGCGTAGCGGTAACGCGTTGTGTTTAATCAACGAAGTTGTTTTACGCCGGGCCGTGTTAATACTTGGATGAGTCACTGTATGCCGATAGGTACGTAAACCATCTCGGTATGTAACCAACCGCCTAGGTCAACTCAGCCTTTCATCCCCCGAACCCTCCAGGGTAGGCTGGGGTTAAGGCGGGGCACGTTCACCTGTGTCGGGTGGCAGGTAATACGGAGTGATCCCATACGGCAGGTGATGCGTCGTAGCTCTGAGATGGGTTTCCTATAGAGTTATACCCCACTTTTGACACTTTTAACCTTTTATAGTCTTAAAAGTTGCCTCTGTTGAGGACTTAACGGACGTCCCTAACTGGACTAAGGACTAGCTGGATAGACATAGACAGTTATACCAGCCACGAGTCGACGGCGTTGCTTGGTTGGGCACGTCTTGGTGGGTGGCATGGCATCACTGGCGGTGAATGACATGCGTCATTGATCGAGTCGACGCTTTTACTCACCAGTTACTCTACCAGCCACACCGTGAGTTCGTGACCAAGTCGCCGCGGCCGCTTCTTAAATAAGTTAAGCAAGAACGTAAGTAAATTAAGTTACGCAGCGCCACTGCTGAGAGTGGTGTCAAGCGTGTAGAAGATAGAGCGGAAGAAGTGATGATATGTCTGCAGTTTTCACCGCTGCGGGGCCAGAACTTGTCACCCTGCCCGCGTCCGAGCAGTTCATGTCAAGTACAATGAATGCCGACTTTAATTCGTTTTCGGAACGTCGGCCGTTCGTCGTTAAATGGTTTTCGCTGGTGATGGCCCACGGTGCACTGGTGTAAAATACAAACTTGCGACATGACCTGTATTGCCGAGATGACGTCGACGTGTTGTAAAACGCCAATGTCACAAAAGCATTAGCAGCAACAGCGACAGATAAAATGCCATTCATTACACGATAGACATCATAGCAGTAGGCAGGATGAATGCATCAATGAGATATCACGTTAATTATCAGCATATCTGACAGCATCACCTTGGCGGGGCGTCATCTCGTTGTCAATAGCAACGCACAGGATGCTGCTGCTGCTGCTGCTGATTCGCTTATTATTGCAAGTGCACGTATCATCGGAAAACTGATGCTGGATTCGGCCAGCTTTCCACCCGACATTGTATTTATTAGAAAAAACTGTAAAAACTTGCATACAAACATTAAACTACAGTATTCATTCAAGTAAGAAGTACTGTCAATATGAATTAAATAAAGTCACTAACACTGTTACAAAACACTCTCTCTGTCCAGGAGATGATAAGTAAAGACTAGAAACCGTAATGTACTGAATGTTATTATATAACCATGATTATGGTACAGATCAAAACACGGCTAAATGTCCATAAAAATGCATCATATTTGTAATTTTGTACGTTTATGTTTTAACAACAACAAAAACACGACATTAAAAAGCAAAAACATTAAAAACATTTTTAAAACATGTGGTTTGAACTCTAATAAAAAATAAAAAAAAACTTTTTTACATCTATGTGACAGACCATAATGATCACAGCAAAGTTGAGCATTTAAACCAACAGTAGACATTTGTTAATAAATTGTGTGTTCTCAGAGCACAGACAGCCAACTTAGCTGTGGAACAAATGTATTCAATGAAACTTACGGCATCCAACGTAACGGGTAAACACCAGCCTTAGCAAATTTCGTGTCTTGCTTATCGGTACGCTATATAAATTTCTTACTGGCTGACATACTTGCAGCACTAACTACTTATTTATCGAAAACACTTTGCTGCGACCCTCTGAGAACTAACATACATGAAGAGAATATTATTCACGACACGTTTCGTTCAAGCGAGCCTGCACGCGACAACAGTGAATTTCTCAAGGCGTGTACCAAGCGACATAAATGATCTGAACTGCGCTGAACTGAGAGTTGCGACTTGCGAGTTCAGTTAATTTCTGTCTTTTTGCACACGCCTTCAATGAGTTTGTGTTTTCTACAGCTGTTTGCCATCTATGCATACACGCGACGAAAGGCTGTTGAAAAAACGATGCGCGGTGCGTGCAGAATCATGAATGATACAAAATGCCTCGGCTCTCATAATTTTCGTCAGCTGGCTGGTTATTAACACGTCAGATCACGGACGCATCGCGTTTAAAATCCCTTCTTTCCGGTTCACGTTCGTCAGCGGCTCAGTGCGCAGACGCAGACGTTCACGTGACTCGCCCCATTTCCGGAAGCGAGTGACATGCGCAGCACCGAGCGCGAATTATTATTTGTTCAATCACCGTGCATCATCACGGATTAGACCACGGACAGCAGTGGCGTAGCTAGGACCCGGATGTAGGGGACACTTCTGGGTGAGGTGTGGAAAGAGGTGTCCCCTCGCCACCGAAAATGGGCTCTGTACTCCCTTATCAAAAATTTTAAAAGAATTTTTGTGTGCGAAAATAATGTTTTGGCCCATTTTAAGACTATTTTGAGTAAGTGAGTGGGCTTATAAAGAGAAGGGGGCACGTGTTTCTAGTGCCCCCAATGGCTACTCTAGTTATGGACAGGCAGGCGTCTATATTAAGGCGGCGATACGGGGGCGCCGGGGGACGTATCACACGTCCCCAGAGATCGATCATGCGAAGCGTCCATCCATTTTTGGCTCACGACTGCTATAAAAAAGTGGTATATGACTCTTAATAGGAAACCCATCACGGAGCTCCGGAGCGTCACCTACCATATGGGATCGAATAGTGTTAGATGCTTCCCGACACAGATGAACGCGCCTATAAGCGACCTTTATTATTAAACAGCGTGTCTGTATTCCACTGTGTCCAAGTGTTTGTCTATCCGCAGCTCGGCTATTCCAGGTAGCTGTCTCGAGCCACGTCGCTTACCGATTAGCTTTTTTAAAAGTTTGTGTCAAAAGAAGACAAGCGATATTTACTTACTCGAACATATTATATTTAGCTTACGCCTACCATGTCTCTCGCTGTCTATTCCTGTTCTTCTTCCAAGCGTTGGGACGGCCAAAAGCAATCTTGCTTTTCGGGCCGCACGATTTTGTGACCCGATCATTGTTGAATAAATTTATTTAGCAGCTGTAACTGGAAAAATTACAAATTTTTGACGTGGGATTATTATAATAATTTGATTGCTGTTTTTAACACACTGTAGCTTTAAATTGCGGCGCAAAACGTACAAAAATTCAATCTAAGATTTTGCTTATACGCTAGTGTAGAGTTCCAACTTTCAGGAGTGCCCACTTCTTTTTGATGATTGACTACACCCCTCCCTGTCCAGTCCTGTAGACCCTTGGCATCGGCCAAAATAAGCTCTGCCGCCGCAGTAGCTGGACGATGCAGTAAACTAGAAATATGACATTAGCTGAGTCATGACATTTGGCGACTGGCCGACGAGTTAACATCACCTGTTGAAGTGATAATGTCACGACGTGTCGTCGTCGTCGTCGTTGTCGCGCTGTAGTGGTGGTTTTGTAGTAGTAGTAGTAGTAGTAATAGTAGTATAGTACCTGTAGTATAGTTTATACAGCCGGTGACCGTAACACGCTGTGGTTTCCTTGCTGTATGCTAAGTGTCTTTTCTAAGGTTTACAGGTTAAATGAGACATACAGGGTGGTCCAAAAATCGGCACAAAGTTTACGGCATCATAATTTTGCAACCGTACATCACAGAATCATGTGGTTTTCAGCAAATTGTTTCAAAAGAAAATTTTACATGATTAAAGTCAGTGTTTAAATACAGCAGTTAAATATATTTTTTGTTTTTGCCGCTGGCAAGTAAACTATTCAAAAACAGTATTACCCACAACGTACCGTGGTCCATAAAAACGTGCCACTTTTATTTTTGGAATAGCTCCGTGAAACATTGGCCGATTTTAATAATTTTTTGCACACAACATTAAGAAGAAACTTGTCGCAAAAGTCTATAGTTTTAGTCACCTCACCTTAATGTTATCGCTACACATACCTTGTGAAATGTAGAAGTCGTAGTTTGGCCGTTGACAACGAGGAATTCATAATGAGTAATGCACATGTCGGCTCAGAAATTATTATTAACTAAATAGCAACAAACACGATAGGCAATTAATATTTCTCAAAAAGTCACACGTCACATCACATCATCTTCATATCAACATGTGCACAAATTCCCTCTTCCAGCACGAACGCAAGCGGTAGACGATGACACGACTTGCCAACAGCATATTCAATAACTTGGATAACTCACAGCACCCCATTTGCTGTTGATGCATCATTTCAGTTTGTCGACGTACGATCTTGAAATGAAGACAAAGTAACAGATTTTCAATGTTTTTGTGGTCTCAGTAATTTTCTGAACTGACGCATGCACTACCCAGTATGAATTCGTTGTTGTCGAAAACCAAACTACGACGTCAAGTTTCTTCTTAATGTCGCATGCCAAAAATTATTAAAATCGGCCAGTGTTTCACGAATTTATTCAAAAAATAAAAGTGGTAAGTTTTTATGGACCATGGTGTTGGGGGTAATACTGTATCTGTGTAGTTCACTTGCCAGCGGCATTACAAAGAATATTTAACTGCTGTATTTAAACACTGACTTTACCGGTAGTCATGCAAAGAATTTCTTTCGAAACATTTTGACGAAAACCGCATGACTCTGTGACGTACGGTTGCAAAATTATGGTGCCATAAACTTTATGAAGTTTTTGGACCACCCTGCTACGAAGGCTCGGAGCGTCACCTTCCATATGGAATCACACAGCGCACCTGCCATCCGACACTGGTGAGGAACGCGTTCCGCTGTAAGTTTAGCCAGACAGGCCGGTACTCGATTTACCTACCCCGAAAGGATAGAAAACTGAGTTGACCTTCGTGTTAGTGATCTATCTCATCATATGTACACAGATTGATGAATCTGATAGCTGGAGATTATAAGCCTGGCCTCAGGCTTCTTTTCTCGACCTTGGGGAGCGTAATGAATGATCATGATCGAAGTATGATGTATAGCTCGCCCCGTTTCTCCCACAAACAGAATGGCTATACGTTCTGTCATGTTTTATGAGTGCAGCAACGTACTTTGTGGTTCCAGTAAAAAGTGTTCTAATGCTCTTTAGACCACTGGCTTTAGTAGCAAAATGACAAATTTAATACAACACTGCAGCAAACTAGTTTTACGGTGATACGGTGGTGCTGTCATCAGTGCCGTTGTGGCAAGGGGGGCTAAAAAGCAATTCCCTTCCCTAAAATTTTGGTTACCAAAAATTGTCGGAAAATCCTGTTGGAAAATTGTCGTTTATAAATGCAAAGTTTAGGACTAAAACCGTCGTTTTGGGGAAAGATTAGGGATAAAATCGAAATTTAAGCACCCATAATCTCCTTTGTGGGATATTTGCAACTGTCTATCGGAATTCTCTCGGAAATGTGCAAATTTCTGCTCCGCTTACTTTTTTAACCCACGATGTCGCTGTTTATCCGCATGACACAGCTATTGCGAAAGTTCACCCGGTTCATTCGATAAATTCAGCATCATTTACGCACAATGATCTAAAATAACCGCTGGAAATAGCAATATCGCAGCAGACGAAAGGACGGATTTTATAACCGACGACATTAGCCCACTTGTCACTCGAATACTAGAATATATTGGTCAGTCCAGTGCAGTGAAAGACTTGCAAGCAATTGTTTCGAGTTGGAACGTTCTACGACGGTGGTGGGCGGCGGCGGCGGCAGCAGAATGCGAGTCCCACAGCTGCTGGCAAGGGTTAATGAGCTCTGTGTGCGGTGGCTCGGTGGTACTAGCGGTTAGTATGCGCCAGGAGGCGTCAAGTGCTATCATTCGCAAGGCGGAGCCACTGACAAGTGCCCGGCCCGGTCAGCTGATCATTAGAACAGGCGTTGTTCTGCGTCACTGGGACAGACCTCACACAGTGGGACAGGTGCTCCAGTCAGTGCCCCTCCTGATACGCCATTCTACCAGTCAGTCAATCAGCGTCTTGCAGTAGCATCAGCTGTGTCTACGTATCTGTCTGTCTGGCGTCCCGTGATTCTCTGGGACGGTCTAGTTCTAGACGACAGCTCAGACATTTCTTGGCTGGCGCAGGATATTTGACCGGCAACCGGTCAAATATCTTATAAGCTATATGACCGGTCAAATTTTATCACCGGTCAAACGCGCCCGGTCATGACCGGTCAAACATCCGTCCTGTGAGGGCTAGATGTTAGACCGGACATAACCGGTCTAATATCCGGTCTTTTGACCGGTCACCGCCTTGAACAGCCAATTAGCCAGTAATTACAAGCACCGAATGGTGCTCATGGTTACCGGTTAAAACCGTGTCCTTGCGGCGGTACAACGAGCATTTAATTTCTCATCACACCAAAAAATTGTCGCTACACTATCTTGCAAAATATTATCTTTAAAAAATTGCACCAGCCAGTGCACGGCAACAAAACTGTACAGTAAGTGTTGTTTTTAAACAAAAAAAATTGAAATAAAAACGAGGATACGTAGTAAAATAATAAGAGAATGACAAAGTCTACACAAATGTTAAGCCGCATGACAAACAAATATTAAGCAAACTTAAGTAAGTACCATCAAGTAAGATTATGTGAATATGATGAGGCAAGGGGCCGAATCTACGAAAAGAGATTGCCATAGACATGCAATTTGGCAGAGATTTGGCAGAGAACGCCAAAAGCAAAAGTAAGTGTACGCTAATTCCCATCATTTGGCAAAGTTTCATGATGATCGGCTAAGGGAGCTCGGAGATTTCGAAACAAGTGGCAGAAAGGGAAAACGAAAAAAAGACATCAGGCATAAAACAGAAATATCTCTGTTTAACAAAACAATAGAAAACGGTCGGCAAAACCACTCAGAGCCCCCGTAACAATCGTAATGCGAGCTAGACGTTTGGAGTCCCCCGCTTCATCACAGGCAATCTGTTCGCGACCAGTGTGTGGTGGCGCCACTAGCGCAGACAGCATCTGGCGAGCCGTGCAGCGGCAAGCATTGGAGTTGAACGCAACACCGCAGTCGTAGCAGCAGCAGCAGCAGCAGCCACCGTCGGCTGAACAATTGTCACGGCGAATGATTGTATGAATTGTATGAATTGAATGTGGTTGTCGTTTAATACGTCGACGTATATCGGTCGGATCGATTCGCGTGCGACTGACATAACGGGATGTCGTATATTATGCAGCACGAATGGACGATTATATTGATTGATACTTCGGTCATAATGCGTCACAGTACGTGTAGAGAGATGTCTGCACAGTAACAGATGACGATTAAGCTTAGACTCCGCTTCTTCGATTGGTAGTAAACTTGTTGTGAACGAATAGTCGTGCCACACGCAGTACAACGTCTTCTGTACAACATCTTGATAGTCGTATGTCAGGAAGTTGCGGTTTGTTTGGTGAATTTGCTGTACAATTTTTTTTGTACAACATGTTCTATAGCCCACAACGATTCCACGACAAATAGAAGAGAGTGGAATTTAGATTTCAATAATTCTCGCATATGCAGCGAAAGCATTACGGCGTAAAAAATACGGTAGCGCTCAAGAGAAGACTGATCATCAACTGCAGGTGTTGAAAGATAGCCTACGTCAGTTGTCTGAGCTATAGCGGCGAAGATGCTGTGCAAGTTGATGTCCGTGTGGTCTTCTGAACAACTTCAGTTGTTTATCGTTTGGTGCACATTGACGCAATGGTCCTGTCACGTTGTTCTCTCCTTCGCTTCAGGTCGGTTGCAACTTTTAGGTCTGACTCTCTGGTTAATTGTGGGTGGCCAGTGAAATAATAATGTTCGAAACGTTTGAATGTTTCATCAAATTTTTGCAATTTTTAAAAATTCCGTTTTTGAATTTTGATAACAGTTTGAGATCACTGAATACTAATTGTCAGGGACGTGGAGAGCCACAGCGCGGCCCGGGGAAAACATTCTCGAGGGACCCATCTGGGGAGGAAATTTTTGAATTTTGTTTTTTTAAATGGCCCATTTTGGTGTACTTTATATTTTTGAGCGACGAAGTCCCCCCAAACGTCATGGGTTCGGAAAAAACTTCCCGTCTTCCCCTCCCTTTTCAACGGGCCTGCTAATCACAAGCTAAACGGTAGTTCAAGCCCTGTGTTAACGGCGACTTCTCTTTCTTATGGGAAAGCCAAAAATTCGACCCCCCACAGAATCAAAACCCCTGACCCGATTGAGATAAAATTTGGCACGGTTGATTATGTCGGCGAGGGGACCCGTCATGCAAAATTTTATGCAAATCCCTCCAAGGGGGGCTTCCCGGCAAATGGGTGAAATATACGCAAAAATTTTTGTAGCTGTCCATATACCT
>Ga0209671_1004193_pt1 | contig 14185 bp, 7 predicted proteins | sample WorMetHERISLAND2_2_FD_187401 | JGI IMG/M metagenome (GOLD analysis project Ga0209671, IMG submission 187401) | Marine gutless worms symbiont microbial communities from Max Planck institute for Marine Microbiology, Germany - Olavius geniculatus... | ecosystem: Host-associated > Annelida >... | reverse complement strand
CCCCTCATGCAAAATTTCATGTAAATCCCTCCAAGGGGGGCTTCCCGGCAAATGGGTGAAATATACGCAAAAATTTTTATAGCTGTAGCATATACCTTTCTTTTAGAAACTCACATACAGGTCAGACCCTTCGGCGAATTTTTGCGTGCGATGGCTCAATCGACGCGGTCTCGCGCAAGGATGTGCCTTTTGGGAGTTAAAAAATTTGAAATTAATATTTAACATATTTATTCAAAAAATTCCAAAAAATTACAATGGAGCCGATGGGGAAAATTAAACAATTCTTAAAACGGTCATAACTTTGGCTGTGTATAAGATAGTCGTAATCTTTGGTTCTAGGTATGGTTTTCGGGGATGGCCAATCTAATGGTGTCATTTAATTTTACCCCGGACCCTCCCTAGTTGCCATGGCAACACTTGGGACAGAATGGGCTATAACTTGGCTTGTGTAAGAGATATCTGCGATATTTTTGCGTCTATAAGAGGGTTTTCGGGAATGGGCCAGCAAATGCTGCCAATCGAATTTTCCCCTGATCGACCCCCGTTGCCACGGCAACGAAATTTGGGACAAAATTGGCTATAACTTGGTCTGTGTAAGAGATATCTGCGAGATTTTTGCGCCTATAGAAGGTTTTCGGGGATGGGCTATTAAATGCTGCCAATCGCATTTTCGCCAACCGACCCCGTTGCCATGGCAACAAAACTTGGGACAAAATTGCCTATAACTCGGCTTGTGTAAGAGATATCTGTGAGATTTTTGTGTCTATATGGGGGTTTTCGGGGATGGGCCAGCGAATGCTGCCAATCGAATTCTACCCCTACACTCGTTGCAATAAGAACTAAATTTGGGACAAAATGGGCTATAACTCGACATATGTACGAGATATCTCTGAGATTCTTGCACCTAACAAGGGGTTTTGAGGATGGAGCAAATAAGTGATTTTAGTAAGCCTACCAAGATTGACTTTTGTTGCCTTGGCAACGAAATTTGTAGAATTTTTGCTAAAAATTGGCTAGAACTTGGTTAACTACGAGATGACCTCAAACTTTAGTTTGACTTGACTTTATAGACGTTTGTGGTCGGCCATTTTATGCAAAATGGTCCAATAACTGCTATAATACGATTAGTTAAATTAGCATTATTGAAGTGTTTTCCGGGCCCTGGCATCTAACAGCTGCTGTGTGATGCAAACAAAATGCAGTAGCGATAAGTTGATAACAATATTAGTTCATAATCATTATCATACCGATTATTATTATAATAACAATAATACGACTAAATATTACTATTGATAACAACAATAAGTCTGTAGACTAAAAACATGCAATGACAAATACAATACATGTATGTATCCCAATCAATCAACCTACAAAAATGCATACTGAATGAAAAGCCTAAAGTTTTTGGTGATGTCTGAAATAACAAGTGGCATTTCCATTCACTCTTGACAATCTGCTATAACAGGCCTAAGTGAACGAGAATAACATCAACACAGTCGGCCTGTACAATCACCATTGTTGCCTCTATTGAAGCGAAAAAAGCGTTTATATTTATCTCCACCAAGTGTGAACGTTAGTGAACATTGGAGAAGATTATGAGATTGGTCGTTATGTGTGTCCATCTGTGTGTGTGTGTGTGTCCGTCGGTGTATTTGTGTACATGTACTTTGAGGCGCCATATCTCCATAACGGTGCCAGATAGATGCATGGTCACAATGTAGCAGTAGTAGCAGTAGTTGTTGTAATGTTTAAATTACTTCACTTGGCGGAGATATGAACTCTTACAAGCGCCTTCTAGTTTTACATCTGTTTATCTGCTGAATTACTCAAAAAAATAAAAACTGATTTCAACATTTAGTAAAGGAATTGAGCATTGCCAACCCAAAGAGAAAGTGATTAGAACATGGCTGCAATCTAATCTGTAGGCTTTTGTATCATTTTTCAAAATTATTGACTAATAATTATGAAATAAAATGCAAACTCACACCACTTTGATAACAGAAATATATAAATGAATTTTGACGTAAATTTCAAGAGTGACCCAAAAACCAATGACTCAAAATTTTGGTGGTGATCCTAAATCTGGATCTGGAAATTTTTATGACAAACTTCTAGATAAAATATTCCAATGGGTGGGGCAAGAACAAAAACCTACAATATTATTAAATTCGTTGCATAAACAAGGTGGCAGCAACATATCTTGATGAAGATTTGAGATCTCTGATCGCCTGTCATCGTTACTACCATTATTACTGCCGTTCAGTATAAACGGAACGTGTTCTATTGTGCCACGACGGTCTGTCGTTCAACCAGTCTGCGGAACAGTCCGTCCTCTAGCCTCATGAGCTGTTCATAACTCCCGAGCTCCGCCACTCGCCCGGCCTCCAGTACGGCAATCTGATGAGCGTGTTTGATGGTCGATAGTCGGTGTGCAATCACCATTACTGTACGTCCGACCATCACCCGCTCCAAAGCTTCCTGAACCAGATACTCGCTCTCCGCGTCCAGTGCACTGCGGCAATACAGCACTACAACCTGCTATTATTATTATTACTATTATTGCTACTAATATTATTAATATAAATATAATTAATGAAATGTGGTCTAAAGTACTTGAGAGCTTCCTTGTTCTCATCATCAGGAGCATACCGAGCACTGGAGCAAAGCAAAGAAATGAGCCGAATAAATTCGGGCAGCTAACAAACTATAGACAAAATTTATTGTTCTGAAGCTGTTAGGCGCCCTTGTTGTGCCCCTACAGCAATCACGCCACTTCGTTGATTTGATTGATTATTTACTGAAATATTTCAGCAGCAAATACGCACAGAAGCAGACAGACATGCAGACAAAAACACCGACCATATACACGAAATGCAGTACAAGCCAGGCAGACAGACAGATGGAGAACGGTGAGTAAAAACAGTGTCTTTACTCTTTACTAACATCTTTCAACTATTAACAACTACCTTCTGTTAACATTTCCACAAGGTCCAAGGCAAAAGATGAAATGATTAGCGTTTGAAGGTAAAAATTTAAGTATTCAAATTCAAGGTCATTGCAAAAGCAAATATTTGACTGATCTTTGCACTGGGCTAAAGCATTCACATCTTCAGTGGTTTTATTTTGACTGTTGAATTCTAAATGTGCACCTTAAAAGACAGAAAACCAAGCATGGAATTATTAGATCAAGTTCTACTCATCTCTGACAGTTTTCACGCAAAGTGCTTATTATTACCTTTGCTGGTTTTTGTCTGTTTGTCTGTCTGTCTGTTAGCAAAATAACTCAAAAAGGTATAAACAGATCTTTCTGAAATTTTGAGGGTATGTCGGGCATGGCATAAACTACCAGTGATTCAATTTTGGGCATGATCCGGCAGGAATCCTGGATTCTGGATCACTTTGAAATTTTCGTTACCATTGCATTAAAGAGGGCATACGGGAACCGCTGGCAAAGCGAAGACGGTGATGCCACCTGGCGAACAGCTTTGCCTTGGCGAAGGTACCTGCGGGCTACGACTGTTTATCTAATTTACAGTATGTTAAACCTCTGTGCAATAATGATGATGATAATATCCCTAATTTTAAAAACATTTATGCTAATACTAATATGCTAATAGTAATGCTAATAAAATACGCTAATACCTGGTGGCTTCATCGAGAAGCAAAATCCTTGGATTCTACAACACACAAAATCAGATTTCAAATCTTTTACTTCTAAAATTTTACAAAAATGGCATAAAACAAAATATGAAAATACAGCAAAATATGGACATTTACTACTCACTCTGCTAAAACTGAAAGCATTCATTGGCTGATTTGCAGTTATATTTTATTTTGCAACTTAGCTATTTCACCGTATCAGTTTTTTAGTCAGATTACTCATCAGGTTACAATTCTTATCTGGCAATGCACTGGTTAACGACAACAAACGATTCCTTACTGACTGACTGATTGGAAACTGAAAGAAATACTTTGCTGATGCAAAACCAATGGACAATAGTTTTATACAGAGCCTTGAACAAACCTTGATGATAGCACGAGCAATGGCAATTCTCTGCTTCTGTCCACCTGCATTAAAACACCAATAATGTATATTGCTCCATCAACAGCTGTTTGCAAACCTTTTTTTGAAAAAGTCATACCAAACTATTTTTAAAGGGAGAAAATACACAGCATAGATAAATACATGGTTTGCCATGAGTCAGCCTGTTTGTCATTGTTGTCGTAGTAGCCCACCCTCCATCTTGTTCAGGTCAGGCATTGAGGAAGTCAGCAACCTCCTTGGGTTGTAGCCAGAGGTCAACGGGTGTCAGGTCGGTCTGATGCATCGGGCATTTAAATAGGTGAACGACACTGTGTGGTGTCACGTTACAATCTGAGCAGGAGTTGGGAACTGCTGGATTGAGTCAATGTTTATAAGAATTCAGCCGAGTACAGTAGCCAGATCTCAACCGTGCTAGGAAAGTGCGAGCCTTCCTTGGAAGGTCAATTCTAATGTGTCAGATGACAAGTAACACAGTGTGATCCCACATGGCAGGTGACGCTCCATATACTAAGATAAGTTTCCTATGAAGAGATATACCATTTTAACCAGCTTTAAAAGACTAGTGACGAACAAACATGCAGAGTGATTGTTCATAGTATGACCAACGCTCGAATCAATGAAGTTAATAAGCAAAGACGTTAGCTAAGTGCCGACATGATATACAGCCATCCACCAGTATTGTCCATGGTGGTATGCAACCCTAATCCTATGACCTTTGATTTTTTTAAGCTGAAAACTGGCACACTAGTCACTCCTGCCATGGAAAAAGTTCCCACTGATTTTTATTTTCTACGCTTTTTTGCTCAGTTGGAAGACTGTACAAAATAGACACACAGATGGATGGGCAAGATCTGTAATGCAGCCTATTAAGACACCACGTAATGACAGTCTCAAGGCACACCAGAGAGCATGATTCCTCGTTCTCCGACCAGGGTGTCGAGTCCATTAGGAAACTGGCGAATGAAGACCTCGGCGTTTGCCATTCTTGCAGCCTGCCAGATTTGGTCATCAGTCACCGACGCTCCATCCACGCTGCCGTAACGAATGTTCTCGGCTATCGTAGTTGAAAACAATGTCGGCTCCTAGACACAAATGACAAGGAAGGTTTTTACAAAAACCAGTTTCGCACAGCCTTTACTCCTAAACAGTTGCAAGAATCTTATGTGTTTATGGTGAAAATGTAAAACCAATCTCAGAGATACAAAACGTCACATGAGATATGGGACCACACACTGTTACCCGCCACAAGGGAATCTGCCCCAGCCAAACAGGTGATATACCTACTCTGGAGGGTGAAAGAATGAGTTGACCTTAATGTTTTTTATGTACTGAGATGGTATATCTGTCCACAGACAGTCACCCATCCAAGTTCTAACCACCTGACGGAAGTCAAAACAATGATCTTGCAATCTCAAGTTCAACGTCCTAACCATTACAGTACAAACAACCACATAAGTTGAAACAGTAACTTGTAAGTTACACGAATTCACATCCATGACAAAATGTTTTCCCCATGACACCCAGCAATAGTAGTAGTGTAGCAATAGTTGAAATCGCTTACAGTGGCAACATTTCCACCTAAAAATACTTAGGTCCGATTTTTCCATTGCTAATCAAATCAAATTTGATCTCCGACTTACTCATCTTTGATTAACTTGATGTTCAGAATTGATCGTCAATCAACTATGTTTCATTTTTCCATGCATTTTTGATCTCCAATTACGTGATCGGCGATTAGCTGCTCCGCCGTCAACTGAGCCTACTTTATGCCAATCTGATTGGCTGACAGTGACCTCAATTTGCAGTGTTGCGCTAAATTACCCAGCATGCACTGCGAGTGTATGCCGTAGCCACTAAACGTCGTCATAGCAATGATATCAACGATATTGTCCATATCGTCTGCTGTCAAAAATACGTTCTATTGCAAATCTATATGGGAGCCATTTTATTTCTTCACAAAACACCATGCACAGTATAAATCGATTAGTAGTGACTGATCGCCATGTCTGGAACTTCATTTTAATGCGTGAATTGCCGTTCTGACTGGCGACGTGAAGTGATGTTTCTGGTGCGACTAAGCAACAAACTGCAGATCGCCACGTTTAATCATCAATTATCTGACTTGATCTGCCAATATTCGGCCATCAACTTGATGGGAGATTTGATGGACGATTAATCGTTAATTGGCGATGGAAAAACGATCATTGAGATGATCTCCAGTCAAGTCCCGAAGTTGATCAGAGATCAATTTGATCGGCCATCAAATGTGCACGGAAAAACGGGACCTTACACACTCACAAACATAATATCAACAAACACAATATTCACAAACATATGCACAAGCTAACTCACCATATAAACCCAGAATTATTATTCAACTGGGAGGATTCATCAACTAATCAGAAATAATAACCTGGTGAACGATGCTCATGTGGGATCGCAGCCAGTGAGGACTGAAGTCTCGCACGGTGTTCCCATCAACAGTCAGCACGCCACTAGTCGGATCATAAAACCTCATCAGTAATGCCGGTAGCGTGGATTTACCCGACCCACTCGGTCCAACCACTGCAGTCACAGAGCCACTTGGCACCGTCAGGTCAAGACCATTGAAGACTGGTACGTCAGGACGTGAGGGATAACTAAAGTGAACGTTTCTGAACTCAATGTCGCCCTGTAGGTTTGAAGACGGACTGCGACCTTCTGTAACATTGAACCAATATAAAACAAGCTAAGTAATCACTGTAGTTTTAACGCTAAGAAAAATTATAATATAGCCTACCGCATTAAATTCATTGTTTTTTCTTTATGTTAAAGTTAGACATTTTATGCCTTTATTTCTAAGCTGCATCAATGCAAAAAGCCAAACCAACTGCTGCTGCTCATGCTGTTGTTGATACTACGACTAATGCAAGTAATCAACAATTATTAACATGCTGGGCTCTACCAACAAAGTTGTTCTACACCGGGCCCGGTTACTGCTTGGATGGGTGCAAACTGGTGAATCATGTTACATAACCAACACTCAAGTCAACCCAACCTTTCACCTGTTTAAACCAGGTAAGATGAGTAACAGCCGGTGACTTGCCTAGCCATCCCGTATGTCAAAACAGGGTTCAAATCATAGGTGCAAACGGTAGCAGTTAGTCAATTGCAGTGTTGTTAAAGAACAGATGGGTCTCTAGGTAACATCAAAAGATGTTGGTGGATGGTGCTGTTAAAACTGTTAAAACTAAAGAGCTAGGTGACCTTCTGTTGCCCAATAATAGCACCAGAGCAATGAAATGTCAAATATAACATCGTAGACATTTTAGGGAAGTGTAGCAAACACTGAGATACTAGAGCTGCTGCTGCTGCTGCTGCTGTTTAGTACAAAAAACTGACGCCAGTGCAGAATTTTGGTAAAGCAGCGCACACCAGACAGTGGAATAGTTGGTTGTCGATCGATCAAGTCCCACAATCTTGAACTAGCACCGATGCCTCGCATCAGTTCTGTATAGAATGAGCCCAAGCCTGTTCACACAACACATTATGACAGAGACTGAAGACATCAACACACATACAACGTTTACGTGAGTTAATTTCGCTCACGCCCACAGTCAATGTTCATAATCCAACATCATAGAATGAATTCAGTTCAGCCCTGCTTGGTTATAAATAGCTACAATAGACTATAGACATACGCATGAAGTACACCAACCAAAAAATAAACAAACTTCACGACTTGTGTTTAATCAGGCTACTTCTCCGGTGCTTAATGTTGATCAATAAGTTACTCTACACCAGGCCCAGTCAATACTTGGATGAGTAATCATTAACAGATTGCATGCAACACGTCAACTCAGTTATGTACACTGCAGAATTTCAGTCCAGCCTTTACCAGGTTAGCTCAACTTTCTCTACCTCTTTGACAGGCAAATCAAGTAACAGTGGGCCTGGCTAAGGTTAAAATAAGGCACGTTCACCTGCATTAGGTGGCAGGCAACAGTGTGTGATCCCATATGGCAGGTGACACTCCATAGCTCTAAGATGGGTTCACGTGTAAAGCTATATGCACCTACAAAATTTATAAAGTACTTTAATAAATAAACAGCAACCTTAAAGCATGCTGCAATTCACTCTGTGGTATATAATTAACAATGACTCAAACCTCCAATTGAAGCTCCAACGAATGCAGCATAAAGCAGGAATGATGAAAGTTCACCGACTGTAATCTGTGATTCATTCATCATAATACCACCGTAGTAGAACACCGACAGCACTATGAAGTTACCTGAGAACCCCGTCTGTCAAAAACCCATCACACAATACAATACAAACTAAAAAATGCCTCAAGGTGGTGGCTTTTAGCCTCAGGGTAACACTGTTGTCACATCAACCACGTTACTCCATGTAACTGAGCTATGCTAGTACTGAGATGGGCGACTGTTCATGGGCATACCATCTTAATACGTAAACAAGCCACCCAGGTGAACTCAGCCAGGCCATCACTCCATGGAAAAGCAAAAAGCATAATGTTTACCAGCAAAAGCTAAATTAAATAAGACGTAAACAGGCACACTGCATGATACACTAGCACTGTATCCATAGTCTGGCAGTTCAAACTAGCGTCTGACAAAAAGGTAATGAAAATTAATGGAGATCAGCACTGCCCTATGTGCCCTATGAAAAAAATTAAGGGTAAGACTTGACATTAACCTTCAGTGGTCTGACCAAAAGTTGTAACTAACTGGTCTGATCCTCAGTCCATTGAACCTACGAACACTTTTTGATCACATCTCTGAAAACGATTGGAATTGTGGGAAACGCTTTGATGACTTTTCCTGAATATGTTCTGATTAAAAAATGCTGCAGAAATTTTTAAAATATCCTTGCATGTTTTTCCAACAGTGAGGCTGGAAACTGACTCACAACCGGCAAATGATGAAAAATTCCATGCTAACTGTTATTTGGTTTCTAGAGCACTTACAACTCCATATCTATGTTTCTTTTTTTCACTTAATGACGTCTCATAAGCTATTCATCCGGCTGCCGGATAAATAACTGATCTTGGCCAGCCCAGCTATTTATCTGGCAGCTGTCTTAAGCGGCCTTAGCTGGTACGTCGAGCACCCAAGGGTGCTACTGGCTAAAGCCTTGTCACTGCGGTGGTATGACATGCTCACGGCATATTAACCAGGCAGCCAGATGAATAGCTGATAAGCTTTTTATCTCTCTGTCATATAAATAGCCGGTCCTAGCCGGCGTGGCTATTTATCTGGCAGCCTTTATGGAGATATGGCACCTCAAAGATAACGGGGTTACGACCTTCACGTGGCCATTTGACTCGCGGTGGGCGACTTCCTATGGGTGGACCATGCACCTATCTGGCACTGTTATGAAGATATGGCACCTCTCTTAATGACGGGTGTATTAAATACAGAAAAAAATTGATTAGGGGTCCCAAGAATCCAATATCTTACGCCCTAAGGGGTGGAGTCAGATATACGTGTAATATGACAAAAAACGTGTATGGTCTGTACAAAGTCATAGATGCTCACCTCTGAAAACTAACAGATGACTTGCATACTAAAAACAGATCAATGGGCCACCATCAGACCACTAAAAGTTAAAGAACTTTACAGGTGAGACTTTACATTTTATTTAACAGTGCCCTGTTTTCTGAATAGTAGCAAAAATTCTTTCTGTTTTGGACAAGCACAGAGCAAAGGATGAGAGATATGCATGATGTTACCATGGCCCAGAAGCATCCTCGTGCCAAAGCCTCCTTGTACGAAAGCCTTAGCACGTTGTCAATGCGAGAGTTGTAAACAAGACTTTCATTATGCTCCTGGACAAAAGCACGAACTGTCCTCATGTTGGCCAGTCGTTCCTCAGCCATCTAGCAACACAATCATCATATAACATCACTATTACTCAGGTGGTGATTTGGCTTAGTTTGTAACCCCAACCCCGCTCTGGGAAAACTCATAAAACAATGTGAACATAATATAAAATGTTAGGGTTAGGGTTAAGCTATATAGGGAACATTTGCTACAAAAAAGCTTTTGTTTAAGGATAACAAAAATGGTGCTAACGATACTTTCAACAGTCATGCTAACATAAAGACATATGGTCATATTATTGAATAAACACGTATTAATCATTCACAACAACTATTTTTCTGAGTATAACCCTAGAATAGTAACTAAACCCCAATATATAGGAAACATTTGCTACTGTAGCTTAAAGGTGTTGAAATAATAGGAAAACTATCTGATAAAATATTTTAATACATATCTGTGCAAAGGTGGGGGTATATATTTTTACTTTACCAAAGAAAAAACTTATCCGCATCTTTGGCACTGAAAAAATTAAACGACAACGTTAGTGGCGTTTTTCTGACAAAATTCGAAGTCTAAGTGTATATACTCACATGAATTTTTGACGCTTTTAAAAAACGTTTCCAAGACCTTGTTGGAATCTCAGAGATTGGCATAGAACATGGCTAGCTTATGTCTTACCCGAAAAATCCAAAATTACGCGTAAATCCAACGACTTAAACATCAATCCAACGCCAATGGCACATTTGCAACGTTTCAGGCGGATACGACGTCATCGCGTATACATCAGGTGTTGGATTGTCACGAGTTTATGGAAAGATATTAGTGAATACCGTTATCTATCTTATCTGTCTCACAACAGCAAATCTTTGTTGAGGTCGTAGGTAACTTATCAAAACTTATTTATTCTTGTTGATGGTAGAGTCAAACCTCTTTTATGTCACAAATGTTCGCAGAGATACCGCTAATGGGGGGAAGGAGAAGGAAAAGAGGAAGGAGAAGGCGAAGGGAAAGGAGAAGGAAAAGGGAAGATGGAAGAAAGATAGCTTAAGAAATGTAAGACGCATGCACGCACGCATGGACACAAAGGTGATTTTATACTCTGTCCGATGCTATGCATTGCATTGGACAGACAATGACCAGTTTTGAGGAAACATGGCCAAAGACGAAAGGAACATGTGAAAATAGGCTTAAATCTGCTCTGTATGGTCGTGCATTCATGCAGTGACACATGACATTTGTACACTTGTAATTCTTCATTGTTACACTGAATGACGTAATGCATGCATAAACCATGTAAAATAAATAAACAATAAGAGCAAATGATGCTGACCTGTGTAGCATCAGCGAGTGAATCCTGAACTTGTTTGGTGATGTTCTGGACGTAACGACCGTAGACTCTTGACAACAGTGCAATAGGCGGAACAATGCTCAGTGCTATCACTGACAACTTGGGTGACATGAACACCTATAAATCATCGATCACCAATAAATCAGTAAATCAATAAATATATCAATCAGAAACCCAATGTACTTACTTTAGGTTGCAATTATCTTCAAAATGTTCAGACATTCAGCGATAAAGCCAAGTTTGTATATGGTTAATCATAGTTCTGGATTGGCCTTGTGCTGACTACAGCTCAAATAATCCAATTTTCATTAAAGCTACAAATTTTGCAGTACCGATACATTAGAAAAAAGAACATTTGTATTTTTACTGCAAACAGGCCCGGACAATAATGACATTATTATAAATTCGAAAATTTCAATAGAAAATCTCATAGAGAGAACTCACAAATACAATCTTACCATCATGGAGATGCCACCCATTGCCTGTAAAACTGACCTCAGACCATCTGAAATGTTCATTGTGACTGACTGGCCGACTAACGTTGTGTCGGTCGACAAACGATTTATCAACTCTCCCGTCTTGTTCTTGTCGAAGAATGCAATTTCCTGACGAACTATTGATGAAAAGAGCCAAGCTCGAAGACTGCGAACGATACGGTTACCTTCACAAGCAATCATCATACACAGAAGCTAACTGGAAATAATGTTAGCATTTTAACACTGTGCACTATGCTCAAGGAAATTAAATTATGCCAGGTCTGCAAGACGAAACTTTCCACAAGTATCCAAATAGTTTGGTCAGGTGTCCTTCTGGCACCAATAGTAACTCAATACTAAATGAAATAAACAGCAGTCAGGCTGTGAAACTTCCTACAACAAAATTATCTTATAAAAATTTGGCCTTATAAAAATAGTTCCATAAACTAGGGACTTACAAATCCTCATCCTCTGACACTTGACCTTATTTCAAACTGTCCCATGCTGTCTTCCATTCTCAGCTAAAAACTCATCTCTTCTCCGAGTCTCTTTTCCTTAGTCCTCCCCTTTCACTCTCATGGAGAGAACTCACAAATCACTGACCAGCTCATGTCTTGATTCTCTGGCGATGTTAACTTTAGCAAAGTGTAGCAGATTAAACCAACTTAACTGGCTTATAAATGCACTATAAATGCTTCCTTACCTACAAATTTAATTTGCTAAACAGATAAAACACAGTCTTAAATGACCACAAAACTACCAATTTAATGTGTTTTATGACCTGATATCAATGAAATATTATTATATTATGTTAATATTATATTAATATTAAAAACTTCCCATTTACCTGATGTCTGCATAAGATAGATTCGACCAAAGTTGGCTAGAGCACCAATGACGAAAATTGCAAGCAAAATCTGGCAGAAGTTTGTCAATCGCTCGACCATGTGACCATCCGTTGCCGTCGTATAAATGATGTCGATAACGCGACCAATGCCGAATGGTACAGCCATTGTCACAGCGCTCGAAATAAACAGCAGTCCAACTGCAGCTGTTCATGACAACAATTTCTAAAAAATTTCTAATATAAAGCATCCAACAACCAACTAAATGCTTCTACTATGCTTAGTTGCCTTACAAATTTTTTTTTAATTTTAAATGCATTAAAAATCATCTAAACACCTACTTGTTGACCTTTTTAGCTAGCTCTGTCTGTGTCACTGTCCCATGCAATCTACTTTATGAACTTTTCTCAACACAGTATAATGACTATACTGGTACCCTATGATTATCCCAGATCACATAACCTATAACAGATAGATTATTCTGAGACTGCCAAATAAAATAATTAGCACTGCAAAAAATGAAATAGTATTTTGTGTTAACTATTGCCCTACAGTGTCTTGATGCTGTTGGTTGGATGTCACGAGGGCCTTGCTTCAAAAAAGCTTGCGTTTGGCATGCTTTCTATGTTTACATAACTTAGGTTTATTAATTGTCTTATTCTCTGTGTCTGTCTCTGTCTCGTTCTACACTGTTTTTGTGTGAATAAAGATTATCAAAACACCCTGTTCAGTGGTCATTCAGAACCAGCTAACCCAGGTTAACCTAAACGCAATTGTTAAACCACCAGTGTTTAGTGATAACTAGAATGCCTGAATACTTCTAACACCTAAAATAACACCCGAGCATGGTACAGCACATTACACCAAACTTCATCTGTGCCAGACCATGTACATGAATAAGAGCTTCCCTGCAAAATCACCGATACTCACGGGTGTATTTTTTTCTGTGTATTTCACAGGGATGTGCACGAGACCTTCTGAGCCGACACCGAGACGAGACCCGAGACCCATGTCTCTGAGATCGAGACGAGACTGAGACGTTCAAAATTTTGTCCGGAACAAGATTGAGACGAGACGTTGCAGCTTCCGAGATGCTGGCCGAGAACTTGAAGCTCCCGAGACTCTCGAGAGTCTCGGGAGCTTCAACGTCTCACCGAGACGTTTTCTGTGACATATGGTGAGACACATTGACGATGAAAAAATATACGGATTACTTAACTTGCACCATGGTAAGCGCTTTCTATTATTTGTGATATTGTGGGTTTTTGCACTTTATTTAGACAATCATCACTGAATAATTAACGGCTTGCACCATAAAACATTGCAAAACTGCAATGCTGTACACATGAGCCATTATGTTTATTGCAATTTGCAAGCAACTGAAATTAGTAAACTACAGCTGATTATAGCCCTATACGTCATCTACATTTGGCTGATAGTATTCATTCTGACATCATACACTTTATCTTCATTGCTACTACAGCGTGCGGCAGAAAAAGTAGCCCCCTAACGTTTTTCGCTGTTTTCTCAGCAACCGTTTAGCATTTTAATCTGAATATTTACAAATTTATTTACTAAATTGTTCTACGGCTAAGTGCCAAATAAAATTTGATTCCATTGAAAAATGACGAAGTTATAGATTTTTAACA
>Ga0209671_1004191_pt1 | contig 14186 bp, 9 predicted proteins | sample WorMetHERISLAND2_2_FD_187401 | JGI IMG/M metagenome (GOLD analysis project Ga0209671, IMG submission 187401) | Marine gutless worms symbiont microbial communities from Max Planck institute for Marine Microbiology, Germany - Olavius geniculatus... | ecosystem: Host-associated > Annelida >... | reverse complement strand
GGCATATTGCATATCAAATCAAAGGTAATAAAAAGTAGAATGCGAATATGATATTAATATGTCAATATAATGATCGTATTGTCAGTACGGGTCAGTACAGTAAGCTCACAGTGGTTAGATATCTTCATTCAATTCAGTGTCAGTGGGGCAGCTTAGAACCAGATTTGGGATGGATGTGGATGTTCTGGACAAAAGCATCAATTTTTTTTCCTGGTGTTACTTATCCCATGACCTGTTCATTTTTGATAGGAACCACTTTTGCAAAAATGGCATGGCAGCCATCTTGAATTTTAAATTTACACAAAAACGTATTATTAAGAATATCTTGGCTTTCAGGTTACATAGGATCACAATTTTCATATCTAAATTCACATTTTCCGGGTCAGTGACTGCAAATGTGCCACTTAAAATGACACCAGATGGTTTTAATCATACTAAACAAAAAAGCCCAGCTGTCGCTAGGGAAGACGTACTACAGCCTATACAGTTGTTGTTGCAGTACTGACCTTCAAGGTCATCCAAGGTTTATGAGTTTCATCTTATCTGAAAGAGCTTAAGCCACTTTCTATTAGTGATTAATAGTAACCTTGGCTCTATCTTATATCTTTGACCCTCTGACAGCATAAGGTGCTGATCTGAGGTAATACTGTCAGTTGCAGTTCAAGGAAGGCTGATCTCTCAGTCAGCTAAGAGTGCTGATTTGAGATCGTGCTTTGCTGGGGCTTATTGGGATCGTACAGATACCCATGGATGATTGCTTGGTTGGTGCCTACCTGGCCTCTTGTCTGGTCGTGTGCGCTGGGTGCCTTCACTGTTCCTGTCATGCCTTGGAGTCGGATGGCGCGTTGGAGAGACTCTTGCCGCCTTGCGGGATAATGGGTTAGATTAGGATTTCCGACAGATACTGAACCCATTGCAGTTCGAGACTGGACTATATGGCTATCTTGTCAGGCTTAAAAATTCTGTGGGGGCTCCACTTCGCCCAGTTTGGCTCGGAGGCATGGTAGGGGTGGTGTGGCTGCACTGCTCATACACCTGTATGGCTGATCTGCTAACAAGTTGGGCCGCCTGCTGGGTGGTTTTCTGTGAGGACTGGAAAGTCTTTTGGTGAGCCCTACACTAAAGGGAGTAGTCACGTGAGTGGGGGCAGTTGTGCATTTTGCTATTCCCACCATGACTTTCAGTACCCAGTATAACTGCTGGCAACTTTCTAGGGATGGCTGATATGGGCCCTCATGGTGGCCTAAGCCTACGGGGTGGCACTGGCTGCCCTGCCCCGCACTGAAACGATGGAACGATGGACGTTTGCTTCGCTGATGGTTGTCACTTTGTTACTGCTTTTTAGTTTGACTTCAGAGAAAACTTTTACTGTGATAGCATTTGCAGCTGCTTTCCCATTTTTGGCTTAATCAAACTGTGAAAATGTGTTCAAGTTCTAGGAAGGGTCACCACTCACCATCTTTGATATAGAAAGAAATCATTTTTTGTACCTCCTTGTAATTCATCTGAAAAACCCAAAGTGCTTAAAATGTCAATCAGTTCACGAGATGCATGCTTTTGATAAAAGCAAACTGCAGTGGCCAGCAGAATAGGCGAAATAAAAGATCAAAATTATGGCATGTGCAACTGATGTGCATCTTCGTTGATTGGTCTGTGTTGCTTTAGATTTCAAAACTTCATTCAATAACAGAGAGAGACTGTCTGGAATCATAGATAATCCACTGTTGGTACTTTCCATGGCACGATATTTGAAGCAGTTATATATCTGCATTTTAATGTCATCTGAATAAATAAAGCAGCCATACTAATTATACTGTTTTTATCGTTTTGTACATCAAATTTCTTTTCTAATTTCCACAAGCTTTGTAGAACTTCATGTCCCTTTCCCCTGGACTAAGAAGGAATAATTGTAATTATCACTTGATCACTATATTTCTTTGTCGATTTCTCTTTCAACGTCTTTTCTGAATATCCTTCTTCACATTATTTAAGAAATACTTGTGAACATCTAACAGTTCGGATAACGAATATTGGCATTCGTCATTTTCTTAAAAATGCGGTTTTTTTACTTCTACTGCCAGTAGAGTCATTGTATTAACACATCAATATTATATTCACATTTTACTCTTTATTACCTTTGATTTGATATGCAATATGCCTATGTTTTGATGTACTTAAAAATTGACCTATTTTTCAATTTTGTTCCAAATTTCAAATTCAAATTTGAAGACAGCACAGCTGGGATTCTTGGTGGGGAGTTTTGATATGTTATTCCTAGTGCTCTAGGCTAACTATTTTGAAAAAATCAGCTTGATACTAATTTTTTCCTTAGTAAATCCTAATGCTCCTGGACTAGGTGTGATTGTTTGAAGTGGAACAGCAAGATGCTCGTGTGCCATTCTTCACGCCGCTGATGACCAACAAACACAAGCGATACAAACAGATCATTGGTAAGTGTATTTATGAATTTTTTATTCCGCGCAGCAGCAGCTACTGCTGTAGTGCGACTTAGCCATCGCAATTCTGTACGTCCGTCCGTCCGTCACATGGGTGGATCAGTCAAAAAAAATGCAAGCTACGATCACCAAATCTTCACCGTCGGCTGCCTGGAAGACTCTAAATTCAGGAACCGCAAAGCTTTTCCATAAATTCGAAGGGGGGTCACCCAAACGTGCCATTGTCGCTGAGTGGGGCAAAGTGCCGCAGCGTTTGGTTGATCGCGCCATTGGTCAGTGGCGTCGCCGGCTTCGAAAGCGCTAAATGAGAGGGTGGTAGGGAAAATTTGCGATTTCCAGCCGATACAGCGTTGGCAGCGCGAAACAGGTCACGCCCTCCTGTGAGTACAAGTAAAACACTATAGATAATTAACCGCCGGTCATCTGGCGCTCTCTGGCGACTGATTCTGTTTTACTGTGTTTTCAAACATGCTCAGCTGTTGCGCGTTCCTCTTTGCATTAGCTGGGTTTTTCTTGTTATTATTATTCGCAGCAGCAGCGCTTGCTCGTCGACGCTGATATGGTTGTTATTGTCGCTTGTTGGACCATCATCTTTTCTTTCCCGTTTTCGCAATGTTGCAAGTTGTTTGTTTTAATTGCTTTTAATGAAGTAGGCGTACAATATAATCACATTTGTTGTTATTTGTTAGTTTTGGCCATTCGTGACCAACTTTGATGTGCGAATTGCCTCTCTGGCAAACCGTCAGATGATCTTTTGCGTTATGTTTATATTGTCTGAATTAAATTTGTGGCAAAATGACAAACAAAAAACTTTTCTCTTTCTCTCGTCTGAACCAGAAACATAAAAATTATATTTTATGAGGCTGCAACATCGTCATAGACACGCAGTGGTTGAGTATAGGGCCGCCTTTGACTGATCTTAGTGATCTGTGCAGACGGGTTGCGCCGGTTCCGACTGGCGAAGTTGGCGGAGGGTTCAAGTCCTGGCGGCAGTGGCCGGACTCTGGGGCCAGCAGGGACTGTAGGACGCAAGAAAATATCCAGTCACTGGAACCGTGCTCTATCCTCGTCTTCGTCTCTCATCAAACTCAAAGCCGGCAAAAAGTAGCAGCCACGTGGTCACCAAGGAGTATGAGATGATGAGGAAGAAAGATTGTTTGATTGAATTTGTCTTCAGGTGGCTATACCTTCAGTCTATCATTTGAATTGCTGATTATGACGGCTCAGGCGTTAAAGCCAAAACTCTACTGACTGTACTTTGAGTTGTTGCTGTTTGACAAGTTGACAACAAGTCGTACAACAGTCCGTAGGCAACGCCTTGACAACATGTCAAGATGTCGATCTGTTGCATTCAAGCTTTTGATGTTTATTTAGACATATATCGAGTGGGCCAAAATGTCATCCGTTTCAACTACGTCAATATAGTGCCAGGTAAACTGCAAAACACTCTAGATATTCATACTGTTTGAACAATTCTGACATCTGCTATTAATTATTTTCAGCTTAAAAATGTGACAATAAATTTGCACTAATAATAAGGGAGGGGTGGAAACTCAAACACCGCAAGGTGTCACATTTTTGGCCCACACTGTATGGTCTTCTTGTACAGGGTGGGCCGAAAAAATGGCATCATTTGTTGTACGCCTCAACACCAGTTGTTAACCGATTTTCAAATTTTTTTACTGTCAGAATCAGGAGACAATTTGTAATGAAACTGTCACTACAGATCCCACCACACCTTAAACGTGTCGCTACACTACTTTGTGAAATGTCAGATGACGCACTCAAGCCGGCGACGCCACTGAGCAGTTGCGTGATCAACGTTGATCGAGCCTGACATGTGGCCCCCAGACAACCCAGAACTAAATCCGGTCGATTATGCTGTTCGGGATGCCCTTCGACAGATGGCTTATCAATGTTGACGATTCACGACAGTCAACCAGCTAAAGAAAGCCATTGTCGCTGAGTGGGGCAAAGTGCCGCAGCGTTTGGTTGATCGCGCCATTGGTCAGTGGCGTCGCCGGCTTCGATGCGTCGTCCAGCAGCAAGGCGGACACATTGAACATTTGGTGTGAAAACTGTGAGATGTGATGTTTTAGACAATAACTGAGACAACAAACACGTTGTTTTTGTTCTTAATTTTTTGAAATGTGTTGTTACAAAAGTCGTCTTGTTTTTAATTGTTATTCTTTAGACACTAAAATTTCACAAGGTAGTGTAGTGACACACTTTGGCTGTGGTGGGACCTACAGCAGCATTTTTTATTGAAAATTGTCTCTTAATTCTGGCAGTGAAAGGATTTTGAAAATTGGCTAATATTTGGTGAAGTTATGATGCGTAGGCGTATAGAAAATGGTGCCATTTTTGGCTCACCCTGTATATAACTTGTTGTTGTATTTGCTATAGACTTTCGATGCGTCGTGTTGTACATTTACCCTTTATGTTTGTCTGAGGAACGGAAAGTTGGAGTGGTCGTTTAGCTTTTTGGGTTCTGCCCCAGATCCGCTATGGCTAAAGACACCCCCTATTTTGTAAATCCTGGATTCGCCAGCTTACTTTTTTCGTTTCAGACTTGATATGCCTCTGATCAAGCTTCTTATTAGAAGTATGACAAAATGCATGCAATGCTGCTGGCTCACGTCAAAAATTTAACTTAATTCAAACACGTAAAACAGCGCTGGCGAGGAAATGAAAACTCCGCCATATCATGCAGTGCCTCTCAGAATAGGTTAGTTTTCGATTTGCTTGATATTGGCTATAGCCTATACTGTATAGGCTCTTACTATACTGCAGCAATGTGACATTGCTGCAGTATAGTAAGAGCCTACAGTAGGCCATAGGCCTACACTAGGAACGATAGTGCGTTAAATAGCTAGCTATAAAGAAGAAAATCGTCTTGTCTATAAATTTAGTTCTCGTTTTAGGCTGCTTCAGCGAGCTAGTCGGTGAAAGACGCTGGCTGCTAACAGAGACATTGTCCATAGCTTACGCGTGGATTTAACCGTCCCGACTCAAAGCGCTGCAAAGAAGATAGGCTAAGCTAACGCAACAGACCCTCGTAAATCTTCCTAATAATCTTCTTCTTTGACAATGCGGTTTAACCTGCCAGCACCGCACTAGACATATAGGTTGGGCCATAAAAACAAAACCGCCAGGTTTTTTTGTCACGTCGACGTCGTCATATATCATAAACCCTGCAGTTCTCAACATTTTTTCAGAAGACATTCGGCAGTAGGCTAAATTTGGAATACGATGAGAACATCATCACTCGACAGTAACATTTTTGATTATTCGACAAATACAAGATAATGTAAGCTAAGAAGCTTATACAAATATGTTACTGCCTCAGTGATTGTGCTGGCTTTCAAAATGATTCATCACGTTGAGTAAATTGACTTCAGTTTTTTTCGTCCACACCATTGTTACATAGGCCTATTGTAGTCGAATTTAATTAAGATTCAAGTAGTTCATTACATAGGCCCTTTGAAGACTTCGGGTCCTTTTGTGGTGACTTGGCCTTTATGACTGAATGATCTCCTAACATTTCCACCTTTGTTAACTTAGTCTGAGTAAAATAAGTATACCCTAATAGCCTGAGTGACATTTTGGTCAAAGCTCTGTCATTTGGTGTCGACCACAAAACAGTGGGTTCGGATAGTCGCAGGTGGTGTTTACACTGCCAAAACGAATTAGAAGTACTTTGTCTCCCAGCTAATTTCCGTTCACTTTCTGTCACAATTAGACCTAAGAGGCTAAGACTTTTCCAGTTTGCTCGAAATCCCTCGGTTAATCAAGTGTCAATTAATATGCATGGCCAGGGCCAGCCGACGCAGCTTTGCATGCTAAGTAAAATAGGGATTAGCTCCCGGGATTAAAGCGACGAAAAAAATTAACAGAAAAACAAGACTAGATTACTGAAATGAAAAGCGGACCGGGAAACAACTAATTTAGTTCGCGTGCTTCGAACGAGTTTACTCGATCCCTCCACGTGCGTCCAGGACTCCGTCGGTCCTGATGTTGGCACGATATCTTCTGGACCCCTGCAGTACAGCATTCCTTTTGTATAATACGAAAAAGTTAGCTTTTCAAGGTCGTTGGTCGAAGTCAAGGTCACAGCAAGCAAGGTCAGATATTGTATTAGTTACTGCAGGGGTCGACGTAATCAAAATAATACAGAAATACTTTGATTCCTAGTACAAATGAATGAGAAAAACGTGCTCTTGCATTACAGACAAATTGAGTGAATCAGACCATTAGGAGGATTAAAGACAAATGAACCGACAGCAACTAAGAAGACTGCTCTGCTTAGAGACAAGACTAACATTAACTGAGACGAATAGACTTGCTCGTGACAGAAACGGATGGAGTTCTGCTGCTATAGAGCAGCATGGGCTGCCAGCGCGTGTCGACTACGTATTCGTCCTGTCACCAAGGCAGTAAGAAAGTAAGTATAAGTACACTGTACAGTGGCGGGTGAAGATCTAGGCATGGGTGTCGATCGAAGTACGTCATCAAATAGGTCTCTCCTATTTTCCGAGATGACCCATCAGTCAGGCGGGCGCGTGACGTCATCAGCATCGTGGGGCAGTCTCCGCAGCTCGATGACGTCATGCACCTTATCTAGGCCGGGGCGAGGTGGGAGGTATGAACAGGTGCCCGCGGCCGGGAGGGAGAATGGGCTGAGTGGCGCTGCAGTGGACAGGGCGGCAGTCTCGGCGCCGGCAGTGGTGCAAGCGGCTGCACGCCTGCGTCGGCACGTGACCATGTCATCGTTGTCGTCATCATCAGCGTGGGTCGCTAGAGGCCTGTGACTGACGCACGGCAACAATAACGACTTGTTGTAGACACAGCGACACAGAACGTCAGCGTACTCCGATCCTACATGCGCGCACACAGGGTGGGCAGAAAAAAGTAATCTGCAAAAGTGTGCTGGTACTCGTATAATTTTATCTAATAAATCATGTTATTTCAAATTTTCCACAGAATGCGCTAGTGAGAAATAACAAATATTCGGCGAAAATATAGACAATTATCAGCTTATTTTTCTTGGCTCATAAGCGAAGATGGGATTGTCGGCCCACTGGCGACATGAGATGCGGCCGTCTGTCTAGCTATTTATTTCCAATTTTAATGGAAAGTACACAGTAGCCATCGCCCTAAGCGTTCATATAAATTAGCTCTCACCAGAGTTGTTAGCAATACTGGCAAAAAGTAGGCCTATTGCAATATCAATAGCAATATTTGGTGGGAAAAGTATTGCAATACTGATTGCAACAATTTTTTTTCAAGTTATATTGCAATACTATTGCAACACTTTGCAGTACGCCACTATCTGCTCCCTCAAATTAATTTTTACGCGCGAAAGCAGCTACTGCTTTCAGCGCGTCTTAGCCATTGCAATTTTGTCTGTCTGTCCGTCACACGGATGGATCAGACAAAAACGGTGCAAGCTCGGATCACCAAGTATTTACCGTCGGCTACCTGGAATACTTTGGTTTCAGGAACCGTAAAGCTTTTTTTATAAATTCGAAGGGGGTCACCCCGAACGAGGGCGCTATTTAAGAGGGGGTGGGAAAAATTGCGATTTTAGCCAAAAAGTCGCTGCATTTCAATAACGGTGCGAGATAGGGCCTAATAATACTAATAGAAAGTCGTACACTGGCTCTCGATTGCCACCGAACTCAATGACCTTCGATAACCTTGAACGCTAAAATAGGGGGTTTTATGGATTGTTTGGCGATTTCGGGCTGCGAGACACATTTCAAGAGCGAATTGCGCCGAAAACAATTGAGATAGACATGGACTAGCTGCATGTTAAATTTTCAGCATTGAAAGTAAATTTCGAAAGTTTAAGTTTCGATTTTCTAGGTTTAAGGAATCATGCGCACGAGGGCATCAAAGAGCGGTACCTCCGTATAAGTCGTTATTTTACCGTTGTTGGCCAGTCTTTCGTGAACTGAAAACGTTTGCAGATAGGCATGGGCATGCTGCCTATCACGAGAAGCACTAGTGACGAGCTTTTCAGTGGTATCAACATCAATGACTTTGAAAGACCCTGAACTTCCAAAATAAAGGGTTTTACAGATTTTTGCGATCTTCGATTGCAGCGCACAATCCATGAATGAACTGCGACGAAATGGCTGGAAATAGACTGACAGTTTGCGAACAGGAACTGCTACAAGCTTTCGCACGTCTCGTGAGCATTAGCTTAATTTTTTTTGGATTTTTGCCGCTGTGTACAACTTTTTTAAAACTTTGGGTTGAATACAGACTACGTGATAATGTGGTCAACTGCAACACTGCAATATTAACATTCCTGGCTTTCAGCGTATGCCGCGTTTACACGCGTCATTTTCTGGAGGTTCTTGAGTTTTGATGTTCGGGACCCATTTAGCTAAAAATTAGCAAACCGGTTACTCGTGCCGTGCGAACGTTCGCACTGATTTCGTTTTTTTACCCAGCAAAGAAGTTTAATTTTTATTTATGGTCACATACAAATAAAAACTCGAAATTAAAAAAAAACTTTCAAGATCTAACAGCCAGAGTCATAGCAGCCAGAATAACAGCAGACACTAGTACTTCTTAAAATATTCAGACTCCATTTCAGTAACTAATCATTGGGCTATGTTTTCATTTTTGTTTCAATTTCCTTTCCCCGGATCTTTGAAGTTTAGGCCTATTACCGGGGGTATATAGCAATATGGTGACTGACTGTAGTTGTGGTTAAGAAGCCCGTAGATTACGGGGTTGATGCAGCACGAGACGAAGACGAGCATCTTTGAGATGACGTTGAGCCAGATGTAGACGCGCATCTCGGCTGCAGAGGCTGGACTGATAAAAGTAGTACTAGGCTGCGATGTACTCTGCGTCACGTTGGCAACAGCTGATAGTCGCGTCGACGCTATAGTCAAACAATCAATATATCGATCAATGCACTCGTTCGGCAAAGTGTAAGTGCCATTAAACCAAATTGTCTTTAGGTTATCAAGTATATTTGATAAACCTCGAACAGAACTAAAAGTCGGGTGTGCACACTGTAACAAGGCATAGACTTATGGTGCTGTTAGTAACTGTTCCGCTGTAATATTGGTATCAACGACGGTAAAATTATTAGGTTGTCAATCCAGTAGGAACAAAGGGAGACAGACACGGGAAGACACCAATGACTGTCCCCTAAAATGAAGGATGGTGACTACGGCAAAAAATATTTAGAACTGTATTCTCCATCTGTCTGCTTTTAGGTGAGCAAACGCAAAAATGCATTGTAGCTAGAAACAGCAAGTCGTCTGTAAAGCCACGGACGCACCAAAATCGTTTGCGGCCGAGGTCCCCCTAACTTCCGCTGGGAAGCTTACGACACCAGAGGCGCGTTTCGCACTCTATTTCTCTGAGATTCTCTCAGATGCTGCGTAAAATTCGCGTTTCGCATCTGCCTTTTTTCTGAGATTTTCTGAGAATCTTAGAGAAATAAAAAGTGCGAAATGCGTCTCAGGCTTCTTGCTCGTTGGGGAAGATGCGAACTGTTCGCAGACTCCACCGCAGTCACCTCTCTTCATCCTCTATGTTGCATACAGAATAATCGACGCCGTTGCTTGTAAGTTACATGGACCAATAGGCCTACCTAGTTGTTGTGCCTTGATGGCATGCAGCATTTCAACGACGTAGAACGGCAGCTGTGTGATGACGAATGCCGCCGTGACTACAAGTGTGGTCCTTGTCATCGCCCGCCCAGGACGCTTCACCGCCGCTTTGCTGCCTGCCGCTAACAGGCGTCGCAGACGCACCCCGAGCACAGCGTACGCGCCAATGATCACCACGAACGGTGCCACGAAACCCACCGCAAACTGCACCTGCCGTATATACCGTCACAATCAGAACTAAAAGCCCAGCTAACGCAAAGGGAAGGCGCGACAGCAGTGCACGCCCACGGCGAATCAATTTAGCTGACCGATCGTATTAATCGACATTCGACACGATCGTGACGTCACAATCAGCAAAGAATAACTAACTTTTCCACCGGTGAAATACTTGTTTTCTCGCAAACATTCCCTAAAAATTTCTATGAAAATTTCATGAAAATCTAAACCTTTTTCACGGAGATATAAAAGAAAACGTGAGTTGGTGTTTTTTTTCTGAACACAGTGTATACAGGTTGTCCTGGTCTATCTCTAAAGATTTCGACGCAATTTGCTCTTGAAATGTGCGTCACAGTTCCAAATCGCCAAAAAATCTATAAAAAAAACCCTTATTTAAGTGTTCAAGATCATCTAAGGTCATTGCTGTATGTGCCTATCGGAAGCGCGTGTACGACTTCTTATTTGTGATAGTAACCTAGGCCATATCTCCGCCGTTACTGAGATACAGCGACTTAGCCTATTGGCTAAAATCGCAAATTTTTTCTACCCCCTCTCATTTAGCGCCCTTGTTCGGGGTGACCCTTTTCAAATTTATAGAAAAGCTCTACAGATTTTGAAACAACAATTTTCCAGGCAGCCGACGGTGAAGATTTGGTGATCCTAGCTTGCACCGTTTATGACTGATCTACTCGTGTGACAGACAGACGGACGGACGGAGGGACGGACAGGCAAACAGAATTGCGATGGCTAAGACGCGATATAGCAGTCCCTACGGTCGCGCGTAATAACAAAGACCAAAGGAATTTGACAATAGGCGCAGTCTTCTTCTGGCAGGTGCTATCCAGATCTACATCGACGAATTGGAGTTGCCTCCTCCGCCATGCACTCGATGCAACGCTGCTGCCGTCAAAAGGGTCTAAGTCTGGACACCAAGCTAAGACTAAGATGTACTTGTGTTCTCCAAATCCTGTTGCATGGAGCTGACACATGAACCCTACTGGCAGACGACACACGCCGCAGATTACAATCCTTCCGTATGTCATGCCAATGCCAGATACTGGGTGTGAAGTGGCAGGACCATTGTCATTGTGAAGAACGTCGAAATAGCCGACAGGACCGGTCTGCCAAGCAAGAGGCGCCAAGCACTGTTTGGTCACGTTGTTAGACTGGATGCCACCACACCTGCACACCAAGCGTTATGGCAGGTCATTGCAATGAAAGGCGGTCAGAGTATGGGGATGATCTGGAGAAGACTTCCTGGGCGTTCTCGAAAGGCCTGGAGACAGCAGATCGGCAACGGAACACCGGCCAGCTGGAGACAGATGTGGCAGAGTACAGATGAACGTGGACATCGTGGGGAGTCGTCGCAACGTACCTCAGCTGTCTACCCTCATGATGATGATGATGATAATGATGATGATGCAATCGCTAGATTGTATTCGTCAGGTGGTAGCACAGGACTGTCGGTTTGGTTGCAGTGGCTGGAGTTCGACCTCTGAACAGGGTCAGATTTACGGCTTTAAGGGGCCCTAGGCCTAAATATTTTGTGGGACCGTATTTAGTGCATCATAGCGCGGGGCCCCAAAAATCAAAGGCCATGGCATCGCCGGCTACATACGAGTATGCGTTAATTTGGCCCTGCGCCCAAATCCCTCTTCCCCGGAATCAGCTACCCCAGCTAACACAGTGTGTTACCTGCGTAATGGCATGCATCTGAATCGGTTAAACAGTATAAGCAGGGACACGTGCACGAACGTGATGGACAGGCAGACAGACGACGACAGATAGATTGAAACAGACCATGCACGCTACTGAGAAATATATGCGGAATCGCTTACGTTTGCCGTGGTGATTTCGCATAACAATAGGTTAATACGTGCATGTCAAGGAATGAATACAAGAAATTTGAGGTAATGCTCACGAGACGCGCGAAAGTCTATAGCAGTTCCTCTTCGCAAACTGTCAGTCTGTTTCCAGCCTGTTCGTCGCAGTTGGATTTTGTGCTGCAGCAGAAGATCGCCAAAATTAATAATAAACAGCGCGTCGAGTAACTATAGTGCGGTGTAAAGGACAGTCACCGGCAGAGTAGGCCTACGCGATAGGTCATTTTATATCCTGGTAAAGTACTGCATGGCCCATAATCACCTATAGGCTCACGGTAATATAATATTATTACAGTTTGAGCACTGTACTTTGTCGAGTTTGCAGTTAGGCAGACAGTGCTATCAAAAAGCAATTTTGTCTCAAGACATCGTGCGTCAAACTCGGAACGTTAGTATGCATATTATCTGTGATTTTATAAAATGTTCTTAACTGTATAGCATAGCCTATTTCACAAACGAAACATACATCAGCCAACCGAACTGGTATAGTATGACGTCCACCCCGTACTTGGTATCGGCTAGCTCTGCATGTTAACTGTGTGGGTCGCTATGGAGTGGAGTTACAGGAGATAGGTCGCTGCGTCGTCGACTGGCACGGACGGGCGACCATGGTGTTGGGGGTCCTCTCGGGGACTGACTGTTATCGCCGACATCAATCAAACTATCCATCATAAGTATTCTGTAATGCAGTCAAACAATTACAACAGTTACAGCAGTGCACTGTGCCAATTAAACGTAGTTCGTATCAGTCAATAGAATGCAAGTATAGTTTGTGTGCAGTCCCTCAGTGCGGCACGACTGGTACGGTGCGATGCAAGTGCCACAGTCTTGCACGGTGCGAGATACCGTGCAGAATATTGTTGTGCCAGAACGAATACCGTGCAGAGTCACGTGCCGTGCGACTGACGTCCACCAGTCCGCCAGTTATAACGTCCAACTGCGGAGGCTATGCTGTCCACTTACATGCTGCGGGTCACCGTGTCGTGCGACGTCCACCGGTGCTGCCGGTCTCCGTGTTGATCCACCAGTGCTGCACGCCTCCAGGTGTCGTCGTTGACCTCGCCGTAGACTCGTCGATGCAAGCACGTCGGTGCACGTCGGTTGACCGTGCTTTGAAGTGACTCGAGTGCTCGAGTGGCTCCCAAGTGACAAAACACTGCTGCGACGCTGCTTATAAAGCAGCAAAGTGCCGCTTGCTGGGTGATGCAATGCCACGCGGCGTGACGTGGCATGGGTGCCGCCGCGGCAGTAACGTAACGTAATAATAAAAGATAGTACACAATATACAAAATTTCAATTTCGTTACATTATTCACATATGCTACGTCGAAGCGAACCAACTGTCGTCGCAGGTGTGAATTGATTGACGACGCTTAGTTCAGCTTAGAGTCGATTACGATTGTTCATCTGTCACGAGTCACGAAACTAAGGACTCGAGTCGAGTCCTCATCGAGTCGAGTCCTCATCCGGACATATGTACATGACTGCCAGTAACGTTAGAGCTGGACAGCAAGACACGAGTGCTACAGCCTGTATGTCGTCTCATTTGGTCAGCATTCAAAGACAGACAAACAAACAAGGCAATAGAAATGAGAACACCACAACTACATGAACGAGTCAACATTTTAATCACTTGTCTACATGTGGCACCGTGCAACTAAAGCATGCAGGCAAGTTACATCCAACTGTCTAAAACTGCAAAAAAACGTTTCATGCCAGTTTTAGTTGCACATGTAGGCAGCTTCTAAGCGACGTTTTAAACAATTACCAAGAAGCTAAAACAAACGGTATCAGGCAGAGTTTTACACATAATTGTTACATCACGTAATCAGCTACATTACCCCGCTAACGATCCAGTAAACCATTAATAAGGTGAGTAGGCAAAAATTACCGGTTGCTGCGGTAGTCGCAGCATCTTCTGTCGGAGTTGTCGCGTCAGCTGCTACAGTTGTATACTCGTCGGCTGTCGTCGTTGAGGCTGTCAAGTAATAC
>Ga0209671_1004184_pt1 | contig 14189 bp, 7 predicted proteins | sample WorMetHERISLAND2_2_FD_187401 | JGI IMG/M metagenome (GOLD analysis project Ga0209671, IMG submission 187401) | Marine gutless worms symbiont microbial communities from Max Planck institute for Marine Microbiology, Germany - Olavius geniculatus... | ecosystem: Host-associated > Annelida >... | reverse complement strand
AGTATTTCTCTATGTCCTCGCACTGTCTCTCCAGCCATTTCGCTTTGTCTGCTCTGGCCGCTTTTCGTACCTCATTGCATTTCTGTCGATATTCCCTGTCTGCCAGTTCGCTACTGTCTCTTTTCTGGATATTGGGTGGCTGTATTTTATTTTTTCATTTAATGCTTGTGCAATTGATGCCTGCAATTAATGGCATCTTACTTACTTACCTACTCACTTACATAACTTAAAACTTTACGTGTTGGTTTGTCTGCAGAACATCCAGTCAACTAACTGGCAGACACTGAGGTTCAAGCCGCCGCCGCCCGGCACAGACATTGGATGGAGAGTTGAATTCCGCCCTACTGAAGTACGTACGCCTTTTAGTTCTCTCTACTTAGTTGTTACCTCCACTGAGGAGGTAATGTTATACCAGTCGTTTATTTATTTATCTTTTTATCTGTATCTTGGTTTGTCAGCAGGATTACATAAAAAGTTACAGGCAGATTTGGCTGAAATTTTCAGGGTAGTTTAGACTTGGGCCAACATGGAGATGGTTAGATTTTACCAGAATTAAGGATTAATTAATTAATCGTTGATTAAAAGCTAACATTGGTAGACAACATGGTAGATTTTCAATATTTGGCCTGGTTTTGTGCTATGTGACTGTGAACTTCACTGGGAGACAATGGGTGACTTCACTTTTTGACTTAGACTTTCGCTGAGCCTTTTCACTGAGCCAAAGCTAAAGCTGAACACTAAAGTTTGTACTTAGACTAGAGTTTAACTAAACGATTAAAAATGGCAGAAAACCGGTGAACCTAACAGGAAATAAATCAACCAGTTACGCTTGGACTTGCTTATTTAATTGTGCCACGCACGCAAATGACATAATTACGTGACGTCTTACGTCATTGTGTAGCCATTGCGGCGTTTATTTTTGATACCAGACTGTTTTAATTTACCAAACTATCTGTGTTAGTCGCCATGTTTTCACTCAGCGAAATCACTTCACTTTTTGACTTAAGTAGGTACTTAGATTGAAGTTTAGGCTCAGCAAAAGTCAAAAAGTGAAGTCGCCCAGTGTTGTGAAACTGGTATGAAGGTTTTTCTTCCTGAGCATGAGGCTTATAGGGTGGCACTGAACTCCGTTTCTTTAGCCCTCAACCAGGCACCAGTTTTCACTGCCAGACCAAAGATACTGGACTAGTGCATTGCGTGGTGTGCCTTTTTATGTCCCAATTTTTGTCAGTACTCACTGCACCTACCCACAGAGGGATGGCCAGGCTGAGTTGACCTGGGTGGCTGGTTACATTCCAAGATGATTTACTCACTTGCCGACGGTTACCTATTTAAGTACTAACCGGGCTCAGCGTTGATTAACTTCGTTGATGCGACAAAACAACCATACCAGCTAAGCCAGACCACCAGATAACAGGGCGACTGAAAGCACGAGAGCAGAAAAGGCTAGGTTGCCATGTTATATTTTTCATTCAAGCAGACCAAACGTGATTGTATGTTACTTCCATTTTGTAGTTACCACATCATTATATATTAACTGGAACTTTGAAGTATTTTTTGTATGTGCTGCACGTTATGTACGTTTAGGTTCAATTAACTGACTTTGAGAATGCTGCATATATGGTCTTCATGGTTCTTCTGACGAGGGTCATACTGACTTTTCATCTGAACTTTATCATTCCAATATCTAAGGTACCATTTTTGTGTACATTGTGATAATTGGTTGTAAAGTAGCTCATCATTTTGAAGTTTTGCTGCTGCGGCATCTGCGCAAGTTTCAACAGCTGTTGCAGTTGTGAATGTATGTGAAGATTTGAAACTAGTAGCTGTGCAGCCAGACTGGTGATGTGTTAGGTCAAAGGTTTGATTTCTGGCAGCGTTAAAAACAAGTGACCCAAATCACTGATCAGTGCTGCCCCCTGGTGAATCAGGAATAGCCAAACTTGCAAGTTCTGGTGACTGTCTGTGGACAGGTAAATAATCTTGCTACATAACCATCCACCAAGGTCATCTCAGCGTATCATCTCTCCTGGGTATATACATCGAGTACCGGCCTGCTTGTCTGCTTTAGGACAGAGCATTTTCACAGATGTGTTGGGTGGCAGGTAACACTGTGCGAACCCATACGGCAGGTGACATTTTTTTAGCTTTGCAAGGAGTTGCTGTTAAAGAGATATAGGCGATTTTTAACATTTTTTGTGAAGCTGCTGATAAACAGTCAACTGATTGAAGAATGTGACTTTGAAATTCTGAACATAAAGCGAAGTAAAAGGACAAGGGTAGCATTTTAACATGTAATTTGAAAACTGAACCGTTTGATAGTGCCTATAGTAGATGTGAACACTGAGCCTAGTTTCTACTTTACTTTGAATCGTCAACAGATGGCAGCATACAGATGTTTTAGATAGATTTATTTGTTTCTTTATTGAGCACAGAAAGAAAGCATTAGAGCCTACCATTGGCTGCTGACTGGATAAGCTGCTTGATATTACAGTAATCTTTCATATAGGTTTGTTAGAACGTTCTTCTGTTGTTCACAGGTGGATGAGAACATGAGAACTGCTCACAAACGTGATGCGGTGCGTAATGAAAAGTTTTATTTCCGCAAAGATCTAACAACATGTGAGTCACTAGTCTGATATAAGTTTCCTTTTTTTTATTGCTGTGCATGTATCACGTAAGCTGTTGGTTTTTTGAGACAGTAGCCTTGATGTTATTCATATCGTGTATGATTGCTATACAGTAAAGTCGAACCTGTAATAATTGTGCAAAAGCAGATGACTGAAGCAAACAAGAAATTTGAGCTAATGCTCACGAGATGCGCGAAAGCCTATAGCAGTTCCTGTTCACAAACTGTCAGTTTATTTCCGGCTTTACAGATCCTGAATCTAGAGTCTTCCAGGCAAGCGATGGTGAAGATTTTGTGATCCTAGTGTGACAGACAGACAGACGGACGGACGGACGGACAGAATTGCGATGGCTAAGGCACGCTGAAAGCAGTAGCTGCTTTTTCACGTAAAAATTGAAATGGTAAATTAACAGCACTTTTTGGGTTATTTGTGCCCTTCTGTTTTGTAATTCAGTGCAGCTGCATTGTACGCTGCAAGAACATCATAACTGTTTGGAAAAGAATAGTTGATTGTTTGATGGGTTGACTGCTAATCTTAGGTAGAAATGTTGTTGTATTTTGGCATGGCTGAAACGTAGGTAAGTCGCCTGAGATGGTGGAGTCATGTTACGCCAGCTGTCGTCCAGCATGCAGTCCGAGTTGTATTGATGATGAGTATGCCTTGCTCACAGTGCAGGAGATTGTCTGCGGCAAGGTGAGTCTGCTTCACATAGCATAACTGTTACACACCTGTACGATCAACGTACAGGTTCCTGTTCCAACAGTTGTGCTATTCTGGCAGTTCCTGTTTCAACAGCTACTACTCCGACAAACGTTAAGCTACACTACGCTTGCAGTTATGAGAATAACTTAATGCTTTGGGTTTGTCGTAGCTAGAGGCAATTTATTCCTATCCCCAACCCTGTTACTAATATTATGTCAGTATCGACATGTCGGAATAGAAGAAGAGAAAAAGATTCGCGCAGACAGCTAGGTTCTTTGCGAAGGAGTTCATCCCCTTTTGGCGCTTTGAGCCGGCGAGGGTTAGACCCAATTAAGCTATCATACAACTCAAGGCAGCCAGATGGCCGGCTGAAATTAACAGCCAGCGCCTTTGACTGGGCCAGTATACCAGCAGTCCTGGCCACAGCGCCTACTGTTGTTACCCAGGACTCACCGTTTCTTCCCTAGCAATGGCCATAACCACCGCCAGTACTCATTTTACCATCCCACAGAGGGTAGAAGGCTGAGTCGACCTAGTTGGCTTGGCTTCATACTGTGGACAGTCACCTATCCAAGTACTAACCGGGCCCACCGTAGATTTGACTGAACGTGTTACCACCACCACACTACGCCACCAAAAGGAGCTGTTGGAATAGCAACTGTCAGAATAGGAACTGCCATCGTATGATTTTTTTGTGTGTTGTCACATGGGGGCAAATGGCACAAATACCTCCTCTCCCTAAATGTTAGTCTGTTGGATAATATTCTTTTGTCAGAAATTTTTTTTTCCAAGTATACAAAATTTGGAGCTAAAATTTTTTTATTTTGTTAGAATTTAGGGGCGAAATTGAAATATTGTCCACCCATAATCACTACACTGTGTTCAGAAAAAACACACCCTTGTGTTTTCTTTTATATCTCCGTGGAAAATGTTTAGATTTTTACAAAATTTTCAGGGAATATTTAGGAGGGAACTAGTATTCCAACAATGCAAAAGTTAGATATTTTTAAAGATGTCATGCTGACGTCATTTTTTTGTGTTTCCAAATTATGGGTTTTACCGTTGAAGACAGACATTGATAAAAGTTTGTGAGTCAGCAAGAGTTATGGAGCTGCAAGTTTGTGCAAGATGTTTCTGGTCAATGGACAGAGAATTGAATATTGATGGAATAAAACTTTTTAATAAAGAATTGACATGTCCGGCAGTATCAAGCCATTCAACTGATAGTGGGCAAGTGGTCATCCGTGCAGTGATGCAGTGCGCAAACGCCTGCCAACATCAACAAAGTTGAGGATCTTGCACTCGGCCAAGAAGATAAACCATGGAAACAGTTCACAATGGAAAATTGCTTGACGGATTAGCATATTTTGGGGTTTAGTCATCACACTGATCAATTTATGTGTTTTAACATTTCATCAAATGTCTTTCTTCAACGGTAGAACCTATAATTTACAAACGCAACAATTCGACGTCAGCATGGCGTCACTGGTAGGAAGAGTAGTTAACTTTGATACTGATGGAATACTAGATTCCTTCTGAACATTCTCTGAAAATTTTGTGGAAATCTAAACATTTTCCACAGAGATATAAAAGAAAATGCAAGGGTGTGTTTTTTTCTGAACACAGTGTAGGCCTATTATCGGAAACTTGCAGATGCCTGTTTGATAATTGCCATTTCTCAACCTACTCTTTTAATCCACAATTTGATTGACATGTGGTTCGATCGTATGTCAGTTGCTTGTGGGTCAGAAATTGCACCATGAATCAAAATGGTAGGACACAAAGTTTTTATTGACTAGACATTGACTGATTTTGAAGGTTTATTTGTGGGCTTTATTGTGCCTGTAATGGCTCCAGTAACGCCATCTTAGCATGAGAATGCCATGAGTTTCCTGGCTTATTGCTGCTGTTTGAGCAATATCTCTGGTGTTAAGGGGTTAAAGAGTGTATATGGAAAACCCTTTGCAGAGCTACGGAGCGTCACCTGCCATATGGGATTACACAGTGCTACCTGGCAGTACCTGCCACTTGACGCAGGTGAACGTGCTCCATCTTAACCTAGCCTGACAGGCTGGTACTCGTTTTGTTTACCCCAGACGGATGGAAGGCTGAGTTGACCTTGGTGTTGGTTATATACTTAGATGGTTTACCAGTCCGCTGACAGTAACCGTTGATAGTGACTCAATCAGGAGTTGAACCTACGACCTTTTGATTGTAAGTCCAACACCCTGCCATTATGCCACTCAGTCACCTTCATTTCAGTGTAGTTTATTTTTAGTGCTGGTAACGATTAAACATTTTTTAATAGTTAACTTTTGGAAAATTAATGATTAGTTAATCGTTAATTTTAGTTAATTTTCCACAAGTTTCATACTTATGCTGACATAATAATTGCAAATAATAAGCGAATGATTTGTGGCAAATTATACAGAGAACATTTTCAGCACAATCAACTGTACCGTCATCATGCAATTTAAATTCAAAATAATCAGACATACGACCAGGAATGGTCTTATGTTTAAACTAGCTCAGTATTTTTTAACTTGCAGTCGGCCATTATTGTTTACTTTATGCCAAAAATCTACTTCCTATTATGTCAAGTAAGTAAGCGAAACAATATTTGCGATTAATCGTTAAAAATTTTTTTAATCGTTAAAATTTCTTAATCGTTAATGATTAAATTAATCGTTAACTTTGCAGCCCTGTTTATTTTGCAAAGTGTGCCCAACGTTGAGTTGAGTTCAGTTCATTCACTGTGTATGCGCTTTTGGCATAAAGAGTCGAATTGAATCAATGAGTGTGTTCGTGTTCATGTATCCAAAATACGAAATGTGTGGTGTGCTGTTGCAGCCTGGTGAGTTTCCTGGTCTATTGCCGCTGATCGAGCAATACCTCAACAGTGTTGACGACTGTGATGTTGACACCAGCTGTACAATTATTCAATATTTGAACCTTATCAGATCGCGAGCTTCAGGTCAGTCATTACTCGCATCATGGCGCTGATACTGCCAGGGTATGTTGTCTGTCCGTCTGTCTGTCTGTCTCTCTGTCACCAGTGGTATCATCATTAGAGCTGTCGAAGCATTAATTTTTTAACGCAGGTGTTAACACGTTAATAGTGTGCTCGTTAATATTGCTGATATTTTTGCTGGGCCACATCGAACGAGTGACTAGAATGATGACTGACGAAGTCGTGGCTGTGTTGCAGGACCGTGACAGTAGTGATGGAATGGCAGCGAAACAATTTTTAATTACTTGAATATTATTTGATCATCAAATAACCGCAGTTTAATAGAATATTGGAACTCCTTCACAGAGTTTAGTAAATTTATGTATGTGCGCACGTTAATTTGTTAATGTGTTAGCGCGTTAAGTTATTAACACGTTAAGTTAACGTGTTAATTTGACAGCTCTAATCAGTAATCATCACACAGTACCTTAACCTTATCTGATATTGTGCCTTTGGTTAGTGGCTTGTTGTAATTACCATAGCAATGGCATGGGTAGTGCAAGTGTGTGTTGTCTGTCTATCTATCTGTCTGACTGGTGTCCGGCTGGTGGCGTGGCATAGTTGGTAACACATTTCGGCTGAAACAAAGTTACTCTACGCCGGGTCGAGTTAGTACTGCGATGGGTGACTGCCTGCGGGCAGGTAAACCATCTCGGTGCGAAGCCTGCCAGCTAGGTTGACTCAGCCTTCTACCCTCCGTGGGATGGTAAAATGAGTAGTAACTCATTTACATGATTTACGGAAGGTGGGGACCTTGGTACAGCTGTCTGGGGTTGCCTAGCCGGCCGCTGCGCCAGCCTGTGTCTGCAGGCTGCACACGGTGGCCGTGCGGCAGGCAGCTCTGGTTAGTGACGAAAGCGCATTAGAGGCGCGCGCATGCTCGCGACGATGCGCTATACAAATTGACAACCTTTTTGACTGACTGACTGACTGTCTGTCTGTCAGTGATGTTGAAACTAGCTGCACCATTATACATATCTCAGTCATATCAAATACTCTACCTCAGGCCAGTAATTGCTAGAGCTGTTGAATTAATGTGTTAATTTAACAAAATAACGTGTAGAAGAATTACTATTCAAGTAATTAGATTTGTTCCATTGTCATTCAATCACTGCTGTAGTAATACTCAGATGACAGGCTAGTCAAGTGAATAGAATAATGGATTTCTAATTTTCTTGTTATCTAAATATAAATCAACGACTTGATGGCACTAGTAATTACGTGCGCCTTGGCATCAGTGATGGCAGTGTATATTGTCTGTCCATTTCTCTGTCGGTCTGTCTGTCTGTTGCATAGCGATTCATAAAACAAATGTGCCACATCAAGAATGCCACCTCCAAAATAAGTGTCAGCGCCAGTATGTTGTACCAGACAATAGCGACACAGATCAAATCCGTTATTCTATGTGCCAGTAATGTAGGCTTTGAGACCAAGGTCTTACTCTTGAGATCTCTCGTGTTTAAAAAATAAGTCTTTGAAATTTTTGAGATTTTTTTGCTGGCAATTAGGCTGTCATTGAATATTTTGACAGTAGCTAATTAGTTGTGGAATCAAATAGCTATTCCGTTGTGCTTTCCATCGACTGGCATAGATTAGGTTGCGTTGCATACTTTGTCACATAAAGTAGTTATATATTCTTGTACCAAAGTTGCTAAATCAGTGACTGACCCAAATACGTTAAAAAATCTGCTGCATGAAAAGTCTCAGTCTTTGTCTTGAAAAAAAATTTTGTTTTGAGAAAAAATACTTTTGTTTTTGCTTTTGGTAAAAAAAGTTTTGGTCTTGAAAAAAAACCCGGCTTTGAAAGATAAAGCATTATTTATACATCAGTGCTATGTGTTCAGGTCGGCTGAAGACGACAGCTCAGTGGATGCGAGACTTCGTAGCAGAACATCCGTCTTATAAACACGACTCGGTGGTCTCGGAACAAGTCTGTTATGACCTTGTGTCTGCTTGTGCCGAAGTCACGGTTGGCATGCGTGATGAGCCGACACTTGTGTTCAGCCACAAGACTCGCACCGCGACCAATCTGCCGACTGCGATGCAGCGAAATGACCAGCACCTTGCTGACATGGCTGCCAAACGCACCGCTGTGGTCAACGATGGTGTCGGCGTTTCAGATAAACGTGCCACTGTGGTTAATGATGGTATCTCTGAGGCTGATCATCATGCCGCCATGGTTAATGATGGTATTGGGGAGGTGGATCATCATGCCACCATGGTCAGTGATGGTATAGGTGAGGCCAGTAAACGTGCTGCTGTAGTTAACAGTGTTGCTAATGATGGTATCGGCGATGGCCCTTGGCCACAAACGTCAAACTAATGGCACGCACAGAGGACAGAAATGAACTGAACTGAAGTCTTGGTTCAGTTCAGTTTAGTGGAATTTAGGGATTGTACGAATCGACAACTGAACTGAACGGACTGTGAAAATTGAATGAACTGGCAGTTTGGTTCATTTTGGACAGTTCATTTTGCAAAGCTTACAAAGGAGTTTGGTTCAGTGCATTTCTGTTGCTTTTTACATGCCTGAGTCAACAATGATGTTATTGGTGATGGGCTATGGCCAACGTTAAACTAACTTGTAACTAGCAGCATCATGGCTTAAAAAATTTGGACGCAGGAAGTTGCGGTTTTTCATTAGACTGCTGCAAATTTCTGACAGAGAAGATTATAGGTACTCAGAATTTTAATTTGCACTTTAATTCCCCAAAGATCAAGATATTTAGCTTTACATTTTGCATTATTTGTAAGAAAATTTTGGGCAAGAAAGTAATTTTTTGACGGGCTAAATTTTTGGGGGTCAATGTCACCAGTGATTACAACATTACACTTTTCACATGGTATTGGGTTTTTTGTATTTGCTGTTATCAGATTATCAAGAGTTATCAAGAGTTGATATGAAATTTGGGAGAAAGTAAACTCAGGAAATGAAAAATACAGCATTATACCATTACGCTTTAAAGTACGGGTGAGGGCTTTACCATACCTTGGGCTGTGCCTTCAGAATGACTACTTACCTGAGAAACCTGGAAAAGTTGGTGAATTCCAAAGTGGTCAGGGAGAATGAAAAAGTACGGCAAAATTTGGAAACTGGAAGAAGAGTTGATGAAACTATAAACATTAAGCATATTTACACTATAATATGGTCTAATTTTGCATCTGTAACAATTTTTGCTTTCTACTCTTGCATGTCATTTTGCAGCTGTTACATCGACATTAAGTGATGAATCCTGAAAGCACCGGGGCTGTGTGGCCTGTTTTTAATTAATCTGAATCACCATACTTTCACCATAAAATTAAACAGTTTATCTGGAAAAGTCAGAGAATCTTGTGCTCTGGAAAGTGGTCAGTCACCATGTGTCCTGCAATTTCTATTTCTGTGTTTTATGTGAAAATTTTGTTAGATACTTTATTTTCTGGTTTAGAATTGAACGCGGCTGTGTTATTTTCTACCTCTGAAATTATGCTGCATGTTTATAGGTGCAAGAAGGTGTGATTTTTCAGATTTGTTCTTTGTAAACTGATTTAGGTTGTTTACTTGATGTGATGGATATGTTTTGTTCGAAATGTTATAGTCTGAAACAGAGTGGACATTTTGCTGGCGAGTAATGCATATGCACACGATAGTGAGAAATTAAGTAAGTAAGTAAATGATTTATAAAGCGCCAAAGTCTCAGAAAGAATCAGGGCACAAAACTAGATTCCATCTTGTATTTTTTATATTGTTTCACATTCTCATAAGCTTCATTGTTATATTAACAGTTTGCAGGACAGTACGTATTTGCCGGTGTCAAATTTTTGATGTCTGCACAAAACTACCATGTGCTTTTTTCGCAATGTCCGTTTTCAATTTGACTAACTAATTAGCATACGTAGTTGTTTCTTTAGAGCAGATTTGAATCTTGTAACTAGCTGTGTTATCCTGTTTTCAGAATTTCCGTTATTCATTTGTATCCACACCTTATTTGTTGTTGACGATGTAGGCAGTTGTTTATTTCGATACTTTGTAATTATGCGTATGTCAGCAATGCAGGCTCATGGCCAAGGGGAGTTTGATGCGTTTAATAAAACATTCCCCTATCAGCTAAACCATAAAAATAACCAACAAGATTGCCAACTCTTGTTCAAGGCTAAGTACTGTTCGCAGTTAGTTGGAATCACTTCCGTGTGCAGTAATAAAGTGGCGCCATTTAGCAAATGACATTTCATGAATCTGGTTCAAGCTGTGTCGTGCATGCAAGAAACAGGCAGAAAACCACGTGACCTTGATCTCTGATAAACGACCTTGATATTTAGTAAGCCTTTTGAGGTTGCAAGGTGTGTGTTTGTTCACACAAAATTTCATGAAGCTAAGTGCAGCAGTCTATGAGTTATCATCTTAACAAAGCATGATGCTGAAAACAATACTGTCATCATTTTCACGGCCGGTATAAACCTGACTACTGGATGCAAATTTGTAGCTGCGCAGGCACAAATATGCGTTTGCCGAGGCTTTTCCTGGACCCCACTGGGGGAGCTTACAGCACTCTCTCAGGCCCTAGCTGGAATAATAGATATCCTCGATGGTGTGAGGTCAAACTCTTTTTGGAAAAGTCTGATTGCAGGTGTGTACGAGGTGTTCGGCTGAACGGGGCTACTGATCTTGGGGACACTATTTTTCGACCATGAAAAATTCCCTGTTGAACAAAGAACCAGAATTTTCAAATTTTGATGCATTTTGCGAGCATACACTGTGTCCCAAAAAAGCATCCCGGTCATTTGTAACTGTAACTTGAAAACCAATTATTAGATTTTGATAATTTTTTGCACAAATATTCCTGGCACAGCTTGCCATCAATTGATCATTCAGTTTTCCACCTCACCCAACGTTTATTTCTGCACTACTTGGGGTAAACACAACCAGTGAAATATCACTTTTTTATCCAATGCTATATGATTGCTTAATTAACGTAATTCGTAAAAACACATTTTGTTCACATTTCTGACACCGTGGCTGACAGTTCATCCAGTTGTCCATTTCTCAACTGCCTCCAGTAAAACTGCTTGAAGTGTTGGCCCACTGTGCGAACACAGGCAAGGAGACGCTTTCTCCATTCATCGACAGCAGTATCGATAATGTTCTGCTCCAGACCAATCCAGGTTGTACCAGTTGCTTCTTGACTTCACAAACATTCCTAAACTTCATCTGCTAGACACACTGATGCATGACAGTCAAACCTTGTAATAGACTGGCTGTTGGGGCCCACAGATTGCGATAGATGGAATTTATTGACGTTTTTCATTTGTTTTAGCACGTATTATGCTTGGTCTGCTTTCCCCAGGTAGTGCAAAAGCAGACGTTGGGTGAGTGAAAACTAAAACACTTATTTATTAGCCAGTTGTGTCAGAAATATTTCTGCCAAAAAGTATTAGAATCTGCTAATTTTTATTCAAAATGTTTGGGATGTTTTTTCAGGTTTTCTGTTTGTTCTAACACATATTTCACTTGATCCGCTTTCCCTAAGTAGTGCAGAAGCATACATTGGGCGAGGTCGGAAACTGAACGATCGTATGATGGCAAGTTTTGTCAGGAATATTCCTACCAAAAATTATCAAAATTTGGTAATTGGTTTACAATTTACAGTCGAAGATGTTGGGGATGTTTTTTGGGGACACAGTGTACAATGCAGCAAAATGCGACTGCGGCCAAGACTTTATCCCAGAACCTGTGGTGCTCTCCCAGAGTTTTGTCCTGTCAGAGGGAGAGGAGGAAGAAAGGAAAAGGAAAAAAATAGGAAGGGATGGAGGGGAGGAGAGGAAAGAGGATGCTCTGATGTGCAGTTGGAACAGAGCCACCAATTGGCTAAGGCTGGCCCTGGCTGTAAGCCTGTAATGCATTTGTGATAACCGTCGTTTGGTTATTGTACAAATGTAAGCATTTGGCCCTTACTTTGCAACGCCGACTGTCCACATAAGTGCCAAAGTGCAGTGAGATAGTATATAGTTGTAAGTTTGAATTTTTTTGGATAATTTCAGGTGAAATACAAATAGGTGCCTTTCTTGAATTTGGTTTTGTTAGCGTTATCTTTCCTTTATTTGTGGAAGAATTATTTGGGAGTGTGTTACGTAATTGGATGGCTGCAATAATCTGCTCTGAGCTGTGACGAAATTTGTGGCAGTTGGTTTACACTGTATTTTGAAATAGAAAAGCAAAATCATTGTTGCCTTTATCTATTGGAGTCTGTTTCCAATTTTGATGATTGTTACCTCCACCAAGGAGGTTATGTTTTTGCCAGATTTTGTTTGTCTGTCTGTCTGTGTGTTAGCAAAATTGCTAGCGGTAGATCGGGGCTAAAAAAGTTACGGAAGGATTGATAGGGGCTTGGCGGAGGTCTGCGCTGTCCGAGTGCTTTCTCTAGTTAGTTCTATTTTTTTGGCTGTCATTTTGACTTTTAAGTTTTCCATTCTTCTGGGGTAGCTAAGTCGAGTACCAGTCTGCATGGCTGTAATGCATTCACCTGTGTTGAGTGACAGGTAACACTGTGTGATCCCAGATGGCAGGTGACGCTCCAGTCCATAGCTTTTATCTGTGAGGCGTTTTTGACTCAATATAGATTTAAGCAGCACACGTAGCTAGCGCAGCTTCATTGATAAGGCTTTTGTTTTTGCGATTGTTTTTTTTTGTTAGTATAATTGTACATATATCATGTTTATGAGTTTGTTGTAATTTAATCAGCGTTGAAGTATATGTCGCTGCAGATCCAGGGCCACATTCTCAAAACTTCTTACGAAGATTTCTCGTCTTAGAAAACATTTAGGAAAGGATGATCATTCTCGGAACATTTTGCGAAAAGATCTTGGGCAGATTTTGCGATAATGTTATTGACTCGTACAGGGCAACCGCAACATAACTGAACTGATGAACTGAACACCATGTCAGCAACCATGTCCAGAACCATGCCAGTAAGTTCACCAAACTTACTGACATGGTTTAGTTTTTAACGAACTGACCAATGGTCGAGTCCATTGGTCATTGGCTGATGCGTACGTGCGCGTAGTCACGTAGTCACCGACTCTGTTTGACGGTGTTTATTGTAATGCATTACCGCTTGTCCATTGGCTAGTTTTCAAAAACTCCATTTCAGTTCAGTTCAGTTCAGTTAGGTTGCTTTGTATGTGTTTTTAAAAATGCAAAAGAATGCTGTCGATACTTTGTATAGGAAATGTTTTTAGGAAACCACAATTGGAAGAAAACGCAAGTAAATTTATAGGAAAGTTTTGATAATGTGGCCCCTGATTATTACCGGTGTAATTTTTACCCCCCTGACTGAAGTTACCTCCTGGGTAAGAACTGGCTAGCCCAGACTTACTCCCAGGGTATATATCGGCCAGCTAGAAGTTACCCTGCCCAGCCAGTTATTACCCTCCTCAGCTGTTGAAATAGTTGTAGGCGAGGTTCAATCCTGTCGGTCGACCAGAGAGAGAGACCCTCGCCACAGCTCTAGGACTAAAAGTTGAGAAATCTGTTTACTTCGCGTCGTCTCAAGAACTCACTCAGCCACGGCGCATTCACAAAATTAAGGGAGATGGCAACTGTTATCTCCACTGCAAATCTCCTGCGTTGCGACATCAGTGTGTACTGTAAAGTGGGTGAGAAGCTAAAATGGCAAAGATTTCCTTCACAGTTCACTCTTAGCCACCCCACTGATGCTTGCCTCTATATAGACATCAGTTCGGATGACCACTACAACGTCATTTTGAGTGTTCAGTGACAACTGATGGACTAATGTCGAACACTTTTGTGGCTGTAATAAATCGACGTATTTTTTAACTGAACTTTTTAAATAATTGGTGTCATTATCTTC
>Ga0209671_1004183_pt1 | contig 14189 bp, 12 predicted proteins | sample WorMetHERISLAND2_2_FD_187401 | JGI IMG/M metagenome (GOLD analysis project Ga0209671, IMG submission 187401) | Marine gutless worms symbiont microbial communities from Max Planck institute for Marine Microbiology, Germany - Olavius geniculatus... | ecosystem: Host-associated > Annelida >... | reverse complement strand
CCCATGCACGACGCTGCTGCAAATTACTACACGGTGTTTCATAAAAAGACCTCTTTTTGTTTTTCTCATAATTCACTCAAATGATGATCAATTTACACAAAATTTTTACCAGTTGTAGCTGAAGAAATACTAATTCAAAATATTGCAACAAAATATGGCAGTTGATTAAATATTTTTTGCTAGTCGTGACGTAATGCAGACATTATAATGTGTCACGGGTACAAGCTTGATAATCTCAACTGGTGCTGACTATCGCTACCCTGCTCCGACGGTGAAAAATTTGGTTCGCTGATGACAAATTTTTGAAGTTTTACAGTTGCTGCCACAAAAACGTGCAAAGCGATCGCAGTCTGTGGGGATAGTTGGAATTTCACATGTTTGAGCAAGACAGTGCACTAGCACACCGAGCTTGCAAAATGGTTGCATTTTTGGATTGCAAGACACTTGATTTCATGTCCCCATGTTGCTTAGTGATGATATGATAAACATCACTAGCGAACCAGACTGAGTTCACAATCGAAGCTGGGTAGCAACTGACAGCACCAGTTGAGACTATCAAGCTTGTACCCGTGACACATTATGACGTCAGCATTACGTCATGACTAACAAAAATTATTTAATCAACTGCCATATTTTGTTGCAATATTTTAAATAGTATTTATTTAGCTACAACTGATAAAAATTTTGTGTAAATTGATCATCACTTGAGTGAATTATGAGAAAAACAAAAAGGGGCCTCTTTTTTATGACACACCGTGTAGAAACAGACACAAAATTAAGAGTGAGTGAGTAAGGTTTTACATCCCGCCCAACATAATGGGGGCTATAGGTCATTTCGGGGACGGCCTTTCCAAGCAAATGCACGAAATAAGAGCTGTCCGATCATTATTCTTTTAATCGCAATTATCATTCATGTGCTTAATTTGAATCTACATCAATCGTTGCAATTTTAACGCACATCTGGTTCATGTTGCCAGCAATCGTCACCAAACGACAGAAGGCGTTTTGCTGTTGAACACGGGCTCACATGCTGGTACTGCAATTTCTGTGAGCCCCCAAACTAGTCCATTTAGCAACAGCCGTCACTGAACAGGCCTAACCAAAATGATGGAAATTTGGTGTAAAACATCTGTGCTGAGAGTACACATGCTTCCATTCTAATTTGGGGCCAGAAAAGAAAGGCATAGGCTTAAGCATACTTGAAGGTCACCAATCACAGCTACAAAACTTCCTGGGAGAGAAACCCCTGTTCAAAAGGAAAAGAGAGGAGGAAGAGAACGGAAAGCAAGTCTAGAAGGGTAGAAAATAAGAAGACTGCAACATGTGCAAAAATTGCAGGGGACTAAAAAACTAACTACAAAGCTACATATTGGCAATTCATAATTTAGCCGTTCTGTACATGCTGCACACCACAAGCAAGTTTTGCACAGCTATATAAGACTGAACATCAACAAAGATAGAGAGACAACAGCCATGCAATACTGTACATGACAATTATTAATGACTACAGAGTGGCCCAATAAAAAAGCAAACCCCTAAGTTTTTGATACTTGGGACTGTATCGATAGTTCTTCTACGGTTATACTCCTCAGTAAATTTATGATTAAGTGGCTATTCAAGATCCCGTCACACTCCAAAATATGTTGCTACATTACCTTGTGAATAAAGGTTAGCCTCAAAATAAGCAAGTTGCAACTTTCTAACTTTTAATACATTCTAAATATGATAAAATTGTATGATGTGTTTATGATGTGATCGTTAGTGTATTTCAAATTTATCACTGATGTAAAGATTGAAAAACTTTTTATAATCCGTTATTATTCAACATATATAGAGTTGAGGGCTTACTTTGTTATAGACCACCTTGTACAAGCAACTAGTTAACACATGAAATCAATCAATTTTACAACTGTACAACTTCATGCAGGTTGTAATAAAAGTTAAGAAAAAATTCCTGCAACATCAAAAACAACATTAAAAAATTTTAAACGTCTGTAAATGTGAGGAACAAATGTCACCCCCTTTTCCTTACTTTGTCATAATGTCATTAACTAAAATTACTAAATGCCAGTAATAGGCTGTAATGGTGCTGCTTTGAATACAAAATAACTCTATTATTTCATCAACAGAACTTACCGAGATTTTTGTGAGAAATTAGTCCAGTTACTGTAATTTCCACACTGATGTTTCAACATTCAAAAAAATTCCTAATTGAAAGAAAACCCATAAATGTGTTTTATAAAAAAACGTTTGCAAACATTTATTACAACTATATGACTTCACACATCCACATAAAGTGAAAACCTAACACACTTGAGACTATTTTTTCATCCAAATATCTCAGCACGTTTTTGAGGTAGACTGATCTGCAGCCCATCAGCATACTTTCCTTGAAAGCAGACTCTACAAGCTGAAGCTGGTGCCACCAATTCAATTTCAAGCAAACAATTTAGACAGAATAAACTTTCATTTAATGCAGCATCAATTTTAACGTATTAATGCCATTCAGTGACTGAAAATTTTTTTTTCAAAAATACATGATTAGATAAAGTATGCAATGAATGCCACTGAATGACAAGCAGTGATAACTATAATAAAATTATTATTATTTGATTCCATAATTAACTTCTCTAAAAATATTAAATGGCAAGTCTTGAAATTTCCCACATGAAGACAAGAGATTTTTCTTAAGACCAATCAATCAATCAATCAATCAATCAATCAATCAAAACACATTTGCATAGCACCATGTGTCACGAGCGAATCAGAGGCACAAGACCAAGGTCAAGTCTATTTTTTGTCCAAGAGGCCTCTCGAGACTAAGACTCGAGAGGACTACAAAACAGAAAAATTTAGCAGTTAAAAGAGTTACTGCTTCGTATCATGGACGTCTTAAAGACAGCCATATATACCTCGTACAAAAAGAGCATCCACAGAAAAAAATGCATTATGGGGGTTAAAAATTGGGAGAAATAGGGGGAAAAGCCATCAAATTTTTACCCCAAACAAACTCGATCTTACTTTTTGGGCCCCAAATAACTGAACAAAATTTCATCAAAATCGAATCAAAATTGCATGCAGAGAGTTCGTACAGACAAAAGACAGTGTGACAGCAAGTGATTTCATAATCCGTCCCAACAGGACAGATAACAACACCAGCTTAGCACAAGATGGACCAGATAAGTCAAGCCAGACCTAGACATCAACTCTAAGGGCTGAGACAAGCCAAAGAATTGACAAATTGAAACATACGAATCCACAACCACAAAGCATGAAAAGCATGCAAATACTCATAATGTTAGACACAAAAGAGCACTTTGTACCAATGGCTGTCTGCCTGATTTCACATGACAACAGTCTGTTCAATAAGCTAATAGTCAGGAATTTTGATTTTCAAAAATGGAAATGTAGCTGGTGCAAAGTCGATGGCTTGGGCTAAACAACACTAAATGGGTTGCGCGAAATAACTGACAACCACACAAAAGTCTGCTTAATTATAACTAACTATAGTACACATTGAATCATTGATACTGCCAACAGTCAGAGTGAATTAATGGCAGTGCACACCATTTAAGGACACATTGCAAAATGGATGCGCATAGACTGCCAGCTAACAGTCATACATAGTGGCCCAATAAACAATAAGCTCCTACATTTCTGACATAACTGCGGATATGAATTTATATAGTGCATAACGTTAACAAAATAAGCACTAATACTGCAATTAAAGTTAATAGGCAAGTAAATAAATCGTAAATGTGTATAAAGCACAATGTTAAATAACCACCTCAAATGCATTATTTTAAAAATCCTTTCAACGAAACAGACAACAGCAAATTTGCAATAATTGATCACCGAAGATCCCATCGTATCCAAAATGTGTCAATAATGAAATAACAGAAACACGGTCAGATTTAGAATGGGTGAGCTACTTAAGAGAACATTTCAGTATTCTACAGGTTTCATATTCCAAGAAATTATTCAGTATGTGACGGGATATTTAACCATTTTTTTTTCAAATTTAGAAGCTTATTTTTGGGCCACCTGGAACGTATATACAAGCTGGGCAGTGCGCACACACGGCCAGAGCTCATGAGACACGACAACATGCAGCACTGATGAATGTCAACAGCGGCTAGACACGGAGAATTTCTAGACAGTTATTGTAGCAGATGGCTATCCAGTCCGGTTGAGTAGATGACCATTGAATCTGGTTGATCTCCCCGGCAGCCGTGTATGCCAGAATCGGGTCCTCGATGGCACGTGGCATTTGCTGGATGTCCCAGATCAATGCCTGCCGATCGTCCGCTGTACACAATCAAATCATTAGTCATTCATTTCTTCATTTATCATAGTTTATAATGCATGGTTACGTGCTAAGGTGAAGGTCAAGGTCAAAATATAGCTCTTAAGAATCGAACCCCTCACAGAGCTACAGAGCGTCACTTGTGATATGGGATCACGCAGTGTTACCTGCCACCCGACAGAGGTGAACGCACCCGGCCTTAACCCCAGCCAGATAGCCTGGTACTCGATTTACCTATCCTGCAGGATGGAAGGCTGAGTTGACTTAGGCGGCTGGTTACATACAGAGATGGTTTACCTGGCCAAAACAGTCACCCATTGCATTATTAACCGGGCTCGACATACACTAACTTCGCTGATCGGATCAAACGCGTTACCACTACACCATGCCACCAACCCTAAGGGCGATGCTAAGGTGTCTCAAACATGCAAAAATCACACACAGCTCATTCAGACTCACTGAGAGTGGCCCAGTGGCATACGGCATTGAGCTTATGACCAAGCGATCGTGGGTTCAACTCCCAGTTGGGTTGCTATCAAGTGGCTACTACTTGGACGAGTGACTGTTTTTTGTACAGGCAAGCCACCTTGGTATATGATCAATCATCCAGGTCAGCTTCCAGAACAGATTAAGTACCAGTCTGCCTGGCTGGGGTTAAGCATTCACCTGTGTTGTGTGGCAGATAACACTGTGTAATCCCATATGGCAGGTGATGCTCCTTAGCTCTCAGATTCCATGAAGAACTGGACACAGCTTAAAACACCACTATGACAATGTGCTAAAAAATAGGAAAGAAACAAGTTGCGTTTTTCCGACAAGCAGCTGCAAGTCTGTGATGAAGGACACTACGAGTACTCAAAATTTCAATGTTGCCACTAAATTCCCTGAATTGTTAGAGGTTTTTAGCCCAAATTTTGTATTCTTGAACAAAAAATTTTTGGACAAAAGTCTGAAATTTAGGAAGCAGAGGAGGGGCAATTGCCCGTTGCCACAACGCGACTGACAAAGATGAATGTTGACCTGCAGTGCAGATGTGACAGCTGGAGTGTGGCGCCCATGCAATGCCATTGACACAGGCGCGGTGATTGTTGAGACGTGCTACCGGTGTACACGGCACCCTCACGTCTAGTATAATTACCTGCAGTATAAACAAACAGACAGCATCATTGTGGCAATTGCTCTATATCCGAGCTGTAGCGTCTGTGTTGCCCATACTTCATGGCTTGGTCTGTAAACATGCACCAAGCGGGATAACCAGACATCATGCTATCAATAACTACATAGCATCATATCTGACATCAGCCGGTGGTTTCAGTGACGAAACGGCCATGTGGCTTGACAACAACTGACAGCAGGCACCCAGACAGACTTACCATGACTCCTTGGCAAGCCGGTAAGCCACTGACTTAGGATGTCATGGTAATCAGCACACTGGCAGACTCATATGTCCACCTGTCATCTGAGCAAGTAAACCCGGGGTGACCCCCCGACATTTCCCTAATGATTTGTGGCACTTTTGGCCATTTTAACTCAAAACTTGTGCTCAACCAGGGTAACGTAATCTTACTATAAATTAAAAAATAACATAAATATTAGAAACTAAAACATAAGTAAGCAACATACAACAATAAATGGCATAAAATAATTGGCATGATACTAGTGCATGATACTAAAAAGCGTGATGAACCAATTTATCGAAATTTGTTTCGACAACTTTTCCTGACAAGGTTTTTTCGCCGACATTTTCCTGACTTTTTACTGATATCCCCGCCATCTCCCTGACATTTGTAAAATTGCCTGACATTTCCAGATTTTTCTCAGAGAAGTGGTCACCCTATAAACAGTATAATAGACATTCCCGCACGTACGTGTATGCATCATTCTCTATACAACACACAGCACATAGCGAGACAAATGCTCTAAGAGTAAAACTCAGAAAATCATTGCAGCAGCTGACCTCGAGTGCGTCCATCGCCATTGTTGCCAGGTAGTTGGGATCTTGCTTGTTCCAAGCCAGGCGCAGCAGCGGCTGGTGCTGCGGGTCTTCGTAGATAATGGTCGAGTGCTCCAGATGTCGCAAGTCAAACATTCGCACAGAGCCATCAGCACCTGCATTACAATGTACGTTCTAAATAACTGTGATTGATAATAGAAAAAAACAAATTTGCAGCATAGTGCCAGTATGTCGTATGACTTCAGTAGCAAAAGACATTGTAATAACTAAATGTGCGCAATGCAATATTACCAAGACTGCTGCCACCGTCATTCATACATTTAGTGCTAGTTTAACCACTTTATTTTTCTTAGCTACTACAAACAAGCCATACCATGGGAAAGCATCTGCGGAGAATGGAGATTGTTGCTCAAGTTTTTACAGGCCTAATTAATTTTTTCTAAAGTTTTGCAAATTGCATTTTTTTCTTAAGATTTTCCAAAATCAGTTTTTCCTAAGATTTCCTCAAGCCTGACTTGGTAAGTGTAATGAAGCGCAATGCCCAAGCTCGAGGACGAAAAAGAATCGCAGCCTCGGAGTTGAAAAGGTCTGGCCTTGACCTCAACACAGTAGCCTTTAGTACCAGTCTTGAAGTAACAACGAAACCATGTTCACTTTTTCCCGACTTGACTCTTAGCATACAACTAGCCTTAAAGTGACAAGTCTGAAACATTGAAACTATGTTTGTTTGTCCAAGCATTTTTATGTTTTAAGCTGGCTTTTGATGCGCAACATAAAACCGTTGTACCTACGTCAAAACTTTTTTACTTAGTGATCTTGGCGTTGGCCTTGAAAACGCTCGTGTCGAACCCATCCGTGATCACATGCCAAAGCAACGGTACAGAAACAACCACAACATAGGGCAAAACTAACCGACACTAGCAAACATGTCACGTCCTCCGCCAGCTCGACTGAATGCAATGTCATACACTTCCTTATCATGCGCTATCAACTGCGTCTTCACATGACCCTGGACCTGGGACTGTGATCCACCACCTCCCACACGTGCCAATGCCTGGTTTGTCTGCACAAAGCCACAGCAGTAACTAAAATACACCAGTGCTCCTACTAATTTATTTTTAATCGACTAATGTAAAAAAAATCAATCTAAATTTGTAAAATAATTTTCATTATTTTGTGTCCCGCAGTCAATCAGAAATGCCATGAAAACTGCACAATTCAACTACTGGTTGGTGTTATCTTTTTGCGAACTAATCGATTACTGTTAATTTCCACAGCCTAAAATACACATATGATGGTCACTATAGAGAGTCTTTCAGTCTCCCACAAAAAATGCAGTTTTATGACAATCTCTTTTACCACATGCTTCAGCTTCCCACTTCAAAGTTTCAGAATCTTTGCTTATTCTGGTGCTCAGCAATTTTAACATTTGCAGGCTCTTTTCATCCTCAGCAATAATCCTCCTTCCTATTATTCCACATAATGCCAAAATGTTAAAAATGTAACTTAGTATTATGGGACATGATGTTACAAAATGTATCCTATCCATGAGTTTTAATCAATCAATCAATCAGTGTTGTCTTAGCAGCAGAGCTACTTCAAGGTTAAGACAGATAACAGAAAAGTTCAGACGATGATATCCGGATATGACTTTCTGAAGAGCCAGGTTTTACGGCGAAGACAAAACATTAGAAGTGACTGAGATGTTGTTACATCCTCCGGTAAAGTGTTCCAGACACGAGGTCCAGCAACCGTGAAAGCCCGGTTACCGACAGTTGAGAGTCTGACAGGTGGCACCAGCTGGCGATTGGTACCAGCAGAGCGCAATGACCGATGGTCGGGCAGATCGGCAACAGGAACACAAGTGGACCCAGGTACCACGGCGCACTTCCGTGAAAAACTTAGTTTGTCAGTACGGTGACTTTGTACTCAATCCGTTCCGGGACGCGCAGCCAGTGAAGACTGGCAAGCGTGTCGGCGATGTGGTCTGCAGATCTGATGTGGTAGATAAGCCGTGCTGCCGCATTCATTACTGACTGAAAATGACGTACAGATAAGCTGGAAGGAGAGTCAGTATGGCGTTTCCATAGTCCAGTCTGGACAGCACCAAGGTGACCACCAAAGACTGGAACGTGGCTGGCGGTACTGAGCGGTGGATCTGACGTAATTGTCGGAGAGTTGCAAAGCAACGCGACACGACACGGTTCTTTTAACGTGCATCCTCATGATCAGGTCACCGTCAACGTAAATGCCCAAGTCACAGACAGACTTCACTGGGTCGCTGGTTTGTCGTGCTGACCTACATAAGAGTTGACAGATACATATAAAAAACAAAAACAAACATGTTTCTAAGAATATTTATGAAAAAGACTACCAAGGACACACCTCCAGTCCCCAGACAGTGCATGTGGTATCAATGCTTGAAGTGCCCAGCAGGTTTGGGTCAACCTCGTTCCAATCAAAAGACGTCAGTGGAGCACAGAAGTCTGAGTTTTTGTTCTGCAAAACAAACAGTTCAGCTAGAAAGCAACAACCAAAAATAAACACACGTAACAAACATGTATTTAATCAAATCTAAATATGTTTCCTACTATTTTACTGTTGCAAAATCACCGGGGCTGGTATCAATTAAAATTTTTTAATCAATTAATCTCCAAGAATAAATGGAAATTGAATGCATTAATTTTAATAAAGTTATAGTCAACAGAAGAGCATGAAAATTGCAAAATTAAACTACTGGTCGTTATTACTTTTGCAAACTATAGCAAAAGTGATGATGACGATGATGATGCAATACACAGACTGACTATGCAGTCAAAGCTCACAAAGTGCACTGTATATCTAAATACCATGAATCATCAACAACCACACTGTGTGCTGACAACATGGACAACACTGTTTCAAGGCATTAGCTCTTTCAGAAACAAAAATGATTTTAGCACTGTATTAAGTTAGCTAATTATGTCTGCTATCATTTTCAGCCCATGCAACAACTGTAAAAACAGCAAAATATTTGTATATTAAAGAAAACAGCAACTGAAGCATTAAGCAAACATAAAGATAATCACATACATTGTTTAGCAGACATTCCAGTCTTGTTTCAGTTTCACTAGTTACACGCCACACACGCAGGTAATCACCACTGGTGGCCAGCAAGTCAGGAAAAACACCTTTCTGCAATGCCAAAAACAAGTGACTATCAAACTGGACTGGCAAGAATTGAAAATTTCATAATAGTTAACTGTATGGAAATTCCAAACTAGTAAACAAACTAAAATGTTCACATTACATTTATGATTATCATTTTGCAAATGCTTATCATGGAATCTTGTTTATCATGCCTTCTCAGTCAAAAGACCATACCGTAATTAAATATCTAATGATTCATTAATTTGATTAATTGTTAAAAATGCCATGTGACATAATTATTTATTTCTGCATCCAAATACAAAGTACCAAGCAGTGAGCAACACATGAACAAAATTATGTTCACAATGATGTGCATGTAAAAGCAAATGTAACTAATGTTGCGACTGTTATATATAAAATACTAAAGAGAATAATTACACTGTCAGGAATCCACATGATTTTTGTTGTTGGGTAAGGATGATCAAACGTGTTCCGAGAAACAAAGTCTGCCGTATCTTCATCAAGAGATACAATCTGCACCTGCCAATGTTACAAATAATGCAAACTATATAAGCAAGCCTTGCTTAAGGCGAAGTACTATCCATGAGCCATGCCTGTGCAACATTTCATGAATCTAGGGGATTATGTTCTGGAGAATTTTGTCCATTTTACAACTATCCAGAAGATTCTGTCCAGAGGGAATTTTGTCTAGTGGATTAAGTCCTTGGGAGAGATTTTGCCCATTTTACACTTATGCAGAAGATTCTGTCCTACAGGATTTTGTCCAGGTGGATTAAATCCAGGGGGATTTTGCTGGATGTAACCTTACTTGAAAATTTCAGTCAAATCCAGCCAGTCAACTAACAGCACACATTATTACTCAAATCTTCAGCCACAGACACCACATTACCGCCACCCACAAATTCAACAAATTACCTTGTTGTTATATTCCTCCATGAAACTTCCGAGTGCCAGACGAAATCGCTTGTCTGGCCGAACACTCCAGTTCATGCTGTAGACTGTCCATGGTGCTTCATACTTGTAGATCTCCTTGCGTTTGCCTGGCGGTGGCAAACTACTTCCGGCCGGCACAGACATCACACTGCTTACTGACTGCAATAACATAACAACCAAAACAATACGATAAATAGTTTAACACACATACAATATAATGGGCATTATAGCTAGCAAAATATGATAATAATATACTAATAAAAATAAACATATACGACGCAAATTGTTTAATAGCAGAAGACCCCAGTTTACTCCCCACCCACCAGTTTACCAGAAGCTTGGTGTGGCTTGACAGTCTAGTGGTTAGCACGTCAAAACCCAATGATCCCGAGGTTGGGGGTTTGACTCCAGGCCACTCCACTGTCAAGTAACGACCTTGGACAAGTTGTTCATACAGCACAGTCCGTCAGTGCGATGCCCCAGTTTGGGGGCTCTGCCGACTAAGTTAAAGAAAAGGTTAAAGGTCGCATATAGCTCCTAATGAGCGAACCCATCTCAGAGCTACGGAGTGTAACTTGTCATATGGGATCACGCAGTGTTACCTGCCACCCGACAGAGGTGAACACGCCCCGCCTTAACCCCAGCCAGATAGGCCGGTACTCGATTTACCTACCCCAGAGGGATGGAAGGCTGAGTTGACCTAGGCGGTTGGTTACATCCCGAGATGGTTTACAGGCAGTCACCAATCGCAATCTGGGCCCGGCATACAGTAACTTTGCTGATCGGATCAGACGCGTTACCACTACACCACGCCTACCGCCCAAGTAGCATAATCCAAAACAGAAAAGCCTACTGTACAGCAAAAGAAACAAAAAGCTTAGGCACTGGCTACGGTACTGTCAAGACGGTACTCTAGCCATCAGCACTCCAGTGCCATCAAGACTAAGCCAGTATGTACAACCACCGAATAGTGGTCACAAATACCAAATAAGTGAGAATGTGAGATGCTTAATATGTTCCTACTGGCGTCACTCATGTTGTCAATGCCTTGGTGCCTGCACATTCATTCACGACCATTCATTCTCAAATTCTTCACTGGTCAAACTTACAATGAACAAATGGATTAAATATAATAAATGTGCAGTTTTTTTGTGCACTGCTGTGTGCAAAATGTGGCAACAATGACCAAACGACGGAAATTTCTGTAAAGTCTTTGTTCGTCATGACTGTTTGCGTCTGAGTACTATTTTTCCATTGGCCGTGTGCGCATGCCTAATTTGTCTATACATAGGCCGGTGTGTGTATAGTCACTGCGTACTCAAAATAGTGCCAATAATGCACCAAAACACATCATTCACAAACAAAAAAATCCAAAAATTTTCTGAGGAGGGGGCACAGCCCCTCCCCAGATCCCTTCCCTCTGGGGAGGGAAGACCCCTCCCCATACCTCACCTTTCAAGTGCCCCCACTACAACTAGATCCTGGCTACGCCACTGAATGCAGTACTGGTGGGGGTGTGAAATAAACAGCAATGCAGACAAACTGATTTGTAGCCCAATTAGCTGCACTTCAGATTGCTGAACTGCTTTAAGTAAATTCTGCTTCTTGCAACTCAGTTCGGCGAACTGACGATAGTAATTTTAGTCACCAATCTCTCAGTTCGCCGAACTGACCGTAGCACTGAGCTACTGAATAGGGTAGCACTAATTGCTGAATCGGCGCTGATGGAGCATACTAATTACTGCTGCCTATGGTGCAACTTTAAGCGGTTGAATCGGCGCCGATGGAGTGCAATAATTTTTTATAACTGAATGAGCTGCGTCAACAACCTATAAAACTAGACCAATGATTGATTACTGTTACTCCATCGGCGCCAATTCAGCCAACGCGTGCAGTGCCGCGTGACGACTCAGGTGGCCGTGAACGCAGCAGTGGGCCGATTCAGTAATCGGTGCCGATGGAGCGCAATAATTTTATAACTGAATAAGCTGCATCAAGAACCTATAAAACTAGACAATTCATTGATTACTGTGACTCCATCAGTAACTAGTATGCTCCATCGGCGCCGATTCAGCAATTAGTGTTACAGACTGAATAAGCCGAATTTAAATACCTTATAGTGTCGTGGCATGGTTAATAGACCTTCTATATATATCTACCGCTAAAGTTATTGATATTCGAATCGGTATAGGTTATTTGACGGCACCGGACTGCTGATGGCTGGAGTACCGTCTTGATGGTACCGTAAACACTTCGAAAAGCTTAATAATCCAAAATTACAGCTTACATACAAAAAGTATACCAAAGCCGAACACTGCTACGGTCAAGATATGGTATGGTATAAATCAGTATAGTACTTTATTCCGTTCAGCGATATTTTAATCGATATTTTCAACTAAAAAACAAAACAAAAACAAAGGATAATAATAATAATTCAGAAGAAATATTTTTTGGAAAGCAAGTAAGTAAGTAACCGATTTGGACAAATTTAACCCTCACTATTTTTTAATACGGAATCGAATCTGAGACCGGTTTGGTTTCAAGTTTTGCCGGTTTCGGCTGTTTTCTGCAAAACGTGAAACAAACGGTTTCCTGAAACCATTGCATGAAACAGTACATGAATACATGAAACTTGTAACCGGCTCAAGATGCATTAATTATGCGAGCCAGTAACACGTACACTTTATCGGATGCCTTTATTTACTTTGTAAGCTAAAGCTGCTGCTTATTGCTGCTCATCCCACTGATGGTAGGGGGCTGAGTTGATCTAAACACATAGTGGGTTAACTTTTAGCACGCTCACTGCAGGTTATTGCTTGCAAGTGCCCGAGATGAGATCCGAACCGCAACCTTCTTTACGAGACCATTTGCACCTGCTGTACAGACAGCGCTGATATGCCTACTCAGTAGTCACGCGCTTGAATCGTGGAAATTTTTTCTCACCGACTTTTGCGGCGTTGGGCAACTGTAGACAGCGCTGAGCGCACGTTCAGATTTAGAGTCATAAAAATTATAAAGTATAAAGTATAAAAAGTATAAAAATTATAGTAAGTTGTCGTATGGTGCATATAAACAAAGCTGAAGTAAAGACCATTGAGAGAGACTGATTGTCATAAAAAAATTATAGCTCTGGGACAGGACAGGAAGTCTTTCTACGCTTATGCACGAGATCGCTTCAGATCAAGACCCACCGTAGGGCTACTGGTAGACGATCATGGAAATACTATAGTGCACAACCACAGGATATGGTAGATAGATTAATTTAATGCCTATTTTGCTTGTTCATAGTCGAGGAGTTGGACAACATCCCCGAACGAGATAAGATTTTCAGTGGACTGGAAACTGAAAAGCTGGTTGATATCAGTGTGGATGGGGCTAGAAAAAATAGCTAGACAAGTTGCGATCTGACAAGGCTGCGGGAGCTGATGATTTCTCACCACGGATTCTGAATAAGATTAAGGATGAAATATGATATCCTCTAGCAGTTAATCTATCATGCACTCGTCAATAGACTCTGGAATCATACCGTCAGACTGGAAAGTAGCTAAATAAAATGTCACTCCAATTCATAAGAAAGGAAGTAAGAGCTGAATAGAAAATTATCGTACGATGAAAAAATACGGTAGTTGAGTTTTGTGGACCTTGGAAGAGAGAAGGAACATAGCTGGTTTGCCGCAAGTTTTCAAGATGTACAACTCTTCAGCTAAGTTCAGCGATTTCTTTACTGTCGATCACAGTGGCGTATTTAGGACTTGGCAAAGGGGGGGCCATGGCGAGCGCGCGGAGCGCGAGCCTATAACGGGCGTCTGGGGGCGGAGCCCCCAGCGGGGTCCAGGGGCGGAGCCC
>Ga0209671_1004182_pt1 | contig 14190 bp, 9 predicted proteins | sample WorMetHERISLAND2_2_FD_187401 | JGI IMG/M metagenome (GOLD analysis project Ga0209671, IMG submission 187401) | Marine gutless worms symbiont microbial communities from Max Planck institute for Marine Microbiology, Germany - Olavius geniculatus... | ecosystem: Host-associated > Annelida >... | reverse complement strand
GTCCTGAAATCAGCAATTGTCCTGAAATTTTACTCATTTGGTTAGAATGTCCTGATATGGACGTTTGTTATGCTGCTGTTACAGCATTGCGTTCATTTTGTACTTTACTTAGTTAACAGGACTCTTATCAGTACTTTAGGCTTACTTACTTAGTACAGTTTTGCTTTAGTATGCTTATAACATTGCCTTAGTAACATTTTTAGGACTGCAATACTGATCTGCTTCAATGAATAACATTTATGAGGACAGAAAAACGTGCATTTTCTGTGTCGTGAGCCTCGTGAAACCGACAAAAATGTCCTGAAATTTTGTAAACATTGGGTCTTGAAATTTCACTTCTTGCTCCTGGGAGCCCTGAGTATAGCTTATCTAGCACAATTGTCTGACATCATAAAAACATGCTGATACATAAATAATCACAGTAATAATGTTCTTTGTTACAGCTGCATCTGCTAATCTGAATGTATTGGACATCTCAACCAAGTTCATATAATAGCACATGAATGTAGCATTGCAAATGGTGTTTTCTTGCTTAACAATGCACAGATGCACCCAATTATGTAATGTGCTTCCGGCTGATTAATGTGGCTGCTGAAAGTGGGAAATGCAGCAGTAACAGATGCCAAAGGCAGTATTTGTTGGAAGATGCAGTTAAGAAAAAATATATGATATGCAGCAAATCCACAAAACGATGTTTTGATGATGTAGAACAGCAGTTTTTATGAGTTTTAATATGGAGACTTGCTTAAGCTGCAGTAGGTTTTTTTAGATGCCATCTAAAACATTTACTTTCCATTCTATTGGTACATCGTGCGCATTCGATGTTGTTTCTGTTAACACATGATATAACTTCCTTATTCACTCACTCCGGAAATCGGCCAGTGTTATTGTATGTGGTAAACTGGTACTGTTGAAGGCACGTATACCTTACGTCCATGTTTTGTGAATGACACTACTTTATTTGTAATTTATCGTTGTTATGTTCGTTTATTACAAATTGGCAAATGCAGCTGTTTAATTATATGTCTTTAGCCAGTGGTCTCAACTAGTCCATCAGTGGTTGTCACACAGACAGCTGTACCCAGCCCAGCAGTGACCACTAGTCTGTCAACAGCTGCTGCTGCTTCTTCTACGCTTGGTCCAGTCATCAACCTACCACATTCTACTCCTGCTGCTGCTGCTGTAACTCGGACTATCAGTTCGACATTTACGCCAGCAGCTACGCCACCAACGTCCATTGGTCAGCTGCCAGCCTCTATTGGTGAGAACTGTTCTGAATATGGCTATATGGTAACACAAATTCGTAGCCAAGGGGAGTTTAATGGGTTCGGTTTAACCCCCTCTCCTTAGCAGCCAGAACCAAAAAGGCATGCCAAAATTGCCAAAAATGTCACCGTCACCTGTGATTTTTCAAATTGAAATGTATCTGCAGTCGTGGTTTTTCTCCCGACCCCACTGGGAAAGCTTATAGCATTTCCCGAGACTGCTTGTCTGGATTAATGTGCATTGCGGAGTCAAAACCCCTTTCAAAACTTTTGGCTATGGGCTTGTAGTGGTTGAAAATTGTTGCAGTAGATAGTTAAAATAACTTGGTGATGGTCATCTCTAGAAAGTCGTGATCATTTATCCGATGTTTCTTATTGTATCTACTTTACAGCTTTTTTCTGATGTGAATTTCATCCAAAAATTAGTGATTCAGATGTCTTTAAGCATTACATTTCTTAGTAATTAGTCAATCGATTGATTGTTAATTTCTGCATTTCTAGTTTTATGTCAGAAAGTCAACGGGCAGTAGGCTGACTGTGTGTCAATGTGCTGCTAAATAATATCACTTTTTTTGATTTTTGCTGTTTTTGATGTGCGAGTTCTTCAATGTTGCAGTTAATAAGTGTATAAACTGATGTTTTGTACATTTATTCACACATGAACAGTGGCATATTTAGGGGGAGGGGGCACCCGGGCATGGTGTGATGCCCCTTTGGCAAGACAGCATAAACATAATTATGTGGTTTTCCATGTTTCCAACTTTTTAGGGAAATTTAGGGAAATTTTTAGGGAAAGGACAAATTTGTGACTTTCATTGTTTGTCCGAAGACTCAGTTGTCCACTTCAGGCTTTGACCACCTGATGAGAAGCTTTGTCCCTGAAGTTTGTGCTCAAAATGACCACTTTTGTCCTTGATGCAAGCTCTTAATCTTAGGTGGATATGACACTGTTTGATCACCTTGTCAATAACAATGTAGCCCTAATGTAAACAAACTCTGACGTCATATTGGCATCACACTGAACATGCACAGTAAGTTACTGACATCATGATAGGTGTGAGGGTAAGTAATGTTAATACAGTTCAGTTTACAATATTTCGTTGAAGTCAATGAACCACATACCGAATTGTGTGTTTGAAGCAAGGGGGTCGCTAATTTTGGGACACTGTGTATATTGGACTTTGTACATGTACATTGTGGCCTAGTAAGCCATGTGTTTGTCGTTGCAGCTGGAACAGCACAAAGCAAAGCTGCTGCTGTCCAATCCACTGTATTGAGTCCACAGCTTTCATCCCACTCCGCTACCAATGTACCACCACAAAACATCGATGCAGTCAGCCCAGATGCTGGCACATACAACTTGCAGCACAATTCCGAGCTTTCTCTGGTTAGTCTGTTCGAAAAGTATTTATTCCACAGACACATCTGTACAGCTGTCTCTAGCACTATGTCTGTAATTATACAGTGGGTTGATAACTCTACGGATGGACTCGAAACAAGCATGACCAAACAAACGAAGGTGTGGCTACATGCCTGTGGAAGTTGTTGGTGAGGCAAGGCATATCCCAGGGATTGTTTAATTAAGATTTTCTGGCTATCTGGGTTTTTTATGGATTTTAAGCTGTTGTCTATAATTCTTTTCCATTTCCTTCTCAAAAGCGTCGAAAAGGGTGATGAGCTCCCATGCTTCTTCTTCTTTCCCATCAGAAGTCTAGATTATTTAAACTTTTATTACAGAAGGGTATATAATATATACAGCTGTTGAAGCATTAATTTTTTTAATGCATAACGCCTTATTAACGCACCTAGGCCCATCGAGAGGGATAGTAGGGGAAGTTACCTTAAGCCTCACGACATTTGGGGGGGCCTCGAATGTAGAATATAAAGTTAGAAAGCAAATAGAAACACATTTTTTAACAATAACTGATGTCATCACTAGCATAGACATCTATTAGCCTGTCATCTAAATAATATTTATTTACAGTAGTGATGGAAAGGCAAACTCTATAGTTTAGTTACTTGAATTCATTCGATTGTCAAATAACCACAGTTTAATGGAATATTGGAACTTTTGCTTCACAGAATTTACTAAATTAAATAAATTTACGCATGTGCATTATTTTTTTAATGCACGTTAATTTTTTTAACGTGTGTTAATTTATTAACGCATTAACACATTAATTTGACAGCTCTAGTTTTTAGTGTATCTGAGTAAGTGATGAATGAAAGTATCAGCTGTTAGAGGTTTCTGTTGTTTGTCAGTGTATGTCTTGAACACTTTGCATAGGAGATAAGAACATACCAGCAATTTTAACCTTTCCTCCAACTTCTCATAACATGTCCTTTCAGGAAATCATACCAGAACATTATCGTCCAAACTTGCTTATTATTTGTCAATCTGCTTTTGGCCCTGAAGTAACCATTGAAGTAACTTTGCAGTTGAGGTAAGTTTTGTTACTTCGTTGATTGATGGTCTGATTGGTTGATTGACCCAGAATTTGATCCCTGCAGCTATGATTTGAACCTGTTTTGACTTATAAAAAAAGAAAAATGTAAAGTCCTTCCCGAGCCTTATGGCCCATAGGGCGACGCTGATCTCCGTTTCCTAAGGCCCTCAGCCAGACACCAGTTTTTACACTGCGAGACCACGGGTACAAGGCCAGTGTATCGCACGGTGTGCCTGTTTACGTCCCAGCGGTGAAGCTGGTACCAAATTATACTGCTTGGTGACAGAGGCACATGTGTGAACAACTTGCCTAAGGTCGTTACCCGGCAGTGTCCCGGTGCGGAGTCGAACCTGTGCCTCTGAGTTACCTCAGGATTACAGGTCCGACACGTTACCGTTAGACTACTTAGCCACACTTTGACTTATAGCATGCTACAAATGTTGCTTACTTGTTTGGTTGAGTGATTGGTTGATTGAATAACAAGAAGACCATTCACTCATGTATCACCTTCAAACTGGCTAGTATTACCTATAAAATGCTTTCCACTAGTCAACCTATATACTTGAGCTCACTACTGGATCAATATACACTTATTCAAACACTACACTCTGCAGATCAGCATCTTATTGACAGGCCTCACGTCAGCACAGTCTTCAGCAAAAGAGCCTTTTCGTACAAAGCTCCCAACATTTGGAACAACCTCCCTTTCTCAGTTAAGCAATCCACGTCACATTCAACCTTCAAACGTAATCTTACAAGAAATTTGAGCTAATGCTCACGAGATGCGCGAAAGCTTATAGCAGTTCCAGTTCAGCAGTTTAGCTGAAAATTGGGGTGTTCACGCTGAGTTAATATACAAATACCAAATTCTCTATCTGGGTCGCATAACGATAGTTCTGTGACGCCACCTTGTGAATGATAGACTTGTGTCGCAGCCCGAAATCACCATAAAAATCCATAAAACCCCCTATTTTGGCATTCAAGGTCATTCAATGTCATTTAATTTGGTGCCAATCGAGAGCCAGTGTACGACTTCCTATTAGTGATTAATAGTAACCTAGGCCCTATCTCGCACCATTATTGAGATACAGCAACTTATTGGCCAAAAGTCGGAAATTTTGCCCACCCCCCTCTCATTTAGCGCCCTCGTTTGGGGTGACCCCCTTCGAATTTATGGAAAAGCTTTACGGTTCCTGAAACTAGAGTCTTTCAGGCAGCAGATGGTGAAGATTTGATGATCCTAGCTTGCACAGTTTTTGACTGATCCATCCGTGTGACAGACAGACGGACAGAATTGTGATGGCTAAGACGTGCTGAAAGCAGTAGCTGCTTTCACGCATAAAAACCACTTTACTCAGTTTAAATAATAAATAATAACCATAGCCCATCACTGCCCAGGCTGCCGGCGCCTTAGATTCTGCTTGCCGACATTGTGTGCGTTATAAATTGCTATCTTATTATTATATTGTTATTATTGGCTTGTGGCTCAGATGCAGTGTAGTCGAGCGCTGGTGCTGGAGAACATGGTAGATGCTGCTGACGTCGACTCGGAGTTGGAAGCTGAAGTGATGGACGAATGCAGTAAGTTTGGTCGTGTTCTGCGGGTCACCGTCTCCATTAGTCCCACAGACAACCAGGACAGCTACGAACTACCGGCCGACGACGACGTCAAAATATTCGTGGAGTTCTCGCTGCCGTCAGGTGTGGGCGAGTTAACAATTCTGTTTTGGGTTATGATAAGGATTGAGCACTAGGAGAGTGCGTTGTTTTTCACCATAGACTTCTGTATCAACCGGATGGACTTCATGGCTTTTGGACCTTGCGTTATCATTTTTTTGGTCTTTTGTTTAACGTTTTCTTGTTAATTTGCTGTTCTGGTCACATGTTACTGTTTGTAGTAGAGTTAGATTAGTTATTTAGCATACATAGTGCATTGTCAAGCCAGCTTCAGGCATCTCATTTCACATCTATCCTGAGACATCATCCTGCTGCCTTTTTTGCTTGTACAGGGTGGGCCAAAAAAAACGGACCTGTTTGAGCGTTGATAACTCAGCGATGGTTACCCGATTGTGCTTTAATTTGCGAAAGATAACAACCAGTAGTTGTATTCTGGATTTTCATCGAGTGATGACAAAAGTTAATCCGTAATAGTTGACTGATTTTTGGTTATTAAAATTTATTACAATAATTAACAGCCTTAATTCCATTGTATTGTGTTGTATTCTGTTATACTGCCTGTTCTGTTGCAGAGATGGAATTGGCCGTATCAGCACTGAATGGTCGCTACTTTGCTGGACGTGCGATAGTTGCACGACCGCATTATGAACAGTCACATCACCCGTCATGACGAAATATATATGACGTTACGTGATCAGCTCTGTAATGTTATTGCTCCATATTGACTGCAGCATGTGCAATGTAGACAGACCATTTTTTCAATTACCACTCCAGACCATGGTTTAACTATTATTGCTTTCATATCCAGTTTTTTTCTGCAGAGGTTAGGCTTGCCCCAGGTATTGCAGGTCAGCCAACTTCACGCCATAGGTTTAGGCCACAATTCCCAATAAAACGCCAGTTATGTTGAGTTGCTGTGTTCTACCATCCTACCGTGTACTGTGATGCATCGTTGTAGGCCAATCCTATGAGCCACATTACGCATTTTGCCTGTCCGTCTGGTCCTTTCTGTACAGGTTCCTAACTTGAAAAAGGTGCAAACAAACCGTAATACACAAGGTGTGAGAAAGTTCCCCATGGTGGGGGTGACTGCTGTTCCAATTTTCAGCCCAAAAAATCTAAAGGCATCACAACGCTGGTTTACTTAAGGGTGGCAGTTCAAACATCGTGTGACTCAGGCGTCGACTGCAAGCTAGGCCTAATTTACCCTCAGCGCCTAAGACGCTGAAGATGGCCACTAGGCACCAAGATCCGTACTTGTTTACATTCAAACACTTGATGTCTTGCATTCTTTAACTGTAGAATGTGCATACTGATCTGTATTCAAGCCATTCAGTACAAGTATTTCTCTTTCTAGCTGGAAGATGCCAAGCAGTGGCCTTCATCAATTTTACCCTGTCGGAGAATTTTGCTCAAAAATACAAAATTTGGGCTGAAAAGCCCTCAGTTAATGGGCAAAACTGACATTTTGAACACCTATAGTGACTGCAATTTCCTGAACTCTGCCTAGCATTTTTAATCCACAACGCTGCTGCTTCCCATCTTTCAATGGTGTATTCATGTACCATAAAGATAAAAATCACATTTACACTATTCAACCCATTTCCAGGAGTTATTGCCATTAATTTGTGTGCTTTTCAGGATGCACATTTTTTGTGGTCACTTTTAACATAACAGCTTGTACAATTGTTGTAATATCATGCATAAACAACACTTCACAACCGTATTTTTATTATTGTTGGCTTTACAATAACTGTCACAGTGCAGTACATTCAGCACACGTGATTATACACTGTGTCCCAAAAAACGTCCCACTTTGTCATTTTCCATATCGTTGAAAACTGCAGCTATATATTTTCCGTAAAGCAACTTTATTTTGGCAAAATATGTCTAGGACAGTGCAGAAAAATGAATACAATGGGACGTAACAAATAAAACCGCTAATGAATACAAAACATAAAACAGAAGCTTATATAGGATATGACTTTGACTTAGCATTCACCTGCAACAGCTAAAAAATTGAAACGCTATGTTTGGTGTGCATTGGCATAAACATAGTTTGAATTTTCGCATGCAATAGCAGCATAAAATACACAGTGGATCTAGAAAGCAATCATAATATGTCATATCTTTGCCAAGAAGCATGTTCTAATTCATATCAGAGTATGAGTCCGGCAGTGGACTTAAGACAGCAGTGGACTCGAGTCAGACTTGTGTCGTTATTATTAAGGTCTCAAGACTAAGTGTCATGACTTAGACTCGAAACTAAGAGTGAGTGAGTGAGTAGATCAGTAGGGTTTAACGTCCCACCCGACACAGTACAAGTCATTTTGGGGACGGCCTTTGCAGTCAAAATTGCACGTCGTACACATAATAATGAAACAAAAAGTTTAACCTTTACACAAAGTTTAACCTTTATGAAACACAAAAATGACCTAAACTTAAAACTGTAAGAACTGCCGATTATAAATGTGCATATGTATCGATAATGGCAGTTCCGATAATCTTCTCTGTTATCCTCAAGACAGTCATCAATCTCATAATGCTGTCTATTGGAGGACATGGGGAAGGGGCTAAGAGGACTTGACTACATGTATATCACTGATTCACAAAAAAACTGACTGGGGCCTACCATAAAGTAGGCTCTCGGTTTTGTCATAATTGCATCAAATATTGACCTATTCTCAAAATTCTTTCACCGACAGTACGCAGAAAATTTGCAATGAAGTGATCAGAAGTGTTTCTGTCACAATGCAAAAGCTGATTGTATTTCAAAAAGCATTGCTGCCACACTACCCTGTAAAATGCAGCCGGCTTTAGAATGAGTTACAAAATAACTCGGCATTCTAAAAGGCTAAAAGTATATTTCACAACGCATTTAGGATGTGATGAGATATCTATCCACTGGTGTTGACGACTTTACCAATGAATTGCCAAGTGAAATAATTTTTGAAATCTGTCAATATCTGACAAAGTTGGGAACGTGTGAAAGCTAGGGGCTTACTGTTTACGGCTCACCTAGTATAATGAACAGCTGTTCACCTTTTTTTCAACATATGCCATCATCGTATTACCGAGGTCTACAATATGAACAGTCATGCCACGCAGTATACAACAAAGCATAACACTAATGATCAAGAGAAGTGACTACCGATCACAATATAAAAACATGTATAAATCGAATGTGAAAGATGTAAGCAGATCGCAACAGTCTTTTATACACAACGCAGCAGTCAAATCGGGTTACAAAACGCCATTCACTTGACTACATTACTAATTCGCATAAAACCGATAACTAGTGCTGTCACAATCTGTTAACATCACAGATCACAACTCGAATGATAATTTAACTATCAATGCTAAAATCAATCTGAAAAAGAATGGCAGATTTTATTTCCAGTCTGTGTTGAATTCTCTAGTGACCTACGCCCAAGCATAGCAGGTTTTTTTACTTTGCCAAATTAGAAATTTATACACGATTTCTTTGTGATATGACTCCCAAAAGTTCCAACTATACAAAGCCTTCATGGTGCTACAAGGTGGGCCATAAAAACGTGGCACTTTACTTTCGTCCATATCTTCACCAATTATTGACAGATTTTCAAAATTCTTTCACTGGCACCCTCTGCAGACAATTTGCAATAATGTGATTATTATATATCCCACCACATGGTAAATGCGTTTCTACACTACCTTTTGAAATATAAATGTAAGCAAAAACTAATGATAACAAAAATTTAGGTAAATTAAATAAACACTTCAAACCACCATTGTGGTGAACGATCCATATGACACTAGACTGTGTTAGACCCACACAGTTTAGCGTTATACAGATCATTCACCGCAATGTTGATGTGAAGTGTTTTTTTCAATTTTACCAAAACTTTTGTTTGTTGTTATCGTTATGCATGCATATTTCATTCATATTTCACAAGGTATTGTACAGACGCATTTACGGTGTGGTGGGATGTATAATAATCATGTTATTGCAAATTGCCCGCAGTGTGTTAGTGAAAGGATTTTGAAAATCGGTCATTAATTGAAGATATGGACAAAAGTGGCACGTTTTTTGGCCCACCCTGTATATGCATACTTCATTATAGGGTGTTGGGCTTACAATCAAGAGGTTGCGAATTCAACTCCCAGTTGGGTCATGATCAAACAGTTACTACCTGGACAGGTAAACCACCTAAGTATGATCATCTCAGCCACGAAGGTCAACTCAACCTTCCATCCCAAAGGGATTGATAGATATTCGGTTTTTGTCCAACCAGCCCTATTATTCTGCAGTTACTCCAAGTCACGTTAGGTCACGTCTCCAAAAGTAAACTTTTGGAAATTGTTGTGGCATGTATTCAGCTAAATGCGCTATTGGTCACCAAACCAATGGCATTAGGACAATGGTAGGTATCAAATCATAGCATAGTATTGCACAACTCTAATCTTGGCAATAAAATAAATAGTAAGTTGCAATCAATCACCTGCGCAATGGTTGAGACACAATGGCACCATCCAGATGTTGCAGATTAGCAGATATGAGATCGCTTTCATTTATCCTGGCATTTTCATTAAAAGTACAAGAAATCTGAGCTAATGCTCACGAGATGCGTGAAAGCCTATAGCAGTTCCTGTTAAGTAGTTTAGCTGAAAATTGGGGTGTTCACGCTAAGTTAATGTACAAATACCAAATTCTCCATCTGGATCGCATAACGATAGTTCCGTGGCGCCACCTTGTGACTGCGATACAGCGACTTATTGGCTAAAACTCGCAAATTTTTCCCACCCCCCTCTCATTTAGCACCCTCGTCCGGGGTGTCCCCTTCGAATTTATAGAAAAGCTTTATGGTTCCTGAAACGAGTCTTTCAGGCAGTCGACGGTAAAGATTTCGTAATCCTAGCTTGCACCGTTTTTGACTGATCCACCAGTGTGACAGACGGACAGACAGAATTGCGATGGCTAAGACGTGCTGAAAGCAGTAGCTGTTTTCGCACGAAAAATTGACTGTACATTTAGTTGCATACCTTTATATACAGCAGCAGCAGCACACACTGATAGCACACACAGAAAAGTGTGAATGAAGGAGCCATACTTTTATAAACCAGTCGGATCCAGGCACAAAATCCCAGTGCGAGTTTGAAGAACAATGTTCCGCAAAAAAGCCTAAGCATTATTTACTGCGCTTTTTCTCAATTAAAGCTTGTTCGTTGAATGAACTGTTTTTGGATAGGTTTACCCAATTCAGCCCATTGCCTTGCACACTGATGCCTTTATGTAAGATGCACAAACATATTTTCACACAGCAGTACAAACAGGATACAACAAAGCCTAACACGGACAAAATCATCACTATCGGTAAAAAAGTCGTGTGGCGGACATATAACAACAAATGCCAACAAACGGCAGAAACACAGACAGCAATACAAACTTACAAAATGGAAAACGTGGGGAATTGGCAACAAAATGTTCATAAAAGCCGATCTATGCTACCACATGCAGTGCCATGTTTGGCAACATTTGCTGCTCCCTGCAAAACTGCAATTGTGGCCAGAGACTTAACATGACAGTCTGACAAAAAGGCATACTTTTTATCATCTTCTTCTTATAAAAATTGAACGATCAACGTAAGAATGGCGATGATCAAAAATAATCATGGTAAAAAATCATTGACGTGCTATGTAAGATAAAATGAGAGTAGATTTTGTATTTAGACTTAAAAATTGTTCCTAAAGTTTATACATCTACAGAGTGCAAAAAGCAATCCCGTAGAAAAATCTCTCGAACTATAGCATATTTTCATCAGATTTACACTGCAGACCTATATACTGTAGACAAATCAGGCTACATATCCGCAAATTTTCTTACAATATTCAGCTTAATTCTATTATAACCAACTAAACTTAAAAATAAATTGTGCACTGTTGGCGTGCCCTGTATGTCCTAAACACGGCACTGGAGCACAACTTTTATGGTTCTTTTTCATCCTCTTCGTCCGGTTCGTCGTCGCCATTATAAGTATCGATGTCCAATGGACTGTCCCTGTATTCATCGGTGTTCCTGGCACCAGTCATACGCCAGGTGGCGCCAGCAGCGTCAGCGTCGTGCACAGCCCGAGCCCATTGAACCCTCTCCTCAAACAACCTACTGGCGAACTTATACAGTGCTAGGTCTAGCCGATTCAACCTCTGTACTTGTGTAATTTCGTGGTTCGTGACATCGGCCTTGTGCGCGTGGGTGTTGTTGAACTGGACGAACAGCCGCCGGAACCGGATCCCGAAAATCCGCTCAAAGAGGAACCGCGAGTCCTCCTGGCGCTCGGTGAGTCCGAAGAATGCCATCCGGCGCAGGTTTTCCACGGCGCTGTCCAAGAGGATGCGGTCGCGCTCGTCGGAGTCCGGGATGGCGGTCTGGTCGTAGCAGCCGACCAGGGTGAGGTTGGCCAGCATGCGGGTCTGACGGTTGTTGGCCAGATTGTGACGACAGGACATGAACTCTGTCAGCGTCACTCCGGTCCAGTCCGACCCTGAACACACCACACACACCAGACTAGTGTTGTCGCCAGAAACATGAATTAGGGGACCTCCCCTCCCTTCCTCTCCTCTTCTCTCCCATTCTTACTCTCCCATCTTTTCTTCTCCCTTCCCTGAGAAGTAGGCCCCTAAATTCCAGCTAGAAGGCCTGGGGGAGTGCTACGAGTTCCCAAGTGGGGTGTTTGGCAAAGCCCCAGACGAAATCGAATTTGGTGTATTATTGCCTCAAAGTACTAAATCTGGTGGCAACAATTTTAACTATTTTCCTGAATCCCTAATATCTATTTTTAAACAAAACAAGAAAAGCCCAGCTAACGCAAAGGGGAATGCGCAACAGCGATGCACGTGTGAAGGCCCGGTGCGAACGAAATCTAATAAGCTCACAACGATGTTTCATTTAAACTCGACAGCGGATGACGCCTAGCGCCATATCCAGTGCATGAATTTCAGTATTGGCTGAGAATCGCAAATTTTCCCACCCCTCATTTAGTGCCCTCGCTGGGGGTGACCCCTTTCGAATTTATGGAAAAGCTTTACGGACCCTGAAACTAGAGTCTTTCAGGTGAAGATTTGGTGATCCTAGCTTGCACCGTTTTTGACTGATCCACCCGTGTGACGGGACGGACGGACAGACAGACAGAATTGCGATGGCTAAGACGCGCTATAGCAGTACCTGCTGTCGCGTGTAAAAACTGTGCCCAGCCACTGGGGGCGGGGCCCCTGGGTGTGGGACCTCCTTGTCTGCGCCATTGCACCACGTAAATCCTTAGCACGTGGCTTGGGTGCAGCAACTGTAGAGCGTCAGACTAACAATCAGGAGGCTGTGGGTTCAACAGCCAGTCAGGTCGCTATTAAGCACTTACTACTTGGATAAGTGGTTGTTAGTGGACAGGTAAACAATCTCAGTACCGCCTATAACAAATCATTCAGGAAAACTCAGCCTTCCATCCCTCCGGGGTAGGAAAGTCAAGTACCGGCCTGTTTGGATGGAGCTAAAGTAGCGTACGTTCACTTGTGAGGTGGCAAGTAAGACTGTGATCTCATACATGGCAGGTGACGCTCAGTAGTTCTGAGATCGGTTCACACAACGAGCTGTACACACATTTAACTTTTAACTGCATTGCTACAATTACTTTGGACTTTTTATAAAGTAGCCAATTTTCATAAGCTTACTTACTGGAAGCTGTACGCTTTAAGCCCGCTGTTAAAGCGGGACTTTTCATGATGTGAAATATTCTACATTCATCCAACCAGTCAAAACAAAAATGTGCTACACCCACAAAATTTTGCCAATAGGCCTACGCCTCTAGTACACCAGCAGTATTATGCACTGTTGTATAGAACAAATTTCGTGAAATGATGAAACTCTTGTCTCTATGTAGTAAGGCAAGACAGAAGAAACATGAAATCACTGAAGGCATTTCAGTGTCCACTGCTATGCAGCAGTGGATTTGTGCCATTAAGGCTCACATGAGATTTTAGCGCAATACACTGAACAAAAGACACCATATTTACGGAACTATGAATGATCTGTGCCTATTTCGAACGGCATAATACGTGAAGAACCTTTGAAGCAGAACGGTACTTCGTGAAGTGTTGCCTGTCGACCATTGCACATGAGTTTAGCCGTGATCCAAGTACTGCCTCGTTGAACGTGTTTCCACTCACTGAGATATCGCTGGACTGGGTCACGTAGCACTGTGAAGTATAGGTACCTGCAACAACCGTCTCCGAAATGACATATACTGTGTCGGGTGGGACGTTAAACCCTACTCACTCACTCATACCATATCATATTACGGAGCTCAGGACATTTGGGCGCCGCTGTTAGGGCGCCGGACGTTTGGGCGCTAAGATGTGATACTTTAATAGGGTTCGAAAGTACGCATGATATTGGCCATCGTATAACGCGTAATTCGCGTACAAATTACGCGAAAATCTCTCTACCATTTACGTAGAACACAATGGTCTGCTTTGTCATTTAACGACGACAACGTGCGACGAAATACGACGACGACGGCGCTCAAAAACGCATGACGATAATGCAGAGCGTGCAGACGACGCCTGAAAACGACATATGATGAGGTCGCGCGATGATGACGTACGACGACGACGACGAAGCGAGACGTCGTTCATAAAGCGGCACATGACGCAAAACGTGACGACAACGGGGCGACTGAAATCGCGGGAGTGGACATTGAGGGAGTAGCGAAACAGCAATAAGCAGCGATCAAAACCAACAACGTCGTCAGCGTCGGCCGTGACAGAGTCAC
>Ga0209671_1004181_pt1 | contig 14192 bp, 9 predicted proteins | sample WorMetHERISLAND2_2_FD_187401 | JGI IMG/M metagenome (GOLD analysis project Ga0209671, IMG submission 187401) | Marine gutless worms symbiont microbial communities from Max Planck institute for Marine Microbiology, Germany - Olavius geniculatus... | ecosystem: Host-associated > Annelida >... | reverse complement strand
AGGTGGGGGGGGGCGACCATCGAAGCGCAGCGAAGTCTGTGATTGGTTGCTGCCAAGTTACGTGTCGGCCAATCAGGTGTAAGCAATTGTTGTGCGACGGCTAATCTGTGTACTAACTTATGCCTATATACATGTAGGTAAATATGCCTACGTGTTCCAGCTTCTACAGACGAATTAGTTCTCTATAAGACACATTCTTTTAAATCCAGTAAAATAGCACGGCCAAAATTCTTACTTTTTCATGAAATGTACGTCCTATACACAAGTTACAGTAGGCCTATAAAGTACAGCGTGAAGTAAAAAGTCTCATATATACTAAATTAATACGAATCGGTCTACAGTCCAAGTTTTATCTGAAGTGACAGTAACTTACTGTAGGTCTAGAGCTGTCAAATAAACGCGTTAAAATAACACGCGTTAAAAAAAATTAAAGCACACTGTCTCAATGATTATGTGTTGCCTGTTTGTAGTAAAAACTGCATAAACAGTCTTTTTTTAGTTAGATCGCTTTTTGACTGCGTCTAATTATTTTATTTTATGCTATGTTACCTTGTCTAAATTACATTTCTCTTCTGTTTTCCTATTTTATTATGTGCGTTTGTCACATATTTTATTAAATACTGTGTTACTGTGTTACTACAATATCAGCAACATTAGTTAACACATTAGTTAACACTGTTGAAAAAATTAACTTGAACAGGCTTGAAATTTTCGGAGATCCATGTTTCGGATCATGCATTGTGTCAATAAATCTTAGTTTTTATTACTCCACGGCAAAACTCTGGAACACTTTGCTTGGCGTTTTTCACTTATCTAGCATCGCTAACGAGCAATGAACAACAGAGAAAAACAGAAAGTATACAGAAAAATACAAAATACTAAAAGTCTAAGTCTCACGAAAAAACGACATTGGCTAAATTCGGTGTAGAATGTAGTTGTCTGTGACGAGCTCCGCCCACAGTCTCCGCATGGGCGGTCGCCGCGCTACCCCCCGCCAACCCCGGTCACACTAACGTCAACCGACGACTTCAAAGAGAGTAACACTAACGTCGGACCACCATTTTGAAGGGGTACCCGTCTGCGCACGTTGCTAAATGCGTGCATAGCAATCACGGACCGGCTGCAGACGCATCGAATGCACATCAAACATCACCACAATTCGCTTTTGTCCGCGAATAAAAGATCGTCAGATTGCCGTTCAACCGACAAAGCTATCTATCATCATAAACACCAGACGCGAGTTGGCATAACCAGGCCGCTTGTCGCAGCATTCATGACGCTCAGTGAATAAAATCTTTATACACCAAACAGTGATATGCGTCGTGGCGATTACTTTATCGCCATAAAAAGCAGCAATATTATAAACGGAACAGCACACACATTATTTACGTGCATCTCATGAGCGATATGCTAAGCTAGTCTTCCACGATACTGAATCAAATGATGTTATCCGGCGTACATAGCCGAAATGAATCTGAAAAGTCATTACTAAGATAAGTGACATGGACACAATCGATAGCATACGTATGCGGTTTTCCGTACAAAGGGGTCCTGTCGCTAGTACGTACAATGTTTGCGCAAGGCAGAACTGACAAGAAGAGACAGGACACAAGAGGTCGATATGCATAGAAGGACAAACCGGATCCATGATGTAAATCAGACAATACAGCTGAGACGACTGTATGCTGCTTCGGTTGCATTACAAAAATGTATAGCGCACAGCAAATGCCCTAAGCAAGCACTGCAAGACTATATACACGAACAGCGAAATAGAGAAGAAGATAGCAGTTTACCAAAAAAAACCGACAAGTGACTGTTTATTGTCTTTTTAATTGAACAATATTGTGCTAAAAACAACAATCTTTTTTATTCAGCTAGTTCATAGACATTTCGGTAAATTTTGCTCAAAAATGATTACTTCGCAGAATGTTTTGTCTTGTGTATGCAGCACAATACTCACGAAACTTTTTCTTATTCATTTCCTTCGTAATTTCCTTCGATGCGTGACTAATTAAACAACGCATTTTATTAAACCGATATTGAACTGTATTATTTCAATCTACCGACGGAGCTATATTGTATTAAAAGACATACCTGATGGCTTCGAACTTTAACTATAAACTCCAGACACCCGCGTGAAGAAACATCAACCAGGTTAATTACGACATTCAACTGACGCAGTGTGCTCTAAAGTAAGCTGCATTAGCTGACAATAGCTGTTGATATCGAAATTTAATTACAGTTGCATAAAAAAATTGCCAAAGTAAGTAGCTCAAGATATAAAACGTGAAGTGACTGAAGAGCCAGAAGGCTGATCTCCGTTTCCCTAGCCTTCAGCCAGACCCAGACTAACACTGTCAGATCACGGATGCGGAGCTATATTGTATCGCGCGATGTGCCTGTTTAGTTTCAACCTTCGCTAGTACTCATTTGGTTTACCTACGGAAAGATGGCCAGACTGAGCAAACCTGTGTGGTTTGTTACATGCCGAGATGGTTTACCAGTCTCCCGACGGTCACCCAACTTGTACTAATCGCGGACACCGTTTCGATTAAATTCGTTGATCGCGAACCAACGTTGATTATTTAGGTCTGGTCTCTATCCAACTCAACGAACGGAACAAACGCAGCGCAAGAACAGACACCGCTTGTATCCTTGCGTTCTGGCCGTTGCGTCCCTTGCGTCAGCTGCGTTCGTTGCATTTGTTGCATACCACTTTCGTGCGTTCGCTGCGTGCGACTGCGTTGAATTGAAAGGAAACTGACCTTTATCCACTAAACTAAGCCGCCGCGAGGAAAAGGGTGAACATTCTCACGGTCATTGTGCTCCCCGAACAAAACTAGATGGCGGTTCGCCGGTTACGACTCCGTCGAGTATTATGCCTCCGCCGACACGTGACAACTACAAGGCTAAAAAGTGCATTTCGGGGTATATTTGACGGTTTTGACCCTACCGTAAACCTGAACCTTGACTTTTTCACCCCAAGATTTGATGCGTTCATCCTTGCTCCAAAGTCCGTTAGTGTTAAAAATTTGGTCAAATTCCGTCAGCAAATACCCAAGGTATCTTGCTAACAATGTTTGTTCGGGACTCACACACACACGGACGCACGAACACTCTGGAAACATAATGCTTCCGTCCACTACGTTGGCGGAGGCATAAAAAGAACAACCGCAATACCCATGACATACGCCGTACAAGATTTGTAGGCTATGTGTAAAAAAGAGTCTGACCCGGCTCGTCGGCGCGACAGCAAAGTGTGTCGCTCGTTCAGAGTGTCTGTAGCAGCCATCGAGCGTACGTTATCCAGCGTTAATATCGTCATGAACAGCGTCAGCGGCGGGTACGACGACTTCATTGGCGAAACTGCGAAGCTGATGTTCTCCTCGAGACTGCGTAATCTCGACGACGCAAAATGCTCTGTTGCTCTGTTTGTGTCTGCGTATATACGCTTGCACCTGCTACTGGCACTTCGCGGGTGGTCAGTAGTAGCACCACAGTCACCACTTGCTGCCTAGCAACCGACGCGACTGGCGACAGCACACGCACACACAGCGGTTGCCACTGTGCTGACTGCTGCTGCTGACTTGTGACGTCACGGCGGCAGATGTCACGTGGTCACATCAGTGCGGCGCCGTCGACTCGAATGACTCGTCGCCTGTTTGTGCGTGTGTGTGCGTGTGTGAATAAAGTCACGCGATTGTGCTAATGTCACATTAAAATGTCTCCCCATGAAAAATCCGCCGGGGAGAGATAATCACGGAATTGATAAGTTTCCTTTTATTAAAATATCGTCGGCCTCATAAAAAGTTCCCCGTTATAGAATCGCCCCCGGAAACGTCTCCCCGGCCGACAATTTACCGGTAAAAATCCGCTCCACGGGCGGCCGCCGGGCAGGGCGGATTTTTGCCGGTAAACTGTCGGCCGGGGGAGACTTTTCTGGGAGAAGTGGCAATCCTATAATGGGGCACCGGCCTAGCTGACTAGCAGGCTACACACTGGCTTGGTCGTCGTCGAGGCTACGATGCGTTGTTGTCAGGGACACCGGCAGACTGCAGTGTTGGGTCCGGTGACAGGTCGAGGGATCAGTGACGTCACGCGGCTGCACGCATGCAGATATCACACACGCACGCAGCGCGCGCGCTAAACATAAACTCAACTGCACCATGTGTCTTGCACTCAGTCGCATCAGTAGTGTTGTTGTCGGACAGAGCAGCAGCAGCAGCAGCAACAACAGACTCACAGTGGTTGTGGTTGCAGAATCAAGGCGAGACGGAAGAGCACGCAGTCGGTCATACGTAAACTAATTGATTACTTGTTTGTCGCTGACCTGCATCCTGTGCACTCGGCTGCTGTCCGTCTACATGTTACTCTCAACCGCACACATCGTCTTACATAAACCGCCGGAAAGTCGCAACCGTTCAACCGATATATTCTGTTTGTTTTATGTGATCGCAAAAGATATTTCAGTTATAGGATTAATGCTAGTTTTAGTTTTTATTCAGTACACTAAATGTTATGATTGCAGGTTTTATACGGCTGCATTTTTTTTGTCAGAATATGCAAGTGTATATGGTTGTTACGAGAATCAATTTTTTTTGCATTGGCTTCGTTTTAGTTCAACTTTAATTCGACAAATGCAGCGACTGTGTTACCTGACACAGCTATGGTTAGTGACAAATTAACAACCTGAAGCAATTGTCATTTTATTGTTCATCAATTTTCAGCTACTTAGTCGTTTTGGCAGTGTATGATAATACGTGAAATGGTGTCACCGCTGTTGCTGAGTTCAAATATACTAATTAAATAATGTCTGTGCAGAACGTAGCTTATGTTACTAATGTTTCAGTGTTTAGCGTGCCCTTTCACAAACTACATATTGTTTAATTTACTTGCATCGCAGAAATTTCGTTCTCGTTCTCTCCACAGTAAGTAAATTTTGTTTTAGTTCATTCTGCTTGCCGTAACTTTTATTTTATTTAGTTCTCGATTTTTTGAACCTAAAAATTTTAGTTTCGTTGTCGTAAGACGAAGACCAGTAGTTGTCGCTCCCGTTGTAGGTTTGGTTGCTAAAGTATTTCGCCATTCCGACTCGTAGTATCACACTCCAGCGTATCTATGTAACTATAAATCGTTGCGTCCGTGACAGTCACAAGCATTCAGTCCGATGCTGCAGCCTGCAGCTGCTGCTCTTGTCTAGATTATGAAGACGGTCGGTTATAATAATAACGCTAATACATGTAATTACTGCACCGGCCTGGTGCTGGTGTGGCTATTCCAATCTAACTGACGAAGGAGAAGGCATGATTTAGCTGACCTATCACGCCGGTCGGTGTCCGGCGCTCTGGATCAATAGAATGACGCCGCTGCAGAACTTACTTTGACTTCACTTTGCTTGACTTAACATACGTTAAGTTCACAACTTTATGACACGTCTTTTTGTTATAGTTTCGGTCACCGTTCTGTCTTAATGAATTTCGCTAGGCCTACACCCAATGGCAGGCGCGTCGAGAGAAGAGGGTATGGGGGTAAGTTATCCCGGGCCCCGCGACGTTTGGGGGACCCCGCAGTCGCTGAAAAAGTAAACGTACACTAAAATGCACCATTTAAAATTTTTTTAACATTTTCTAGAGGGGTCTTGCAAGAATGTTTCACTGGGCCCCGCTGCGGCTCTGGGCGGGCTTGCCCAATGGCAACTCTATGGCGACTGTCGTTTTTGCAAACTTTTCAAGTCAGTTCTTTGTCGCTGCAGCAGCTAAGCCGATTTAAAAGGAAACAACTTTTTTTGCTACGAAACAACAGCAGAAAACACAAAAAAAATATTCCATTATTTAACAGTATCACCAGTAGGCTCTACAAACTGTCACACCTAACGTAAGTAAAAAATTTTCGTAGGCCTAACTACCGTAAAACATTAAAAGGTACAAGTATAAAGTGAGAGATTCTTACTATTTTCTTTTTCTTTAAGAGCAAGACCAAAACTTTATTTTCGTCTTCGATGCGCGTCGACTTTGATCATGTTTATTCTTAAGTCTCGAAAGAAGTATTACGATTGCACTTGGTATGTTTATTTTGTAAACCGATTTTGACGCCATTTATTTTTTTAGTTACAAACATGATAGCGCATGAACATAATGTTAATTTGATCCTAAAAAAACAGACTTAGTGCAGTTCGTAATGCGACCTCCTATAAAGGGAATGGTCGCACGACAATTACTAAGTATATAAGAAACGGTCAGTGGCGAAACAGCGCTGCTGTAATCGCACACAGGGTCCGTGTATATCAAAGCAGCTCAATCTGCATTACTCATCGCTGCATGGTCAGTCGGCGGCCAACCCTCGACATCGACGGTTGGTGGCAGCGTTGGTCAAGACGACTGAGTGACGTCAGCATTAGTCGGGCCTCGACGCATGTTTCCGTTGCCTGGTAACGACACTCCGGAGGCGAATTGCGTCACGTGACGTAGATTCGGCGACCGACTGACATTGGGAGGATGTTTGCTGTCCAGAGACGATGTGCATAAGACGAATATCGGTCATTGCTGCTGCAGCTGCCGTCGTCGCCAGCACCAAATAAACGTCGTACCGACGACCGACGACCATGGTGGCAATACGCCGAATCGCTACATAAACAGTGATCAGCATGAATCAAAGCTCAAACCGCGACTTCTGCCTGCAGAGCGATCAGCTTGCCTCGTCGTGATGACTTTCTTGCGCTTAACGTTTATGTCTGTCACACAAGCTGAATTTCAGCCGCGGCAGACGTTAACCGTAACAGATTTGCAATAAAAGGTTATGCGGCTGCGCGCAGCTTGAAAGCGCAGGCCGACTGTTGCGATGGATCTTGTCGTAGCGTTGTCTGTCCGTCCGTTTGTCCCTCTGTCACATTCGTGCAGTCGTGCACCCTACGCAAAACCGTTGGATGGTATGTGTCGCTATTTGGCAGGAACACATTTTTGTAGCCCCACGCAATTTTGTAATGTTGTAGGCGACAGGTATCTCAGGAATCCCCAGATACCTGGAGGCCGCAACACCGGTCTCCGGAAAATGGGGAGATTCGGTTGTCAAAGATCTTCACTCCAAATGTGCATCGTCATACGGCAAAGCCAACACGGGAGCCGTGCGGCAGCTCTGATGTTATTGTAGACTGCACATGAATTAACGATTGCGTACAACAACAGCGGTCTTTTGTCGTTCTTCTGTTAGATTATGTAGCGATGCATTTTAATGATAAGTTGTGTGATTTCGATATAGTAATGCAGCAGCTGGACAGAGAAACAGTAAAATCGAAAAAAATGTAGATGGGTTTGAGGCCAACATTTTACAAACCAAGGACAGTGACGGTGATCTTTGAGACCAAGGCCAAAGCCAGTGGTTCTCAGGGCTAAAGCCAAGACCAGACAAGTAGCCTTGAAGACCAAGACTAAGAGCACCAAGTAAATAAGTAAGCAAAGTTAGTGTGGCAATTTTATACTGCGTATTAAACGGCACCTTAATATTATCAAAACCGTAATGAAGCAAATGATATCGTACAAATACCAGAAACTCATTGCACTGAACACACTCATTACAAGTGACCAGAGGCCAAGGCGTCGAGACCAAAGATTAGTCCAAAGCTACGAGTTTTTGTCATTTTGCTGGTTTCAGAGGGAAGGACAGTCTTCGAGAACCACATCTCTAAGGGTTGACTAAAAATGCCGGATATGAAATAGACGGACTAAGTGACCAGGTATGAAATTGACGGTCATAAAAATGACGCACATGAAAATGCCGGATATAAAATTGGAAGACAAGAAATATAGCCTATTGTTTGAAAATAGATCACATTGCAATGCAGTATGCAATTCCTTTTTAAAACAACAACAAAACACAAGTCATAGCAACAAGATAAGTTGCACAGAATAATTTAAATGCATATTTGATTACTAAAACGCAGCTTTAAAATATCAATGTCAGATCGGAGAAGTAGGCTAAACGGCTACAGGAAAGCAATGCTAAATCGAAGTCTACTCAATCTAGGCCTGTTCGTGTCCGTAATTTTTACGTCCGTCAATTTCATGCTTGGACACTTAGTCCGTCTATTCCATGTCCATCATTTTTAGCGCCCTCATGTCTAGGGAAAATAAGAAAGAAGCAAGTTGTGCCATGCACGTGTCAGTCGCTGTATATTCCTAGCATTAACTTGTCGGTCACGTACGACGTTCGTTGCCATCAGATCTGACGTCACTAAGCATCGCGCTCACTCATTGCTATTTATACCCTTCCTCTATAAATATTACTCACTGACTGCCTCGGCGGCGACCTCTTTCTTCGTAGAAACTGTCATTATCACGTCCTTGCGTCTCTTTCCAGTGCTTGCGTGCATGGCCTCAGTGTAACTAACCGGACCACTGCAGCAGTGGCTTCTATCCCTGGTAGGCTTAGATTGCGCCCAGTGAAAAATATAGAAGAGAAAAGTTTTGTTACGTAAGTGTGTAGATCCACGCCCATCTTAAGCTACAGTTTGGCAAGTTGTTTCACAGAAAAACTCGGCATAAATTGCTACCACCAAAAGCGCTGTTTCAACTAAAAATGTACCTCAGTCAGTGCACCTTACAGCGTTCCCCCAGACCCTTAGCTCTACTGAGGATGTAGACCCCGGGAAGGGGCAAAGCGGGAAAAGGGGAAATAAGGAAGAGACGGAAAGGAAACAAGGAAATGGAAAAGAAAAGAGAGAAAGAGAACGGATAGGAAATGTGGTAATAAAGAACAGAGAAAAAGGGTGGAGATAGGGAAAGGTATAATGAATGGAGAGAGAGAAAAAAGAGGGGAATTTTAGCCCGATTTCGACTCTAGATTTGGGGGATAGATGTCACTGCAGTGCAGTGTAGCGTGGTCAGTAAGCTGTGACGTGATCCTGATGGTGGCGGGCTGCAAGGCTGGCCTGGCGATGCTACCTGGTTCTCCACTAGCGGCCCGGTGTTACTGGTCAACCGCTCTGTCGCTGGTAGCGCTCGACGAGTCGAACGCACGAGCTCTTGGTCGCAAAAACGATGTCTTAACCGAGCCGTGCACCAACGCTACCTGTGTGTGTGCGTGTGTGCGTGTGTGTGTGTGTGTGTGTGTGTGTGTCTGTCTGTCTGTCTATGTCTATCGTCACAGACAAGTGCTCTGTCGCTGTCAGACGTTAAGCTGGCTGGAGGCCGGTGATTGCTTTGAACCGCGGTGCGGACCAGTGCGGTCGGTCGGTCAGTCGGCGCAGTTTGTCTTCTTGCCGTAAATCCGCGCCGGCCGCGCCTCATAGTCATCGGCTTGTCCCGTCGTCCATCCGTCCAGCCGGCCACGGAGCGTCTTAACGTCTTAGCGTCACATGCCGACGCCCCACTATAGGATCGCTTCTTAGAAAAGTCTTCCGCCGGCCGACAATTTACCGGCAAAAATCCGCCCCGCCCGGAGGCCGCCCGTACGGGACGGATTTCTGCCGATAAATTTTCGGCCAGAGGGAGACTTTTCTGGGGTGCGATCCTATAATGGGGAGACTTTTATGGGACCGGCGATATTTTAATAATCTTCCGTGCTGTGAATTCACTATTGAGTAAAGTTTTACGCATTGCCAGTGAAGAGACTATGTTGCACTTAATATCGACGAAATGTGTGCCGATCTTGCTGTATGGACTGGACGCTTGCCCACATAATACGGCTGACAAGCGATCGTTGGACTTTATACAAACACGTCTGTTGATGAAGTTGTTCAACACATCGTCTACTGACATTGTGAACGAATGTCGTGTCATGTTTAATATCCAATCTGTATCTAGCTCAATTGTTTGTCGTAGACAGAAATTTTTGACAAAATTCATGGATATTGATAACTCACTATGTAGTTCAGTTTTAGGCTGCGCGAGACGTGATCTGAATGATATGACATGATTGATATGACTGTTTATATTTAGCCTAGTTTCCGTTTCTTGCTTGTTGCCTGTTTTTGTTTTTTTGCTGTCATTGAATGACGAATAAAGTTGTATATATATCAGTTCCGTGATTCTCTCCCCGAGCGGATTTTTCATAGGAAGATCGACATTTTTATGTGACACCAGCGGTCGGTCGTCGGAGGTTCTGTCAGCGCCGGTGGTCCGGAGCGGAGTTGCAGGCCACGCGCCGTCGACGCAGCAACGCTGACACGCTAAGCTGAACGTCGTTGCCTATGCAGACGGACAGGAGAAAAAATATCACAGGACGGACCGGGCATCGCTCTGCAGGTGGGGGGGACTGTGCAAGTGTCTACTCGCTGTGCATTGCTCTGCTCCGCGCAGCGTTAAAGAAGTAACTATGGGTAAAACAACGACGCGTGCGCTAGGCTACACAAAAGTAACATTACTAATTGCAGTAGGTTCTGCTTCTGTACATTTGCATCGCACTGATTCCGTCGGTGAGCATAACGTGACTTTGCACTTAAAAGTTTGTAACATTAGATTCGGGAAAGGCACCAAGACAAGCCAGAAATATAGCAGTGAAACGAAAATTAATTTTTTAAAGACTGCGGTTCAGTACAAAGCGTACGTATTATCTACGACATAAAAAGGGTTAGACGAAAATTTAGTAATTTGTGCAGTCACTAGTAGATCGAATAACTGCAGGAAGGCGATTTAAGACCCAAACTCCTGTATTTCTTTTTCTTGTGAACTGGTCCGCGTACAAGCGTACAAGATGTAAGTTACAAGATGTTGTCAATTCGTTGTAGGCCTTTAATACTAAATGTGTTGCACATTTGTTGTACGGGGCGTGTAGAAATCCGCAGCAGACCGGAGCAGATGGAGATTGGTCGCAATGAGCGGATGAGATAGGATAGAGCAATGTCATCGGCAAGGCGGTCAGCTGCTGCAGTTCCTCGCACGGTTGCTGCAGCGGCGACTTCAGCAGCAGCAGAACAGCGGTTACTGTAAGGCTATAGGCTGGAACACTGTCGAATGCGTCTGAATCGGAAAGACAACCACTAGACATGCAGTTCGTGTAAACCGACGGCGTATAACTTCAGGCATTCTGTACGTTTACGCGCATCAAAGGCACGGAGAGCCAGATTAAGAGAGAAGCATATGGGTGAAAGAACAAGCCAAGACTATAATGATCTGCGTTATCTACTGATGAGCCACAGTATATACGACGTACGACGTGGGGACCTAAGAGTATAATAGAGCGTAGATCTATGCAAAACAGTCGCACGGCTAATTAAACCTGCTTCTTCGCATTCGCCGCCACTAATGAATACGGTCGCAGGCAAAATTAATAACATCCGTTAATCTTTTAGCCCATGTCGCTACAGGAAATTGTTTGCATGATGGTGCCTTATTCTTAGTTTCGGATCGACAGAATAAATAGCGAGCAGGTGCTTAAGAAAGTAACTGACGATGAGAATTGTGTGCTTATGAAAGAAGCACAGGTGCTATTAGGGCCTATAAGCCTATGCAGTGCCGCGCATTACAGAGTAAAGTGTTCTTCACTTTAAACCAGTTTGCAATGACAAATTAATTTAAAGTGAAGAACTCATATGCAGATTACAACTACACTTTTCGACGCAGGTTGTGGACGGCAGAATAGGGGTCGGTGTTCCGACACCGGCAGACCAAATTGCTGTTGCTATAGTGTCGGCAACAGTACTGTCGTCAGGTCGTCGCAGGACAGTCGCAAGTGGTCCGTTGTTGGGTGACAGACTTCAGCGCTGTAAATGTGAAAATAACGTCGTCACTGCGAGTCTTTCTGACATCGCTCGTCAGATCACGCTGTGCTGACATATTCGCTGATCTACATTCGGTTAATGAGCCTGTCTGTCACTTGACAAAGCACAATCCAAGCCCAGCAGTTCTCAGCATGTCTCGGAGCTGCCGTCCCGGAGATCCTGCAGCCGTCAGTCGCTCAAGCATTAGCAGGCTGCTGTTAACGAGGCAGATACGGCCGGCGATCTACAGAGAAGTACGGTATTGATATTGAACCTTTTTCCCGACAGACTTTTGTGAATATTTTGCTTGCGCCATGCCAATCCTACTTTCTGCAACTTTTTTCTCTTCGCTGTCGTAATTAATTTTTTCGAGGTAATAAATGTCTGACTTGGGGTTAAATGTTGGAAAAAAAGTAAAGTGAGCGTAGCGAACTTTACTTTTTTAAAGTGAGCGTAGCGAACTTTACTTTTTTTGCAACATTTAACCCCAAGTCCGACATTTACAGGCTTGCCGTGGATGTGAAATTTCCCGTCCATAGTTTACTAATTTCAGTTGCTTGCAAAATGCAAATTGCGATAAACATAATGGTTCATGTCTACAGCACTGCACGGACGGCGGAGACAGTGAAGACGACATTGTGACGGCATAACGGCGCGCCAGTGTTTGAATTGTGAAAAATTAGCTGGAGGGGTGGGTTGAACTTTTCGACGGTCGGGGCGCTCGACTTACTGATCTGCTATGCCACACGCCCGATAAGTCAGTAGTCAGTTAGTGGAGTGTCCGACCAAACACCCCCTCCTAGCCTCACGACAAAACCCCCTAAAAAGGCCGTCTTCACTGTGTTGCGTTATTGACGCGCCACAGCTATGCTATACTGTATGACCACGCGCGTCTATGGCACGATGTGTGTCTCTTACGGATCTATTGTGGCTAAACGGTAGGTCGTACCAATTTTTTTCACGAACATTTACCTTGTATGGTGGTTCGGCGCCTGCGTATTTCAGCGATCCAGTTCAAAAAATATTTTCAAATTTTAGGTTGAATAGAGGGGGTGTGACGTTTTCTGGTTCAGCGTAGGTGGTGCTTTATATCCTGCATGCAGTGAGGCGGGTTGCTGTAGGTCGCGATTGCTCCTTGCAGTGGCATGGATGGCAGTGCATTAAACGGCTCGCCGCACACAATGTTTGTCTGCAAACCCCGGCACAGAATTACGAGCGTCCGATTGAGCCGTCAACGATCGACGCCGCGCCGGTACCTGCAGTCGCCGTCTGTACTGTACATCCATGGAGTCCTAGCATTTCAAAGACAGGCTTATAATCATCGTTTTTTTACGTTTTTACGCGCGACAGCAGCTACTGCGGTAGCGCGTCTTAGCAATCGCAATTCGGTCTGTCTGTCTGTCACACGGGTGCAAGCTAGGATCACCAAATTCTCACCGTCGGCTTCCTGGAAGACCCTAGCTTCAGGATCCATAAAGCTTTTTTATAAATTCTATAAAGCCCCAATCGAGGGCGGTAGGGAGAATTTGCGACTTTTAGGTGTGAGATAGGGCCTAGGTTGCTATTAATCACTAATAGGATGTCGTACACGAGCTTTCGACTGACACCGACAGCAATGACCTTCAACACTAAAATAAGGTTTTAAAATAGTTTTTTTTGGCGATTTTTGGCTGCGAGACACATCTTTAAAAGTGAACTGTGCCGAAATCGCTACAGAGATAGACCAAGACAACCTGTGTATGAAATTTCCAGCACTAAACGTAGATTTCAACGGTCCAAGTCGCGACCCCCTAGGTTCAAAGAAGTCTGCACACAAAAGCATCAAAGAGGGGTGCCTCTTCAAAATGCACGCTTTCGGCCTGTCAAACGACATCGGTTGCGCCCTCTCATGCAATCCTTCACTATCATCATTGTGTTCAAATCGAATGTCGATTGCTAGGATCGCCTGGATCGGTGAGCTTAGATAGGTTTGCAGTGGGCCTTCATACATGTAACGCTCTCGCGCGTTCTCTTCACGTTAGCTGTTTGTATTCCTGTCACGTTTTTACGTTTTTAACGGTTTAAAAAAATTATACTTTTTAGTCCGCCTGAAAACGATAGTTTTCGGAAGGACTTATGTTTTACGCATGATGTTTTATTTTTTGTCAACGCGAGATCTCCGAGATGCGTGGGCCGACCGGCGTGAAATTTTGCACGATGGTCAGTACTAGGCCCAATTTTATAATGCCGGTCCAAAATTTTGGGGGGCGCACCCCAAAAAAATTTCAGAAATTGCAAAATTTGGCCCGATTTCGGACGACTTCGAAGTTCGGCGGCGAATATCTCCGAAACGGATGAAGATATTCAAAATCGGATAGTCATTCCGTCTATCGCGATTCCACCTGCGTTAGGCGAAACAAGTACGCTGAAGTTTGGTCTAGTGACCTTGGAGATTTAGATGTGAAATCGTACCCACCCAAAGTGCATTTTTCGGAAGACCATATTTCGGCCCCTAGGGGGT
>Ga0209671_1004180_pt1 | contig 14192 bp, 9 predicted proteins | sample WorMetHERISLAND2_2_FD_187401 | JGI IMG/M metagenome (GOLD analysis project Ga0209671, IMG submission 187401) | Marine gutless worms symbiont microbial communities from Max Planck institute for Marine Microbiology, Germany - Olavius geniculatus... | ecosystem: Host-associated > Annelida >... | reverse complement strand
ATGGTGTGGTGGGATATTCAATAACTGCTTTATTGCAAATTGTCCAAAGAGTGTGTGAGTGAAAGAATTTCGAAAATTGGCTAATATTTGTCAAAGATATGGACAGTTACAAAGTGGGACATTTTTTGAGACACAGTGTAGATGGGCAGTCAAAGACCGCAAATCTCCGCCAGCGCCGTGTTGTTCGTCATCTGACAGCAGCATAATCAGTTTAGCAGCAGTTTCCACCGTCTGTTTATGGTGAAGAATTCAAAAAGCCTGTCCTGGATTTAAATGCGGATCCCGACTACCATCAAAATCTAATTGGGTTGGGTCAAGCCTAACCTTCCAGGAAAATTCCAGCCAAATCCCTTTGTAACTTTTGTGCGTAATCATGCCAACAAACAGACAGATAAATACATAAACGCCGGGCATGATATAACCTCCTTGGCGAGGAGGTTGTACCTTCTTTACTACTATAAGTAGTAAGTTTATTTTTAAAAACCAGGTCAAACCTTAGCGTCGAGATCGTTGATTTTGTCACGGAGGTCAGTGACGTCTTGACGCAGGTCTTTGCAGTCTTCCTTCTGCTTGGTCGTCTCCATCGCCTGACGAGTCTGTCCCGTGCGAAACTCTTGCAACTGCACAACGACATTCACTGATGTTATTAGTTCCGACGACGGCAAGTTACGCCTTCCGTCTCAGTGGCTAAAATTAATACGTAATGCAACGAATAAGCCTACTAAAGTTGAAATAATCAAATTACGAACTTGAAGCAGAGCTGCCCGACGGTGGCGATATTTCTAAAAGTTTACGTCAATCACAGCGATGCTAAACAATAAAAAGTAAACCAATTTAATACAAAATTGTAAAAGACAAAATTAGTATACACAGATACTCGAAGATCAACCTGCCGTTGCACCAAGTAATACTACTAGTAGCCTAACTAAACTGAACTGATGTGTATGTGAATGTAAATATTGCGAATCACTGTTTTTTATTGTTTTATAGGCGATGAACTTTTTTTAACTTACGGTCATTAGCTAACAAATCTATTACAATACTCGATTTGTTTGTCTGTTTTTAGTGTTTTTAGCCATAAATCCACCCATTTGTTCTGTCTGTAACGATAGTCTTTGAAAATAAGTTTTGTTAAAATTGTTTTTAGCTTTTGGACAAACTATGAGACGTTTCCGCTTGCATGCTTTTGGATTTATTATGTAAGCTTATTTTGTGCTTGCGTTGTTGAAAGTTGCACTTGTCAACTTTGCATTAAACGAATATATATGATGATGACTTGAGGGTTATGTTAGACCGACCTTCAGGTTGTAGCTGGACTCCATCTCGGTTTTCATAGTATCCAGCTTATCAGCGTACATGGCTTCAATCTCGCGGATCGCTTGAGACATTTCGTTCTTCCAGAAGTCACGACTCTCCGATGACGTGTCGCGGTACGCCAACGCCGCCAACTCCTTCATCTCCTGCAACCGATCAAGCGCAAACTCCACTCAGTTCCACGTGTTGTAAATTTTTTTGCATGCAACATTTTGCACAATAAGCTATAAAACTGGTCCACGACAAAACTAAAGTATAAAGCAAATACTCTAAACACTTAATGCAACGAAGACTACATGACAGTACCTAACACAAAAATGAAAATTATGGATATTAGAAAAAATGCCACTATCCACTAACAGAAATTACAATATAAACTGATAATATTATTTAAGTTTACGCCAAATGTTTACCTGCTAACAAAAAAGATATCCCTGACAAATACCAAAATAGTGCTGAAATGCGGTCAAATCACTGCTCAATAACATGTCTAGAAATACTACTGATGTAGCCTATTGCGGGTATCGTTAATCAAGATTTATTGTGCCAATAAACGACCCCCACATTTCGCTTGAAGTATTAACGTTCAAAACGAAAATAAGCAATCTGAATGAATCCTACAAAGGAATGCGGAAATTTTAATCTAATCTAATCTAGAACAGTTTGATATAGCGCCACTGTCACAAAGTTAAGTGTGAATCAGAAGCGCTGCGTTAACGCTGACTTGTCTCATTGAGGTAGGCGACGACAAACAATTCGGTTTTTAGCCTAAATTTAAACGTTTCACAGGCACTAGCTGATCTTTGCCGAATTCCGTGATGACGAGATCAGGCGCGCGCTAGCGCAGATCTGTGTTAATGGCGACCGGCTAAGTCAATGGAGAATGGCAAAATTCGACCCCGCGCAGATCCGAAACCCCTCAACCGATCGACACAAAATTTGAAACAGGTGATTACGTCCGCGAGACGACCCCCGTGCAAAATTTTGTGCAAATCCGTCCATTGTGGGCTTCTCGGCAAATGGGTGAAATATAACGAACATTTTTTCTGCCATAGGCCCTTTCATTGTTGTTGACCGACCTACATAGGACAGACCGCCCGGGAGATTTACACGCGCGATGGCTCGGACGACGCGGCCTCACGCAAGGGTCAAAAAATCCAAACTTCGTCAAATTTCCACCAAATTTGATAATTTTTGGCGAACAGATAGCCGAGACGATAGAAATATGTAAAATGTACTCATTGTGCACCTCACCAAATTTATGTCAACGCACTACCATGTTAAACGCAAATGCTTCAAATTGTTGCATAAACCTGAGTTGTTGTCCCAGTAAAAGTTCTAACGACTTAATTAAGCACACAATAAACTTAAATGTGACTTATATAGCAGAGTAAATAAGTTTGTGTAACAACATGCGTTCAAATTATCCGAATTTATGCCCAAAGTGTGCCTTACATTCACGTACACAATAAGTAAATTTAAGTGAGTAAATTTAATTTATAAAGAGCACAATGTCAGCGAGAAACTCACTAAATCTGAGGCGATGGTTTAGACGCGACGTCACTGGCTGATAGCGTCAGTCAACTGATCAAACTGCACTTACTCGTGGATTAGATGTGTTTTGGGGTCATCAGTCAGGTATTTTGTTGACTGCTATTTTCAGCGTAAAGCATTTAATACCACAAAATTATTAAATCACGTGGCGATCTCGGTCGAATTGATGACAAACAGGTGAGCAATCTGACGCTGATAATCACTGCATACTAGTGTAACAATTTGGAGCGTCTGCGTTTTAAACGGCAGTACGTTTACATAAATTATGTGAAGTGAAAAATAAATGCACCTGGCATAATTCTATCGTTTAGGCCATAAGCCATCTGTACGCCAAAAATTATCAAATTTGGTAGAGATTTGACAAAGTTCAGACAAAAACAAGTTAATAATTTTTCGGCCCACGCTGTATAATATGCTGTAATGCAGTGACGAACGACTTGTCAGGTGAGTGAGCAAGACAGCATTCGGCGAGCCGTGAATAGCGCCGTTCGTCACCGAACAGCATTCATAGCCTATGGTCCTAACGGTGATGTCTGTCCGTCTGTCAAGTCGTACGGTAATAAGTCTAAATAGACGCATCTTGGCGGTGACGATGAACTGTCACCGAGCAGATAGATATAATACAAGACGGTAAGCGCATCAGGCGCAGTCTATATTCTGCGTGTAAACATCGTCAATGTTCCCACGACAGTGGCCAGCAGTCTGCTAAGTAGGCCTGTGCCAAACGACTTCACGATTCGTACGACCAACACGTAACAAAAAATAAAGCTATGTATAACTCTTAGTAAGAAACCTTTAAGAGAACTATTTAGCGTTACCTGCCATATAGGATCACACAGTGTTAGCTGCCATCTGACACAGGTGAACGCGCCCGCCTTAATCCCAGTCAAACAGATCGATGGTACTTAATTTATCTACCTCGGAGGGATGAAAGGCTGAGTTGACCTAGGCGGCTGGTTACATATTGACATGGTTTACCTGTTGGCAGACAGTCATCCATCCAAGTAGTGACCACTTGCTAATGTCCCGACCGGGAATCGAATCCACGACCATTCGATCGTAAGTCTAACACGTGTTTGTATTTGCTGTAAAGTGGCATTTCAACCAAACTAATTGAGCTAAAATACCTCGCAAGTTTGTACGTTCAAGCAAAAACGATTCTGTCGGGGTTTACTTCACCGAAACAATTCAGGTTTTTCGTGCGTTTTTTACCTTATAATACATTCGCTTTTTACTATCCAGCTGCCGGTGCATGCGGCGCGTTAATTCTGACCGTTCTCTTGTTCGTAAGTACACAACACTCATGTATTGCTGCCAGAAAGGTGGACGCAACATCATCATCATCAGCAGCACTAGCAGTAGCAACAACAACAGCAGCAGCTTGAATGCGACTATACTGCACAATTGTGACTTCTCCGTTTGATTAAGCCCGTCATAAGTACACTAGCTTCTTTACTTAACTACTTGGTAGATCAACAATTAATAACTCCGCTAAGAAATAACTTTTTAAACAAAATTTGGCGACTGCTTCAGAAATTTATTGCAGATTAACTGTAAGAAATTTTATTCAGATTCATTCACATTTGATTTTTCTATTTTACAATGTTTACGGTTTACTTTTTTCTTGGACACAGTGTATTATAGATGGCTGAAATTCAACAGCTGTAAGACAGCAAGGTACTGAGTTAAACCTGATCGTGGATTGATTTGAGAAACTCGATCTGTTCTTCCAGCGTTTGTCGTCTGTTCTCAGCGTCGATGTGCGCCAATGTCTCGTTGTCCAGATCCTACAACAATCATCATGCTATTTTAGCCTTTATGCACTATATCTCTACTCACTAGATGGCAGTAATTAAACGCGAGCTTCATCGCATATGTGCATAATCGCCTTACATAAGTAGCATGGCCTTCGCATCTTCCCAAACGCTAATATAGGCTAACACCTTACAGTGCCAGTTTGACTCAATAATATTACCAGTTTATCACCATCAAAAAGTAAGGTAAAGGTGCCATACCCCTACTGGGGTATAGGTGGGGTGCTCATCTCCCTTTCTATGGTCATTGAGCTTGTAGGTGGATGACGCATGGCCAGTCTGATATCAGACTTACCGTTACCTTCCCAACCGCAGAGCGTCACTGCCCTTTGACCGGTACCAAATTATACTGCTTAGTGAACCGAGACACACGTGTGTGAACAACTTGCCCAGGGTTGTAACCTGGCAGAGCACCGGACGGGAGTCGAACCTGCAACCTCGGGGCTACCAGTTCGGCAAGCTACAGTTAAACCACCAAGCCACACACCATCAAAAATAGTCTTTTGTCATAATTTGCTTGATTATTGATTATTGATTAGCGATGTTTTACCAAAATTAACTAAACAAACTTGTGGAAAAATTTTCACGAAATTTCTGTACCGGGAATAAATCGTGTATTAAACTTCGCAGTTTGGGGATTTTTCTAGCACTGTCAGACAAGCAAGTGCATTCACATAAACTATAGTTCGTTGCTAGCAAATTATTCTTGATTTTGCTGATAATTAATTGTGATTTTTACAACTTTAGTTTTTGCAAGTTATTTTTTTCCACTAACTTGCATGCGTTTCAGAGTGTTTCAATTTCTTGCAGAACACCAATGCTTTAAATTGCCCTTCCCTCTCAATTTTGGACTGTCAAAAATTGCTGAAAAATGTTCTTACTGGGTAAAATGCAAAATTTGGTGCTAAAATGCCCCCATACTGCATAATCAGTTTGTTTGGGGTCTAAACTAAAATGATTGTGAACCCTCGACCTGCCGCAAACTAGTAACAGCTAATCCCTGATACGTCATATATCGTCAGAGTTGCTAATTTTCCCCATATAGGTGTAGTATTGACTATGCGTAGGACATCGGTTACGGATGGCTGCTCCATACCGCCGAAAGCCAGCGTCCTTTATACGATTAGTATACACTACAGCCTGGACGTATAGGCCACTGCAGACCGAACATGACTTGCATTTCTTTTGCATTAATAACTCAATATCTCGACGTTGCATTGACATCGAATGCGTCAGCAGAACGTCCGGGACATGTTGGTAATTTGTTCTTATTCCGGGTGTCGGACGCTTCGGTCACGCTGACGCTCGTAAAGGTGGACGATGTTACAGCGACGCGTGGGCAACAGAACAACCTAATTTTCAAAAAGATTATTTTATTATATTACATCCTATTTTTGACTGACCGACTAAAATAACAACAACGTCCTATATATAGCCAACTTCAAATCAAAGTTTTTTTTACAATTATTTTTATGAAATTAATGTATTGTTGAGATTAAATTACTGATAAAAAATAATTTTGCGATATTCTGTTAACGGGGGACCCAACTGTATTGCATGATTGCATCTTATCAAAACTTAACTCAGAATGTCCAAATAGTTAACTACAACATGCGCCCAATTTACCAGTGGGTGCCACAACCGTTGGGAGTGATTACAGACTTAGTATGCTACACAATCCGATCTGCCGAGCGTAGGTAAGTGTCCTGAATCAACTCTTGAATGGTTCCCATGCCTCGGCGACGGTAGATGTGTCTTATTTATGGCTATGACATTGTCATTTACTGTCGCTTGCAGTTAAACGTGCCGTGCGACGTATTGCAGGTCTATTGTCACCCGTTCACGTTCGTCGACGCTTTATATCAGGGCACCGGTAAAACTAATTACCACAGCCGACCGACAACGCATAAGTTTCCTCAGGTGGCTCGCTCATGTCTGGCCGAGACATCACGTTGCAACTTTACCAGCCGAACAACAACCCTATATGCTTCTACGCTGAGTGATAGCAATTTAAAAAGATATAAAACTCTGTTGCAGCATGAGGTCGTATTGTCAACCGCGATAAACAACGGCGAGTGACACTACCTGAAAGTATAGCTACGTAATAGCACCGCAGCCGATCATTTTACCTGAATGCGGGAACTCTGAAATCTGACATCTGCCGCTGCTGCTGCATTCTGCCATTCTGTCGGCGCTTATACAGAGGTTTGGTGGCGTGGCGTAGTTGGTAACGCGTTTCGGATGAAACGAAGTTACTCTACGCCGGGCCCGGTTAGTACTTAGATGGGTGACTGTCTACAGTACGGAGCCAACCAACTAGGTCGACTCAGCCTTCTACCCTCTGTGGGATGGTAAAATGAGTACTGGCGGTGGTCAACAGCAGCAGCAGCGAAGACGAGGAGTACGTATAGCCACTAGCCAGTCTGTCTCCCGATGTCAGATCTCGCGTTTTCAAACGCCCCCTGAATACAGCTTTCTAGTCTGTGGTGATCCCGACAACTTAACTATTAAGCTACTTCGCTCAAGGCTGACTTGTTTTAACAACATAATAGTTGTATTTGCCTCGCGAGCTTTGGCGAGCAGTTCTTCCAGCTCTTCGATCTTCTTCTTGTCTTTCTCTCGTTCGGTCTCGAGAGCCTCGAGTTGTTTGCGTAGCAGCGAGATCTCGTACTCGTAGTCTGAGATCTGCTGAGTCTGTTTGTTCATCTTCTCCGTGTACATCACCAGGTCCTGCTGAGCCAGCGTCAACCTGTCAGCAACATGCAATATAGCAAGATCGTCAAGTTTTGATCAAGAATAAGTAGGCCTACAGTCTGCGGGTAGGCGCAGTATCATGCACACAAAACACGCACAAAAACCACGTGACCGTGACCTTTGAGTATGACCTTAAAATTCAACCGGGTTCTAAAGGTTGTCGGGTTACATATTTGTGCAAAATTTCATCAAGCTAAGTGCCGCGATTTATGAGTTATTGAACACAGCTGAAAAAACAATAGGCCTACTGTCGTCGCAGTCATAATACTAACGCGCCGTAACATGGCAAATCATTTCAAGGGCGCGACGTCTTTCATCTACGGAACAAAAATATCTGCTGATGCCAGGCTTTAGGTCCCGCAACGGCGAATCACCGGGCACTAAGATTCCTAGAATAAGTCACAGTTATCTGCGGTTAGTTTTGAGCACTGCATTTTGTATTTTAGCGACAACCGTGGCATTTTTATTTTTAAGGCATTATGACTATTATAATGGCACTGTTTCATGTGTTGATGTCATTGACTGGAACGGTTATCATCAATGTTATTATCTTTTCTTGTCCACTCAGTGTGAGCGACATATTATTTACTTTTGCTAATCAGCGTACGAAAATGTCAAAAAATACGTAACCTATGTCGTGATTATCTACCATTAGCAATGGAACTGACTCAATGAACGTGAAAGCAGCAAAATAATGTAACAGAGCATCGAAAATGCAGAGAAACGGCGCTAGATGGGGCAGGGTCAAAGCATACAGGCCAACAATCAGGAATCTACAGGGTGGTCCAAAAAAACGGATACCCAGTTTTATTTTTGGGATAACTTCGGTAATTCAGCACCGATTTTAACCATTCTTTCACTGTGACAAGCATAAATTTATGGCGCGTAAACGTGAAGTTCTTCCACCCACCGCATCTTTATTGTGTGACCACATTACCTAGCAAAACAAACACTGTCAAAGCTACAATGATCTCGGAGAACAGGCGACACATAAAGATATCAATTTCGTAGCATAAAATAGTTAAGCTTATTTACTTATTCGCAGTAGTGCCTCGTGACGTCATTGTTACGTCATATTGTGTTTATTTACTTTGTTTACCAGTAATAATTCTAAAAATAAATCGTTCGATATGGACAGAATAACAAAGGATGATCGCTGTTTAATCGTGGGCTTACGAACTGAGAACTGTTTTGCTAGGTAATGTGGTCACACAATAAAGGTGCGGTGGGTGGAAGAACTTTACGCGCCATAAATGTCTGCTTGTAACAGTGAAAGAATGGTTAAAATCGGTGCTGAATTACCGAAGTTATCCCAAAAATAAAACTGGGTATCCGTTTTTTGGACCACCCTGTAGGCGTAGCGTGATTGGCGTTGCAGTTTTGTAGGTAGCATGGCATGGCACGTGACCCAGACAAACGTGGATCAATATCAAAAAGGTGCGTTGAATGCACAGACTGAACGCAGCAGCAGCAGCAGCAGAAGCGGCAGGCGCAGTCAGGTGTCGTTGATCGCTTCACCTGCGCAGTGACTGTTGTTATGAAGCCGTCCTTCCTAGAACGAAGCCCCATCATGTATCGATCCTGTCCGTCCGTCTGTCCGTCTGTCCCGTGCCTACTTCTTTTTAAGTATCGTTTTAGGTACGTGAGCTTTAACTCGTACGGAAAACGAAATTCCCACAGTAACTGCAAGGACGGCCCCATAACGGGCGGCCCTTTAACGGCCGCACCCTCTCGTTATATTGCTATATTGACCATCGTCAGCGACTAGGGCATGGATACCAGTACAGAAATTGTACGAGACTGCCACAGTAAAGCACTACTATTATGCGGCCGTCCTAATAAGACATCTATCCCAACGGCAAACTTGAGAGGAAGCGGCGGGCCCCCTATTGACTGGATTTATCTCAAAACAAGTGAAAATTATGCACAAAAATGCATTATTTTTGCATAAAATTTTAATTTTTTTTCCGGGGAAGGACCACAGTCCCCTTTCCAGATCCTACCTTTATCCTTTTGCACCCTATTCCAAAATTCTGGATTTGCCACTAATACTCTGTCCGTTTGTACGTATCGTTAGTCTACGATAAACTTCGCAGTGGAATAAGTTTAAATGCTAATAGAAATATGCTGGAAGGTAGCAGCAAAATGTTGTTCGTGAATCAAACAGAAGATTCGAGAACCGTTAGTACCGCACTTCTCATTCGTAATATTTAATAAGTAAGCGTGCAATTAAGTTTTATTATATATACGTTTTTATTCGGTGTGAAAGGTGGCAGAGTATTATCTGAATAACAGAAGAGTATCGCTAGATCAAGCGCATCGTAAGGAAGTAAGTAAGTAAGTAAGTAAAAGGTGAAAGTATATAGCGTGAGCGTCTTATCCTTGCTGTATGTGTACAAACATTGCGATTATAACTTTTTCGCATGACAAATTAGTCTGGGGTGGAGAGCGTGAATCTGAGTGACAGTGTGCAAACAAACTGTATAGACCTCTATGGCGTCATGTGTATTCAGCCAGGACGCCTACACTTTAAAGTGCTTGCCACTGCCAGCTCTATAGTCTACTGGCCAGTGCAGCAAAGCGTGACGACTGCCGTATGTTAACATCGCCACAAGCACCTCTGTCGCACCTAGTAACGATATATATTTGCTGTCGACGGAACGATAACGTATATTTAACTCGTATGTTTTATTGCTTCACGACTTGCCCTTCGGTTTACACACCGTTGGCGACTGCATAACTCTGAATTAGCAGAACGATGTGAAGACTTATTTGGTCGTCTGACGTAGGCCAACGGGTAAAGCGAAATAACTGAGGAGATTTAATGACTCCAAAAAACATTCCGGATAACTGCTTGTAAACGACACAAAAGTTAATATTCTCCGAAGCAAGAACAATTGAAAGGAGATATGCAGTTTATGTACTAACTTGGAGAGCAGCATTCTCCAACTACTGTATGCCAAAAGTACTGCCAAATGAAATCATTGTGTTAGCTTTGTATAATGCATTATGTAACAAATATTAGCTAAAAGATAATGCACATCAGTGTAATTTAAGAAAAATTAGCCGTCTTACAGTTGTAATTGATAACAATCCGTTTACTATAGTCACGTTAAGTTATTAAATACTACTCCTCAATTGGACGGCCACGCCAAAAAACTATTTCAAAGTTAAAGCTTTAGCGAGGCGTGCACCGTGCAGTGTCATTAAGGTTTTTCAGAACGCTTCCAGCAGTGCGACGACAATAGTTACCCTACACTTTAACCTAAACCGTCAGTAAACCCTGACGTTTCCAGTCAACTGTTAACTCCTATAGTCAGCTAGTCTTTCTCAGTTATTAAAATAACTTGCTCATACGAACATAAACCAGCCAGACGGACTTTATTACTAACTTCAGGTAGCATGTATGAATAAACAACGTAGTTCCGTTAAGACAAATACCGATAGGTAATCTCCAACAAAACTATTCAGAGAGTTACAAAATAAACATAAAACCAAAACTGCATACAATATATTAATTCGTTCATTACTAATCGATCGTCATTTTAAAGATTTTTTTCGACAAATACTGTACACTTATGCGACGTTTACAAAAGTTTCTATATCCGCTATTTGCAGTGTAGAAGTGCAGGAAATTTTTCACTTTTACTCTCCACATGCCAAAGTTCTGGAGCTCCAACAGCAAAGCTTCAGCGCATATTCACAAAATACAATGCACAAATACTTAACTTGAGGCTGAAATATTTGTACTGAAAGTGTAAGTGCTCACTTCATACGCAGTTCTTCAATCTGTTCCTCGAGTGAAGCGACTTTGATCTCAAGACGGGCCTTCTCTTTCTCGGCCTCGTCGAGAGCCGCGCGAGCCTCGTCTAACTCTGCCTGAAACATGGCTTTGATCTGCGCCGTCTCTTTGCCCCACTTCGTCTTCAGTTTGTCCAGTTCGTCTGCCAACTTTCGGTTTTGAGCTTCTAGCAGTCGCACCTGACCGACGCGTCACACAAAGGCGAGCTAAATAAAAATTATCGTTGTGCATGATAACCAGCCAAAAATTGAATTCAAGTGCAAATGTATGAACGTATTTGTTATCCTCATCATCATTAACAGCAGCAACTGCATGTCGTAATAAGTCAACATTCCTAAGATGGTTTTTTCGCATTTCAAATTTTTCGTTGAATTTCTCATGTACCACGAATAACGTTTTTCGTCTCGTGTTTAAAGTAAATTTTAATTTACTGTCATTTTAATATTTATTTTAATTTTTCAGTGTTACTCGTCTGCATATATTAAATTGTGTTTCAGTCATCGCTAAGAATATCAGGGCCGGATTTAGCTGGTGGGAGGCATGGGGCCCAGTGGTGTATTTGGGATTTCAGAAAGGAGGGGGCAATCCCTCCCATCGAATTACGGGGTTTTAAAATTGAGGGGTTTGGTGGGAGACCCCCTGTTGGTGGGAGGCCTGGGGCCCGGGGCCCCCGCCCCCCTAAATCCGGCCCTGAAGAATATGGTTTTATGAGTAAGTTTTTTTCTACCAGTTTTGCACTCAACGTGATCAAAAATATTTTCTAAAGTATAAAGCGAGCGTCATACCTTCTCGATGTAGTTGCCAAAGCGTTCGTTAAGGTCCTGCATATCTTTGCGTTCCTGATCGCGCGTGTCCTTGACGGCACTGACACTGGTTGCCGTCATGTCGGCGTACTGTCCCTCTGTGAACGGGACGTCACTGCCTCCACCGCCCGACGTCGTCTTTACCGTGCGTGTCATTGTTCTACTGCCGCCGCCCGGTGTCCCGAACCCCGAGCTACCTGTCCGCGAGATGACCAGAGTGTGTGGTGCCGTCGAGTGCGCGACATTGTAGGTCTTTGTCGTCGTCGTGCGCTCGTAGGACGTCTCCATGATGACGCTGCTGCTCCAACTTCACCTGATCTGACAGCAAACGCACACATAAAACGTGTAAAGTCCTTCCCTTCCATTGGGCGGCGCTGATCGCCGTTTTTTTAGTTCTCAGCCAGCAGGGTTGTTAGCAATACTGGCTAGAAGTATTGCAATAGCATTGCAATGGCAATAGCAATACCTGATAGAAAAAAAGTATTGCAATACTGATTGCAATAGGTTTTCCAAGTTAGTATTGCAGTATTGCAATACTTTTTGCAATACTGCACTCTCCGCTCCCCCAAATAAATTTTGATTTTTGCTGCTGTGTAGCGCTTTTTATAAACTTTGGCTTGACTGCCTGATAATGTAGTCAACTTAGAATTTAAACAATAAACAAGTTTTGTTGCCGTGTTATTTTTTGTTTAGTCTTTTTTTTCGCGCGATGGAACAAAAAAGGAACTGATTCTTTGCGTAATTAAACAGCATATTCATGATCTAAGTGTATTTTACATCAGAAAGTATTACTTCCAAATATTGCAATATTTTGGCACTAAAAGTATTGCAATACCACATGCAATACTATACATGTAACCAATATTGCAATACCTGTTGCAATAGGCCTACTGAAGAGTATTGCAATACTTAATGTAATAACTGCAATACTTGTAGAAATGTTATCGTTTAATAGCTGTATAAGTTATTCGGCCAACAGCTGTCACACATAAGTCACACATATTAACAACCCTGTCAGCCAAACACTAGTTTTTACACTGTGAGACCACGACTATGGGGCTAGTGCATCGCGCGGTGTGCCTGTTTACGTGCCAGCCTTCGCTGGTACTCATTGCGCCTACTCACGGAGGGATGGCCAGGCTGAGTTGACCTGGGTGGCTGGTTAGTTTACTCGCTGCCGACTGTCACCAATTCAAGTACTAATCGGGCTTGGTGTTGATTAACTTCGTTGATGCGACAAACGACGTTACCAACTAAGCCAAACCACCAGTACCACACACTAACTGACTACTACTGATGAAGTTCCGCAAGTATTCAACTCTAGAAAAGCTGTTAGAATTAACGACCAATCACACGATTAATCATTAGAAACATTTTCTCCATCAGTTGAATTTTAATCGGTAGATTTTCAATCAATGTCATGTCACCACGAAAGAATTAAGCCAATAAACCAGACACTATTTGAAAACTATCTGATATCTTCCCGAACAACGTGAACAGACAGTGTACAAGACTGAAGAAAACAAACACATTCTAGTAACTAGGCCTAGGCCTATGTGTGGCAGCTGTTGGCCGAATAACTTATACAGTTACTAAACGATAACATTTCTTCCTTGTACAATAACCGATGTGCTTTAACGGATCAATTAATGCTTAAATAAGCATTATTTTTTTTAAAAAATGTTAACTATTAAATTGTTTTACCGTTGCCGGCTCTAACTGTGCTCAGCGACTGACACGGCAGACTGAGTCAGGTGCTGGAAGGCGTCAGGAGACGGAGAGGGAGAGCGGAGCATGTGACTGCTAGCGCTAGGCCTAGACCAGGCGCCTGGCTGCTTGCTGCAGACAGAGCACAGGAGATCGTTCAATAGAATTCCACCGCTCTGCACCACAGCAGCCACAGCACATGGCCCGGGCAGGTAGAGCAGCTTGACGCCTCAACGAACGACTGCTCAGGTGAGCTTCGTCGACCCAGCTGAATATTCTGATACCATCCTTTGACCTCTCGACTGAAACGATTGGGTACTCCGCGAAGTACTATCACAGGCTGAACGGTAGTTCAAGCCCTGTGTTAACGGCGACTTCTCTTTCTTATGGGAAAGCCAAAAATTCGACCCCCCCACAGAATCAAAACCCCTGACCCGATTGAGA
>Ga0209671_1004179_pt1 | contig 14193 bp, 12 predicted proteins | sample WorMetHERISLAND2_2_FD_187401 | JGI IMG/M metagenome (GOLD analysis project Ga0209671, IMG submission 187401) | Marine gutless worms symbiont microbial communities from Max Planck institute for Marine Microbiology, Germany - Olavius geniculatus... | ecosystem: Host-associated > Annelida >... | reverse complement strand
AAGATGTTTTATCTGTCAGCAGTTGCTCAGTACGCTCATGCAAATAGTAACTGCTTAACAGCATATATGAGTGAGTTGGTCAGCACGGTCGCCGCACAGTCACTACGCTCTGGTTTACGCTCCACGAGCACCACAAGCTACATCTTGCCCTGACTACGAACGAAATTCGGTGAACGATCCTTTTTGCACGCCAGACCAGCAGCGTGGAACACTTCCACATGAACTGAGATCTACAGCAACTTTTAACGGTTTCAAGCGACAGCTGAATGCACCATTGTCCTTTATCTTTACTGTAAACAGTGCACTGTAAACGATTATGACGACGATGATGATGATAACTTGACCAGGAGTTGAACTCCTGCCCTTGTTGTCACAAGTCCAGTTACTCAACCGTTACACTACCAAGCCGCTATTTAAAGTAGTGCAGTAAGTTGTAGTAATAGTTCGGTTGTTGTAGTATATGTAGTTGTTGTCTGTTCTGTAGACGAGTTGTATGACATATGTGGAGCTAAACATTGATCCAAAGTTTCATCGACACATCGTCGGCCGCAGCGGCACCAACAGTCAGTCTCCGAGTTTCACTCGTTCATTGATTGCCAGATTTTCTTTACGTTATTTCGCTTATTTCTCAACTCTGAATGGCATATTTTAAATACCTTGATCCATAACTTGCATTGTGAGGCTGTTGTGTTTAACGCTGATGTCTTGTGCCAACACTATGAATTATGAGGTAATTTGACAAACCCATGAATTACTATCAACTGACCTCAAGGGAACTCTTGACTGTCACAAGAACTGACCGACTGACAGACCGACTTTGTTCATGTCAGTCAGTCAGTCAAAACATATTTATATCGTGCCGTGTGTTTGCGTTGTGTTGTTGTAGTAAACCGGTTGAAGTCGGATCACAACGTGGAGATACACATCCCAACAGACTCTGACAATAATGCAGCCGTGAGGATAGAAGGCACCAGGGAGGGTGTGGCAAGTGCCAAGGCAGAGCTAATGGAGCTTGTCGACAAGATGGTGTGTCTGTAGTAGTAGTACTAGTTGTTGTTGTTGTAGTAGCAGCAGCAGTGCAGCATCATCATTACACATTAACATGTCCATCCAATGACTGTATATCTATCTGTCTTCATCTGTCCTGTATGGCTTCTAGTTTGAAAACAAAAAGGCAGAAAAGAAACTATAATCAGTGCAAAAATTTTCCGGAGCAGGAGCAAGTTATATGTAGGGCCCACAGATTTCTGCAGCAAATTTTGTCAAATTCTGCGGACCATTTTGCAAAATTCCACGGCTCATCATGGCAAAATTGTTCAAATTCTGTGGCTTACCGGGTTCGGGGCTGTATGTTTGTGAGTAAACTGAGCTCTATCCTGTCAAAAAACTTTAGTTATTGAAAGCTGACGTTTTAAAGAAAATAGTAGGGCTGGGCTCTCACAGTTTTAAGCAGTTTAGTTTGAACTTTGATTCTTTCAGTGTGTCTGTTTAGACTAATTAGGCCTATAATTAGTCTGTTTAAGCTAGTTACATTGTGAAGCTGACAATTGTACAGTACTGATCATCGGTCATTTCTCAAGTTTTTGCAAAATTCCGTAAAATTCCGCGGAAATATCAAAATTATGTGGAAAAGAGCAAATTCCACGGCTCGGCTCGAAATTCCGCAACTTGCCGATAACTGTGGTCCCTACTTATATGTCATTTTTCAGCTCAAAAGGTCAGAGGTCGGAGTTGTGTACAAGGGGCGGGCAAAAAGTTTTGAGCCTCGATATATTGGACCAAAATTGTTGTTATTGTTTATACATTAGTAAAAAACACCTTTCTTGTGTACTCGTGAGGGTGTGTTGGAAATGTGACATCACTGTAATTTATGCTGTCATAGAACTTCAAGCTTAAACAATTTGAAATGCTAGCACAAAGAGCGGAAAATCAGGCTCACTGTTGCGTAACAATTTTCAGTCTGTCGTTAAATTTACAAAAGCGGAGCCTCGTAGCATCTGATTTTGTGAAAGCCCTAACAAATATGTTTGTGAATTTTTTATTTGCATACCAGAATATGCGAGAGCCTAAATTTGTGTTGGTCGCCAATGAGAGCATTTGAGTCCATAAAGACTTCATGCAAATATGACATGCTGTCAAAAAGATTTGAGCCTCATTGTATTAGACTATAACTTTTTATTGTCTATTTATCGATAAAAGTTACCTTCCTTGTCTATTCATGTGAGCAGGTTGTGCAAGTGACGTCATTGTAATTTATGACGTCATACAGCACTAAGCCGAAATGATTTGGTGTGCTAACGCAAGCAGCATTTGAATCAGGCTGGTTGTTGCGTGAAACTTTTTTCAGTCTGTAGCTGGATTTACCAAACTGAAAGCCTCAACAAATGTGTTTGTGAACTTCTCATTTGCATTTGTGAACATATGATAGCCTGTGGTAGTCGCAAAATAGTGCATTTCAGCCAGTTACGATGTTGTGTCAATATCTGATGTTGTCAGAAAAAATTTATTAAAAATTTAACAGTTAATTATATCAGTTGTGTTGATGAAAGACTAATCAAGATATTCAACTTGTTTCATGGGGCCTCTGATGTGCAAAGGGCTGGGAACAAGCTTTGTGCACTTTCCCCAAATTTGGCACTGCAGTCCAGTGCGTCTACTGTTACACAGCCGGCTGTTCATGAGTATATTTTCGTACGCCAAGACCACTCTGCAGAAAAGTAATGACCAGACCCCCAGTGACTATTTCCTTTTTTGAAATTTAAAATCTGATCATTGTGGTGACCGCTATGCACGATGATGAATGACTTGAGACGTTTTTGTTGATGCTTCAAATCATTTCCATTTAATGCTTTGTGACCTCATAAGTTACAATGACGTCATATCCGCAACAGACTCATAGGAGTCAGGCACTTTTTACTGATATATACATTGTGAAAAAATGTAGTCTAATATGTTCGGGCTCAAAACTTTTTGCTGACTCCTTGTAATGCAGTGTGTAGCTAGGTGTATGATTGGGTCGCTCGTTATTTATTGAAGTTGTTGTTGCTTATGATGCTGTGAAAGTGGTGTTAACTAGATATTTGTTTATATGGGAAAGCAGGATGTTCTGCAGTGTAGCAATAGAGCAGCACCTGCAGCATCTAATCATAGGGATACTGTAATATTAATTAGGTAAAGGTCTTTGGGTAAAGGTCGTGTATAGCTCTTTATAGGAAGTCCCTCACAACAGAGCCACAAAGCGTCACCTGGCAGATGGGATCACACAGTGTTACCTGCCACTTGACACAGGTGAACGTGCCTGGCTCTAACTCCAGCCGGACAGGCTGATGCTCGATTTATCTGTCACCTGATTGTGTCCCGACTGGAAAATTGAACCCATATGAAAATGACCCGACCTGGATTGATCGTAAAGGGGATGTCAGATGAATGACAAAGTCGGCCGACTTTTGTGGGCGTGGTTTAGTTGCCCGAAAAAATTGGCCGACAAAATCGGTGAACCATGACACACGGCCGATATTTTCATCTGCTGCTTCGTACAATATCGGCTAGCACAACAGCCGAATGCAGATCGCAAAATAATACTTGCATGACTTTTTTTTCTGCATCTAATGAACGAAAATAGATAACAAACACAATAAATAACTAAAATAAATATTCGTCTTCTGTTGTAAACAATCACCATGGCAACATAAACAAAATTTGTTGTCCGATATACAAAAAGTCGGCCGACGAAATCGTCAAAGATAGAACATGCTCTATTTTGGCCGACAAAATCAGGCGATTTTGTCGGCCGACAAAATCGGGCGATTTTTGCATGACACATGACAGATTTTTATCGGGTGATTTTGTCGATTTTGTTGTTCGTCTGACATCCCCTTAAGTCTGACACCTTACAGTTAGTCCACCAAGCCGCATAGTTGTACTTGTTATAGTAGTAGTGTGGCCAGTAGCAGTGGGACGAGTAGGAGGAGAAGTAGTAACAAAAGTCGTGCAAAAGGATTGAAAGTTGCTTTTGTTTCTGTTGTTTTTGGTTGCCGTTGTTGCTGCCAATGCTTTAGTGCTAGTGTTATTGGCAGCAGCAACAGTAGTAATTGGTTGTTTTGTTTTGCAGGAGAACGAGATGTCTCGGAATCTTGTGCTAGAGCAGCGTCTGCATCGCCTGATCATCGGCTCACAGGGATCCCGTATCCGCGAAATTCGCGAACAGTTCCCAGCAGTGAGCATTTACATCCCCGATTACTCACGGAAATCTGACATCATCACTCTGCGTGGACAGCGAAATGATGTTGACAAATGCTACGCTTATCTCCAGAAACTCTGCCATGACTTGGTAGGACTTGGTTGCATTTTGACGCTGACCTTGCCCCAGAAGTAGCCTAAATAGCCTTAAGTTGACCTCAAAATGTGACATTGCAAAAGTCGATGACTCATCAAATAAGTGTTCCTGACCATGTCTCATTTCAATCTTTTTTGCTAACTTTGATGCATAAGTTTTTGGTGTCCTTGTCCATTTTTGTGACCTTGACCCAGGTTAAAATACGTGCTGCCAATCATATCCCGTCTCAACATTTTTTGGTGGCAAAAAAGCATAGAGCCCCTTAACCTGAGTTAGGAGAGGAATAGCCAAGATGCATGATATTTTGTCAGTGTCACATCCTCTAGTCAGAACCTGTTTTATGGGATTCCTTCTGTCATATTAAAACAAATTCTTGATTTTTAAGAGATGTTAACTTTCGGACCACATGAAGCTCTGAATGTCAAAAAAGCTGAAATGTGCTTTTTAACATTAAAGCCCAAATTTTGGGCTTTTTGGGTTTTATATTATTATCTGTTGTGCAGTTGTAATAAAAATTATATTTTACTCTAGTATTTTAATCATGATTTTTTTGTGTTTTGATATCATGTTATTTGCTTAACAAAAACAGTGTGATGGTAGATGGGAGAATGATACGAAGAATGTTCTTTCTGAGTATTAATTTTGTTCTCCATTTTTGTACGCTAAAACATAAAAGAAACGTTTAGCAAAAGGTTTTTCCAAGCCAAGTATATGTACATTATGCAGTAGGACTGTTTGTTTTGTCACACCCTGAACGTGATGTACGTGTTAGAGAGTATTTGAATACTATGTATATCAATTGAGTGCCAGCGTGCTTGGTTGATAAATGCCGGGCACATCTATCTGTGTCGGGTGGCAGTGTGATCCCATGCAGCTTTGTGGCATGTATTATTGTTCCTGTATAGATGACAGCAAACGTGACAGCCGAAGTGAGAGTTTATCGCAAATACTACCGCGATGTGATGGCCATTGTACGCAAGGTCAGCTGCAGTAATTTGTGGATACATCATTATGCAATGTCATATTGTTCACCCTCTTATCACGTCGCACTTGCTTAGTACTGCTTTAAAACTTGCCAGATAAACAGTACTAGCCAAAGTCATGTGGCATTAGGAGACATTACTTGAAACCCAATGTTGGTTTGGCTAAAGTTTGCTGTGAAATTTTTGACCCCCCAAAATTTTTATATAGTTCCCCTTACCTTACCTTGGGTGGGCTCATTATTATGCCTACTGACCACTGAGGTCGTATCAGTTTGGCCCCCAAATGTAATTGAAGGTCTCATTGGCTTCTTAGTGGTTTTTGTGAACCAAATAAGGGATATTGGGACCAGTGGGCTACTGTGTATTGCAGCGTTACTAGAATTGAGGGGATGACATGAGTGTCTTTATCAAATGTTAGCCAATGACTTGGACATGATGCATGACTGCACCAGATGGAGCACAGTAGGCCAAAATCTGTCTCAGCAGCATTCATTTGTGCCGCCTTAAATCGTAGTATTGTATAAGATAAAAAGCATTTATTATGATCAGTACAACCGCTGCCAGATTAATGTAATGTATTTTGCCATCACCAGATCATTACACTGCATCTGTTAACTACAACAGATCAGAAATTAGAATTTTGCCACTCAAACTAACCTTGTAGTAGTAGTAGGAGTAGTCATCACTATAGTGTTCTGTGTTCTACAAGGTGAGAGAGGAGACTGAGACACAGACAGACGTTCCACTGAAGGTTCTGATGATATATGAAAACTTTATTTTGCTCACATGTAAAAGCATGATATCTGTTTCACCAAAGGCTCTGATGTTACTGTCTTCACTGTAGTAGTAGTAATTTTTTTGTAATAGTAATAGTAGTAGTAGTAGTAGTATTCCATGTCCTGCTAGGTAAGAGAAGAGACGGAGACACGGATAGACGTTCCCCCGGAAGGTAGTGACATTACTGTGATCACCATCTCCGGACTGAAGGACAATGTGGACAGGGCCCGGGAGATGCTGGAGAGCACGCAGAAATCACTGGTTAGTTATGCTTGTTGTAGTCATAGGTAAACTGAAGTGAACCGTGAACTACAGATGCGCGGATACCGAATATCTGTTTTTGTTTTCGGTTTTTAAATAAACGATCTGTCCAGAATTTTCAACTCATTTATTTGGTTTTCCAACGCATTTTCATTAAAACCTTGGTCTCTGAGCAAAACCACGCAGTCAGAATTGCAGTCAACGAGTGAAGTGCAAACGTATGTGTCCAAGGTGCAAAGCCAATATATTAAACTTCATGCAAAATTAGTAACCATGTGCAAATCATTTCCAGTTTGACTAGTTGACTCTTATTATGCGCAATGCCATTCATGGCAGAAACTGCAAAAGCAAAACAGATCCACACCATAGAAGTTTTTAAACACAATCGAATCAAGGACCATTGCTAATCTACATGTAAAACCAAGGTTATTTTTAAAGCTGAGCCATAGTTAAACTGAATTTTTAAAAATCATTGTGCATGCCTTTACTGTGAACTGAGCTTAGTTTAGCTCAACTGAGCTTAAGTTATCTTAACTGAACTCAGCACAGTAAGAAGTGAACATAACTCGGTTAAACAGTGATTACTGACTTGAGGACATTGTGGACAGGGTTTGAGAGATGCTGGAAAGTACACAGAAAGCACTGGTTATTTGTGGTATTTGTAATAGTAGTATTATCAGTAGTAATAGTCGTAGTCATGGAACTGAACTGAACTTAATTTGTCGGTTTATTTCAGGGTAAAGTTGTGGAGGAGACAATTGACATTCCGCACTCAATGCATGCATCGCTGCAGAGTGGAAAGGGGGCTTTAATACGCGCCATAAGGGACGAGTGTGGAGGAGTTCTTATTAGATTTCCTTCAGCCACATCGAGCAGTGATAAAGTCCTATTGAGGGGTCCAGAGGATGACGTTGAGAAGGCCAAGAAACTACTACTGGACCTTGCCAATGACACGGTACTACTACATATTACTAATATATACTACTAAGACAATTACTACTCATACTACTACTATTACTACTAGGGTTAGAACTATATCAAAAAGCTACCTAATACGGCTTGGTGGCATCGTGGTTCGGATGGTGGAATCAAAATGTTGTGAACTTGACTTTTGGTTGGGTCACTATCAAGTAGTCACTATTTGGATGGGTGACAGTCTGTGGACAGGTGAACCATCTTGGTATATAACCAACCAAAGGTCAACTCAGCCTTCCATCCCTCTGAAGTAGGTAAATCGAGTATTGGCCTGCTTAGCTGGGGTTTGTGGTGGGGGTGCATTTGTCTCTGTTGCTTGGTAGGTAGCACTTTGTGATGACATGACACTTCATAGCTCTGAGATGGTTTCCATGCAGAGCTGTAGGCACAGCCCTATTTTTAATGGCAGCGTGGCATAGCGGTAATGCTTTGAGTCAAATCAACGAAGTTACTCTACGGCAGGCCCAGTTAGTACTTGGATACTTGGATCAGTGACTGCCTATAGGCAGGTACTCCATCTCGGTACGGAGCCAGCCAACTAGGTCGACTGAGCCTTCTGGTAAAATGAGTATTGGTGGTGGTATGGCCATTGCTAGGGAAGAAACAGCGCATTCTGCATAACAGTAGGCCCTGTGGCCAGGACTGCTCACCCAGTCGGTTAAAGGTGCTGGCTGTTAATTAGAGCTGGTCATCCGGCCGACTTGGGTTGTATGCTAGCTTAATTGGGTCTAACCCTCGCTGGCTCAAAGCGCCAAAAGGAGATGAGCGTCCTCGCAACGGACCTAGCTGTCTATGCGAATCTTCTTCTTCTCTATTTTTAACCCTATGGAATGCATGGCTTCTTATGGTATGAATGTATATTGGTATTACAGAAGGAATCTCGAATGATGGCCGAGGTTCGGGTTAACCCATCGTTTCATCGGTTCCTGATCGGGCGCAATGGAGTGAATCTGCGGGATATCTCGGAACGGACCGGGGCGAGGATCGTGTTCCCGAGCCAGTCGGATCATGACAACGACTGCATCCTGATCATTGGGCAACAGGATTCCATCGGAAAGGCAAAGGCTGAGCTGGAACTAAGGATTAAGGATCTGGTTAGTAGTAGTTCTTCTGGTTGTAGTTGTTTTGTCAGTCATAGTAGTGGTATGCATCTCAGGCGGATCATAACAATGACAAATGCAAGCAAAATTTTAATTTTTGCAGTTTAATACCATAATGTCAAGTCTTACCCAAGCCATGGGGTGGCGCCTATCACCGTTTATTGAGCCGCACAACCAGTGCATTTTGCTGTGTGCCAGCTTTCACTGTTACTCGTTGGGCTTACCGATGGAGGGGTGGCCAGACTGAGCTTACCTGAGATTCTTTGTTATAGCGATGATAAATGTGGTGTTGTTGATTGAATCAGGAGAACACTACCGAGTTAGAGATGTCGGTGGACGCACGACATCACCGACACTTTGTGACGCGGAAGGCTGACATCTTGCGACAGATTACCGACGAGTGTGGTGGGGTGTTGATCACCTTTCCAAAGATGGGATCAAAGAGCGACAAAGTTGTACTGAAGGGAGCTAAGCAGTGTGTGGATGCAGCCAGACAGAGAATACTGGACATTGTGACTGAACTGGTGAGCACTGCTATGCTGATACTGCAGAAAGTTTCAAGGAATTACTACTGGACTTTGCCATCGATATTGTACTACTACACGTAACGCAGCCTGTCAGAATCAGAATATCCTGAGTTTGATTTTCGGCTAAGTCGTTATGGTTCTACTGCTTCTATTACAAACGCTACTACCATTGTTGAATGACAAACGTTGTACTGAAGGAGGTTAAGCAACGTGTGGCGGCTGCCAGACAGAGAATACTGGATGTAGTGGCTGAGCTGGTTTGCATACTACTACACTGATACTACTATCACCATTACTACTACTACTACATATACTACTACGACTGTGTGCGCAGGACAGTCATGTGAGTGTGGAGTGTGTTATTCCAAGCCGTCATCACCGCATGGTCATTGGTAATAAGTGGACAAAAATCAACGAAATTTCACAACGATACAATGTCTCCATCAAGTTTCCCGATAGAGCCACACCAGCTGCTACTCCTGAAGGTACATTACTACTACAGCTACTCCGACTACTACTACGACAGCAACTGCTACTACAACTCACACTATCTTCACACTGTCTTGAAATCATAACCAGCTCCTAGTTCTAAAATTTAAGACCTAGGACTTGGTCTTAATGCTAAGACCAAATACTTTATCTTTCAGCCAAGGCCACTGACTTAATCTTTGAACCAATGTGAAGGACTTTCTAAGATTAACGACTTTGTCCACAAGCAAACTCCAAGGACCTGGTGTACAAGGACTTGGTTCTCGAGCTAAGTGCCTGTGATGAGTGAGTTGCTATGAGCTTTAATATGAATAATTACTTTTTCGTCACTACCTCTGAGGCACATTACTTAATGCAGTTATATCTAATATTAGAGTAGTTCTGTACCATAGCCGTAATTCTTTTAACCAGTTATGGCACTGAATTTTGTGTTAGTGTGCCGTTAAGAAATGTCCTATTCACTTCCTCCTCAAGCTAAGACAAAGGACTTCTTATAGCAGCTGCGTTCATTCTCAAACGAAGGTAGCGGTGCAAGTGAGCAGGTTGGTTGCAGGTGCTGAAGCAGAGGATGAGGTGATTAACGGTGACGTGGCACCAGCTGACGCGGATCAACAACGTGTCCGCAGACAGGATGTTATAATGGTCAGCGGAAAGCAACAGGACTGCGAGGCTGCATGCAACGCTCTCAGGGTTAGTCAGCAGATTAATCGATTGACTCATTGACTGACTTAGGTCCGGTTTTTCCGTCGCCAATTAAATCAAATTTGATCTCCGATTTACTGATCGCTGATCAACTTGATGTTCAGAATTGATCGTTGATCAACTGTGTTTCGTTTTTCCATAAATTTTTGATCTCCAGTTACGTGATCCACGATTTGCTGATTCACCGTCAAATGAGCCTACTTTATGCCAATCTGACTGGCTGACGATGACCTCGATTTGCAGTGTTGTGCTAAATTACCCAGCAAGCGCTGCAAGTGGACGCCCTAGCCAGTAAACGTTGCTATCAACGATATCGTCCATATCATCGGCTGTCAAAAATACGTTTTATCGTAAATCAATACAGGAGCCTTTGTCCATTTTATTTCTTCACAAAACATTATAGACAGTCTAAATTGATTGGTATTGATTGATCGCCATGCCTGGAACTTCATTTTAATGCACGAATTGCCGTTCTGACCAGTGAAGTGAAGCGATGTTTCTGGTGCAAATAAGCAACGAACTGTAAATCATCATGTTTAATCGTCAATTATCTGAATTTATCGGCCAATATTTGGCCATCTACTTGATGGGAGATTTGATGGACGATTAGTTGCTAATTGGGGATGGAAAAATGGTTATTGAAATGATTCCCGATCAAATCCTTAAGTTAACCGGAGATTAATTTGATTGGCCATCAAATGTGCATGGAAAAACGGGACCTTAGAGATTAACTTATTCCTTTATTCATTTATTCGAATATCTTCCTGCATTCTTCATAATATGAACTTGACTATTACCTACTTATACTGTGGTTACACTGATGACATAATTAATAATTATGTCATCAGTGGGATATCTCTGCGGGTGCACTCAAACATGACCAAAAAAATGTCAGTGTAGGCTGTATATATGACCCATTATTGGCGAGCATGGAATGAGTGTTGGTTCTTCCCAGGGTTGATAAAAATCATGACTTTTAACATAAAAATTTAAAGTATCGATTTTTAAAATTTAAATCACACTTTTTAAATTGAAGTCGATTTTTTGGATTTTAAAAAATTTTTTAAAAGATTTTTTACACCATTCTATGCTATCTGTGATAATCATTGTGTTACCTTTATCTGTTAGTTTGTGGATGACAGTAATTAGATTGATTAGAGTTTCTTTTTTAAAAAAAATTACATGTGCTATTTTTTTAGCAGCCTGGCAACGAACTATTTACAATTTTAACCTGGTGATGCATTCTAATGTTTGTGAATATTTATGGGGCTGCAATTTGTCAGACATTTTTTAGTTACAGTAATATTGTAATAACCTACTATTTCTGTTCAGGTGTTGGTTCCAGGTGCTAATGTGCATTAATTTACACCTATTCATAATTGATCAGAACGTTGAGACATATCTTGTAGATATATTATTAGATGTGATCTGAATGACCTACTTTTGTCGCCTAACTCAGTCTGACCTATTTAGGCTCTGGTTCCGATAACGGAAGAGGTGCCAGTGGCTGTTGAGCTACATCGGTTCATAATCGGGTCAAAAGGTCGGGACATCCGCCAGCTGATGGACGACTGCGAAGTCTCGATACAGATTCCACCGGCCGACGAGAACATTGCTGCCTTGAAGGTCACTGGAACTCCAGACAACGTGGCGAGGGCCAGGCGGGCAATACTACAGAAGGTACAACTACTGGAGGACGAGAAAGAACAAAGGGTATGTTATTGTATTAGTTGTACAAGCAGTAGCAATAGTTTGAGCGGCAGCAGAATCAGAAAGAATAGCAGCATTAATAGAATACTAATTACTTTAATTTTTTTGTAGTGTGAAGGAATAGAAATATCAGTAGTTGTAGTTGCAGTAACTTAGGACAATGTGGCAAGTGTCAGGCTGTGCACTACTACAGAAATTACGGTAATTGGAAGAAGTGAAAGAACTATACGCTGTAGTAGCTGTATTTGTAGTGGTGCAAAAAAATCTTATGCCTCTGCCACTGTTCTGCATTGCATTCTAGTTAGCACCCCCAAAGAACGGCATTTTTGCGATTTTCTTTCTCTCCGTTCATACGCTATGATGACCAGTGCTCAAAATTTTACGAACTGGTATGGATGACATTTTGCAGCTAAAAGCATTGTTCGTGAAAGAAGTGATTAGTTTGAGCCAAAATCCAGATTCCTTTGTGGATTCTGACCAACTGATGGTTGTTCAAATTTTTGGCTGTACACAGTTTCAAGTTGGAAATATCCATGGACCACAAATTACACCCAAAGATTATCGAACATCATGAAGCCATAGGAGTATTAGTAGTTGTTGTATCAGTAGTATTTTTTTGGCTATAGGCTTTGCGCAGTTTCAAGTTGGAAGTTTCGGTTGATCCAAAATTCCACCCGAAGATCATCGGGCGTCGCGGGACCGTGGTGACCAAGATCCGCTCAGATCACGAGGTCCAAATCACCATGCCAGACAAGGACTCAGATCAGCCGGATGTGGTGGTCATTACAGGATTGGAGCGGAATACTTTGGCAGCACGAGATGATATTCTGCGAATTGTGCATGATTTTGTAAGTTATTTTATCCTTTCTAGTAGTTAGTGGTGGTAGTAGTGGTAATTTTTAGTAGTGGTTGTAATAGTAGTTCAGCTGCAGGTTCCAACCACCTGTGTTGCATATGGAAATTACGCTTTTAACATGGCTTACTCTGGCGTCTGGAACAAATTACCAGTCAGTATATTCACTGCAAACAGTCTGCCAGTTTTTGATTGACAACTGAAGACTTATCTGTTTACTGTTTACCTACGTATCAAATGACTGTGATGACTGTTTCTTATCTTAGGTTTTATGGAACTGTACAAATCTGCGTTTGACTTTAACTATAATAGATGTAGAAGTAATAGGAGCAGGAGGGAAGATAACTCTAATGTTATTGTGAATGGCTGGCTGATTGCTGTTGTCTGGTAAGTGAAGGACAGATAGGCCTAGACTATGATTTTGAATGGTCCGCAACATATGTGAAGGAATTGGCAATGAACATTTGTAAAGGAAGCAGAAAATAGATGTTTTGAATGAAGAGACAAATGGACTGATCAAAGCCATAGACTTGCTACTTTAAGATCACAACGTCAGAAGTACAAGTTACAAGTAGTAGTAATAGTAGTAGAACTCTTGGCTGTAACCTTTTTGTCTTATTGTCAGTTCCAGCTTACTTGTTTTGACTAATGTTAGCATAATTTTAAGTCTTTCATATTGGCCTCGAGTTGTTGGATTCTGCCGTCGAGTTGACGGATGAGCTGTCAGCGCTTGTGAGTTCTCGTGTGAGTAGAGTCTGATGGCGGCAGCACATCTTCGTCCACATATGATACAGTTGCGAGACAGAGAAGTTGTCGTAACACCAGCCTTCCTCTTTTTCTCTCTTTAGCTAAAGGTCTGAGATGCGTTGATGTTTGAAATGGGATACACCTGACTTGCAGGAGCTTTGCCACAACGATCAATCTTGTGCAGTTCTTTCCAAGGTTGCTGAGTCAATGTTGTGTAGCTGTAGGTTCTCGGCCTAGGTCCCAGGTCTTTGGCCTTGCTTTTTCTGTAAGTCCTTCACGCTGAACGCAGTTCTTGAGAACACAACTTGTTTGTCGTTGTTGCAGGAAGACTTGTACAGCGAATCCGTGGAAATAGACCACCGAGTCCACTCGCGTATAATCGGAGGTCGAGGGCGCGGGGTCCGTCGCATCACCGAGGACTTCAACGTGGACCTTCGCTTCCCTGGAAAAGATTCGAGCAACCCGGACCTGGTAACAATCACGGGTGATGAAGATGCTGTGCTGGAGTGTAAGGAACACCTGCTGGAACTGGAGGACGAATTTGTATGTATTTTTAGTCGTTAAGTGTTGGTAATGATAAGAAATAATTTACAGGGTGACCACTTGTCAGGAAAACAGGGAAATGTCAGGAAAAAAATCTTGTCAGGGAAAATTGCCAAAAACTTTCCAAAAAACTGCATCACAAACTTTTTTAGTATCATTCACTCAGTACTCTATGCCAATTATGTTATGC
>Ga0209671_1004178_pt1 | contig 14195 bp, 8 predicted proteins | sample WorMetHERISLAND2_2_FD_187401 | JGI IMG/M metagenome (GOLD analysis project Ga0209671, IMG submission 187401) | Marine gutless worms symbiont microbial communities from Max Planck institute for Marine Microbiology, Germany - Olavius geniculatus... | ecosystem: Host-associated > Annelida >... | reverse complement strand
GCGCGGCGTTGTGCGCTGTGTGTGCTGACGAGCCCGACGCGCCGTCCTGCTGGAAGATGAATCCGGTGCGCAGACGGCAATTGCTAAAGGAACGATAGTTTAGTGATAATTTATAAACAATACAAATTGCTGTTTATCAAAACGTCACTGTGACGTCATCGACAGAAATGTGTAACCAGTTTTTTGAAAATTAAATAGCATTTTTAGCATGATCATTTTTGCATGCCGAAAAATCGGTAGGCAGTCATGTTAAAAAGTCTATAACTTCGGCGTTTTTCAACAGAATCAAATTTTACTTGGCTGTTAAATGTAGAAGGTTTCAGTAAATAAAGCTGTAAAATTTCATATTAAAATCCCAAACGGTTGCTGAGAAAACAGCAAAAAAAATTTAGGGGTCCACTTTTTTCTGCCGCAACCTGTATGGCCATTGAGTGGCATTTATAAACGTCTCGACTACAAACCATCTGTTCTTAACACATACATAGTAACGTAACTTTAATAAGACACAAGTGCTCTAAACAACAAAAAAGCAACAAAGCCAATACGTACTGGCGTAATTGTTGATGTCAATGTTCGCCATTGCATCTTTCTTCTCTTTCTCAGCCTTGGCAGCAGCTTTGGCTGCGTCGTCCTTTGATTCAGATGGCTTTGCCGCATTCCTGCACAAACATTAAAACTAATCCACCAAACGACAGATATCAGCTACACTATCGTATATACAACTTGCCCTTCTATCCTTCTCATTACCGGTTTTTGTCATCCAGTACTATAACATCACACTGCCCTGCTGTGGGTCGGAAAATGCAAAGATCAGCCTACATCCCAAAAAATTCCTACAACTTCCGAAAGTTCCTTTTGATGAACCAAGTATGACCTAAAACCAACATCTTAGTGCAGCAGTTTCACCCACGTGGTTAGCCATGGGTCAATCTTAAACATCTGAAAGTTTTCAAGCTAAAAAAATTATTTTAAGGAACTGGGATCCCAACTAACTGAATCAGACCTAAGCCAGAAACCCAGAAAAATCCCTCAAAAAACCAACTACCGCAGTAAGTTATATTGGGTAACCCACATAAAAACACTGAAAAAACCACTGCAGAAAGCAAACCCCAAATGTAATCCAACTTTTCTTTCTTCGTCCACTAAAAGTCTAATAATGAAATAGTTTATAAGGTGTAGTGCTTAAAACACTTAAACCTACAAATTTGGCAAGTTTCTGGAAAATTCTTTGATGCAGACAGTACCCAGCAATGCTCATTCTAATGAAAAACCCAGAACTCATGAAAGTGGTGTCATTTAATAACCCCAGAAAACAAAACTCACCAATTTGGGCTTTTTTCAAAAAAGACCTGGGTTTAACCAGAACAAACTAAGAACCCAACAAAACAGAATGGACCGAGTTGCAATCTAAAAACGATCTTTTTTTCAACCACGGATCAAGTACAAACTACAAACCTGCCAGCGACGGTAGCGTCCGGAGTGGCAGAACTCCTTGCTGAGGCAGCCTGGTCCCTGGCGGTGAGTCCGCGCTGGTTCATCCGCCCGTTGTTACCACTGCTGCTACTCCGCTGTCCATTCCTTGCATCCGCCAAGTATCCCGCCGATCTCGGCTCACTGAGGTTGTCTCGCTGGCTGCGGTCCGATGTCTGGTGCTTCTTCGTGTCGCCCCGCGGTTGTTTGCTAAGGTCGGGTAGTTTCCCGAGGGCGCTGTCCTGGGTGTGATGGTGGGCCAGCACATCACTACTCTCCGAGGCTGTCTCCCATTCCTCATTACCGACGTCCGACAGATTCTGGTCACCGGTCGACTGCGACGGAAGCTTCGGCATCTGCTGTGACTGGCTGATGGTCCGAGGACCTCGCCGAGATGACTGGACGTCATCTACCAGCCCACGCCCACGACCAGCACGGGCGCGACCCCCGTACAACTGACCACCGCTCGAACTACCACGACTGTAGTTCCTGGCACACGCACACACTCCATCAGTGTCAAAACTGGTCAGTCATCTTCTGTTTACCTGTGTCACGTTCAAGTTACAGGTTCAAAAGCTTGGTAAGATAACTCTCCTTGCAAACCCATCTCAGAGCTACGAAGAATCACCTGCCATATGTGATCACACAGTATTACCAGCAGTCCGACACAGTTGAATATGCCCCGACCTTAACACAGACAAGATTTATTGACCTTGAAGGGATAGAACAGATTACCTTGGTGGCTGGTTACATATTCAGCTTTATTTCATCAAAAGGACAGCAAAGGCAAAACAGATTAACCAGCAAGAGCAAACACTGATCAAATCAAGTCAAAGTGTATATATTTAAATGGTTTATTATCTGTCTGCAGACAGGTGGAAAGCAATTGATAGCAACCTGACCAGAAGTCAAACTCACAACCTTCTGACTAGAAGTTGTGAATCCACCAATTTGATGTAATTCAAACAATGATGGCAAGTGTCGTATCATAGCTGCCAGTTTAGGCAGATCTGAGCCTCAAACAAATCCATTTGGTCCAAAAATCGACAGCCACCAAGCATCAAACAAACCCAATAAACAGTGCAACAATTTACAGCACCATAAATATTGTCATTCACGACTCGACTATCACTATCCGATGAATGCTAATAGTTTACTGGTGAAACTAATCAATGGACAGACCTCCTGCGGTTATCTCTCATGGCGTGTTCATCGTCGGCATCATAGCTTCGGCTGCTGGTGTAACCTGGTCTCATCTCAGCTCCGCCTCGGCCGTAGTGATACTCTCCGCTACAACCCAATGCTACATCACACACAGCAGCCTATCAACCGACCCGCTGATAATGATGTGTTTACACAATGACAGATTAGCTTGCAGCAATGCTAATCTTTTAAACAACTGCCAAAATAAACTTAATGCAGTAGCGCAAAGTATCAAAAAAACAGAGGTCACAGTATTCTACAAAGAACTGCTAGTGAATTTATATAGAAATTAATTTACAAACAATGACTGTTGCCAGAAACCACCCAAAAACTTATGTTAATCTGTTGAAAGTCATGTACAAAATACTGCAACCTCAGTTTTTCTGTACTAAGTATACGAGTAGTTGGTCTAGTGAGAGTACTGGTATTAATTCTACAAATTATAAAAATTTTGTATATAATATCATAGGCAGAGTGGCAACACACAAATCAAAACGTCCTCACTACAAAGTGTTCCAAAATGAAACCTAAATAATTATCTCATGAAAAAATGAAATATAGCAAGCAAATGTGCATCTTATTTATTAACAAGCGTAAAAAACATTGAAAACACCAAGCTTCTCCCAATTCTCGAAATATCATGGAGAACAAATTTGACATTCTGCCTATTCAGTGCCTCGCTGACAACTATTACGTGACCTAAACAAATGTCTGCAAAGAAATTGATCAAGAATGCAGAGAAATAATGCAGAACACACCTCGACCTCTTGACCTCATGGAGTATTCAGCATGGCCAAACTGGCGAAGACCACGTCCACTTGATCCGTACCGTGATGACCGACGTCGGTCACTCTGGTTACGATCATCGCGAGACACTGCTTCGTCAAAGTCGTCATCGACGTCGTCTGAAGTCCTGGGTCCACGGCGATCTCTGTTCCCACGCGGCTGAGGACGTCTACCACCGCCATACCTCTGTGTACTGTCATTGCCTTCCTGCTCCGACCAGTTCTGTCTCCGACCTTTCCGCGCCTGCTTTGAACCTCGCTCACTGCGGTAACTGTCACCACGGGAACCGCCACCCAGCCGCCCTGATTCCCGATCGTTCCCTCGGCTTTCCAACACCAACTGGGACTCAATCTCGGGTTTGTCGTGTGGGTGACACTGACTGACGCTGGTGCTTTTTCTCAACTCAGGACTGCTGCCATCTGGCTGGGAGTCCAACAGTAGCTGAGTATCAGCATTCCACGGACCAATGTCTGCAATCTCGTCCAACTGGGCTGGCTTGGGACCAGAAAACGGCAGATTCCAGGCATTAGCTTTCATTGGTTCCGGATCAGAACTGGGGGTAAACGTGCCTGCAGTAGAGAAGACCACTGCTTCTGATGAACTCCGGGCTTCCGGCAGCTTGCTGGTGCTACTAGTACGATCCTCTTTCCTCGGGTAATTTTCTCTCCCATCCTTACCTCGACCCTCTCTATTCCGGTCCTCCCTACTCTGCCGGCCGACAGCGTCACCGGACCTATACTGGCTGCGTTTGTTGTCAAACGACGTCTGCCTCTCGGGGTGCAGGTCGCTGCGCTCAAACGTCAAGGTGCCCCTCTTCTCACCGCGGCTCGGCTGATATTCTGATACCACCGTGTCACGACCCTGCGGGTAGGGGAACTCATTCGCTGATGATCGTCCACCACGACTGAAACCTCCACGGAATGTGTCGGCTTTTCCACGACTTCTTGCCACTCCCCTTGTCCTGTCCCTCATATACGCGCCATCACGCTGACCCCGGTAGGAATTCCCCAGTGGCTCATCCTTCATCCTCTTCGCCGGAGGTCTGTCATCAGCTCGGACAAACTCCCCTCGATTTCTACCGGAATCATACCTTCTTACATCCGCCAAACCTACTTCCTGCCTCCTATCGGCTCCCATGGTCTTAGCTCCACTTTCCTCCTCCTGTAATCTGATAGCATCTTCCACCTCATCGCCCCAGTTCCGATGAGTTTCCTCCAGATTCAGCTCCAGCAGCTTTGGTATAGTGCTCATTTTGTCTTTACGTTCCTCGGTCACCAACTCCTGAAATGTCACATCGCATAAAGATGCACAATAACAACCTGTGGAAAAACGACTACGACTTGCGTTCTGAAAGCTTTCCATTGTTGTTACGATGTACTCCCAGCACTCACAATACAATTACAATCGAACAAAACAATCACAGTAATGAAACAACAGTGCAATACTGGTTTAATGCAATGTAGGCATCATAAGGTGGTGAACTGGCTTAGTTAATATTAAGATTATTGGTCATATAACATTTAAAGTAAATCGATGCTGGACTGAGTCTGTGCTTGGATAGGTGACGATGTGCAGATGGCTGAAACATATAACCAGCCACCAAAGCAAACTCAGCCTGATCTTCTCGCCACGTGTAATCGCCCTTAAGTGATTTTATTTCACCTTTTCCTTGTACATAAACATTAACCTGGTGGCTTTCATATGGAGCACAAATCCATAGAGTCTGCAAATGATGCAACGACATCAAAATATGGTACCCTGCTCTTGGATTTCTCAAGCTTTGCTGCATCGTCACCGATGGAAGATGTTTTTGTCACGTCAGACGAAGGTTGGTCGGTGTCCAAAGACTTGGTCGCAGTGCTAGTGGCGCCGCCACGTTTCAGCGGAGTGTACTTGCTTCTTGTAGACATGTTCTGCTGTGATTGCTTTAGAGATATCGGCGGCGGACAGCTCGGCCGCAAGTCCATCCGACCTGCAACCGATATTTACCATGAAATTAATCGGTTTTTAGTACAGCTGATAACTACTAATCAGTTTTTATTTTTAATAGTTAAATTTTCATGCATAACCATTTAAGAATAAAATAAAAACAGTATCGACCTAAAATGATGCTAAACAAAGCAATATACCAGTAAATACACCACCAAACCATTACTGCTGAGCTATGGTGCTACCACAAACAGAAAGTTAACAAGAAACAGTTTTCAATAACAAAGTTTCTTCTCTGAGCTATCCCCAAAATTTTCCGGTTATCCGAACAAGTAATGGCTGCAAATCAGCTAATATGTAGCAAAATTTAGATGACTAATAGTCATGACGTAAATTATCTACTTTATAATGTTTTATTGACGTGACTACAGTCAAAATTTTACCAATTAAAATTTTTAGTCATCGTTGACAATTAACTGTGCAATGACTCGTTAATTTCTGCAGCTTGAGCGATAGCAAATCAGCCTCAGATGTTACAAAGCAGTAAGTAAGTAAAGTCGAGTTCTTACGTCGGTCCTGTCGTGAGTACTGCAAAGTGCCACGTCCTTCGTCTTTCCGTGAGCCGCGGTCACCATCGTCAGTCTCCGTGGATTCGAACGTCGTCGACTGATAAGTCTTCCGATCAGCTTCCAGTGGTGGTGGAAGTGGTTTGTCTTCCACTTCATCAGCCATCTCTTTCCTGCGTGTTCTGTGCCCATCTCCATCCTTCAAACCCCCGTTCACATCACTCGGAGGGGTCAATCTCTCAACTTTGTCATCAGACTGATCCTGGCTCTTTCTATCATACACTGGAGTCGGGGATTCCTCGCGACCTTTTTCCGCATCCTTCCTTCGGAAATGGATTCTCTCTTTATCCACGGAGGGTCTGTTGTCATCTCCATCTTTGCTATCAGTTGGCTGCAACTTCTCGGGCAAGGTGACATCACTATCGAAGTGATCAACGTCGCCACGTGATTTCATTTCTGTTGGCTGTGCGGATACATTAGCAGCGTTTGACTTCTCTATGTCTGAAATACACACAGTTCACAATGACCCTAGAGTAGATCTTAAACGCCTAATCACATTCATGTAGTTATAGAAACATCGGCTTTTTATTGGCATAACTCAGCTAATGCACATCACTTAGAGACTAAAATTTTCACAAAAGTACCTTGACATAATGACCCACAAAGACGACAAAAAACTCTCCACTAACATACTTTATTTCCTCAAAACATGACGGTTCATGACATATGTGAATTGGAGCAATCAAAAAATGCTTTACGAGCTGGATACCATCATAATTTAACAATCAACATATGCATTAGCTCTGTATGACTGTGGTTGTTTTTTCTCCTGGCGCTCAATCGTAGGATCATATATGTGACTGGCCTCAGAAAGGCCAGCATCCCTCTGGTGGTTCAGTGCCACTGCAGGTTCTGTATGTGTCCGGCTGTTAAGACATTAATCTAAAATTGATGCTAAAAACTAATCGTTTAGTGCAAGATGCACCACTTGCAAAGATTTCATTGAAATACCAAATCCATTAAACATACAACATATGTTGCAAAAACATGACAAACAGATGCATGCCAGACAAAGAACACGATATATCCAAGTACGACCAGCACTAAACGGCAGCTTGCATACAAACTATGCTAATACATAACAAAATCAAAGATGCCAAAAACTAAAATCAAATCTTTTCACATGTTTAATAAATGAGAGAATAAATTTGAATGGTGGCAAAAAGCTCAGCATACATTTCCCTATAACACAGAGCAACAACTGCTGACAGTTAAGCATTATTCATACCAAATAAGCCAAGTTTCAGCACAATCTGACCAACTAACCGGCAGGCTGGGTCAAAGGTCGTCCCCACGCTGGAGGTCTAGGCTCTGCAGTGGTGGTTCTAGGCCTGGCCGCTGCTGAGTCAATGGCAGAAGGCTGGCTTGTAGAGTTCGACGCTGCTGTAACAGACGGGTCTTCTGCTGGAGAGGACTTGCGAGGAGCCCGCTGTGACGTTAGCTTCACCATCCCACGACCAGCTGACGACTGCAAACATTGACATAAACACTGACCAGTCTTATGGTAAAGCGTTGGCAGCAGCTCGATAATCCAAAGGGCTTTGGATTATCGATTATCAAAGGTTCTACGGTCCAAAAAGGCTCTTTCCTACACACTTCTATGAACGTTAACTCAATCTCCACATTTCCTTTCAACTAAAAGTAGGATTAGAGTTAGGGTGAGGATTGGAGTTAGTGGAAATCCACATTGCAGTATACACCTTCGGACAAGCAAACCTGCAGAATGTAAACATACGATCAAAGGGTTATTTAGGTAAAGCCGGCACTGAGTGTAGATAAGGTGCTCATCTCACTGTCTTTGGCCACTGAGCCCCCAATTCCCCAATGGACAGATTACTGTCTCTAATGCATGGCCACTGCGTAGGCAGATCTATCGTTACATTTCCAGCCAACCTCTTGGCTGGTAACAGATTGTACTACTTGGTGACAAAGGCACATGGTGTGAAAAACTTGCCAGCATCTGTTGTGAATTTGTTGTAATGCAAATCCGCAGCAAGTGGAGGTAGGGCCTAACTGACTAATTTTCACAGGACTACAATGAACGAAGAATGCTACACTATGAAATATTGCAGTGAAAGTGACTAACCGTTGCTGAAGACTTGCTGCTGGTCTGCTGTTGTCTTGCCTCACTCACTGAATGCTGCCTGTCTTCATCCACCGGCTGACAACATGATACAAACACATAATAATAATAACTAGAAAGCAGTCAGAGCCCGCAGGTACCTCTGCCAAGGCAATGTTGTTCGCTAGGTGGCGTCACCATATTCGCTTTGCCAGCTGTTTTGCTTATGCCCCCTTTAACACAATGGTAACGAAAATTTCAAAGTAATCCAGAATCCAGGATTCTTGCCGGATCACCCCCAAAATTGAATCACTTGTAGCTGATGCCATGCCCGATATTCCCCCTAAATTTCAGAAAGATCCGTCCATAACTTTTTGAGTTATCTTGCTAACACACAGACAAACAAACAGACAAACAAAAACCGGCTAAAACATTACCTCCTTGGTGGAGGTAACAAGAAATCTGACCTAATGATTACGAGATGCATCATAGCCTATATCAGTTCTTGTTCCAGTTGTCTACATGCAGCCATTTCGGAGCACTTCAGTAATCTACTGTTGCACCACTTACCAATGAGCCACAATGGCGTGTACTGACTTTCAAGGTCATCCAAGGTCAATGATGTTCACTCATCTGAAAGGGCTTATGCAATTTCCTATTGGTGATCAACAGCAACCTAGGTCCTATCTCTCACCGTTTAGCCACAATACATCTGTTATCCACAATGGACACATCGTACCAATAGCGTCACATGGCATTGATAATTGTACCAATGTTTATAGTGCTGTCATCATGGCACAGACATTACAAGAGTTCACTCAGTTCATTTGACTGAATGTAGCACGAGTGCCAGGTGGCTGCCGACCTTTGGACCAAGCCAATCAGCTTGAGCCAATAGACCTGACTATAGGCAGCTATACTGACTACATAATTTACCAAGTGCTGCCATTTACTATGTTTACCCCTTATTCAGAATCATCTTTGAGACACGGGGCAGCAGAATTGCCCACATGTCAAACATGCTAAGCCAAAAATCAAACAGATTTAAGAAAAGCGTCAAAATACCAGTATCAAAATTTTCAATTATTAACAAAGCTGTAAGACACACGTTGATTTAAATGTCTGACCACCGAGTTCATATTAATTCATTGCTTTTCTGATCAGGTACAGAATTGGATTTGAAAACGGTGAAAAATGATGTCCTCTTAAGTGACATAATTCAAGACTGGACTAGTAGTTGAGCAACATCTGTTGCACTCCGATATGTCACTTAGGACATTTCGGGAACTGCATTAAAGTGTGATTTTAGTTCAGTTCAGATCAGTTCTGTCCCTTTGTACACTGTCTAACATACAGCATGCAATGTACACCATGGACCAATAAAAAACGTGGCACTTTATTTTTGTCCATATCTTTGCCAATTATGGACCGATTTTCAAAATTCTTTCATTAGCACACTCCGCAGAGAATTTGCATTAATGCGATTATTACATCTCACCACACCGTAAATGCATCTCTACAGTACGTTGTGAAAGATAACTGTACAAAAAAGCTAACGATATTAACAAGCATTTAGGTAAATGAAAAAAAACATTTCAGACCAACATTGCGGCGAATGATCTATATAACACTAGACTGTGTTAAGACTTACACAGTCTAGTGTCATACGAATCATTCACCGCAATATTGGTATAAAGTGCTTTCTTTCAATTTTACCACAATATTTGTTTGTTATCATCGTTATACATGCATAGTTCATTTTTATTTCACAAGGTAGTGTAGAGATGCATTTACGGTGTGGTGAGATGTAATAATCGCATTAATGCAAATTGCCTGCAAAGTGTGCCAGTGAAAGAATTTTGAAAATCGGTCAATAATTGGCGAAGGTATGTACAAAAGTAAAGTGCCACGTTTTTTGTTGGCCCACCCCGTAGATGTCTAGTGTCTACAGACCCTATCATCAGCACCATGTTGGTGCTGTTGTCTTTCTTCTTCATCAACGTTGTCAAACAACGACGGGTAACGACCTCCTGCTTCAGAGCTGTCTGTGCGCCGGTATGCAGCCTGCGCCAACCACAAACATGTGTGAACCTACATGAGCTCCAAAGTGTTATGCTGGCGGATTTCGATATGGAATTTTGAATTACGGTATTGAATATTGAATATTCAATACAATTCCGGAGCTGCAACCCTTGTCAAATTATCTCTACTAATGAAAGTGATAAGGCAGTGTTTGGGATGTGTTGGAATCCATAACTATCATATTCAACAAATAAACACGACATTGAAAGATTCTTCTGGTATCACTTTGCTGTCACGATATATGCGCAGTTTTTTAAAGATGTTTTTGTAGCACTTGTACATATAATGTTGGATGGTCTTATAGTATGGGGCTTTCGATTTTTTTTTACTTCATTGTCTATTTTGTATTTTGTGCAACCTATTAGCACAGTAAAACCGACTCACTGATCAATTCATAAGAATGAAAAAACAGTGAGATGCTCACTGTTTCACGTCACAATCCAGCATCCGATTCAGCTGAAATCTCATTAATTCTCTCTCTTCACATCAACAGTTACAGTCACGATCAGCATTTGAGCATAATTTAATGGCACATTATTTACATTTAGCCTATACTACCTCCTAGCATCTGCTCTACTGTAACGGTTTAGAACATCTGCATTTAACGACGTAGTGCTTTGACACATGTTAGGTGAGATGGAAAATGAGTGCATCTCACATAATTTATCCTCTTTGGCATCATCAAAGCCGGTGGAAATTTAACAAAGCTCTGACAAAAACAGTTTAGCAACATGTAGTATGAATTGTTTACTTACTTATTTTCTAAACGCACAAAAGCAATGAAATTTGGTGCGATTACTAAACCACAGACGAGCTGAGTGTATAAATGAAGCATTAATGTACCTGATGTGGAGGTGGCGGCATAGCGCCGGGAGGCATTGGCATGGCGGGGTAGATAACTGGCATGCCTCGAGGCCCATACGCCGCAGGCATGCCTGGTCTCCAGTGCATCTGCCAATCAAAACAACATTTAGTGAATTGATCGTTCAACTTTTCACAGCATCACAAATTCACAGTATAGACCGTGTCTAATTGATTAAAAGGTTGTGTATAGCTCTTTATGGGAAACCAATCTCAGAGCTACAGAACATCACCTGCCCTATGGGATCAGTTTTGCCTGTCACCCAACATGGGTGAATGTGCCTCACCTTAACCCCAGCCAGACAGGCCGCTACTCGATTTGTTTACCTCGGAGGGCTGGCCAGGCTGAGTTTACCTTGGTGCTGGTTACATACCGAGATGGTTTTCCTGCCCGCAGTCACCCATCCAAGTAATAACCACTTGAAAGCGATCTGTTTGGGAGTCAAACCCACGACCTCTCAATTGGAAGTCCATCACCACTACGACACCAAGCCAACTACAGGCCAGCCCCATGCAACTACCTAACACTGCTTGGTCAGTTGCATGCAACTTTTACACATAGGCAGGCACCACCTGGAATCAATATAGCCACCAACACAAGCAACTCAGATGCAGCCAATGGCCGACATTGGGCGCCACGATCGATTTCACCTACCACTTTACTTACTTACTAACTTACAGCTCTACAGTTCTGTGCAGGGTATGATTTACTGAGTACAAGTACAAAAAGGCCATGGGACACAACTGGACACTCGGAGTCTGCTCCAGCTGGGAATTTTAACACTCTGGCCCATAAACCTATCAGCCCAATCCATCTTTACTAAAATAGTAGCAAAAAAGTTTCGAAAAATACATCAATTCATACTGGCAACATTGCAGAAAAAATATGATGGACAGATAACACCTGTGTCAACAAAATATAAAATATTATGCCTGAAACACTGCACTGTTTAGCTCGTTTTTAGTATTTATGTTTCTGTAAAGTCTTTCTGTTTCTTTATTGTAAAGGTTAAACTCACAGTTCCATTATTATGCATCTGTGTGCTCTTTGCCTGGAAAGGCCGTCCCCAAAATGACCTATACTATGTCGGGCGGGACATTAAACCCTACTCACTCGCTCATTCACTTTCTACACTGTGTCTCAGAAAAACATCCCCCAAATTATCGATTATAACATGAAGAAAAGTTATTAAATTTTTCTACTATTATTCCTCACCATCCAGTCCCCACCCCACCTATTTGTGCCTCAGATTTAGTGTGTTTACAGTCAACATTGTACGCTATACAAATTCACCTGGTACCTTACCTTACCTTCGGGGTGGACAGGTTATGCACCTGTCCAGCGCTGAGGGCGTATCAGCTCGGCCCAATGCGCAGCCCCGAATGTAACCGAAGGTCACATTAGCCTCATAGTGGTTCTTGCAAACCGAATAAGGCATATTGGCTGAACCTTACCTAGTTCTTCTTCCTCTAGTATGTGAGATCCAAAGATGGAATAGGTATCTATCCTGCATTCGAGCAGGGCATGTTCCCAGAAAGTGGAAGGTAGTTTCCTCCTCCTCACCACATGCAGGGCAGAGTGGATCATTCCGTAGTTTCATTACACTCAAGTGTCTGTTGAGTGATACAAATTCACTTGCTTACTTGTAATCATGGTCAAGGCAAAAATACCGAGAGCGAGACAATACTCACATCTATGGGGAACTGGCCGTACTGTGCCATCTGCTGTGGAGACAGAGGTTCTCTTGAACCTGAAGAGTTTTCACGGTCAAGTGGTGGCGGCTGCAACACAATGACACAACCAACCATCAAACACTGAAAAATGCACATTGCACAATGAGTAGAATCTTAATCAGAGGGCTTCTATCCCCCCCCCAAATCTAGAATAAAAATTGGTCACAAGTTTCCCCCTGCCTCTATCCGCTTTTCTCTCCAGTGTCCTTTATTCCCTCTTTCTTCACTATCTTCCCCTTTCCCCTCTCCTCTTTCTCTCCGGCCTTTCCGGTTCCATCCTCCGATTCCTCTATTCCTCTCTGCCCCCCCTTCCCGAGGAACACACAAGATGCAAAGAAACTGGCACAGTCTATCGAAATCCGTTTTATAACATGAGTGGAGAAATACTATAATACACTGTTTTAAAAACTCTGGGTTCCGCAAAAACCCAACCAGGTGGGTTTTTTTTGTTCACTTTCAGGTTTTCAGGCAACAGCAAGCAACAAAAAATGGAGAAGACAGCACAGGACCGAGCTGAGTGGAGAGAAGTAGCTTATATGTTTCTCTGTAAACAAAGCACAAGTGAAGTCATAAGCCCTGCACATAATATCAAATGCGTATAATATCAAACATATCTATCAAATGTATTTCATTACAAAAGTAACATCAATTTGATGAACGAGAAAACACAGCACATCATATTTTATGTAGAGCAAGGCCTACTTATTACATTCTCAGAACTTTGTCCACTGGTGTAATTACCCGTTTCCTATCACGCAGTCGATGTCTGTCGTCGTCCGTGGATGAGGCTGCAGGTTTGCCCATCGTAGATATGTTGGATGAACTAGCATCAGAGGCGTCGTCATTCTCCTTGCCACGCCCACTCGGCCGGTCCTTGACACGTTGTCTTCTATCACGAGGTGACACGGCTCTGCACGCACAAGCTTAGCTGCATTAGAACAAAATGGCAAAAAAATAAAAGGTGCCATACCAAAAAATGGACTTAGGCAGTGTGTTATCTCCCTTTCTATGGCCATTGAGCGCGTAAATGGATAGACCACTGAGTCTCTGACGCATGGCCAGTGCGACGCCAGACCTACGGATACCTTCCCAGCCGCAAAGCGTCTCCACCCTTTGACCGGTACTGAATTATACTGCTTGGTGAACAGGAACATGCGTGTGAATAACTTGCCCAGAGTTTTTAATCAGACGAGAGTCAAACCAGTGACCTCACCATTACTGGTCCAACACGCTACCATTGCAACACCACCAAGCAAGAGAAACAAAATGCAACGACAAGACAGACAGCTATCAATCAATCAGCATATATCAACATACACGTTAGCTGGCCCATTGTTTCAGACATAGTTCATCATCATCATCGACAACCGTGGGCTCAATGCCCGTTGGTGTCTGACGCCATTCTTACTATCGCTGCCCACCGCTGCCTATCTAGGGCAGCG
>Ga0209671_1004177_pt1 | contig 14201 bp, 8 predicted proteins | sample WorMetHERISLAND2_2_FD_187401 | JGI IMG/M metagenome (GOLD analysis project Ga0209671, IMG submission 187401) | Marine gutless worms symbiont microbial communities from Max Planck institute for Marine Microbiology, Germany - Olavius geniculatus... | ecosystem: Host-associated > Annelida >... | reverse complement strand
TTCGATGACATATAGTCTCATTAATAAGTGTGCCAAAAATTATTATAATCGGACATTCATTGTTCAAGTTATTGCAAAAAATGTAGTCACATGCTTTTTTTTGAGACACAGTGTAGTACAACTACTATTACTCAGACAGATGCAGCTTGCTTACATTAGTAGCTGAGTGACAAAACTTGACGCCAGTGTGAGATATTGATAACTTAATGTTCACAACTTCTCGTGATGACGTCACCGACCCCTAATTCACATTAAAACAGCAAATTATAAAAAAGCTGCTGCACTTATGAACAGATAGCAGATATTGTCACCTAAATCATAAAACAGCAACACAGAATTCGCATTAGAGCTAAATTAGACACAAGCTTTGCAATAACTGATGTGTGAATATTATCACTTATTAATCTACAAATAAAAAATCAACAGTACTGTATTAGTAAACAAAAAAATTATGGCAAATATGCATAATTATAGCCATAAAATGGATACTACTGGAAGTAATAAAACTCGCCTCTCGGATTTTAGCGATGGCCAGACGAGTAGCATCAGGACTATCCAGTTCAGACAATACACCCGAGCCAATGTACTACAACAACAAAATAGTACTGCAGCTACAAAAACAACCACAGCAACTACAACAACTACTACTATTACAACATCAAAAAAAAACAATTACAACTCTAAGCATCTGGTCTAACTAACAGACACAATCCAACTCAGAGAGCACACATGATCCAATCCAACAACCTCAAGGATAAGGACAACAAAATACTACTACTATTACTACTACTACAACTAAATTACTACAACTCCAAAAATTGGCAAAATTACGAAATTAAATTATATAAACTTTTCTTTACCTTGCTACAATATGGGTTTGTTCAAACCCAGAATATCCCGAAATCGATAGCACATGCCCAAAGAAACAGCTTATGGTGCACTCAGATATGGGAAAAACAGCAGAAAACTGGGGAAAAGAAGGAAAGTAAGAAAAAATGAGAAAAAGAAGAAAAATAACAGCAAAGAGAGGAAAGGATGAGAAAACTTGCTGAAATGGCTCAAATGGGACTCGTGCTGCTGAACAGCATGACTTCACTAGGTTTCACAGTGACATATAACTATAGCTGCACTTTTCATCAGCTAACAGGACGGGGCTGTTCTACCAGACTCCGCCACTATTACCTTATTTGGACGCTCATTATTCAGCTAGGTCAAGGACTGACGCGATCTGCCTACCGAGATAAAACTGTGGTCGTAGTCGTTCTACGGTAGTCTTGTTACTCTGTGGTAAGCGTGTTTGTTGTTGTTTTGGTTTTTATCGTTGAAGTAGGCCTAAATATTATTATATAATAATTATAAATAATATTTAATTCCATGGTTTTTATCGTCTGTTATGTTGAACTGGATTAAATCAATTATCAATGGATCAATTATCTCTGTGCGTTAGACCACGTTGTTTAATATCGTTTTGCATGAATATGTAAATGAACATGACGTCAGCAGTGAACAGCCCTGCCCCATTCGCTGATGAAAAACGCAGCTAATGTTTATGCATAAGTTTAGCAAGCAGCAGGCGCACTTGCTTAGAGCATGGATGACGCCTACCAGTGCGGAGTAAGTGCATCCATGGTGTATCAAAACTACGGGCTGGTGTGTCCATTTTTTGACCCGCGAGTCAGTCGTTTGAGGTGGTCGAAGCTGCAGATACTCTGCCTGTAACAACGCCACGCTTTCCCATTTTAACACATCTAACCAGAGGCGCGTTTCGCACTTTTTTCTCTGAGAATCTCTGAAAATCTCAGAAATTCTAACTTAGAATTCGTGTTTCGCACTTCCTTTTCTCTGAGCTTCTCTGAGAAATAGTGAGCAAGATTTTCCTTTGCTACGTTATGCTAGCTCTGCCCACTAGCTTGTGAGTTACGTCAAATTGGCTAGCGTAAAATTCTATGTTAGAATTCTCGTAGAATTCTTACTCGCGCATTTCACACTTTTCGTGAGAACTAGTTGAGAACTACTGAGCCGTAGAAGTGAGATTCTCAGAGAAAAAAAAGTGCAAAATGCGCCTCAGTAAAACTAAACATATGCTACTTACAGCAGATGTAGCTAACACAAAAATCGCTTTCAAAACATGCATATACAAGTAAGTAAGCAAGCAGTCTAAATTTGTAGCACACCATATGTCAAAACAGAAGTTCGAATCGTAGGCATGGCCCAGTGCTGACATAATACACTGCGTCTGGTAAACCCCTAGACATTGTGCAACAGATATGTCAAATCCATACAAGTTTGGATAAAATTCTGTACACTTAATCCCCAATAAATTGCTGAAACAGACACCAAATCTCGTTGAACATGTTCTATGGTATATGGTCTATGGAGCAAATTTGTAAAGTACCATTAGTCTATGAAGAGACGGAAATACAAAAATATGGACAGTCATACCGTTAGTTCTACTTTCGGCAGTCGTCGTCTCCGTTGTGGCCTCTCTGGCACCTGTTCCACCGGTGGCTGTCCATGCTGCTGCAGTTGCTGCTGCTGATGATGATGATGTTGATGCTGAGCATGCTGGGAAATGTTGTTGTCGTGTTGCTGTAGCAATGCCTGGTGAGGCGTCGGTCGTTGCCGGGGCAGACGGTTGGCTGTCAGTGACTGTGATTGGCTGGTTTTACTCCGGGAGTGCAACAGCGATGTGTAATCTTTGTACAGACTTAACTCATTCAACGACTGCTTCTATAGACACCAAAATACACACCAGAATACAACTGCAGCAACTTTTACAAACCACTACACCTACAACAATGACAACGACAACTACAAGAACCATACTACTACTAAGTGGTTTATTCCAAGTATGTAGCAGAGTTGTGTAGTCTTTGTACAGACTTAGCCCTTCAATGACTGCTTCTGTAGACATTGTAGTAGTATCACAAGGCCGTCCCCGAAATGACCTATACTGTGTCGGCCGGGACGCTAAACCCTACTCACTCACTCACTCACATTACTACAACAATACTACCACTACAAACCACTACAACTACAACAAAAATGGCAACAACAATAATGGGCAAAAAGCAATCTTCATTTGACATGCTATAACATGCAATAAACGCTAGCACTAGATTACTTGACAGCTCTCGTAAATAACACTCAGCATAGACGAGTCAAAAGGGAGAGCTTTAATGCGAATCCCAAAAATCTGTGGACACCCCCAGGAATTATTTAAAGTCAAAATTCGTACTTTCAATAAAGCATTCAAAACAAACGTATTTTGCAAAAAAATTTAGAGTGCCCTATACACTTCTGAAATTACAGCCTACAATAAATTTACTCAAGGTACTCCACCAATTCTGGCAAAAAAGGTGCGATCTTTCCATGAGAAACCAGAGACATGTCTATTCTAATCAGCACTCAGTTCCGCACCTGGACATTCATGTTTTTCCATAACCACTAGACCTACCGGTCATGAGTCTTCAGCTTGTTGCAGTTTGACCATATTCTGAAAAAGAACACTCCTCTGTCCCCTAATATAAGCAGCACTTAATTATTCAACTCAGCACTGATATCTGGACATTCTGCAAAAATTTCACAATGACTGGCCCATGAAAACTCAAACTATACGCAGACAAATTTGTAAGTAAATTGGCCAGTAACAACAGTAACGAGTATTATCTCCGTCGTTCACTCTCTTCACCTGACGGAGATATGACAGTAACGAGCATAGTACCGTGGATCTGGCAGTGGCTAAGGCTGCATCTTCATCATTCATCTGACAGGTACTTGAAGAGGATGGAATCACAGACTGTACAAACGGCAGGGAGCCAATGGCGGCCAGGATCCTGTTACGATGTCCTATCCGACTTATCCGCAACACCTACCACCAATGCATGCAGTGTCAGAATTTAAAAACACAGTAGACCAGTGTTTTTCAACCTTTTTGCTGCAGCGGAACCCTAGTAAGTGTCAAGATCACTCGTGGAACCTCGCGCAATGATTCGTGAGTCCAGCGGCGTAGGCGAAGTAGAGGTTTCAGAGAGTTTTGGGACCGATGTTTCCAACGGAGTCAAGAAACAGAAAATTTCTGTAGACCTGGGGGCAAAACCTCCAAAAGCTGACAATAAAACAACTGGCAACAAATGTTAAATTTTACCATAATAGATAATATTATTTTGCAATTTTATTTTACCAGTTGACAGCAGTACGTTATTGTATTCAACCAAAAACACCCTCGCTGCAATCACCAACCTAAAAAAAATTATTATCGAATCTTTTACGTTTTACATGACGCCGTTGAGAAGCTTTTTGTATCTTTCAAACAAAACGTTTCAGGAATTTTTCAATACATAAACAAACGATTTGTTAACACTAACACTAATATGTTAGTGTTCGTTGTTCAATGCAAATATGTTAAGACTGTTAACAAGAAAAATATTTAAAACTGTATGCAAAAGTAGACGTCTAGAAGTGCTAATTTAGAACTAAGTATTTGGTGCTTATTACTTCTATGGCAGTCTGATGTAATTTCGAATGCTAGGTTATTTTTGTCTTTTTTACTGACCAGCCGCGGAACGCTTGGCAGATGCTCGCGGAACCCTTGGGTTTTACGGAACCCAGGTTGAAAATCACTGCAGTAGACAATAGCTGTGTTATTGATGGAATAAGATAGCATAGATACGTATATTATAAATAAACTAATTTTGTGCCCGAGCCGATAGCTGTTAGCAAAGACATTATAATTTCTGCTGACAGCACAGTAGACAAAAACTTCGAGTTTTGTTTTGTTGCACTGAAATTGAAATTAGAACGTTATTAATGTTATTAGAACGAAATTAGCACATTTATAATATACACCGTGGTCTATAAAAAACGTGCCACTTTGATTTTTTGAATATGTTTCGTGCAGCATTGGCTAATTTTAATAATTTTTGGCATGCAACATCAGAAAGAAACTTGACACAAATGACAATACTTTTTGCCACCTCACTTTAATACTGTCGCTACACTACCTTGTAAAATGCAGGTTGCTGAGCCTGCTGTTTGTGAGTGGTGTCAACGTTTGCCGCTTGCATTCGCACTGGAGGAGGACATATTGAGCACATACTGTAATAGAGGTTGTGATGTGACACGTGTGACTTTTTGAGATACAATAGTTCCCAATCATGTTTGTCGCTTTTCAGTTAATCATTTCTGAGCCAGCATGTGTGCTATCCAGTATTCATTGTTGTAAATGGCCAAACTACGACTTCTGCATTTTACAAAGTAGTGTAGTGACAGTATTAAAGTGAGGTGGCCAAAACTATAGTTATTTGCGCCAAGTTCTTTCCTGATGTCGTGTGCCAAAAATTATTAAAATTGGCCAATGTTTCACGAAGCTATTCAAAAAATAAAAATGGCACATTTTTTATGAACCACGGTGTACATATCTATGGGCCTGTCTAATGTATTAGACCCCGACAGGCCATCAAAAACATGGCTAATGTCACTCATTATAAGAGATGCATATAAGGGCCCTTCATGTTTGTTGAGTTGCTTATAAAAAACTTATGAAAAATATCTTAAGGAATATCTTAAGGAAACAGCTGTTATTTGCATAAGAATCTGATTTAGCCAGTCACCAGGATTCTTCTCAATTTGTTGCTAAGTTTTTTCTATGTGTAGCAAAATGTAGAAGTTTTTAGAATAATTGTTTAGCAGTATTATATGATTTACACTAAAGCATAACATGGCATTTTAATGTATTCTCAGCCCATGTACACAATAGCCTTCTTGGAAAATAAAGACGCATGCACTTGTAAACTTACAAAAATTTCGAAAGAAACTAAAGATGTGTACAGAGGGACGTAACTGAACTAAACTGAAACTGACACGGTTTAGTTTTTGGCCTGACCAATGAGCAAGCAGAGTGAGCCTAATGGTCACCGGTTGATGCATTATGTGAGCGTAGTCGCGTAGACACCGACGCAGTTAGATGGTGCCTACTGTAATGCACTACTGCTTGCCCATTGGTCGGTTCATCGAAAACTAAACCATGTCAGTTCAGTTCAGTTACATCAGTCTGTACGCACCTTAAATGACAACAACAGCAGCAGAAAGTTGCAGTTAGAAGTATACGTACGGAAGTGAGTTCGACATCCCAGAGATTGTGAAGTCGTTCCAACGTCGTGAAGCCATGAGCCTGGAATGTGTCTGTGTATTCTATCAATCGAAGCGACCGCAGCCACGAACGTATGCTGTCAAACTGCTTTGCTGTTACATAACAGGACATCAAGACATCAAAAATGTAACAACTACTGCTAGAAAAGACAGTCTAAGATGAATAAAACTATAAACTGCATAATAAGGAGGAAAAAACTAAAACTAAAAATCCACAAGAAAGAAAAATTCTATTAGGATAGAGGCACTGTAAAACACTGGTGGTGGTTTGGCACAGTTGGTAATGTCATTGGTTGCAACGATGAAGTTAATCAACAACGAGACCGGTTAGTACTTGGATGGGTGACTATCAGCAGATTGGTAAACTATCTCGGTAAGTAACCAGCCACCCAGGTCAACTCAGCCTGGCCTTCCCTCCGTGGGTAGGTGCAATGAGTACCAGTGAAAGCTGGAATTAGAACAGGCACAGCGCACAATCCACTAGCCGCACATCCATGGTCTCGCAGTATAAACTGATGTCTAGCTGAAGGCTAAGGAAATGAAAATCAGCTCTGCCATACAGTCTTTATGGCTTGGGAATCAACTTTACATTGAGTACTGGTATGCACAATGAAACCAGTACATGCAGGGTGACACTATGACAATTCCTGGCAAATATGCACCACTCCTGACCATTTTGTCAGTACTATGAACAAGTGCTATGAACTAAAATATAACACAGACATAAATATTAAAAACTAAAACATAAAGTAAGCAAAATTCAGCAATAAACAGGACAAGATAACTGAAACAGAGTTAAAGTGAGTGGTAGAAAAAAAATCCTCTCAATAAAATTTTTAGCAAAGTTTTTGGGCAATTTTCTACGGATGCTGGTTAACAGCATAGAATTTTCTTAAAATGTGCAAAACTTTTGAAGGCAAAATATGCGGAAAAATATGCAGAATTGGTGAAATATGCGACGCATTATACGGCAAATTTTTCCGCATATTTCCGGCATATGCAACTTCGAGTGACGGAGAATCAGTCATGATCATTAGTGGGCCTTTTCTGCACAGTTTTGACATTTTTGACTTCAATTTTTTCAATGTCTAATTGTAAATACCGGTAATCGTTTACCACTAAAATATTTAGCAGTCTTAAAACAACGTTGAACAAGAAAAGTGCTGAAAAATGTGATCGCATATGTGAAAATATTCGACATATATGCAAATATATGCGATTATTTTTGCATATGCGGCACATGCGGCATAATTTTTACCTATGCGATTCTAAAAATGCTATTATATGCGAAAAAATATGCGATATGCGGGTTTTGGCAAAATATGCGGTCGCATATGCGATCGCATATTCGCATATAACCAACATCCCTAATTTTCCCTGACAAGTTTTTTCCCTGACATTTCCATTTTCCAGAGAAGTAGTAACCCAGTAGATGAAGAGACAGGGAGACTGACGTGTAGAATGCATGGATGATGGCAGTCTACCGACAGCGGACAGTAACTGGGAACGATCATTCGCGTCTGTCACTCCGATCTCCATCAGATCAGCATCACACATAAACCCCGCTCCCTATACACAGCATTTCATCTAAAATATACAGCACAATAGTGAATACCGTATTTTCTCCATTAATTCGAATGGCTAAAAACAAATAAATTTATAAGTGTTCGAATTATTAGAAGTAAAAAATAATTACTGAAAAGCCTGTTTGAATTATTCAACTAGAATACTGAGAACACGAACGATGTGCTCTAGTAGTGCGTGGCCAGTACAACTGCAACCAGTAGGCTTACTGCGGCTTTTGATCATCGCGCTAGGGGAAGTCACAGCTAGTGTAAGCATGCATCATTTGTGAATGGGGCTGGGGCGGACCGGTCAGCACCAGAGATGTGCCTTAAGGTTTATTTGACCAGCACTCGACGTGATCGAACTATTAGAGCCAAATGTTTGAATTAATAAAAGTAAAATAAATAATTATTTTTCCTTAAAGTTTAGGTGTTCAAATAAATAGAGGAAATACGGTATTAATAAATGATGACAATTCATCAAATTGCAATCATTATTTAATAATTTGTTGACGTTTCAACAACCACTGCAAGTATAAAAAAATTTCTGTCTACCAATGGACATAATTTCATGAAATATCACAGTTTATTAGTTAATCTTGTTTCAGCTGACAAGCATATTCAAAGAAATACTAATGTTACTAAATGAAGTCGGACTATTTGTCAAAACTAAAACTGGAACCAATAGAAATTTTTAATAGTTAACTTTTCGTAAATTAAATCAACGACTAATTAATAGTTAATTTTGACTAGCACTTACAATGGTTATTGTGCAAGAAAGAAACGTTTTTATCAGAATTATAAGTTATTCAGCTAACAGCTGTGACAATTGCACCGAGATAACCACAGGTCTATATTATCACTAGTAGTGCCTAAATGTTTGTTTTATCCAATCACATTCTCCGAACGAAGTGATTATCATTTATCAAATGCTTGTCAAATGCATTCTTGGTGATGTGTATTAATCAGAAATTCTACAACTAGAACTGTACTAAACATAAAAATTTTTAACGTTAATACTTGACCTCAAAATGCCTCAACAAAATACTGAATAGAGAAGTCGAGAGATTTCAGCACTTCTTAAGTCAACTGCATACTGGTGCTAAGCAAATTAATTTATTATTATTATTATTATTGTTGTTGTTGTTGTTTGACAGTGCGTGATGATGAACATGAACAGTCTGCGATGAAGTCTAGTGGACTGTTCCAAGCATAAGGCCCAGTGGTTGCTGATGCATGTACAGTACAAATTCAACATTGGAGAAAAGAAATACGAATCACCATAAAGTCGAGCTCATCAAATCCGTTGGCAACAAGAATATCTTCAAGATGACAGAGATTTGATGCAGCCAGAAACTCACTCAAAGTCTGCTGTGAATTACCGCCAGTCTCAGCTATCAGACAACCCACAACCACAAGCAGTTCTGACAGTGCTATCATAGTAACAGCAACAGCACAACGTTCATGGTGCTGTCATCCATACCTTGCCATTTCGTTCTGTTGTTAGGCGTCCTTGCAGTTATGTTGTGACTTTACAGCATCTTAAACTAAATGGTACAACAATAACTAGAAAGCTGTCAGAGCCCGCACACCTCCGCCAAGGCAATGTTGTTCGCTAGGTGGCAGCACCATCTTCGGTTTGACAGCAGTTTCCCTTATGTCCCATTGAAATCAATGGTAACGAAAATTTCAAAGCGATCCAGAATCCAGGATTTCTTCCGGATCACCCCCAAAATTGAATCACTGGTAGTTTTTGCCATTCCCGACATGCCCTCAAAATTTCAGAAAGATCCTTCCATAACTTTTTAAGTTATTTTGCTAACACACAGACAAACAGACAAACAAAGTCTGGCAAGAACATTACCTCCTTGGCGGAGGTAATAACACTGCCATTGCCAGAGCTCACCTGGTTAATTTTATGAATGCAGCACGAGCGCCAGGAAGCCGCCGGCCTTGGGACTAAGCAAATCAGCTTAAGCCACAAATCCACCTAAACTGACAACTACAGTACCACATTCACCACTGCCATCTATGAGCTCAAAAGCTGACATTCATTTCACCATCCTAAAAAGGGTAGAAGGCTGAGTCTTTGTTTTACCGGCATAATGTACCAGGAAAGGAGATCATGAACTGATTAAAGAGCTCCCCTCCCCATGTCCTGCTCCCAAATTTTTAGATCAAGTGCCAGACCTATGCTAAAATTACTGAAGCACTGTTCTTAATATCACGTACCACTAAGCAAATTGCATCCAACTGTACTGGTACTATGCAACAGTCACAAAATATAGCTACTAAGATAATACTGTAATTATTTACTGTTTAGACTGCAAATACTGGTGTTCAAAATAGTTAACAAAGACTGACCCTGATATCGTTACCATAACAACTACAACAACAACTACTACTAAAAGTAAAACTACAACAACTACCACTACTACTACTACTACTACTAACATTAGTAGTAGTACTACTAAACTACTAATAGTAGAGCACCTGCAGTAGTCTCGTGAGATGCAGTTGTTGTCGTAGTAGTGTGGTTGTTGCGTGATGACGTCACGCCGTTAGCGATGACGTTACTGTAATCAGGCAGACCGGCATCTAGAGACGCCATTATGTTCTCGATCTGCAACGAAAAACATCAAGTTAATCTCATCATTTTGCTTTCTACCAGCAAAGCAAACAGGTGCGATTATACTAATGTGAAATGCAAATTCCTTCCTCAGCCCTGAGCCAGACACCAGCTTACATGGCAAGACCACAGATATCATACAGGGCTAGTGCATTGTGCAATATGTCCCAGCTTTTGCTGGTACTCTTTGCGCTTACCCACGCAAGGATGGCCAGGCTGAGTTGACCTGGATGGCTTGTTGTGTACCGCCAGAAATGTTGCATCACTAAATTTTCAAACAGTTTGACGAATATTGATATTTTGTGCTGTAGGCCTATACAAGATCACACATTTTCATGACCGTCATTGCACAAAAACAACAACAAACAGACAAGGAAAAGCCAAACATATTTAACACACATACTTACTTACTTACTTACTTACTTGTTTACGGCTAAGAAAATACTTCTATACCATGTCTACAGGTCTTAAAGGCAACCCATCTCAGAGCTACGGAGCGTCACCTGCCATTCCTGATCACACAGCGCTACCTGACACCGATAGAGACGAAAGTGCTTCACCCCAAACCCAGTCAGACAGGCCGGTACTCGATTTACTTACCCCGGCGGGATGAAAGGCTGAGTTGACCTTGAAGCCGAATTATACATTTACACCTCAGCAGAAGTACGGGCAACAATATAATTATAGTATTACTACTATTAATATGTCATTATCAATCATGCGTTACTTACTTTTGCCCATTCCTCGTTCTCATCAAGCAGTGTGGCCGACGCGTCGGTGATGACGTCATCAGCATCTTCTTCCGGTCTGCAGCGAGGCGCCTTCCCAGCAGGCGCTGACCGGAAGTCACTCACAGGCCGCATGTACGACGTCGTCTCCATGGTGACAGTTACGTCACGCCCACGCGTCAGCTGCAGCCAGAAACAGCAATGCACAGAAACACAGCGTTAATGACTTCATATAATTCAAAGTTGAAATGGGTTAAAACTTACAAGATCAATTCAGCCTTCCATCCTTCCGGAGTAGGCAAATCGAGTACCGGCCTGTGACGCCTGTCTCGCTGAGGTTATGGGGGCGCGTTCACCTGTGTCTGCTCCGTAGCTCTGAGATGGGGGTTCCGATAAAGGTGTCTATAGCTCTTTTTGGAAGTCTATCTACGGAGCTACGGAGCGTCTCTTGCCATATAGGATCACACCTGCTGCCCTACACAGGTAAAAGCAATGCACCCAGCCTGCCACTCCAACCAGACAAAATGGTACTCGATTTATCGACCCCAAAGGGATGAAAGGCTGAGTTCACCTTCACACAGCTGAAGGATAAAAGAGTTAAAAGGTGTGCAAAGCTCTTTATGGGAACCCATCTCAGAGCTACAGAGCGTCACCTGCCACATGGGATCACACACTGTTAACTGCCAATCGACACAGGTGAACGCGCCCCGCCTTAACCCAGCTAAGCAAGACGGTACTCAGATTAGTGAAATTACCGCTTCCGGAAGGTTGGAAGACTAAGTTGGGCCTAACGGCGATTCAAATACAAGCACAGATCTCGATCTTGCATCTAGTGCGACACGTATGCGGCCGTCCCGTGATTTTCCAGGTGGCAGAACCGATCGATGCTGTCGTGCGTCACGTTAGCTTTGCTCAGATTACTTTTTTTCATAAATCTGAGTTTTTGTATGGTCATAATTAATTACGAGTAATGTGGCTTTTACTGAGTAAATCTGTTTTTTTCTCCTGAAAACTTCAATGGTAACACTGGACGCAGTGGTCGCGCTGTAAGCAGTATGGTTACTATGGTGCTACTGGACTCGGGGGGGGGGAGGCTGTATGAGTCAGACTTCTAAACAGATTTGTTTCAATTAGAAACAGATTACTCCTAGACAGTGCACACGCGTGTCTCGTGCGTGCGTGCTTCGGGAGTGGACGTAGCCCCAGTTATCAGCAGCAAGCAACAAATGGCGAGACGGCACCCATACTGTACGTACGCGACGTCTATTACTGCCCGCGGAAGCGACGTCGGTAATGTTTTCAGCGCTGTCGCTAAGTTTTCTTCCATTCTCTTCTTCTTCTCTGTTAACCGCTGCACTTAGCTTGATGAAATTTTGCACAAACATGTACCTCGAAAATCTCTAGAACCCTGCTGAATTTCAAGGTCATACTCAAAATCAAGGTCACATGTTTTTTTTTCGTTTTTATCTGCACGATATTCGCGGGCAGTACTTAGCACTGGGCGTGGATCTTATACTTGTTTCACATTATAACCACGCGGCCTCAGACTCAATGAATTACAACCCTGCAGGTCAGCAAGCAACAAGAAGACAGATTTCATCATCATCATCATTCCCGGCAGCTCAAACGATTGGCTACGAGCTAGTTATGTGTTGCCACTGCCCCCACAGTCAGCTAATGAAGCACATTAACATCACGAGTGCTACCAGCAGCGCCATTAACTACAAACCCCTAGAGACGCCATTGTCAAGTCAGACCATCCACGGCTCGCCCCCGTGGACCATCTAGCATCATAGGGGTAAAAGCGAGCACAGAGCGGCGTAACTGAACTGAACTGACACTGTTTAGTTCATAGATATATAAAACGTTCCCAGAAAAATAAAAAAACGTTAAAAAACGTAAAAAACGTGGCAAGAATAAAAAACGTTTAAAAACGTTGACTAAAAAACTTTGGCCATAATGTGTTCAACTTTTTGCCTAATGCCTAATGCTGTAAGCGCAGTATACCAGGAATTATAGTTTAGATAGAGAGAACTTCATTTAATTTCAATTCAGCTGTGTGGTCATAAGACAATAGCATTAAACTAACTAAATATACTAGTCAAAAACATTTTATTTAGTGTATTTGGACTAACTAAGTAAACTACATCACTATGACTTATTAATTCGTTTCTGTGGTCCCAAAAGTGCTTCACAAAGCTTTTGATGGAATTTTCAATGCACGTTTTTTTAAATAAAAAACGCTGAGCAAAATAAAAAACGTTAAAAAACGTAAAATAACGTGGCAAGAATAAAAAAAGTAAAAAACGTTTTATTACATCTATGGTTTAGTTTATGACGAATGGGCGAGCAGGGCGAGCCAATTGGTCATTGGTTGACGCGTAAGTAACTATAGTCACATAGGCCACCGACGCCGTTAGACGGTGCCTACTGTAATGCACTTCTGGTTACCCATTGGTCAGTTCGTCACAAACTAAACCGTGTCAGTTCAGTTCAATTCACTTCGGTTACGTCGCTCTGTACGCGAGTTAAGGTCGGTGGCTTGGACTATCGGTGACATCGTCGATCGCATTCGCATCAACGAAGTTACTCGACACTGAGCCGGGTTAGTACTGGGATGGGTGACCGTTCGCGGGGTCACGGTGTATATACTGTCTTCGTATTCAACCAAGCCACCCAAGCCAACTCAGCCTGGCCATCCCTCCGCGGATATAGGCAAAATGAGTACTGGCTAGCGATGGTTACGGCCAACGTTATGGGAGAAATTGGAGAAATTGTGAGTTCTCTGTAACAGCAGGCCCTGCTACCAGAAATGCCGGTATACTGAGTATACAGACACAGTCGGAAAGCTATGGAGCATCACCTGCCATATGCTTAGGGACCAACTTAATTCACGATTTCACGGCCGTGACATTTTCCGTGAAATTGGCCTTTTTCCGTGAAAAACGCCGATTTCCGTGAAAAACGCCGATTTCCGTGAAATCCGTCATTTTTCGTGAATTTTAGTGCTGTTAGTTTGATTTATGACAGTTAAAGAGTTTTATCAGCAGCTTTTGTACGGATGTTGCTGTTTGCTACGTGTCGCACTTCAGCACTAAGTAGTTGACATTGACTGTCTTGAGTCTTGAC
>Ga0209671_1004169_pt1 | contig 14209 bp, 10 predicted proteins | sample WorMetHERISLAND2_2_FD_187401 | JGI IMG/M metagenome (GOLD analysis project Ga0209671, IMG submission 187401) | Marine gutless worms symbiont microbial communities from Max Planck institute for Marine Microbiology, Germany - Olavius geniculatus... | ecosystem: Host-associated > Annelida >... | reverse complement strand
CCCTTGGTCGATCCGGAAAATTTTACCCGGGTGCACATCCGGGTCGAAACCCGCTATGGCGATGAGGAAACCATCCTGAGCCGACTCGAATCCGAGGTGGCCAGAAACCCTGGTGATCCGCTGACCCACTACCGCTACGGCTTGATTCTGGCCCGGGCCGGCAAACGGTCGGAAGCCATCAAGCAGATGCGGGTTGCCCTGACGAAAAGAGCATTTGATCCTTACATATTGAAGGACCTCGGCTGGATATACTTTCTCGACGGCCAGTTTCCCCAGGCGCTCAAGACACTCAAAAGCGCCCACGGCATGAATCCGCAAGATCCGGAAGGCGCTTTTTATCTGGGGCGTACCCAGATGGAGATGGGGAATCTGTCGGAGGCCGCCGGCCTTTTTCACAAGCTGACCGAACAATATCCAAAATTTACGCCCGCTTACTATTATTTGGGACAGAGTTTGGGGCAGCAGCGGGATTTAGGCGACGCCCATTATTATCTCGGCATATACTACCTTAAAAAGAGAGAATTCAAAAACGCCCTGGTCCAGTTGCAGCAAGCCTTAAAGTATATGAAAGACGACACTAAAAGGAAGCAGGTAGAAGGTTGGCTGGCTAAAATGAAAGGGCCGGCGAAGAAAAAACAGAAGTAGAGAATTATCGGCCAGAGTATCCGGCCTTAGGTTAAAATCAGTGGGTTTTCATATTACCCATATCCGGGGTGTTGGAGTATTGGAGTGCTGGAGTGCTGGAATTTTAACAGAGGGGTTGGTTTTTTTTCAATCCTCCAATACTCCACCACTCCCTAACTGAGATTGTCAAAACTCGAAGCAGCATGATTATCTTCAAGGGGGGAATAATTGGTATCAAGGACTGATCGTTAACTGCGGTCAAAATGAGAAAACTGCATGGTGAAGGTACCGCGGCCCTGGGTACCCGATCGCAAGGAAGTCGAATAGCCGAACATGCGGGACAGGGGAACGGTGGTTTTGATGAATTGGGAACCCAGCTTATGATCGATGGACCCGATTTTGCCTCCGCGGGCGTTTAGGTCGCCGATAACTTCACCCATAAATGCTTCGGGTACAAAAACCTCCACATCCATGATCGGCTCCAGCAAAAAAGGTTTGGCTTTGGACAGGGCGTCCCGGCTGGCCATGGATGCACTTACGGTGTATGCCAGTTCGGTGCTCAAGGAGTCCTTGTGCTGCACACCGAGCAGGGTGACCTCAACGTCAACCACCGGATAGCCCATCAATGAGCCGCTGGCCAGCGACTCCAGCGCGCCCTTGCGGACGGCCTCGATGAAAACCCCATCCAGCTCTTCCTCTGAAATATCTGACAAAAATTTGTTGCCCGTGCCGCGGTCCAGCGGTGCAACGGCGATGTTGACCTCGCCATACAGGCGCTGCCCGGCGATTTCTTTATCGAAAACTGCCGTGGCGCGGGCCTGGTCGTCGATGGTTTCCCGGTATACGACCTGAGGTTTGCCGACGTTGACTTTAGTGTTGAACTCCCGCTGCATGCGGCTGGTGATAATTTCCAGGTGCAACTCTCCCATACCCGACAGGATGGTCTGTCCGGTATCTTCGTCTTTGCGGACAATCAGGGTTGGATCTTCCGCCATGAACTTTTGCAGCACTTCGTCCATTTTTTCCTGGTCGGCATGGGTTTTCGGCTCCACCGCCACCGAGATAACCGGTTCGTAAATCTCTATATTTTCAAGCAATACCGGATGATCGTCAAAGCACAGGGTCTCGCCGGTGGATGAATCTTTCAAACCCACAACACCCACAATATTGCCCGCACCAACCGTATCGATGCGCTCGCGTTTGTTGGCATGCATCTGCAGAATCCGAGCTAATTTCTCTTTTTTCTTCAGCGCAGGATTGTAGACTTCGCCGCCGGCTTTCATTTTACCGCTGTAGATCCTGACAAATGACAACTTGCGACCCTCGATCATGGACACCTTGAAAATCAGCGCTGCCAGAGGGGCGGAATCTTTGGCCACACATGCGACTTCTTCACCGGTTTCAGGGTGGGTTCCTTTGATGGGCGGAATATCGGCGGGACTCGGAAGAAATTTGACAATGGCATCCATCAACGGTTGGATGCCCTTGTTCCGCAAGGCGGATCCGCACAGTACCGGGACTAATTCCAGGTTGATAGTCGCACTGCGAATGGCTTTCATCAGAGTCACCGAGTCAATCGGCAGCTCCGACAAATAGGCTTCCATCACCTCATCATCGTACTCGGCCACCGCCTCGATCATTTTTTCGCGGTATTCTTCGGCTTGCTGCAGAAAATCATCCTGGATGGGGATCTGCTCATAGGCGGTCCCCAGGCTTTGCTCATCCCAGCGGAATTGCTTCATATGTATCAGATCGATGACATCGGTAAAGTCATCGCCCTGGCCGACCGGAAGTTGCAGAATCAGCGGGTGGGCTTTGAGGCGTTCCGTCATCATTGCAACGGTTGCCAAAAAATCAGCCCCGATCCTGTCCATCTTGTTGATAAAAGCCATTTTGGGAACGCCGTATTTATCGGCCTGATGCCAAACGGTTTCGGACTGGGGTTCCACACCCTCCACGGCACTGAAAACCCCCACAGCCCCATCCAGCACCCGCAGGGAGCGCTCGACTTCGATGGTAAAATCCACATGCCCCGGAGTGTCAATCACATGGATTTCATGGTTCTCCCATTGGCAGGTGGTAACAGCCGAGGTAATTGTGATACCCCTTTCCTGCTCATCGACCATCCAGTCCATCACTGCTTCACCATCATGAACCTCACCGATTTTGTGGGACCGTCCCGTATAAAATAAGATCCGTTCGGTGACGGTTGTCTTGCCCGCATCGATGTGAGCGATGATTCCGATGTTTCTGATGTTGTTTAACTTGGATTTGCTTTTCATCGTATTAGCAGCATATTGGCCCTGAAAGGCAACTGCAGGTTAATATGTCCGGCCAGGGTAGGCGCTTCATTTCCTTCAATCAATATTTTCACGCGTTTTATTTCGGAAACATTCAGTATCAGTGAATTGACCACCGAATAAATGGTCAGCAGCTCTGATTTGACGCCACCGCTGTGCTTTGTCCTTATTGGACCCGACAAATCGACGTAACACACGTCGTTCGGGCCGATATAGATCGCGCTGAGTTCCGTGCCGTCCGGAATAGTCCGGATAAGTCCTTTCTGCGGGCCTTTTATCAAGGCGTCGATGATGGCTCGTCCGAACTCGACCGGATCATCCGATTGTGGCATGATCCTGAGCTCGGATTTTAAAAAAGAGTTGTTGCGATCTGCAAAATACAGATGAGCCGTATTTCTGTCGGACGGCTGCGGCAAGTCCGAATTCAATTGGCTGTCATCACGGATGGTTGACTGCGTTTGCGCCCCTGCGAGCTGAAGGGGATGAATGGTGACGTATCCAATCAGAAGTGCTCCCAGAAGCCATGGAAAAAATCGCACGCACGGTGATGGTGCAGGATCGATCATCGGTTCATGCCTTACTTAACGTTACTGCAATCGCGGGGTATGACCAATAAAAAAAGGTTAGCCGGACAAGGTCGTTTCAATGAATCCATTTTTTGCTCAATATTGGCTGCGGGGCGCTGCCGATTATTCGCTAACCACCGGCTTTAATTGAACATAATTGAATGCTTGAAATTACCTCTTGCTACTAACCTTTTATAAAGGGTGGTGGAGCTGAGGGGGCTCGAACCCCTGACCTCATGACTGCCAGTCATGCGCTCTCCCAGCTGAGCTACAGCCCCAATCACGAAATGTGATACCTACCAAATACCGATTGGGGTGTCAATAACTATTTTCCATATGCAGTTGACAAAAGATGGATAAAAAAATATTATGAGGCGTTCAAATTTTGGGGGGTAGTTTCGGTTCTTCTGCACACTGTATGGACTGGATCAAAGAAAGTTCCGATTTAAGCCCGGCCGCCGGCAATCCGGTTGCCGGGCTGTTTCCAGTTGAGAATATCGATATAAAGTTGTAATATAGTATAGTTGCAACATAGAAAGGAATCACATGCTCAGTTTAATGCGCAAACATGCCGGATCCTGGTTAATCAAAGTAATTTTAGGCGCCATCGTTGTCGTTTTCGTACTATGGGGGGTGGGCAGCTGGACTTCCCAACGATCGGGACGGGTGGCTTCCGTTAATGGCGATACCATCACCATTGATGAATATCGGATAACTTACAAGCGCCTGATCGATCAAGTCAGGCAGAGCTTCGGCAACAACGCGAATGAAGATCTGATCAAGAGTCTGCAGCTGGAGCAAAGGGCCCTGGATCAACTGGTGGATAACCTCCTCATGCGTCAAAAGGCGACTGAATTGGATATCCAGGTTTCCGACGAAGATTTGTCCCGAACCATCAGAGGCATCAGCGCCTTTCAGGTGGCCGGCGTTTTTGACCCCCGGCGCTACCAGGTTGTCCTTTCCAGCAACAACCTGACGCCCGAATCATTCGAAAGCACTCAGCGGGATGCCCTGTTAGTCCAGAAACTCAATAATTTTATAACCTCCAGTGTCAAAGTATCGGATCAGGAGGCCATCGATTGGTATAAGTGGAACAATGCCACAGTCAACTTGGACTTTTTTCTGCTGGAAGCCGATCGCTATAAAGATATCGCCGTGACTGATGAAGAAATTGAGCAGTATTTCGATACTCACAAGGAAAATTACAAGACCGATCCCGCCCGGACCGTACGCTATCTGAAATTCGATCCGAAATCATTTGAGGCTCAAGTGGTAATCAGCGATGATGAGATCAGCGAATATTACGATGAACATCCGGCGGAATTTCAGAATCCGAAAACCGTCGAAGCCCGGCACATTCTGCTGAAAGTCGACCCGCAGGCCAACCCGGAAGATGTGGCCAAAGTCAAAGCGCGTATCGAAGATATCCTGCAAAAGGCCAGAGACGGGCAGGATTTTGCCGAGCTGGCCAAGCAATTTTCCGAAGGCCCCAGCAAGGACAAAGGCGGTCATTTGGGTACCTTCCGGCGAGAGGCGATGGTCAAACCTTTTTCGGACAAGGCGTTTTCCATGAAAGCCGGTGAAATCAGCGATCCGGTGAAAACTCAATTCGGCTGGCACATTATCAAAGTCGAAAAGGTCAATGACGCGTCCACCACAGCACTGGCCGAAGCCAGCGGCGGCATCCGGCAAAAACTGGCTGCTGACTATTCCAAAAACCTTGCTTACGATGCGGCCGAATCCGTCTTTGATGCCACCTTTGCCGGCGACCAATTGGATTCTATCGCCGCTGAGCAAAATCTTACTTTGACCACAACAGATTATTTTACCCGCCGGAATCCACCGGCAGGGGTGCAAAAAAAAGCTGAATTTGCCGAAGCGGCGTTTAATTTAACCGAGGGTGAGGTCAGCGATATTCAGGATTTTGGTGATGGCTACTATCTCATGGAGTTAGTTGAAATACGACCGTCGCAGATTCCCGAGCTAAGTGCGGCCAAGGCCAAGGTCGAAGCTGATCTGATACAAGAAAAAAAGGAAGAAAAAGCAAAAGCCGATGCCGAAGCCGTGCTGGCAGCTCTAAAAGACGGCGTATCTCCGCAGGAAGCTGGTCGGCAATTCGATCTTAAACCGTCCGTAACCGGTTTTTTCAAGCGTAACGACGCCATACCGAATATCGGCTACGAACGTGATCTGGCTCGGATGGCCTTTGAACTATCGGATCAGAATATACTACCCCAGGAGGTTGTAAAAGGTCGCAAGGGATATTACGTAATTCAATTCAATCAGCGAAAAAGCCCATCCATGGATGAGTTTGCCAAAGAAAAAGACGGCATTAAAACACAGTTGCTGCAACAAAAAAGATTTAAAACTTTCGAGGCATGGCTTGAACAAATAAAAAATCGCAGTGAGATTATCGTCGAGAATGGCTTCTTAAACAGTTGACCTTCATTCACCTATGTATAAGCAGGTGCCCTGAAATTATTGTCCGCCTTCGAATTAATCTCAAAAAAAAGGACAGAACCAAGCGATACCAAAAATCTACAATCCAAAATTGTTCCTTAGAGCTGATTATACGGAACAAAGCTGAATGATCGGCAAGCCATGCTTTGAGTGACCTAGATCACACCAGGAGGATTCCATCGTGAACCCTAAAGAACAAAGTTTCACAAAGCCGGATACCCCCAGGCATATCATCAAAAAATGCCCGTCATGTTACGAGTACCTGCCCTTGCGTGCCAAGGTGTGTCCGGCCTGCCAGACTAAAGTCGGTGATGTGGACAAGCTGGGATTTGCGGGAAAGCCTTTTGACTGGAGGGGATACCTGTTCGCAGCAGTATCGATTGCCGTGTTCGTCGCTTTTATCTGGTGGGCATTTATTCGTGAATAATCCCGCTACCTCGCCAGCATGGCCCGCATCATATCTCCGGCATTTTCGGCGTGGTCGGCTATGGATCCGATGGTTTCCGCCAGCCGAATCATATGAAAAATGATAACCGACTCCATCGTCATGTTGAGCACTTTTTGTTTGATCGCGTCCTCAACCTTATCAGCCTCATGTTCCTGCTGACGCAATGTGTGGATAATGTCTTTTACCAACCGGCGTTGCTTAGCCGAGAAGTTCGTAAAATATTTGCGGGCCTCGGACACCATGCGACACATTTCTTCCACCGGATCCAATACTGCATCAACCAGCATATAGAAGTCCTTTTCAAGAACTTTGGGAATTCCGGGCTCGGCCCTGAAGGAAAGCCAATCCAATGCTTCTTCGACGGCATCAAGGACCTTATCCTGCTCATGCAGATAACGAAATAGCTCAAACTTATCGATCGGCATCAGAGTTCCCTTCGGTAAATGTCCCCGAATGCGTCTTTTAACAGCGTCGGCCTCACTTTCCAGCCGGTCGACTTCCAGCCTGAATTCCTCAAAAGACTCGCACTGATCGGTTATATGACATTCGATCGCTTGTTGGAAAGCCCAGGTGCACTCTTTTATTTTCTCGGCATGCTCCTCCAACCCGTCAAAAGGTGATGACATAAACAGTGAAAGGAATGGTATTCGCATAGCCCCCCCTCGCTAATGAGTATTCATTTATATAACCAGTTGCAGTATTTTAAAAATGGCCATGCTGGTTACTGCCGCCGACGGTACCGTGAGCACCCAATAGAGCATTATCCGAAAGACAATGCCGAAATTCACGGCCTCGATGCCGCCGGCCAGGCCGACACCCAACACGCCGCCCACGGCGGCATGGGTGGTGGAAACCGGCAGGCCTAATTTCGAAGCCAACAATACCGTGGAGGCGGCCGCAAAATCAACCGAAAAACCCCGGGTGTTGGTCAGGGTGGTAATTTTGGTGCCGATGGTGTCCATGACCCGATGACCTGCCATTGCGATACCCGCGGCAATTCCGACACCGCCGAACAAAAGCAGAAATATCGGTACCGGCACCTTGGCCCCTACATCGCCGGTTTTGACTAAAAAGTAAATGACAGCCAGCGGGCCAATGGCGTTGGCGACATCGTTGGCACCCTGGGCCAGGGCGACGTAGCAGGAAGTTCCGATCTGAATTTTTCTAAAAACCTCTTCCGTACCATGACGGCTGTCACGACCGACATAGCGTTGAATCAGCAGACGGCCCGCACAGCCGATTAAGGCCGCTAACAGCAATGCTATCAGCATGGCGATTGGCATATCGATGGAGAGCTTTTTGCCCAACGGTGTTTTAAATAAAAAAGATAATACCACGACAAAGGCCGCAATACCGATGAAAATTGGCGACATTTTCATGGCCCTGACCAATGAGTCTTTGGTTTCCAAAATCAGTTTAACAATAACCTTGAACATGACAAAGGATATCGTCAGGCTAAATACCGGCGAAATAACCCAACTGGCCACCACGGCCGCCAACTTAGCCCAGTTTATAACGCTTATGCCGCCGGCCATAATGCCGAAGCCGATCATCGCCCCCACAATCGAATGCGTCGTCGAAACCGGCAATGACTTCCAGGTCGCGAAACTGACCCACAACGCGGCTGCCAGCAGCGCAGAAAGCGCCCCGATCAGGGCCACGTGCGGATCACTCATTATATCCGTCGACACGATTCCTTTACGGATGGTATTGGTGACATGCGAACCGATGAAAACCGCGCCGGCGATGTTCAGCACGCCGGCGATGAAAACAGCCTGACGAATGGTGATGGCTTTAGCACCCACGGCCGAGGCCATGGAGTTGGCGACATCGTTGGCTCCGATGTTCCAGGCCATGTAAAAGCCGAAAATATAACCGATGATCAGGATGTAATATTCAGGTGCCATCAAGCTTTTGCTAGTGCTGTTTCGATCTAGTAGAACTGCGCCGGTAACCGCTGAAGTTGCGATGCTGTGGGAATCTCTCAATTACCGAGCACCGTGAGCATTGAACGGGGACATATCACGAGACCGGCGCTATGGCAATGAGTAAAATCAATAAGCAGACCGGTAGAGCGCCGACTGTTTTTCGAGAACCCGGTCCGATATCATATCGATAAATCTGGAGGGGCTGCTTAAGACAAGGCCGAGGCTGCGATCGTAGACCTGGTTCGGGTAAGTAAAATAGAGATTCTCACGGGCCCGGGTGGCGGCCACGTACATCAAACGCAGTTCCTCCTCCAGATCCTCCTCCTTTTGCAGGGCATAATGAGAGGGGAAGCGTCCATCCAGCGCCCAGATTATGAAGACAGTGTGCCACTCGAGCCCCTTGGCCGAATGGATGGTGGACAGAACCAGTCGGTCTTCGGCCGGTGTCTCAGCGGTAAACGTGTCACCCATGGCGGTATTCGGAGGTTCGAGGGCCATATCGGTTAAAAACTGTTCCAGGCTGCTATAGCGCTCCATGATGGCGATCAATTGTTCAAGATCCTTGGCCCGCTTGGGATGATCATCGTACCGGTCCTTTAAAATGGGCAAATAGTATTCGACTATCGCTTCGCCAATATTTTCAAGCGGCATCGACCGGGCGTCGACATTGGAGAAAAGATCTTTCAAACGTTTGAGACCGGCCCGGGTCACAGTTTTTGCTTTGCTGGTCAGCAAACCGGTGTAGCCTGAAGCTTCGCTTATGACGGCTTCATATATCTTTTGAGCGGTGGCTGGTCCAACCTTTTCCACAAGCAACAAAATGCGATACCAGCTTATGCGGTCGTGAGGGCTGGAGATCACGCGCAGGTGTGCCAGGACGTCTTTGATATGGGCGGACTCCACGAATTTGAATCCACCCACCTTAATGAAGGGAAGTTGGGAGCGGCTTAATTCAATTTCTAGATCAAATGAATGGTAGCCGGCTCGAAACAAGACCGCGATTTCATTCAGTGCAATCCCCTGACGAATGAGCTGCTGTACGTTATCCGCAATAAACAGGGACTGGTCATTCTCATCCTGCGCTTCGACCAGAACCGGCGCCGATCCGCCGGATCGGCGGGTGAAGAGATTCTTTGAATATTTTTCCTTGGCCTGGTCGATAATGATGTTCGTTAAATTCAGGATGGGTTGAACACTGCGGTAGTTTTCTTCCAGGGCGATGATCCGGGTGCCGGGATACATTTCAGGGAATTTCATGATATTTCTGAAGTTGGCGCCGCGGAAGGCGTAGATACTCTGGGAATCATCTCCCACGACCATTATGTTGTTGTTGTCGCCCGTTAAAAGATACAGGATTTCGGCCTGAATTTTATTGGTGTCCTGATATTCGTCGACCATCACGTAACGGTATGTTGATGAAATGCGGTTGCGAATTTCCGGATGGTCTTTTAAAAGCTGCAGTAGATAAATCAGCAGATCATCGAAGTCGAAGAAATTGTTTTCGAGTTTTTGCCGCCGATACGAGTGGAATATGCTGTTGATGGATTCCAACTCGTCGATCAGGTGGGGATAGTCATCATAAACTACGTCATCGATGGGAAGCATCTTGTTGACGGCCCGGCTGAAAATATTGGCCAGGGTATGCTTGCGGGGCAGCGATCGACTAATGGTTGCGGCACCGATTTCCTTGCGCAGCAGGCTGATCAGCGCTTCCGCATCGACACGGTCAAAAATAGCGAAGTTGGAAGCCAGGCCGAGGACAGTCGCATACCGACGCAAAATTAGATTGCCGAAGGAGTGAAAGGTGCCCCCGGCGACATTCTCGCATCGGCGGTCCAGCAGGGTGGTTGCCCTTTGGAGCATTTGCTGAGCGGCTTTGCGAGTGAAGGTTAATAGCAGGATGGAAGACGGGGCAACGCCGCCTTCCACCAGGCGCGCGACCCGGTAAGTCAAAGTACGGGTTTTTCCGCTGCCAGCCCCGGCAATCACGAGCATCGGCCCTTCAATGGCCATGACCGCTTCAAGCTGGGCGGCATTCAATTGTTCTTCATATGGTATTTTATATTGGCCGTTAGATGACAGAGAAGATTTTATCGGCATTTCTTTATTCCCTATGATTAATCCGCCACAACAAAAAGAACGTTCATTATTACAAGTTATTTATTGAAAAACTGAGAAATTCTTTGCTCGAAGGAAAGGCGGATTAATTATATAATGCTACGTATTTTTTATATACCACGTTATTTCAATATGGTTTCTTGAAACTTGGCACCATAATTTTAGGAGGCGAAGTAACTAGTGAACCGCCTATCTTTCATATCGCCCTGGGTTTGTCAACTCCCGATTTCTGCCCATAGCCCCAGGAGCGCAGTATCCGACCCTCGACCAATCGATATAAATGAAGGTGCTTGAATACAGACTTGCTCACTCTTTTCCATGCATACCCCGCTGTTCATGTCATTGTCTTCTAAAAAAAGCCTTGATCCTGCGCAGTGTTGACTTTACTATTTTGATGTATTAGATTCCAGGAAGATCAAGCCTTGGAAGAAAATTACGAAGTAATAGTAAAAGGAGGATATACCCATGAAGAAGTTGGAAAGCGAATTAAAAGCCGTCTCGAAATCTTTGGCTGCACTTAGCAAAAAAGTAGAAAAACTTACCCAGCAGGCCGCCAAGGCCCAGCCGGCCGCCAAGGCCGCATCGGCGAGCAAAGCTCCGGCCAAAAAAACCAAAGCCGCGGCAGCCGGCGGTAAAACGGTGTTGGATACGGTTTACGATGTTATCAAACGCACCAAAAAAGGTGTAACCGTGGCGCAGTTGAAACAAAAGACCGACCTCGATGCCCGGCAATTGAGCAATGCACTTTATAAACTTTCCAAAAAAGGTCAGGTTTACGCCAAGTCGCGCGGCTTGTACGTAAAAAAATAGTAGCATTATACCTGAGGTTTTTTAGGCAACCGGAAATAGTCTTCAGTTGTATCGCCGCCCCGGCGATCTGAAGGCTATTTTTTTGGGGCGAGCTCAGAGGTTCAAGGTTCAGAGGTCCAGGGTTCAGGGGTTCAGAGGTCCAGGGTTCAGAGGTTCAGAGGTTCAAGGTTCAGGGGTTCAGGGTTCAGAGGTTCAGGGTTCAGAGGTTCAGGGGTTCAGAGGTTCAAGGTTCAGGGGTTCAGAGGTTCAGGGGTTCAGGGGTTCAGGGTTCAGAGGTTCAGGGGTTCAGGGGTTCAGAGGTTCAGGGGTTCAGGGGTTCAGAGGTTCAGGGTTTAGAGGTTCAAAGTTCAAGGTTAAGAAGTTCGGGGTTTGGGATTTCCCCTTCGGGCTGCGACACCACCAGCAGAGTTCAGCTCAGCTGCTCCGAAACTTATTAACTCAAGCCTCAGCCCTCATCACTCAGTCCTCATCACTCAGCACTCAGTCCTCATCCACTCAGTCCTTTTTTTATCAAGATTTTAGAATACATCCATACGGCATGCGACATTCAGTATTCGCTAATTGCAGTTAATTCCCTGTTGCCTGTTGTCGATAAATTTGGTATGAAATTGGGTTCATTTTTTAGTTGAAAGGACAGCCCATGAGTAATCAGGTGATCTCCGCGGATCCCCTTAGCAAAATATGGAATTTTTTTACGTCGGTAAAGTTAACGATCGTTTTGCTATTGAGCCTGGCCGTTACTTCAATTATCGGCACATTGATCCCGCAAAACGAAGATCCGCAGGCCTATTTCGAGGCTTTCGGAGGAGTTTTATATCAGCTATTCAATCTGTTCGAACTTTTTGATATGTACCATTCATGGTGGTTTCAGCTGTTGATCATCCTGTTGACCATCAATATCATCGTTTGCTCTATCGATCGCATGTCCTCCAACCGGAGGATCCTGTTTGCCCGCCGTCCGTCTTTCAATCTGCCGCGGTTCAGAAACATCAAGCACCGGCGGGAGTTATCCATAGCCGCTGAGACCCAGCAGACGAGGGATATCCTGCAAGGCTATATCGCCCGTCGGTTCCGCCACAGCCAGGTTGAAGGGACGGATAACGGATTTGCCATATACGGGGAAAAGGGGCGCTGGACACGCTTTGGCGTGTACACGGTCCATTTGAGTGTGGTTTTTTTGCTCATCGGGGGGTTGATAGGGTCAAGATTCGGTTTTGAAGGGTTTGTTAATATTGCCGAGGGCGAGAGCGTTCAGACCATCCGCCTGCGCAACAAACCCCAAATGATGAACCTGGGTTTCGAGGTACGTTGCGATGATTTTGACGTCAGTTTTTATGACAACGGCGCACCAAAAGAATTTCGGTCCAGTTTAACTATTTTGGAGCAGGGACGACCGGTATTAAGCAAAGATATTATCGTCAATGATCCACTGCGCTATAAAGGCATCAGTTTTTTTCAGTCCAGTTATGGAACGCTTGCATCCAGCGGGGTGGTTTTGAGCTTTACCAGTACGAAAACCGGGAAGGTTTACAAAAAAAACGCAACCATGAATGAACCGCTGGAGCTGCCGGAAAAGCTGGGAACTTTTGAAATGAAAAGATTCATCCAATCCGCGGAGTTCAGAGGCCACAATATCGGCGATGCCTACATCGGCCTTTTGACACCGCCCGGCGGCGACCCGGTTCAGGTGACACTGCCGTTGAGATTCCCCACTTTTGATAAAATGCGCAAAGGTAATCTCGTAATCGCCGTGGTTGAGAATATACCGCGCTTTTATACCGGGCTCCAGGTCACCAAAGATCCCGGTGTTTGGGTGGTCTATTGCGGCTTTATCCTGATGATTGTCGGGTGCTACATTACTTTTTTCATGTCGCACCAGCAAATCTGCCTTGAAATAGCTTCAAACGGCAAAAACACCCGGGTCACCGTAACCGGGACTGCTAATAAAAATAAGATGGGAATGCAGAATAAAATTGACCGGATTGCTGAAAAATTGGTCGCCCTGGCACCGGAACCTTGATTGTGCCTGACGATCCGGTCGGACAGGCGTCCGGGGTGAGGGGCCTTGAGCAGTCGCATGGCTGATTGTAAGAAAAAAAACGAAAAAGAATATCGTTTAAAAAAAGGATAAAAAATGAGCGGTTCGCTAATATTGTCGGTAGTCACATTCATATATGGTCTCGCTGGGTTTTTGTACATCAGTGCCTGGATTTTTAGAAAACCTGTTTTTGCGAAGTTCGCCACCTGGATCGCACTCATTGGTTTGATTGGTAATACTACAGGCATCCTTGTGAGATGGTTTGGATCTTATCAACTTGGTATTGGACATGCGCCCTTTTCCAATCTATATGAATCCCTCGTATTCTTTGCCTGGACCATTGTCTTGATCTACTTGCTCATCGAACGTAAGATTAAAAACCACATCATTGGTGCTTTCACCACCCCGATTGCCTGCCTGGTGATGGCCTATGCCTCTTTGGATCCCAGAATTTCCAGTGCTATCGAACCCATACTTCCGGCCTTAAAGAGCAACTGGCTGATTGCCCATGTGGTTACCTGTTTCATCGGATATGCCGCTTTCGCCCTGGCCTTCGGCATCAGCGCCATGTATTTGATGAAAAAGGGCCGGGATGATGAACAGATTCTGTGGGTGAAAATTGTTCAAATTGTGATCCTGTTTGTATTTGCGGCCCTGTTCAGCCGGGTTCTTTTTGTGAGCAGCTGGTCACGGGCTTTGCTTGTGGCAGTTCCCATATGTTTTGGATTTTTCGGCATCGTTTTTCTGGTTCACCAGATGCGGGATGAAACCAAAACCCGATTGCTGGACAGATTCCCCGAACTCAAGGTTCTGGATGAACTGGGCTATCAGCTTATTTTACTTGGTTTCCTTTTTTTAACTGTCGGCATCATCACCGGCGCCGTTTGGGCCAATTCCGCCTGGGGACGCTATTGGGG
>Ga0209671_1004167_pt1 | contig 14211 bp, 9 predicted proteins | sample WorMetHERISLAND2_2_FD_187401 | JGI IMG/M metagenome (GOLD analysis project Ga0209671, IMG submission 187401) | Marine gutless worms symbiont microbial communities from Max Planck institute for Marine Microbiology, Germany - Olavius geniculatus... | ecosystem: Host-associated > Annelida >... | reverse complement strand
ACCTTAAATAATAATGCTGATCTACAGTGAAACATAAAAATGCTTAAGTGTGGTCTGTATTCTAAGAACACTTAAGAAACCAGCCAAAAAACTCAACATCAAACATCAGAAATACTCAGAGCAAGTAAGATTGTCATCAAGGGTTTGTACTCTTTAGCGAATTAACAAAATCTCAACATCAATTAATTAGAGGTGTGCTTTTTTGACGTACCATTTGTTTGCTTATTTCTTTTTCTATTAATGTATACTTCACGTTGTGCTGAAAAATTTTGAAAGATATATCCTTACCATCAAATTATGTCTCAAAATACTCCAATTAATCTTGGCAATAATATTCTTATAAATTATTTTCCAAATTTTTACAGCTTTAGCAACCACGTCTATCCCACCGAGCAGCCTAGCTCCTACATACAGTGCACTACATTATGTATTATAGCCAGCAACAAAAGTCGAGACACCTAGTGTAAGTTTTACCCACTTTTGCCCAGTTTAAACTGGGTTTTACCCACTGGGCTAGACAAAACCGGTTTTACCTAGGTTAAATGCCAACCCTGGCTGCTGTCGAATGGTGTCAACGTTTACCGCTTGCGTTTTGCTGGAGGAGGACATATTGAGCACATGCTGTAATAAAGATGATGTGATGTGACACGTGTGACTTTTTGAGAGACAATAGTTACCAGTCGTGTTTGTCGCTATTCGGTTAATCATTTCTGAGCAGCATGACCCTTTAAGGCTTTCCCTTAGTTATTTAGTGTACTAAGTTATTTACTGTCCAGAATATGCAGCATGTTTCGTTGAACAGCAATTTTCGTTAGCATCATTCATTTAACATGTAATAAAATTAAGATATCTGACAAATTTAGAAATTTTTCACCATAGGTATGGGTGATGAAACCAGGGAATTGTGCAATGAGTTTGAATTTGTGTCAACTATTTGTATTCTATTCATATTCAGCCAAATAATAGAGTAAATTTTTTGTTCAGCCAAATAGTAAAATCTACTATTCGGTATAGCCCTTTTTGCAACCCACTGGACAGACCTTTCAGACTGGCATTTGATAGTTTGGATTGTAATCCATAACTTGCAAAGTATCGTAGTAGGGCATGCACATTGTGGACTTCAGTCATTACGTAAGTAGTCTTTCAGAGGCACAGACAAGATTCGAGTTATTTGTTTGCTGTGACTTTAGTCTTGGGCTGGTGGTAATTTGTTACGGATTTACAACATTTGTTAGACGAAGCTTATCATATTGAGCTATTATGGCCGTGGCAAATTATTGAGTATCTGAATTTCTGCATTAACCATTCAGGCAGAAGGAATCTTGTGGTTGTCACTTTCTTGAGATAGCATTCGTGCAGATTGGTGCTGGTAACCCGCTTTTATAGTCACACTTGGCTGACCATCTCAGGCTCAAGTTATAATGTTTAGTGTACAGTATTCAGTTGCTGTCGTATTATTCATCGTGGTGTTATGCTAGAACTCAGGGCATCTATGTCCATTGAGGACTATGCTCAAAGCGTACCATTAAGTTTTCTCGAGGGGGCAACTTTTATGGCTTCACTCGGGCAGTCATCATTCTACTAGAACTTGACCAGAAGTATTTTGGGATGCTAAAAATGCACAGAATTATTTTCGGCTGGGGCTCTGCCCCTGACCTTGCTGGGGAGTGAACCCTCATTACCACTTCGTATGACTCCTGAGATTGATGACTGTCTGGAGGATAACAGGGAAGATTATTAGAACTGCCATTGTCGTTACATATGCACAATTATACTCAACAGTTCTTACAATAGATTTAGGTTTTTTGTGTTTTGTGTTTTATAAAGGTTAAACCTTCTGTAAAGGTTAAACTTTTCATGCATTTTGCCTGGAAAGGCTCTCTTTGAAATGACCTATACTGTGTCGGGCGGGATGTAAAACCCTACTCACTCACTCACTCAGTAATTTTATTCTATCTGAATGCATGTGTGTTAACATGTATACACAAGACTCTGCCATAAGTTGGTATTTCATAGATGACTGTAGTTTGACTTACCGGCGATGAAACCTTGTTCAAGTATTATTGATGTTCTGGTGCAAGTATTTGAGCCCCTAAAACAGCAGTCTCTCAGTGAAAGTAAGAAGTAAATTTACTTACAACTGGAAAAATACAGCTGTAAAATCCAATCAAAGAATTGTTTTCGAAAGCATTGTGTTTTCGAATTGCGTGTTTATGGCATGTTTGCCTGTGCAGTGTGCCACAGTCTTGACGAAACAGAAGCATCTTCTGTAGTCACGTTTAAGCTGTTCAAAGCTTACATTCCGATGTCAAAGTTTACCAGCAGATTGTTCCACTGCAGTGCATTGGGTTTCATTTTTTACTGTACATACCGGTGCTTCATTTGAAATGTTTGGCACAAACAAACTTAGCTAACATTTGCATTTGTATAGTTGAATAATTATTACAAACCTACAAATTGCACAGCTCAACACAAAGCCATCAAATGAGTTCTACATGATTTTCAGAAGTGTCGGGCAGGACATTAAACCTTACTCTCTCACTCCAGTTTCAAGTTTTCTAGTTTCCATTTTCAACTGCATGATGTAATCTGGTTTTGTGAACTTTAAAGACTGTATTGTACAGTTTTGTATACAGGTCGATCGATAACCAGTTTTGTCATTTTGGACCACATTGAAACTGTGTTTGCTGTCAGTTTTAGTGCCAAAACCAAAACTGAAATCTGGTCAACTTCTAGTTTTGTATGTTCAAAGTTGAAATTACGAGTTATAATAGATAGCAGGTGCATTGTATTGATTGTATGTTTTCACTGCAGTTGTACTTGTTATTCTGTTGCTTTTTGGAGTTGCTCGTTGTCAGAGCTTTTGATCAGCTGATGAAGAAGCATCGATGATGAAGTTTACTTGGAACGTTGGACTACTGTGTGCATGTCTGCCAATGTGCTGGGGACACTTGGTTCCCTGCGAGCCACTGTCGCCCCCTTCGCGTTGGCAGCATGTATACGTATTCTTTGTCGTTTGTTTCAGCCGAGGTAGAGACGGACCAGGCAGAGGTTATGGTAAGTTGCTCTTAGCATAGGATCTCGTTTGCTGAGTTTTCAGGCTGTATTTTGTTTATTGTTGGCATTACGAAAACGTGTACTTAATGATAAGGTCGGCAGCTTTGTCTAGTGCTAATGTCATTGATTGCATTAACAAAGTTAATATGCTGAGCCGGGTTATTACTGAGATGAGTGGCTGTTTACGGGTATACAATCTTGACATTCAACCAGCCACTCAGGTTAACTCGGCCTGGCTATTCCTCTATCTCTCAGTAGCTGCAGTGATTGCCTGCATAAGCTGAGGCACAAGCGGGCACACCGTGGTATGTACTAGCCCACTGGTCTCGTAGTATAAACCAATGTATGGCTGAGCCTCTGAGGGTTAAGGAAACATGATCAGAATGTGAAGGCCTTTCCGCTAACATGACCATGAAAGCATGGCTTATCTTATTTTGAGAATGTGCAGCTGCATTCATATGAAAACTTTCGTTAGCTTTGGCTTGGTTCATTAGTCATTTTTTTGGGAAATAATAATAGTGGTGCTAGTCACAGAATGGTGCATTATGATGTCCGTTGTCCACGTATTTTTTGAGCCTAACTCAAAAACTTGATGTTTTACACTGTTCATCCACTAATGTGTGGTGTTGTTTTAGTGACATAAGTCTTGTGTTAGTTAATGATTTTTTTCACCATAGTCTTATCGTTTGCACATTGTGACAAATAAGTGAAGTAATTTGGCTTCCGTAGTGACCACGTGTAGAAAGTACCGTTTGTGGCGTTACTATTTGTTTCTGCGATATCCCTGATGTTCATGAATGTATTTTTATCTAAATGGACATAGCTCTGTTGCTTGTTGAGTTTTAGCCATTTAGTATTAGTATAAAAGGTCCATCCCAAATGTTTCTGGCTTCAACATATTAGACAATAATATTTTCCACAATCTATGCATCAGTGATACATACATCCTTTATTGACTCATGTGACTGTGTTGCCGATATGACATCATTGTAATTTATGACGTCATAGAGCACTAAACTGAAACACATTTATGCTGTTTGTGTTAGCACTTCGGTCTCGCTGTTGCGTGACAATGTTTTAGTCTATAGCTGGATTCGTAAAAGTGGGGCCCCATGACATCTGATTTTGTGTCAAAGCTGAACAATATGCCTACAAATTACTTATTTTAATCGGTCAATAAAAGCATTTCGGTCATTTACAGTGCCACCTCAGTATTTGACAGCATCTGTAAAGTCTGATTATAACTTTATCAATAATGATGTCAGTTGTCGACGAAACACTAACCAACATTTGACTTGTTACGTCAGTTTACGTAGTGGCTTTGGTGTGCACGGGGGCCCAGGAGCAAGCCTTACATGCCCCCCCCCAAATCCCGCATTGCAGTCCACTTTAAAAGTCTACAATTACCCATCCAGCTGTTCGTGACTTTGACTTTATACACCAAGACCACCCTGCATACAGTAATCTCCTGAGCCCCAGTGACTAATTTCTGTTCTGAAATTTCATCATGATGGTGTTTGCTTACACGATGATTGAACTGGGGCTTTTTGTGTTAACGCTGTGATGCGTTTCTGTTTAGTGCTCTATGACGTCATAATAGTGACTGACGTCATATGACTAATATGAGTCAGTAAAGAATGTGCATTTCACTGTTGTATAAATTGTGTAAAATATTGTTGTTCAATAGAGTGAGGCAGGAATATTTTGGGATGGCCCTACTGCTTTTAGTTGGCTTGTTTTTAGTCATTGTCATGTCACTAAAATTTTGGCTGGAACAATTATGATACAAATGTCTTTTGTAAAAGTATGGTAAGTATGGTATTTTCCCAATGCTCTTTCCAGAGATATAGAGTATGACATATGTGTAAGGTCTGGTTTAATTGTTGTGAAGTGTTTTTTTATGAAATACCAGGTGCTTCTTGTTGCCTAAATTTGTTCTGTTTGTAAATTATAGGTATGATAGTCTTGTGTTGTTGTACATATAGTTATCTTTGAAGTATATTTCTTCTTAAGTTGCAATTTAAGTCTTTTGTAAGTTGTCGTTTTCCGAAGCGATCTAAGTATATGTCTTTGATTTTGTTGGCAAATATCTTGTATCATCAAAGCTGCCTTGCCTTTCAGATCACGTATTGCATAGAAAAACTTGGTTTAAGTAATCGATTTATGAGTGATTGAATGTGTTAGCGTCATGTTGGCTGGGTTGAAGAAATGAAGTGGTAGGGTTCAGATAAATGTTGCACCGCACTTTAAGTGTCTTTAAAACCATGTGCAGTTGCATTTATTTTTTCTAGTTTACATTTCAATCTGCAATTCGTGTTGTCTGTGCCAGCCAGTTGAAGCGTGAATTAAGCATATCTGTCAATTTTATATGAAGTCTACTCTGTGCGAAAAAATGTATCCAGCTAGATGCAAGGATTTTTGACTTAGAAAAAGTTTGTACGAGAGCTGTTCGATAAATAAGTCACCGAACACAACAACCATTATAACAAAAACTCACATCTGGTAACCACTATTGAATTTTCGAGATGACTATTGACTTATATTTCAAATTTTTTGTATTCGGAAAACTAACGGAATGGCGCTGTTTTGTAACTTACTTATCAAACGACCCACGTATATGTGTAACATAAACATGGCTATACATCAGTCTTTGACACAGATATGTGTAATTAGATTTGGATGCTGGTTTTCTTAGTATTCTGGTTGTTCAAGGGTAGTTGCTAATTTGTTGCTTGATTAGTTTTGGTAAATGTACATTAGAAATATTTGTTACTGTTCACCGAATGTTGTTATTTTTGTTTTCATTTCCAGTTTTCTGCATTTGTTGTAATGTTGGATGTAGGTGGAATGGATCGCGGTGACGCTGTAGATCTTCTTGATGACACTGTTTTTATTCAAGGACTTCCAGAAACCGTCACTGAGGAACTTCTGGCTGAGCATTTTGGTACCCTTGGAAGTATCAAAGTTAGTCTTCACTTTTATGCTTTTATCTGTGTGTTGTGAAGAATGGTGCAGTTGCTAGCTGAGATTGAATTTTCAGCAGAATGATCTGTTGTGTCGCTAGTGGCTAATGGTCTGTGCTTAGTAGCAGCAGTAATAGTAGCAGTAGCAGGAGCAATAGCAGCAGCAGCTACAGCAGCAGCTCCTGCTGCTGCTGCTGCTGCTGTTGTTTAACTGTTTGACTTATTGTATTGATTGTGTTGATATTGTTAGTGCTGGTTATGCAGTCTTTCCATTCTGGGCTGTCATTGTGTTTGCTCGTATGGGGCCATTCAAAAAAATGTCACGCTTTTTTGACCAAATTTGGCCCCCTTCTTCCCCTCTGTCACACTGTAACAAATGGCTGACCCCATCCCCCTATACTGTGTCTGGCAGGACGTTAAACCTTACTCACTGTCTGGTTTTTCCCATTACCACTGTATGGACAGATTGAACAGCATTGGCTTGTCAGCAAATGTCTTGTCAATTGTTTTTGCATTTGTACATCAATGATTTTGCTCTTGCGCCACATGAGGCATAATTCAATCAATTTTTGTTGAACTTTTTTCTGTTGGGGCAAAGACAAACCGGTCAAGTTTTTGGGACCAAAAGGGCATGCAATACAGTTTTGCTGAAAAATGTGCCAAATATGGCCACAAAGCCACTGGATATAAGATGCAGCCTGAACAGAAATGTGAACTGTTCAGGATTAATGTTGGTTTGTTTTCGCAGTTTAGTAATGTGTTCTTTGTGTTCTGGCTGCAGCTGGATGCAAGAGGCAAGCCGAGGGTGTGGGTTTGTCGTGACAAGACCTCTGGTCGGCCGAGGGGTGATGGTATCGTTGGCTACAAGGCACCTCAAGCTGCTGCTTTGGCAATCGACCGCTTTCACAGTAAGTTCACATACTGGCTTTGTCAAAGTTCACAGGCTTGAGCTCAATATGTCTCTATGATCTATCGCTTTCCAGCAGTAGCGTTAGGCATAGATTGAAAATTACATTCTTGTGCAAATCTTGCAGTGAGGCGCTTCATGTGTTATCGCAATGCCAGGCTACCGTGTAACTGTTAACCCCTTTGCTACCAAAGGCGCCCGATATATCCGGCGCTGGAAATAAATCGCTATACCTAAGCCGCTGGAAATATTCGGTGCTATGTAATGTAGTTCTTTACTAGCCTGGTATGCTGAATTACATTGCTGTTGGTATACCCATATCTATGTGGTTATCATCAACTATGACTCTGGATTTTCCCCGTGGTTTTTCTATGGTTATTCAGTAGCACATTCACCTGCGTACCATGAGGTATACTGCTGACTGTGGTCCCGGTACCGAAAGGAGAGGGACGATCGACCATCTGTAACAAGAGCTGCAGCAAAGCCAGTCTGCGTTGTGGAATACAACTCAAATAGGGGCCTGTGGGGCCCATTGACAAACAGGTCCAGCTGCTCCAACCGTATTTCATTCCCATAAAAACCACGAGATGGTACAGAAAAGGCGGCGTTCCGCCTGCCTACTCCACCTGGCTTTGTATCACAGTAATAGAATTATATTTTAACCAAAATCTCGTGGTACTAGCACTTTTATGCTTAGAGTAGTTAAGTGTTTTAACGTTATGGGGTTTTAGAAGAAGTTGTAGTACAACATATATTTTTGCCAAAATATCGCGGTATTAGCATTTTTTTAGTTCCAGTAATTAAAGGGTGAACTTCACCCTTTAATTACTTTGGCATAAACACCGGTTTTGAGCATTGAGGCAAAACCGGTGTTTATCTCACGAAGTGCGTAAGCAGTGCATACAGTGTATATGTCATTGTGTGGTCGTGTATCTTGTAGTAGTTGTTGTTATAGTAGTAGTTTTTGATGTTGATAGGAAGTGAGTTTATGGGTACAGTGATCAATGTGCGTTTTGCTGCCAAGAAGCCGCCCGGTCAGCAGCAGAAAATGCCACGTGGAAAAGGTTAGTATTATTAGTAGTCGTTATTATTATTAAGTGAACACTTATATAGCAGACTATCATTGTGTAAGCTAACTAGGCCTAGGCCTATCGCTACAAAGCAATCTCTGGTGTGCTTGGTGCATTCTGTCCATAGGTATAAACAGGAAAATTTCAACGAATGCTTAAAAATTCCATTACAAGCGTCTCATTTTTAGTTTATTGGTTAATTATGTTGGCCAGTTTACGCCAGCTTTGAGTCCGGTTAACATTCTCTAGTTTAATTTATTGTATTAAGTGTTTGTCACTGTAGCTAATAGCTGGCATGTGGGCGGAGGGTCTGAAATTTGGACTCTCCTTGTAAAGGTGAAAGGTAAAGGTCGTCAATTTGTATAGCGCATCGTCGCAAACACGCCTCTAATGCACTTTCGTTACTAACTAACCAGAGCCGCCTGCTGCACGGCCACCGTGTGCAGCCTGCAGACACAGGCTGGCGCAGCGGCCGGCTAGGCAACCCCAGTCAGCTGTACCAAGGTCCCCACTTTCTGTAACCCATGTAAATGAGTTACTACTCATTTTACCGTCCCACGGAGGGTGGAAGGCTGAGTCGACCTAGCTGGCAGGCTTCGCACTGAGATGGTTTACCTGCCCGCAGGCAGTCACCCATCGCAGTACTAACCGGCCTCGGCGTAGAGTAACTTCGTTTCAGCCGAAACGCGTTACCAACAACGCCATGCCACCAGCCTTGTGCAAATTAGTAAATGAGTATTTCAGTGATTTTTATATGGTAGCAACAAAGTTTGCATAGTGCATGCAGGAGAATGGAACAGGCCAGAAAAAAGCGATGTTTTGGGAAATGTTTCCAGGCTTTATTTTTTTTCCCATTTTTTGAATTGTTTTCTGTACATTGAAGACCGGACTCCAGTCACGGAAAATTACAAGAAAAGCCCAGTTAACGCAAAGGGGAACACGTTACAATGGTGCATGTTTGAAAGCCCAGTAAAACAAAATTTACAGTCACCAGAGGGCGCCAGACGACCAGTGGCTAATTATCTATAGTGTTTTATTCATACTCACTAGAGGACATGACCTGTCTCGCTCAGCCAATGTCTTATCGGCTGCAAATCGCAAATTTTCCCAACCCCTCTGTCATTTAGCACCTTCGCTGGGGGTGACCCCTTTCGAATTTATAGAAAAGCTTTACTGATCATGAAACTAGAGTCTTCCGTACAGCTGATGGTGAAGATTTGGTGGTCCTAGCTCGCTCCATTTTTGACTTATCTACCCATGTGACGGATGGACAGACAGAATTGCGATGGCTACGACGTGCTACAGCAGTAGCTACTGTTGCGCGTAAAAACCCAGGAAGAAACAGTTCTTTGTGTCCATTATGATCAACTACTGATCATTAGTAGTTGAAATTGTGCAGCAAATAAAAAAACTAAAATTTGGACTGAATTTTCATGCTTTTAAAAGCAACACCAGGGTGTGAAATAGACTGGCTGACTTCAGGTGATGTATTTAGAAAGTGATTTTAAATGTCTTGTTGCAAATTTCAGATATACCTCGTTTACACGATGAAGCAAACATTGTGCAAACCTCGATGAATGATTGCAAACATGAAGGTACCTTAGAACACTCGTCGTGCACGTGTGTATCACATATGTTTGCTTCATTGTGTAAACGCAGTATTACAGAGGCAGCTTGGAAAGCCGTAGATGTGAAGATGAGTGTGTGCAGTTTGTTCGGTTCTGTTGTTATTACAGGATTCCTATCTTTCTTGGAAAGTCCTGCATTTTTTGTTGAAACTTTCAGGACCTGGAAAGTTCTGGAAAAAATATCCTTGAAAATCACGCATTTTTTCATAGGCTTAAATGAAAAACAAGCAACAGTAGTATATCACCCTGTTTGTGTTGTCTGTTGCTTACTTAAATATTGCATACAACAGTTCAAAATTTTTTCTGTTCACTTTGCTCGCTTAAATACTTGTTTTGTTACATTTAAACATTTGTGGGCTACAGAAAGGTCCTGGAAAATTTGTCTAGGGAGCCCTGGAAAGTCCTGGAATTATTTGTCAGTAAAAGAGTGGGAACCCTGTTTTTAGTAATGTCACTGGTTTTAGTTTCACGTGTGTGTGTGTGTGTATGTTTCTGCAGATGACTGGATCTGTGTCGTTGGGTAAGTTTATTTTATTATTGTGTCATTATGTTGTGTTTCTTAAGGTTCATGGACACCAAAATTAACATATATCTTTTGTCCATTTTCCTAAAATTGCTTTATTGTCTGTCCAATGCTAGGCATAGCATTGGACAGAGTATAAAATCACCTGAGTGTTCGTGCGTGCGTGCGTCCGTCGGTCCAACTTTTCTTAAGCTCTCTTCCTTCCACCTTCCCTTCCCCTTTTCTTTCCCCTTTCCCTTCCTCTTCCTTTCCCTTCTCCTTCCCCTTCCCTTTTCCCTTCCCTTCCTCTCCCCCTTCCTCTTTCTCTTTCCCTTCTTCTGTCTTTCTTTCCGTGTCCACGTCTATGCATCCAATATTTGAGGCATCATATCTCCATAACGGTGCAAGATAGATGCATGGTCACTATGGACCATGGATAGGAAGTCAACCCCTGGGAGTCGAATGGTCACGTGACCGATGGCGTCGCGTGACCCCAAAAGGTCAAACTCGTGACCCCATTATCTTTGAGGCGCCATATCTCCGTAGATAGACGCATGGTCACTATGGACCTTTTATAGTAAAGCGCTGGTGACGAATCGAATGGTCTCGTAACTGAAAATGTTTATTGTTTAGTTAAAATAATACAGAAGGATGAAAGGATCACTGCTGCTGTACAATTTGAAATTAAACTGTTTGATTTTTTTTCTACCAGTCCAAACAGCTCACTGATGATATTTATACGGACATATACTGTAAACTGTCGAAATGCATTGGACGGACTCCGTGTTCGTATGAACATTATCTTGTTGTCTGATAATTTTGACAGTAATATCAGCGCCCAGTGTTTTGTCAACATGGTGAAACGATTTACAGACATGATCTAAAAAACGTGTTGCCATTTTGGCTAGGCTGCACAACTGGTGACGTCATCAGTGCGGCCCATCAACATCACGAATAATTAATGGCCTAGCCTTATCTAATGACGACACTGGCTAGGCCATTAATTAGTATTCATGATGTTGATGGGTTGCACCGATGACGACACTGGTTGTGCTCATCTCTTGAATTTTTTTTGGCATAATGTAACGCAACGCCATATTTTCGTCATAATCAGGCACTAATTTCATATATTTATAGAGCTTAAATCAGCATATTATATATGCAAGGTGAAATGTCTAATTAAGAGCTGCATAAATTGCATGAGTGAGTTTGACTATGGCCATGGACGTTTAAATATGCTGACTTATTTCATTAGCTTATAAATGTTACTCTGCGTGACATGATTGAGGCCTTTAATGCTGTGATGCTTTTGCTAGGCTGAGCAGGAAGAGCGTCCGATTCTGCAGTGCAGAATTTAATGACTAATCACATAATTAATCATTTGCAGTTTTGTGAATTAAATCATTAAATTTTCGATCAGTGCTACATCATTATGAATGCATTATAAAGTACAGGTAGGTAAAATGTCGAACATATAGTAGATGATAATCACTCAATCCCGAGAACGTGATTGGATAAAACAAACGCATCAGCCTCTACTAATGATTATATAGATCTTTTGTCATCTAAACTAAACTAAACTAGGGTTTTTGTATTTTTATTGCTGTAGTTAGATTGCACAAGTGTTAACTGGTATTATGTTTGTATCCAAGCATATGCAGGTAGTTTGTTATTGTAGTTTAGGGTTTTTTGTTATTTTTTGTTAATTTTGTTGTCAGCTGCCAGTTCAAGGGATTGCCCAGGTGACCGTCTTTGAAATGACGAGAAATATTTCGGGCAAGATGTTTAACCCTACCAACTCAGTCACTTGTCTATCTGTCCAGTGCCAGCTTATAAGGCAAAAACAATGAGACAGGTGAAATCAGAATTGGAGTGATTGTTCTCAGGGTTAGAAGTTCTAAAAGGCGAAGGTCGGGAAGGTGGTGGATGGCTGCACAATGTGCCGACACTGAGCCGACTTATTTTCAACTTTACTTGCTAGATACACTGTAGGCCGTAAAAACGTGTCACTTTACTTTTGTCTATATCTTCGTCAATTGATTTTCAAAATTCTTTCACTGGCACAATCAGCAGGCAATTTGCAATAATGCAACTATTATATTTCCCACCACACGGTAAATGCGTCTTTGCACTACCTTGTGAAATATAAAGGTAAGCAAAAACTAACAATAATAACACAAAATTAGGTAAATGAAAAAAAACACTTCAGACCAACATTGCGATGAATGATCTGTATAACACTGATTGTGTTAGACCCACACAGTTTAGTGTCATACAGACCATTCACTGCAGTGTTGGCCTGAAGTGCTCTTCTGTCAATTTTACCAGAATGTTTGTTTGTTATTGTTGTTACATATGCATATTTCATTGATATTTCACAAGGTAGTGTAGAGACGCATTTATGGTGTGGTGGGATGTATAATAATCACATTATTGCAAGTTGTCTGAAGAGTGCGTCAGTGAAACAATTTTGAAAATCGGTCACTAATTGCCGAAGATATGGATAACAGAAAAGTGGCACATTTTTTGGCGCACTCTGTATGTAGTGTCTGAATGTTTGTCAGGAACTGTAACAACCACAACTACGCATGGCGTACCGAGTGCAACCGCTGCAAGGCTCCAAAACCAGCTCCTGCTGATGGTCAGTAGTGGACTGATAGACTCTCTTCATCGCTGCCGGCGTTAAGTATTTTTTTTAGCTCATTTTGGCCAAAAGTGGTTCACTTCTGTGCTGAAAATGCAGGCCCATCGTGTTCAGTAAACTTTCGTTGCCATTTTTCAAAATTAAGATTTCTGCAGCTGATTGTTGGCAGTGATCTGATATCTTACAGAAGATAGCAATGGACTTTAATTGAATTTGGCTAAGGGTGGTAAGCAGGCATCTGCAGAAATGCAGTGCCACGATTTTCATTAATGACTAGATATTCTGTCTTTGACACTGAATGTGGTGAGGTTATTCCATAGATAAGATAAGCCATAGATGGGCTCAGCAAAAACTCTGAAGCCCAAAAACTGCCACGCCCACTCCGCGTAAGCACGATGAATATTTAATATATCTCAATTTATAAGCATCCTTAGTTTGGTTTGCGCAACAAAAAGTCCTAAGGTTACAGCTACATGATCCAAAAGTTCATGATATGCTATTTAAAAAAAATAAAATAGCAAAAACAATCTGGTTTGCTAGCAAACGATAATGACAATCGTGACGTCATTATCGTCTGCCGAGATCATATAAGCTGCGTTTTTAATGGCCTATTTAACAATAACAGGTTAGGCATACCAGCTGATGGTATGGCAGACGTAGGTGTAGTGAAGTTTCCTTGAGTCTAAATAACTCTTTGTATTCGTTATTCGCCAAATAGTAAATTTAATATTCGCATTCGTTGAATGCAAATATTTTCCAGCTTTGTCATATCCGTAATTTGTGAGAATTAGTGAATGTCACATGATGTGCTTTGGACCAGTCGCATGCGGCTACTGTGCCACAACGTATACGTTGTCCGTGGTGTGTCTGTGACACAGGAGAAGGTGATGGAGCAGTTGACGGTCAGGTGGATGGCTTTCCACGTGGGGGGAGGACCGGACCCGGAGCCGGCAGAGGACGCGGAATGATGGACAGAGATGGTGGACCCATCATGAGGGGAAGGTCTGCTGTTTACTTACTTCTTTCTGTCTCTCTTGCTCCAATGGCTCAATGCCCATAGCTGTCCATCACGCATTTCACGAAACGAGTCCATTTTGTCCTGTCTATCACGAATCTCTTCAGGGTGCTGACATCCTTGTTGCACCAGTCCACCAGATCGTCAGTTTATCTCCTTTTTGGTATACCTGTCTTGTTGTTGCCATCCGTTATGACAAGAACAACTTGCTTAATCAGCCTATCATCTTGCGTCTGGCGCATCCAACGAAAGAAGTTCAATTTTCTCTCCATTCTCTGCACAATGTTGATGCTTACACACATTCTTTTTATAACGTTCTTCATTCTTTGTTTCCGTCTTATGTTTAATATCTTATGTTTAACTTACCTACCTACTTACTTGCAGCTCATGGATGGCATGGGTTAAGAAAGTGGATGGCATTAAGT
>Ga0209671_1004165_pt1 | contig 14214 bp, 10 predicted proteins | sample WorMetHERISLAND2_2_FD_187401 | JGI IMG/M metagenome (GOLD analysis project Ga0209671, IMG submission 187401) | Marine gutless worms symbiont microbial communities from Max Planck institute for Marine Microbiology, Germany - Olavius geniculatus... | ecosystem: Host-associated > Annelida >... | reverse complement strand
CTGGTGGTCTTGGTCCAGAAAATATGGTCTTAGCCTTAAACGTTGCAGTCAGTCTTGCGTTTTTTCTGTCGCTGGTCTTTAATTCTATAAAGCTCGGCGTGGCTAATTGGCTGAAGGATGTGAGAATTTACGTACTCTTGTCTGTCATTCAGATGCAAAATATTTTTATGCTTTGCCCATCACTGCAGGAGCACAATTCAAATTCAGGAAGAGTGATAGAGTCCATTAGATCAACAACGAATCATACGTCTACTGTCTGTGCATAGCATAGTCCGTTCTTGTGATCCGGTTTCATCTATTTACTTCCTTTTTTTCAGTCGCCTGATCTCGTATACCGACTGCTATAAGTCTTGCGAATATTAACTTTTACGCATGTGATACTATTAAGCGAAAGCGACACCAGATCAGAAAACTAGTTTAATTGAAACTGTGACAGGAAAAAACACGAAAAACTTTGAAGTATCGTAGCCATAGGTTGGGTTACTTGGGAGATGATTACACAAATAAGTAGCAGCTTGTGATCTTCGCTTTTCAAAGTCTCAAAGTCAATTGTCTACTTTTAAACTAAAATTTTCAAATTTCGAGTGGAGTACATCGCCCCCGTTCTAATTTAGTTACCTATTTTATTTACCATATTTATGTGTGACGTCACCCGAAAACACGGTTGTAAAAATGCAAACTAAGCACATCACGCGGTGTATGCTACGACAGTAGAACTGTTGTGTCTACGTTCGGAGGTTTCCGTCGTTGGCGTAAGTCTGCTCAGATTGCGGCGCTGTAATCCGTGGGCGATTAGAAGAAAAACCGCCATCAAAGACTGCAGAGCTTGACAGATGGCGCAGATCTGATACGCATTCGTTCACAGACTTTTTATCCAACACGATCTTACGTCGTACAGATCAGTGCATCTAAAACTCCATCAATAGACGGACAGAAAGCAACGTAGAGATTATGTTGGTGAGTGTGAGGCAAAACGTGATTATTAGAATTTAGTAGCAAAGTCGCAGACACTCGCACAATAAACTTACCTTCTATGCACTCAGATGAAACTGGTCTACTGGAACTAAGTTGTCATTATTGAGCGCATATAGGCCTATACAGCACGACGGCAGGTGTAATATGGATATATTAGACAAACGTTTAATATGTAGTCTATCAAAAATTAAAATGCTTAATGTGTGGCTTGTGCTCAATATTTAGTATTAAGCCTAGGACCGGTATAAAAACTCAAACTACGGTCGTATATAGCAGCTAAGAAAGACCGTTAATCCTATCAGTGCCGTTAACCTTATAACGCGACCGTATAATATCTTTTAACACAGTACCTACGTATGTTCAATATGTTCAAAATACTACTTTCGAAACTTACGCTTTGCGGTCAATCTTTCAGCCGAACAATGAACGTTTGCTGCATGCCGTGTACGCAGATGATGGAACTATGCCTGAATTTTGACGATATGATTCGATTATGCGATGATTTAATTATAGTGTGGCTGCATGCAGTGAAACCCGACGTGATAGATATATTCTGTCACAACCATTCCCTTGTTGTCTAATTCACGCATACGTCGCATATGTACACCCCAGTTTGACTTAAGCAAAGCTACATGGAGTTTTTTGATGTTGTCATTTTTAGTTAGGAAGACTGAGATGCTATAGTGTGTTTATGCTATAATGTGTTTCCTAAGAAAAAAGCATTAAAATGTTTTCAAACAGCACGATGATCTTTTGGCTATGTGTTTTGAGAATGTTTGATTGTAGGGTATTTCCAGTAGAAAAAACGCCGCTTGTTATTGCCAACGTATAATGTGCTGCGATTTTTATATTCAAAATAATATGATAACAGCATCAACGTACTTTCGTGCTTGTGCTTATTTGTATATAACCGATTTTGTGCAATGAAAACGACTTCATCCATAGACAGCAGAGTATACAAGACTGTGACGGCCGGCAACAGGGCGACAGTAGAGAAGAGTTGATGTCGCGAGGAGGAAAGCGAATCAGCTCACGGCTCAGATATAAAAGCCGTTGGATTAGACGGCAACCGGCAGAGCTATGGCTCGTCATAAAACAGCGCTTAGTCTAGACTCTAGACTAGCCAGGCTACTAGAGCAAACCAGCCACATAGCGCACAGCACAACGAGCCAGCTCTGCCGCGAAATTGAATCGATATTCATCTTTGCGGATGAACGCGCTTTGTTTCTAAGCCGCCGACACCCGAATATATCTCGCTGTCCGTGGGATCCAAGCATGCCAGCGTGCGTCCTGATAGGAGGGATGATCGCTGGCGCACGCTGGCGCTGACGTAAATGCGTGCGGCAATCAGAGATGCGGATGACGCACCGAGATCTACTGCAGTATAGGGCCTACGGGTTGCTGCAGCTGAGGACCGCCGCGCCAACCAGCCAACCGGAACTCAGCACCAGCTGTAACTTTGACCGACGCCCGGAATAACTTCATTTACCGTCAATTACTGACCATCGCCCGCATTTGCATTTGTTAATAGCAGTCGTCTACTCGTGGCTGTGACTGTAAACGTAGAAACCGATTGGGTGTCTTCGGATTACCTAATTTTATTTTTCGTCATTTTCATAAAGATGATGTTAAGTCTGAAGTTGCCAACAATATTCGTACTAGATTCAATAGCCCTGTTTGCATGCGTTTCGTGATACATGTACTTGAAATCATTATTATTAATGTTGGCCATTACACTGACTAGAAGGCACTGTTAAGTCAGCTGTAAGTTGCTAATAAACTAGTTAACATTTTTATGATATAAGCCATTAAGCCTGTAAATGCAGGCCATGTTTAGTTTTGTTTATTTGCCACTAGGCCGACAAAATTTACTTTAATAAAAAATAATTTGGTCCACCACAGCTGTTGCTTATCTATAAGCTAAAATGTTGCACTAATCATATACGACAATGGTTCGTACGGTAGATTATGCCATATGGAAAGTTTGGATGCTAATTCTGTCAGTGTTATTGGTAGGCTTACATGACCCAGCATTTACACGGTGTTTCATAAAAAATGGACCCATTTTTCTTTCTTTTATAATTTACTCAAATGATGATCAATTTACACGAATATTTCATTACTTGTAGCTGAAAAAATACTAATTCAAAATATTTTAACAAAATATGGCTGTTGATTAAATATTTTATGCTAGTGGTAACGTAACGCTGACGTCATGATGTGTCATGAGTACAAGCTTGCTTGTCTCAACTCGTGCTGTCAGTTGCTACTCTGCTTTAATGGTGAACTTAATCTGATTCGCTGATGACAAATTCTTGAAGTTTTATAGTTGCAGCCACAAAAATTGTGCAAAGCGATTGCATTTATGCATCTTTGGCGATAGTTCTACTTTCGCGTGTTTGAGCAAGACAGTGCACTAACACACCGAGCTTGTGAGATGATTGAGTTTCTGACTCGAAAGACACCTGACTTCGGCCCCTATGTTGCTTAGTGCAGCCTCGATGAAAATTTTTTCATCAACGAACCAGATTAAGTTCACCATCGTAGCAGGGTAGCAACTGACAGCACTAATTGAGACAAGCAAGCTTGTACTCACGACACAATATGACGTCAACACTACATCACAACTAGTAAAGAATATTTAATCAACAGTCATATTTTGTTGAAATATTTGAATTAGCATTTTCTCGGCGACAACTGATAAAAATTTCGTTTAAATTGATCGTGTTTGAGTGAATTATGAAGGAAAGAAAAAGGGGGTCCATTTTTATGAAACATCGTGCAGTTCGCTTGCCGACTGGCCTACGAGTTGTTAGATCGGAGTGTCTTTGAAAGAGCTAGGCGGTCGACTCGACGTTCTGCTCGTTTCTGATCGCGTCGCGTTCGCGCGTCCGTTAGACCGACAACAAAATAATGACACGAGCAAATGCGATTGCTAACTGGCGTTGTAGGCAGGCGGCTAATCGAATAGCGAACACGGACTGCAACAGTGCAAGCAAGTCGACCAGCAGCAAAAAGACTGACTGAGAGAGCGACTGAGTGATGGCGGTCGCTCGAGATGCAGGCATCGAGTTCGTCAACAAAATCAAGACGATGGCGCAGACGATGGCCGTCGAGTTCAAAACTAAGATTCTGTAAGTACGTGTACATGCTTTCCACATTTTCTTTGACACAATTTACGTTTCGTACATTTCGCTTTCACTGACTACATTTTTGTTCTTGCTGTTTTTTCTTTTGTTCTCGATTGTGTGCTTGTTTTTCTTCTTTTTTCTCTTGGACGACATTTCATAGGAAACGATGTGCCGATATCAGTCGTTTCCAGCTCGCTTTGACTTTTATTGCTTGTTCGTCTTTCTGAATATTTAGCTGCATTTATCTGATAGGTTGTCCTTTTTTCGCTGTTTATCCGTGTCTGACTGCCCAGCTTGGCTTATAATTCCGTCTACATGATGTTGTGTATAGCGGGCAGGAAGACTACATTAGTTTCGAGGAGGCGGTCGCTATTCTGCGTCAGGAGCTTAAGTATCCTGAGGATCGCGCTCTGCACTTTGTCAAGCGCTTCGACCATAACAACGACGGCCGACTGTCGGCGCTAGAGTTCGGACAATTTCGCAGCAAAGTAGAGGAAGCGTAAGCATAATGCTCACTTCAGCTCGATTACCGCATTTAAATTAATTCACGCCATATTGTCTGTTGTAACTTTTGCCCATGTTTTCGTAGAGGTTTGACTGTTTGTGTCCAAAAAATCTGAAAACGTTTTTTTGATGAGATTTAAAAGAAACATTTGCTGGAAAAGATTTAAATTTTTTCTTGATTTTGCATTACTTTTTATATTTTTTACGATTAGCATTAATGAGAGAGCTTTATCTGAAATCTTACAGAACATATTTTCAGACAATGTTTAGAGAACTAAAAACTAACACTAATTTGTTATAGGTCTATATTTTTTACTTGAGTTTTTCTGGTATGTATTATTGTGTGAATTATTCTTGTCTCGTAGTTTGGCAAATAAATATTATTTTTCTACCTTCGTTTTCTGTTGATAGGCCTAACGATTTATAATTAATTGTGATAGTTTTTTTTGAAAAAGTGAAGTTATGTTTATATGCAAAGGCATGTGGGCTAACACTGAAACATTTGTATACAGTCATTTCTGCTTTTGGTCGGTTATATTAACCAATGTTTTGTACTAACAAAACGATACTGTTTACTGAAGTATAAACTTTGTGTCATGGAAACGCAACATGGTGACGCAAGAATTTTGTTGGGTGGACTACAATCGATTAAAAAGTGCGTTAGATTTACATTGAACTTTGATTTGTCTTACGCAGTGATTCTGACACGGTACCGCTATGACGTGGTGCATGTGTGACTGTGAGTATAGAAAGGTTCGTCTGGTGCCCAAGTTCAAGGAATACGATCGCGACGGGAACGGCTACATCTCGCTGGAGGAGGCTTCGATGATTCTACAGAACAAGCCGTTCAATTTCCCCGCTGACAAGGTCGTCGTACTGCTGAGGAAGTTCGACAAGGACGGCAACGGGAAGCTGGACATTGACGAGTTCGCCGACTTCTACGCCGAAGCCAAAGCCACGTCAGTACGCGTACTATCATATCGCACGCGGTCAATCAATCAATTTACAACGAACGCCTCGCTCGCTGCAGTATGACAGACTATAGCAAAGACTCGCCGACGCCATGACGAGATGATTAAACGAAGAAATCAATTTCAACAAAGACGCACTGCCGTCGCAGCAGCGTCCGTTCGTCGTGCGATGTGGTTACGTTCACCACGTTGCTCTTGGGTGACTGACGCGACACGTTACGTTGGTAATAAATAAGTGACTGAATTTTGCCGCGGGCGATGTTTTCTACCAGAAATTTGGGAATGGAATAGTTTCCTAGAACTAAGTCGCCGAAGTTTAGGCGTTAATAAGCGAATACTTTAAGCCAATTATCTGCACAATTATTTTTTATTGTTTACGGGAAATAATGTTATAGAGGCGGACAGACAACTTAGGCGGCAATACCACGTTTTGATCGACATAAAACGCGCAGTAAAAACGCTTAGAGGTTGTGAGTGACACGAAATGAGAGAGAAAGTAATGTTAAAGTCTGCTGAAATGCAAGCGGCAAAATGTTATAAATAAATGCTATCAGAATAAAGTAGAAGGGTTCGTGAAGTAATGTCGGCATTCATGCACATCGAATGCAGATTGCTGAAATGTTCACGAGTTTAAAACGTCGAAGTGGACGTGATGTAAACTTACTGTTGAAACAATGATTGAGGGCATCAGCTGCTTCTGGCACTTAGTCACGTGAACTGCTGCTGCAGCTGACGGGACTCATGTGACTGATGAATAAAGCTAAAACTCTACTACTTCGATTTGTTGTGGATTCGTCGTATAGCAAGCTGCACAACATTGATGTGGACTTGTATCGTACAAGATCTGTGAATTTGCTGCTGACTTTTGATTAGTCATCAATTTATCATAGAGCGTTTTCTCCATACAGCACACTGCACAACGAATCTAATCCGGAACAAATCAAAGTAAGCGGAGCTTGAGCGTAAGTGTCTAAATCCGCGTACATGATAACTTAATAATAATAATAATAAGTAATATTAATTTTTGTTTTTAACCCTTCTTTTGAAGAGTATAAAAAATTTATTAAATATTAATAATAATAAAATTTTCTCTAAGACAGAAAAAAAGAATAAGGAATGGATACAAAACGCTGGAGAGCGGCGGTCGCACTGTAATGACATGGCAGCGCTGCTGCTGCTGCTGCAACTGCTTGGTGTGACGTCACATGTCACGAGAGAATCGTCTGTCGCGTTTACAGGGTCATCTGCAGTCCTGCACTGCGCAGGAGCGTGCGCTGCATTTTCAGGTGGAATCAGGATGCTTCCTGGAATTAGGTGGAGAGGGAAAAGTTTATCGGGCGTCATTTATTTACTGGAAGGACAAATTAACATTGCACAAGCATTTGCGTTGCACATAAACGACTGAAGATGTTACCATGAGATGCGTTTTGAGAGCCCAAAATGCGTCAAAATGTGTTTACGCCAAAGACTCTGCCGCAGACGGAGCTCTCCCAGACTTCGTAGCTGGACGTTTTAGTGGAAAAAGGAAAGGAATAGACAAGGAAAAAAGAGAAAAAATAAGGGGAAGGAAGAAGAAAGGATAATGGAGAAAATTGGGCGGAGGAGGTGTTGGTGCGACTTAAGAGAAAGTTAGGGCTTATAAATGCTTTCTGGCGCTGAGGAAGGATGGACGCCCCTGATGCTGCGGACCAGTTGTCAGCATCTCCAGTGGCGCATTTAACCGTGCTGCTGCTGCTACTGCTGCTGATGCTGTATGTTGCAGACTGCACCCGTTTCGTCGCGTGATGTTTAATATTACGGTTTGACGGTTTCCGTGCTAGTAACGCGTCATTCACAACGTGTGCGTTGCGTGATTCGGACAGAAACATTAACCGAGTGACGAAGTTTCAGAGAAATCGGTTGGGTGGAGCCTGCATAGATGACAGTAAAAGCAGCACATGATTGTAAGAAACAGTCCAACTAGTGCTTCAGCGTACCAGGTGGGGCGCGTACATTGTGCAAAGCCCGAAACATCTACACAAGATCATGTATGTATTATGACGTATACACGTACACGCAAAACCCAATGCAGCGACCTGAACATGAACGTGAACATGGAACATGTTTACTTTGTGCTGCGATCAACGGCTAGATTAAAAAATACCATGGTCAAAGCAAAGTTTTCGTACACGCAACTAGATAGACCGCAGACGTAGTTAGTTGAGCTATAGCCATGCAGCGTGACATTCTAGTGGTACGTCGCTTGTTTTAGTATTCTCGGTGCAGACTGCTGCCGCTGTCGATGTGCGCTATATTGAAAGATCTCTTTGATTAATGAGTCGGCAGTTGCATGAAAGACCGGTAGTCACTCTGCAGCCAGGTGATGCTCGCAGACTCGCTGTCGCTTCTGTGCGGCGGTTTGCTGGTGCGTGCGCCGTTTTATTTTCACAGTTGCCCGACACCATGCCGCTGCTGCTGCTGCTGATTGTGACGTGCGGACCGCATGCATCTCCCGCGTATTGTTGTCGATCGTGTGGCTTCAGCGGCTGGTATTATTGCATCGTCCATCCGACGAACGAATGAACATCGGACCAGACAGTGCTGCAGCTGATCCGGTCGACTCGTCGGTCCCATCGCGGCCAATTTATTTCACGAGAACGTCCGTCGGACGGACGGCCCTATCGGCGGCGCCACCGCGGCGCGTGTCCGGATCTGTAAACATCTGTCGAAGGTGGACGTTAATTGTTCCGTTTTATTGCTGCTAATACTTCAGACTCAGGCAGCAGACGCTTGCAATTGGTGCAGCAGGATGGCGAGAGGATGGTAACGATGGGGCGGAAGCACGACCATCGCGTGCTAGCAGCGTTATGGATCCGTAAATTCACGACCGGACAACGCTGGCAGTCCTGCTAAACGTGATTAGCGTTGTAGATAAAGCTAAAACGACTAACAAAATAAAACAGCATGAAAGTTTAATCTCACAAAAATTTAGGGTTAACAATTTTAAAAGCACAAACATGTCCAAAATACAGAATATGACAATTGTCACTTCGGTAGTAATAGTGGTGGTAGTAGTATAATGATGAAGTTTTAGATACTGATTCATAACTTTTAACGAAGACATTTGAATCTTGCAGTAAGTGATGGCGACTGTCTTAACAAATCGTTTTAGATATACGTCCGCTTTAGTACTGAGTTTTTACGTTCTCTAAACTCAATAGATAAACAAGGGGATGAACCATTTTACTTGAAAACTAAAGGCACACGATGACAATAAAAGAGCTAAGACAGACCAGAATATGACAAATATTGTCAACGTCAGTCTCAGTTTGTTTATTTTTTCAGACTAAAATAATTGACGGCCAGCGAGCTACTGCGTTTAGCGAAGCGTCGCTGCGTTCGCCCGTAACTCACGTGACCAGAATTTTTCGAGGCGGCGTCCACATGTGCAATAGAATCGTACTAGAGTTTTGAGTTTTAGATTCATCGCACATTGCTTAAGTGGTCTTTTGCATTAAGACACAAAAACAGATTACACAGATTATTATGTAAGCAAACTTTGCGCTATACTGGAGCTAAATGCATTTATGGCGGCTCAGTCTTGATTTACGAACTCGTAGGTGACATAATGGACAATGTCAAATTGTTGACCTTAAACTGACCTTAAAATGGCTGACGGTGGAATTCGGCCGCATACTTCGGTTAAAATTTTTTTCTTCTGTTGAAAACACTGAATTAATTACTTATCTTACTTATATCGTACATTGTGCTATTCTAAAGATATCGACATGCTGCTACATCACTTAAATGATCTTGCATCAGTACTTGATGCGCCACCTTTTGGGATCATTCATTGTAGGTCGTTGACATTCATAGCAACGATTTGTCAAAGCCTGCTGTGTAGGTTGACGCTTTTCTGTTAATCTTCTGTACTGATTATAGCTACATCAATGCAGTCGTTTTTAGAACTTTGCATACAAAACTATACAGACAACGCGCGCAACAGCGTACATAATATGACCAGAGAGACTACTGTATAGCGAGTTTGGAACAAGGCCACTTAGAACATTCAATGTCCGACCATTGACGGTTTCATGGCGCTTCTGCGAACTGCGTAGCATAACGCCAGCGCTGGCTACCGATCGTTCACGGCCGGACTAGTGACTTCAAAGGTTGCAGCGGACCAAAAGACATGGAAAGAGAACCATTCTGGGACTTATAACCGGCAACATTAGGTTCGTTAAGGGTCGTCCGTGGTTTGTTGCTATCAAATGCAGTCCATTGCAGTCCAGTTAGCAACCGACCGGTAGTTTTTTTTCTAGGAGTCCTGATAGCAGATTTTCTTTCATGAACCGAGATGAACCCGTGATACGCTTTATTATGATGAAATGCTGCATTTATTTCTTGTAATTAATAGCAGCAGCAATCTTTGTGATTAAATGCGACAAACATAGCCTACATGACAAAAACCGACCAAAACGAGTGCTATTACAACCAGCTATCAGTCACAAAATAGATACATAGATTGTAGTACTAATTTTTATGTTAATATAAAATCAATTTCACGACGAATGTATAGATGTGAAGACGTACTTTTAGACGCCGTCTTAAATATTTTACTTCTCTGTTCATTAGCACTGCAAGCGCGTTTAAAACTTTTTTGCAGTTAACACGCTATACATATTACCGACTCATTTACTTACTTATTTACTTACTTACTATGTGTAAAGTATGTGTGTGTGTGTCCGGGCTGTACAGTAACGACGAGTTGACGAAACGTTTCGAGGAGCTGGACAAAGACGGAAACGGCGTACTGAGCGAGAACGAGGTCGTGTCGGTCATCGGCGAGATGATGTGTAGTAGTAACAGCAGTAGTTGTTGTCGTCGATGTTGTTGTAGTAGTATCCCAGTAGATCGGCGAGATGATGGGAGTGGATCGGCCGCGCGCGCTGGCGCTGATGCAGATGTTTGATCGTAATCATGACGGCAGCCTCGATAAGACGGAGTTCATGCAGATGTGGGCATCCATGTTTGGTCGCTAGAGGCACATGCAGCCAGTGGACACCTGCTCGTGATCTGACGCGATATTTTGTACTCTCGTTTTATTCCGTTATGCCCTGATGAGCGCATAGCACTCGAATACACGTCTGGACGACCGGCGATGATAATTTAACGTTTTGAGGCCCAAACTCTACTACTTTGATTACTTGTGGATTTGTCGTGTAGTTTGTTTTACGACAAATCTACAACAAATTAAAATAAGTAAAGTTTGCGCTTCGTACACTCGTCGGCGTTCGCTTAACTTCTTGATCTCAGCGTCATCGTCATCGTCGTCGTCGTCATGACTTCAATTGACTTGGTCACTACGTGATCTCTTGTTGGCTAATGGCAGTTCTCGTTGCAGTCTGGCACGCGCGTAGCTTTTTACTTAATTTAGCACGCGTCGGTGCAACGGGGTGGATTTAACTAGCTAATCAAGCGACACTATAATTAACTTAGTACTCGACTTGAGTTTTGCTGGTGCAGCCGATTTTTACAAGCTCAGTTAGAGTAAAACCGCACTGTAATGTGTATCATTTGAATTTTTATAAAGTTAATTTCATCAGACGGTTGATAATGATAGTTTGTAAATTTAACAAACTCGTAATTGTTGTCCCTCCTGTTTGAGAGTTTGAGATGAAAGCCCTTGGCGGAGTCCAGGGTGACTGGAGGACTAGAAGCTGAAAGATGGTAGCTAAATAATGGCATAAACTTTACGATAGAGTTCGGTATTATCGTTCTGTAGCAATAAAAGCCAAAGTTGCGTGTGAAATAGTTGTACTAATTGCCATATTTCAATGGTGTCGAACTTTGTAACTTTCTTGAAATTATCGGGGTTGGTCAGGAACTACAGTAGCAACTTAGTCTCACCTCATAATAACCTCAATTCGCCCGGGAGTTACGCCTTTGCCTATATCCGCGTTGGGATGCAGTGAGTTGCACTGAAAGTGTGTTGTCACAGAATGTCGCTATGTGATCTGATGATAAAGAAAGTTCAAGAAACTGGTATTGTCTGTATACATCACACTGCTGATAGTTTTTATGCGTATACTTCGATCTCACAAGTCGCATTGTTGGCTGCGCTAGCGGCAATGTACTAAGATTATGTAAGAAACAGCCACAAAACAATGTAAATTATTGCTTGTTATTTTAATAGAGTTTAGAATTTAGATTCAATTTATGTACAGTTTACAGTTTATCATCTCTATTTGACTGTCTGCTTTTTGAAATCAATAATTAATGTTTCGACTTGCTTTCAACTGTTGTTACTTAATCAAGCAAATATCTTTTTGTTTCGTTAACAAAAACTTTAAATTACAAACTCAGCGGCTCTTTAAACTACTTCGCTAAGAAAGAAATCAATAGATAATAATTAATCTTTGTTGTTGTTGTTGTTGTTATTATTGTCGTTGTTACGGCCGCTGCTGCTGTTGCATTTTGCAGCAGTTGACTGACTGTTGTAAATCGCGCAAATGGACCTGAACATAACATTTTTATTCGTTTATCATATTGGTCTATGCGTAGACTCCACGAAGTAGTAGATCTGGTATACGTGAGTAGTGTTCAGATATTATAGAGTTTTTTTCGAGGATTGTATGTTTAGGTCGTTCAGTCGTTCCTATATGGTGGTGGTTGCTCAACGAACGACAAATATCTAGAACAACGTACAAAAAATATCTTCTTACTTTGCCTTTCGCCGCGGAAGCTTTATATCCCAGCATGTCGGCTGTGCAAACGCTCGGTCGGAAGTAACCGCTCAGACAGTTGATCATTAGTAGGGGCCTACGATTGATCGATAGCTGAAGTTTCGCCAATGCTGAAAAACTATTAACAGCACCATGCGAACGCAGTGTATATCCTATATTTAGCTCATCGATCAAGGCCATAAATAATGTGACGTTGCTATGAAGTTCTAGGAATTCAAAATTATTGACATAATGTCGTAACAAGAAAGCCCAGCTCTAGCTAGAGAAGACGTGTTACAGCCTATACAGTTTTTGTTGCAGTACTGACCTTCAAGGTCATCCAAGGTCGATGATTTTTTATTTTACCTGAAAGGGCGTATGCCACTTCCTATTGGTGATTAATAGTAACCGTAGCCCTATCTCTCACCGTTTCCGAGATATGGCCAGTTTTTGGTTAAAAAACGCACATTTTTTCTACCCCTCCATTTAACCCCAAATTTGAAAATGGGTTTTTAAAACTGCATCTCCTAAATTTTTTACGCAGAGAACCTCGATATAAAGCTATTTATGCGTTTAAAAAGTTTTCCCTTAGACATGTCACTTAGCTACAATACACCCGTTACATACGGACAGACGGACGGACGACAACCGTACCATAGACATTTACAGCATAGCTCTAGCGCGTCAAAAAGCAAGCGATGTTAATAAATTTAGTTAAATTGTTTGTCGAAATACTAAGCTTATTCTTTTAATATATTTTTCGTTTGTTATTTATCTTATCGCATAGCTAATCAATATTTCTACCGTTGCTTCTTAGTGTTATCAATTATGCCATTGACAGGCTTCTTGAAGTTTTCTGTAGTAGATATACAATTAAAGAGCTGCATACACTCTGTAGTCCTTACTTTCCAGATAATCTTTTATGGGTAATTTCAAATTTAGATAACTGTTGTCACATTGTTTGCTTTGTAAATAGTTTCAGATCGTGTGAAAGTGATTTTTATTGTATCATTGCAAAACAGTTTCTGGTAATTTTAACGATATTTGTTGTACATCGTATTTATGTGCGAGTTGTACTCGCTATTCAGTTATTTAGTTACATAACATATAATGTTGATTGTTTTCGTATGAACTAAATTGAACAAAAGCTTGTTTTTTTACAGCGTATGAATGATGGGGTCAGAAATTTATAACAAGAGATATTTAATATTTTGTATGGTGTTCCGTATGTTACAGCTGAGAATTTTCTGGCAATGGCAGTTTACGCGAAACAGTGTCTGACACAGAACACTCTTATCTCCAATTCACACCAGCGATGCCGACGTGATCATATCACTTTACAAGGAGAAAGGCTCAAGAACCATCTGTAGCAGTTACAGGCCAATCTCACTGTTGTCAGTGCCGGGCAAGGTTTTTACCCATGTGCTTCTAGAACGGCTGCAGCCCCTTCTTACTCGTCAGCGAAGACCTCAGCAATCCGGCTTCACACGCAGTCGCTCGACAATCGACGCCATATTGACGTTAAGTCTCCTGGCCGAGTTGCATCGAGAATTTCGAAAGCCCCTGCATGTGGCTTACATAGGCATTAAGGCCGCCTTCGATTCGGTGGACCGCCAAGCTCTTTGGAAGGCACTGCACGCCACTGGTGATCCACAATTTCTGATCCAACTGATCCAGGACTTGCACACGGGCACAATGTCAAGAGTTCGAGTTGGGAAAAGGCTGTCAAAGGCATTCTATACTTCCTCGGGTGTGCGGCAGGGATGTGTACTTGCTCCAGCGTTATTCTGCTTGGCAATTGACTGGATCATGTCCAGATGCTCTGGCAGTCTTGGCATCACACTTGATGGGGCAGTGTTTACTGACCTGGACTATGCAGATGATGCGGTACTCTTTGCACAGGATCCAGGCAGGTGGCAGGCAGAACTC
>Ga0209671_1004163_pt1 | contig 14215 bp, 9 predicted proteins | sample WorMetHERISLAND2_2_FD_187401 | JGI IMG/M metagenome (GOLD analysis project Ga0209671, IMG submission 187401) | Marine gutless worms symbiont microbial communities from Max Planck institute for Marine Microbiology, Germany - Olavius geniculatus... | ecosystem: Host-associated > Annelida >... | reverse complement strand
TCCCCCTGCTTTTCGAGTGCCTAGGACGTTTCCCCCTAGACCAGTAACAACATATTATCAGAGTCAGCGCCAAGCCTGAGCAGAAATTTCTTGCAGGACCAAAAGCAACACCGCTTTTAAAGTCTCGTCGCCATTAAGTATTTTTCAAACACAATGAGTCTTAGTAGGCACGAGTATGCGAACATAATTAACATCAATTATGGATGTAGCTACGTGCCTACGAGACGATTAAACTCGACTCGATACAGACTGAACCAGAAAAGTAAAAGCAGCTGTCACACATATTTTTTATGTAGACTACATAAAGAAAGCAAAATTTGATAGATTGCAGACACTCTCTTTGCTGTGATTGCAAACACTGCGCTTTGAGTGGCATTTTGACATCGCCATCTGCAGCTGTTTCTTGAGAAGCTGAGAATTGAACTTCTTGAGACTTGGCCTTTGTTTGGCGTATTATTTAAGCCTATTAATGACAACACAAGAGTATTTAATGTTTGCTGCTTTCTTTCACCATACTGACGCTGAAAATTATGCCACTATCTAGTGCTCGATCGATTCTCATGCAACAGCATAGGGAGGGGGGAAACGTCCGGGTATCGCAAGAACTGGGAGAAGAAAACGTCCGGGGTGCCACCGACCAGGGGGGAACGTCGGGGGGAAAAGTGTCCGGGAGGAAATGTCCTACACCCCTCTTGGGTCACCGTGTTTTGGGCAATCTGTCTTGATGGTTGAATTTTCGGGGGCAGATCTGGCGCTATGATTGGTCAGACATATTGCCACTGTGGCATTTGCCTGCAAGATTTTCACTGCAGTACGCAGATTAAAGGAAAATTTAATCAGTCTTCGCAGGATTTAACCTCATGAAATTTGGGCGTAGGACATACCCCCGAAAATTCAACCATCAAGACAGACAGCCCAGAACACAGTGACCCTGGAGTCGGGGCTATCATGCTGCAGTCCCCTGGCCGAATATACAGTGAGAAAAAATAGTGCTGTAGACATTATACAATGCTAGCTTCTTACTATGCACGATTATTGCTTGTGTTGCGCATATTACGTACCATATAAGAATAAAAACGACAAAAATTGTACCAAACTACTCAATGTCAAGGACGCCTACAGCAAAGCATATTTAAACCAAAGCGGCTAAGGCCCATGGCACACGATCCAAGTTCTCCGCCAAAGTCGCTTCATCATCACTTTTTGCCAGTTCGCCACACTAATTTACTTTAGTTTGAATTTACAATTACAGTTTACAAACTTTAAACTTTCCATATTATTCACTTTAAACGTTTCTAATTTTTTAACGTTCTAATATCTAAAACATTAAACTTACTTACCCAGTTGCTAATTTGCTATATTTCACTCTTTTATTTATCAGAACTACTAAATATTTTGTCCATCTTACTTGAGCTAAGCTCAGAACTGCTAATACTAATATCAGTTAGGAAATAAAGTGGCTGTTCATACTCCTTCCAATGTGCATCACCACACTGTTTGTTTGACTGCAGCAGTCGTCTTACTCCATTCATTTATTTAACAAGGTAGTTTAGCAATGTGTCGCAGGTGTTATGAGATCTTTATTGAAAACTTTATTGCAGTTTTCCACCGAGTGCACCACTGCGCCTGCGAAAAATTTCGTTATAAAACTGCTGTATATTAAGTGAAAGTTACGACAAACTACAAGGTCTACTTTTTTGACAAACAGCTCTACGTACACGGTGTTTCATAAAAAGGACCCCCTTTTGTTTTTTTCATAATTTACTCAAATTATGAGCAATTTACATGAAATTTTTAGCAGTTGTAGCTGAAGAAATACTAATTCAAAATATTACAACAAAATATGGCAGTTGATTAAATATTCTTTGCTAGTCGTGATGTAACGTTGACGTCATAATGTGTCACAGGTACGAACTTACTAGTCTCAACTGGTGCTGTCAGTTGCTACCCTGCTTTGATGGTGAACTTAATCTGGCTCGCTAATGAAAAATGCTTATCGTGTCAGCACTGAGCAACATGGAAACATGAAATCGAGCATCTTGTGATCCAAAAACTCAACATCTTGCAAGCTCGGTGTGATGATGCACTGTCTTGCTTGAACATGTGAAAGACCAACTATCCCCACAGACATGTAAATTCGATCTCTTTGCACGTTTTTGTGGCTGCAACGGTAAAAATTCAAATATTTAACACCAATGAACCAGATTTTTCACCATTGAAGCAGGGTAGCAACTAGCAGCACCAATTGGGATTAGCCTGTTTCTACCTGTGACACATTATAATGTCATCGTTACATCACGACTATCAAAGAATATTTAATCAACTGCCATGTTTTGTTAAAACATTTCGAATTTGTATTTATTCAGCTACAACCAGTAAAAATTTCATGCAAATTGCTCATCATTTGAGTGAATTATGAAAAAAAAACTAAAAGGGGTCCTTTTTTATGAAACACCATGTACTCATACAATTGAATATGTTAGTCATTTGGAATCATTAGCATTACCTACAACAAATATATCAAATAATACCATATGACACATAAGTAAATTTACACATTGCGAACAAATATAGACCTAAATATGCCACAAAAGCAAACACACTTCAGGTAGCTAGTTAGAAATAACAATCATCATTTAGATTCCGTGCTGAGCTCATGGAAGTCTACAAGTTAGTGTCACATTTTTTTAAAAATTTAGGTACAAAATGGTGCAAGTTAAATGGTTAAACCCAAGCCTCACAGTTCACAGCACAATAGCATAATCATACATGTCGTGCAGAATTTTCAGCAGCTCACAAGCTGAAGGGAAAACTGGCAAAAAAATCAACCAATTCTACCAAAATCATGGTAAAAACAAAGTTAAAACATTAAATGTCAATACATATAAACAAAATATCATCAAAACTAGAACAAATACTCTATAGCTGCAACAACGTATCGTACCAACATTCATCACAAGATACCCAGTAACCAGACCTGTCAACAGCAGAGAAAGGGGAGAAGTTTTCCCTGGACCCGTGACGTTTGGGAGCCCCGCCATAACTCAAGACTTATAAAGTAAACCAGAATGCACCATTTTAAAAAGCAAAACTCAAAAATTTTCTTCCACAGACGAGCCCTGCGAGAATGTTTTCCTGAATTATGGAACTTTCGTTCCCATGTACTTTCACTCACGTGAATCAAATTTCGCTCCCTGGAAATTTCGCTTCCACAACACGAATTTGGATTATTTGATTGATAAACTAATGGTATTAAGGCATTATGGCTTGTTCGTATTTTTGTACAGCTTCATTGTAGAAAAAGATGGCAGGATCTAGCAAATTTATTTATTAATTATTTTATCTTAAACATATTAAGTTTCACAAATTCTTCCTCAAACTATACTTCTTTATAAATTTTTCCTCAAAATATATTTCTCGTCAAGTTCTTACCAAAGTTCCAGAAAACGAAAGTTCCTGGGAACGAGAGTTCCAGGGAACGAAAGTACCAGGCGGGAGTAAAAGTACATGGGAACAAAAGTTCCAGTTACCTGTTTTCCGTGTGCCCTGCTGTGGCTCTCTACGTCCCTGAAGATAACACTACCATTAACAGATCCTCAGAGTCAGAACTCTGAACTAATTCCACTTTTTACAGAAAACGTACGGTAATTAAATTCCACACAAATTTCAAATAATAACTGAAAACTGTAATAAATGAATGTACGATGAGATGACATGCTTCTGAAACCATTTGAAACTTCTTGTCTGTTTTTTTTCTAAGCAAAAGGTACTCGTACTGTCACAATGTCAACTCAGGAAAGCACACTTTTGTGCCCAATATACTTCAAGCAGTAATACAGAATATACAGAAACACATGCAAAAATAGAAGAAAAAAGATCTGCACAATGACTATAATGACAATGTATCATACATGAAATTGGTAAAAAGCCAAAATGTATCATACAAAATTTCTATTAAAATAATTTGCAGTGTGGTCAACACAAGAAATAAACTAAGATATTGGACTTGACATATTTCATTGAGCTATTATTCATCTTCAATAACACATTATACAACTTGTTGTAAGATACACTGTGCAGTTATGTTAACCAACAAAACTCATCATATGCCATTACAGAGAATAAAAAATTTAAAGCGTCTAGCATGGAAAGACGTAGATATTCAGATTACAGAAGCCGCTGAAATTTGCTCCAAGTGGTCACATTCTTGGAAATATTCCCCACAGCTGCAATAAAAAACAGCCAATGAATGCATTCGTTAAACTACACATTGGTATGTGGTAAGAACACTGCTAATCGCCACAATGAAATGATCTAAAGTCTGGTGTAAACAAAATCAAAGTATCTAGAAACCCGAATACAGTGCAACTATTTTCCATTTTGTTTGACCCGTCCATTTTTCTGATTGTATTCAATGTTAGGCCACATCCTCAGAGAGATACATTTGCAGACTGCTGCAGGACGTGGCCATCAAATGATCATGGTTCACAGAAAGATGGGTTTAATAACGAGACTGACTGAAAGTAAGCACGAAACAGTAATGTCAAAGTAGATACAGGTAATCTAGCGAGTAGACGCCCAACTTTTATTTTAAAAATCCAGATAAATAAAAGGAATTTATGGCTAATATTTAAAGATTAGCCAAATTACTGTGAAAAATTAAAAACATGGCTAATACTGGCTACAGTAAATCAATTCAAAAAATGTTTCAAACGTCAAACGCAACCGGAAACACATAGTTAATCTTAGTTATTTGGATAGTAAGCGTTATATGGCTTTGCCTGTGCTTTCATATGCCACCAGTAACATTGGTAGCTTCGGTGAATATCTTAAATACAGCAATAATCACAGGACAGAACCATGAGTAATTCCGTTGAGGCATGCAGCCAGTGACACCGGTTGGCATCATTTTAGTAAATCCTTTGGGGGGAGAGGGGAATCTTGCTCTTTTCTGCATCCCTTCCCTTCACTCCCCTTTCCTCTCTTCCCCTGCCCTTTCCCCTACCTCAGCCCTTTCTTCTCCCTCATAACCTCAGTCCTTCTGTTTTCCTTCCCACTCCTGCCCTTAGAAGTAGGTTTCTTAAAATACAACTAAGAGGTCTGGGACAGCGTTGTAATCTCCCACAACGTGGTCTGGGGCAGTGAGCCAGCCGAAATCGGATTTAGTGCAGTTCAGCCTTGAAAAGTGACATGTGGTGGCAACAATTTAAATGATTTTCCTAAGAATCAACTGACCAAATTTCATACAGTTTACACAGTACAGACCAATCGGGTATCGAAAGTTTTTTGTAGTTGTTTACTCACTCAGGGAAAAAATTGAAATCACAAATACTTGAGGGGTCCATAGACCTCTCCAGACCTCTCCCCCCCTTAAATGACGCCCTTGCACTCAGAAAACTGTTCAAACCAAGTCACAAGTTTTCAGAATTTAAAACTGTTGCTGAATCACAAACAGAAGCACAATTTTGTACTTTCTACATCTGTTTTTAGTACCGGTATAGAATGATTTTATCTCAGTAAAAAAATTGAAAATCTGTATAAAATTTTTTCAACAGATTTACGGTGCAGAGAAATTCGGCAGTGAATTCAGCTATCTGCTATGGTCTGGGTCTTTACTAGTGAGTGGCAAATTAAGCACCTTGAGACCGATGCCAAGCAGAATGGCGATGATCAGAATAGGAAAGAAGGACAGCAATACTTTGTCTGATTTCGGAGTCTTCTTCAGCAGCCATGACAACATGCCCGTCTTCCTGTCTGTGTATGGAGGATATCGGACACTACACATCAGCATTACCAGCAGCTTTTAACTGAATGCACTATCTTGAGCTAACTATGCCATAATCACAGCTTAAAAGTTTACTTCTGTTTGCCTTGCTGCAATGTTAATGCTAATTTGTAGCTTATGAAAAAATACAAATTTTTCTGGTTCCAAACTAGATCTGAAGGGTGGCTGGCTGGTAGCACCAAAATGGGCCAGCTCCGAAAAATGCAGTATTCCACAGCATCAAACTGGCAATACCTGTGCGATACAACGACCATCTTTTTTTAGTAATTAATTTAAGAAACATCAATGAAACTAATGCCACATATGTATTGTGTATTGTTCACTGTTGCTGCATTTAAAACATGACAAACTTCAAGTGGGCAAGTGCACAACCACACATATGTAAAACTTTTGTAACCAATACAAGACAAAATTTTTCGTGTGAAGGGAGAAGGGATAGACCTATGATGCATATTACATCACTACATACTAATTAATCAAGCTTCTTTCTGGACAAGACCTCAAAATTACCCAAATCTAACAATGTCAAAAGATGTCACCAATAGCTCAGAACCTAAAAGCATGGAAAGACAATCTTGAAATATGTCTCGGAAACGAACAGCAGCATTTTGCTACATACTCGTTGAGTCGTTCCATGTTCTGAGCACGCAGAAGGCAGGCACGCTTGTGAGAGAATGTATCGAACGAGAACTTGCCGTGATAACCACCGATGCCACTCCGACCGACGCCACCAAACGGAAGTGTTGGCACTACACAACACATCACCAACCCCACAGTGCTCAACCGGCCCCATTACTTAACGCAGCTCTGTACAAACTCACTCTGACTTGTGCTTACACACTGCTTTCTTTATCTATCAGTAACATTACACAACGTTTTGAAAACTTCATTATCCTCACATTTATAAAGTTTCGAAAAAAAATGTAAGACACATTAATGCGTTAAACATTGGTAGTGTAGCTGTCAAGCAATTACTTTTTTTAATCACGTTAATCGCGTGACTAATTATTTTAATCGTTTGTTAATCATGATGTTAACACACATTTTGTTTCTTATGCTGATGTTGTAGGTAGCTGCCAGCAAATGACTGAAGGCCGTTTTCAATGTCTTGCTGTTTATAACCCATCTACAAGATGCGACCGCAGTCGAATTTGCCCTCAAATGATTAAATTTTGACAACTGGCATCAAATGATCAAAATCAGCTGTTGCTGTTTAATGGCTGCATTAGAAGATTGGAGTAGTGCTGCAACTGTAATGCAATTAGTTCAACTTTGAGTGGTTCCTATTGTATAATGGGACTCCAGCTTCACACAGTTTGTGTTTAGAAATACATTTTTTACAGCATTAACTTCTTTGACAGTGACTAGTTCCTTAACACACTGACTAACATGTTAATTCAACAGCCCTAGTCGATAGCAGACTAAACAACATTGCATATATACTCTCCAGTCTTCATCAAATAAATCCATTTTCTACAGCCATTCTATGTTGAGCTAATCATCATCTTTCGGTAATTATTATAGCACTACTCTATTATTGTACAAGGGTCATTCGATGAATAAGTTTACAAAATGGCACCATTCCATCAATTCCTAAAATGACAAAAATCCAAAATATACAGTTTGTGAGGAATTTCATTCAGAGTGCAATCTGTGAGTTTCATTATGATGACGTCACTGTGGCGTCATTATGATGATGTTACTGTGATGTCATTTATAAACATTAAATACGGCGACGTTCACACTGAAATTATCCTGTAACGAACAGTGTGCCATCATTGTCATTTTATGAGCAAAAGGCTGAATGCAAATCAGATTCTCTCTGCTATGCATGCAGTGTATGGCAACAAGTGTTTTACGAAGCCAACAGTAGGCTACAAGTCTGGTGTAAGAAAATGCTAGGTGAGCAAAAATTTGCATCAGATACTGAGGTGCAATCAGTCGTTTGTCAGTAGCTAGAACAGCAGCCAGCATCATTCTTTGAATCGAGCATTTAGAATCTTGTTGACAGATAGAACAAACGTTTGAATAAACTTGGACTATATGCTGCAAAGTGAAACAATAATGTTTAACATTTAAAAGGTGACATTAACTTAGCTAGATTACCGGTAGAGAAAATAATACAGAAATAAACTGTGTTCTATTAACAGATGACGTCACAATGATGGCGTCAGCATGAAAAAAAATTTTCACATAGGTTCAAAATTAAATTTCGAAAAAAACGTATATTTCAGACTTTTAATATTTTAAAACTTAATAGAATGCTGACATTTTGTAAACTTACTTATCGAACGACCCTTGTAGCAATAGTTCTTACATGCTGGATGCGATTTGTCATACAACCAACGTTATACACACAATGGCCAGTTCAGCGTTCACAGCACAGCAGGCATTAGACAAACATGATCTAACTCACATGACGGATGCATCAAAGTGTCGTTGACAGTAACACCACCACTTGAAGTGTTTGTGAGTATCCTGTCTACCACCGGCTTGTTGTTGGAGAATATGTACATGGCCAGCGGCTTGTCCCTACAAGCCAGCAACAGCCAAATAAACACTCAATACCACATCTAACACACGATGGCATAACAAGTGGAACATACGTGCTTTACACACATTGGGAATCGACGAGCATTCAGACAGTTTGGGAAAAATTAGCCTTGATCACTGCAGCAAAGGGTGTTCATGTTGAATGCCAAGTTTAATATTAGATTAAGGCTAATTTTTCCAAAGCTGTCCTATTCGATCTACATAAAGCATATTACATGGACACAGTCAGGTGATCAGGTGGACGTCAATCAAACATTGGTCAGTCGTATGTCAGTTGCAGCTTATGCCGTTTTAGTTGACTTTACATCATACTACGTTGATATTTTACATCATGGACACAACGCATTCTTGGAAATATTCTTTTTTCTATCACTGTATGGTGGACAAACATTTTCAAAAAGCACTTATTTACAACATCAAATCAACAATACAAAAATTACCATAATAATTTATTTCACGCTTACAATTTCACTCGCATACTTGAAGCAGAACACTATTGGGTTTACCTGTCATTTAAAATGTCGATCACTTCATCTACATTCTTGACAGCGACAAAAGGCAGAACTGGACCAAATATCTGAATATAAAAACATGACTATTTTTGCTCTAATATAATTAACTAATTAAATAAGTACAACAAAGTAAGTATGTAAATAAGTAAGTTACCTTTAATTAATGATGCACATGCTTATGTTGTACAAGTATCAGAACTGCACAAGTATTTAACATAAAACAGATGAAACACAACCAACAAGTAAAACACATGCAGGTAAAGACATAATGATATACAAAAGAATATAAAAGCTACTTAAAAACAGCCTTTGTGAGAACTGATTACACAAATAGTTTAACCGATTACCTGTAGCAACACTGATAACATCAGTAAATAAGTAACAGGCAGTAGCAAGTTAGCAGCAACATGACATTCAGTAGAGTGAATAGAAGTAAATGGCAGTTATTACAGCATGATAAACCAGAAACATATGTCAGCCCAAAGCCAACATATGAGGCAGCCAAAACCATGACCTTTGACCTTTTCAGCTAAAAACTGGCACAACTGATACTCTTCCCTGAGAAATGCTCACACCAGTTTTGCTTGCTATATGCCTTATTGTTTCAAATTAGGTGTCGTAAAAGATGGACAAACAGAAAGATAAACAGATAAGCAAGACTCAGAGCATGGCCCAACTGGATGGCTGCATAACGAGCTGAAATAAGAGGACAGAGACCTGAACTAACCTCATCTTTCATGATGGAGTCCGAGAGCTGAACGTCGACAAGCAGGGTAGGTGAGATATAGTTGGTCTTTTCATCCGTTACACCACCGACCGCCACCGTACCACTAGTGGCCTCTAGCAATGACTTTATGCGACTAACAACACATGCAACATACTTATTAATTCATTCAGTGATTTTCACTGAACCAAAATAATGATTCTTCCGATTGACTTCACAGAACCACAGTGATGGTGGCGCATAAAAATGGAATAATGCCCACGCAGAAATTTGCTGAGGTGTGGTTCTGGAAATGATTAGTCTCGATCACTGCAGTCAAGTGTATACGTACAACACATTATACATTAGTTTTCTGAATATGCACAATGTACGTACATAGTATAATAAAAGAAATATTGCACTTTATTTGTGGAACACCCTGTAATGGCCCCTATACTGAAATTTTTAGTTCTTGCTTGATGGCCTACTTTGACACAGTTATTTAAGGCTACAACAATTACAAAAGTAAACATTAGCAAACGGTTACTACAACTCTTTACTAGCTGAACTCATGGCAACAGAAACACACTGAGACCAAAAAAAATCAAATAGGTATATAATTACACCAGAGCACTAATTTTCATGAGTTATTAAGAAAGTTAACTTTTACAAAACAACCGAACATACAAACGGCTGTTAGAACTCGTTACTTACTTGAAGTGATGGCTATTAACAATGCGTCCAAAGCTGTCTGAGGACTGTGGGTCGTCGCCATAGAATGACTTTAGAATGCTCTTGCAATGCTCCACAAGTGGACCCTACATTTCAGTTTGCCACATCAAGATATTTAACTGCATTTTTTTCTAAATGCTGAATAATTGCAGTTTTATTACAGAACACACAATAACACATCAAGTTTTTTTTAGTAATTTCAATGAGCTACTAAAACATGAAATTATAAATAATATGAAATGTCATGATGGAAAAATGCTTAACAGTGTAAATATCAACAATTAAACCTCAAAACAGAGCTTTTTTATGATCTCAAGCTTATGTTCATTAGTGATTCTTTAAAAAATGACAAATTCTGAAGATTCTCTGTTCAGATAATGGACACAATAAGTTTGTCATGACTAGAATGAGACTAATTTCTCTGAGTGGGGTTAAATTCCGAGATAAAATCAGCTGACAAAGAGACTGTACATGGTCAATGTTATCAACTGTATGACAATTGCTAGTGTTTTAAACACACTCAGAACAGAGCTAGTACTTTTGCTTAGCTAACCGAGTAAATGCAATTAACTTTGGTAAAATTCTAGGACTACGACATTTGTTCAAAACTTTCCAGGACCGCGTCTGGAAATTTTAATGCACAAATTCCATGACCTTCTAGGATTTCCAGATCTTATACGAAAACTTCAAGCTGTGCACAATGCTGTAACTTGCCTGTACTTCTGGCGTACACATCACGTAGTCCGGTGCAACGCATGTCTGACCACAGTTGATGAACTTGCCCCACATCAGCCGACGAGCTACAAGCTGAAGATCACTGGTGTCATCGACGTACACTGGGCTGTGCAGTATTACACACACGCACACAAACACACAAATCACATCAAATCAGCATTTAATGGAATGTTGCGGCCAAAAGACTGCATTATAGAAATACAGCTGCTGTTGTATTCTGCCCTACGAGCAGGTTTTCGTTTGCCATCGACGCCACCTTGCCCGCTCTTGTGCCAACTCCTTGAGTTGTGAATAATCCATGTCCTCGTCACTTGTCTCCAGTAGCCAGCTCAGTAGCATTTCTTTTGGTCTCCCTCTTCCCTTCTTCCCTGGCAGTCGACCTTCCAACACTGTGCTCACCAAAGAACCATGTTGCAACAACCTCTTTTGTCTAGTCGTCAGTGTGTTTATGAGGTCTCTCCTTGTTTCAAAACAAGTAAAATAAAGCATAATAAACTGATAAAATACACTATTTTGACAATATAATAATATGCAGAATCAATAAAAAAACATGCTCAACAGATTTATTTGATTGCCCTAATCAGACACTAGCCACTAGCCAATTTCTTTTTGAGCATTTTGCTGAAAATGGCATGACTTAGCGATGCATGGTTGCAAAAACATGTTGCCGTAAACTTTGTGCCACTTTTTTCTAGACTACACTGTAGTATATCCATCCTATCAAAGGAAACAAAACCACATGTTCCGACCTTTTGCCACCAAGCTCCAAGGTGACGGGAGTAAGGTTCTTAGCCGCAGCCTCATAGACAATCTTGGCGACCTGAGAATTACCAGTGTACAGAATGTAGTCAAAGCGTTCTTTTAGCAACTCGGTTGACTCCGCCACACCGCCATTGACAACACGTATGCAGTCCTGCATGTACAGTAGACAACAGTTGCACACACTAATCAGTCCTCATGCTCACTGCTTTTAACTGGCTAATTTAATTTAGTTTCTATCCTTTGATTCCTAAGACCCTTTGGTATCAATTAAAGCTACTCCTAAAAAATCTATAATGGTGCACCAGCTGGCAGTGAAACTGTAAAAAAATAACCTATGTTCAGTCACTGCGAAAAGATTAACAGGCTAGGAAAAACCATCATTAACAAATGCATGTGCACTATTTGAATAAAATAAAATTCCATTTAAAACACAAATATTACACAAAAAGGCACATGAAGCCATCTTACTATAATGCGCGGAAAGTTTGTCAGTTTGTTTGTTTGTCCATCTGTCATACCCATCTGGAGCCTTCAGTGTTGCACACTTACGGACCCTGACCGCAGCATTCGAGTCCTTGAGCCTTAGGTACATGCACACCCTCTTGTCCCCACCTCCACCCACGAGCAGCCTGAGAAAGGGCTGAGTTGCCAGCCGGCCATCAGTATAGTGCTCAGCGCTGCGTGTAGCGATCTGTGGTGCCATCTGGCAGTCACTTAAAGGCCTTCCCACCCGTAGGGCAGGTACTTTGCTAATTATTATGAAGCCATAACATCTACCACAATTGCTACAGACAAACTACACTAAGTGCAGCCAAGTGATAAATTCATTCACTGGCAATGCAACGGAGTGGATGCAGATTGCAGACCTTGTCAAGATATTCTGAACACAATCTCTCTAGAATTTGTGCTGTATGCTCCGACACTTCAGACGGCTTTAGAACAACGCAATTGCCTGCAAGTTAACACAATGAGTCAAGCGACAAACTACAGCCATTGGTCTTTGCTTATTCTTAATCCACCAACATCGCCTTCACATATTAATGGACTGCACAAAAAATAACCAGGTCAGAAACACTATGTAAGTCTACTTAAACAGAGAGACAGATGTCCAAGGAAAACTTTGTCGGCTTAAGACAAAAAAAAATATCAAAAGTTCAATGCACAAGTCAAAAAATCTTTTTTTAAGCTAAGGCAAGTTTACACTGAATAATGGCCACTAAAATGCTGAAAAAATAAGCTGCCTACCTGCTGCAATAGCACCAACCATTGGACCAAGCGTCAACTGCACGGGGTAGTTCCAAGCGCCCATTATTAGCACAACACCAAATGGTTCAGACTTGATGTACGCTTCATCCATCATTGTCAGCAGGTCTTTAGACACCTACATACATAGATTAATAACCAGTTAGTCAATGGCAACTGCATGGTTGGCTGGCACATGCCAGTTAGACAGCTGATACAAAATCATACAAAGTGAAACAAGAAAAGCCCAGCTAACGCAAAAGGGAACACGCAATAGCGGTGCATGGTCGCACGCTAGTGATCCGTAGACTTCATCCGTACAGCTTTCGGCAACAGTTTCAAAGAAAGCCCAGTAGAACAAAATCAATCACTAGAAATTTGGGGCAAAGCCCAACGTGAGTCCACCCGGCACCCTAAGTCCGATTGGGAGAAATTAGAGGGGGGAGGTAAAATTTTCCCGGCATCAAAGTCACGTGGCCCGAACTCAAATGCATTGGCATACGCCGAACGTGCATTGTCGACTTAGGGTAGGTCAACGTGAGCGCTTATAACTTTGTTCGTAGTGGACCGAATTTCAACGCCGAAAAGATCGTTCTCGTCAACACCGTTCAGATTTTGTCGCTATCTTCATCGATTCCAGAGATATTTGTGGTCAAACTCGAAAGTTGTCGTAAAATGTACTAAATTTTGGACATTTTTTGCCCTCCCAAATTTTAAGGGGGGCGGTGCCTCCAAACTTCGTACTTGCGTTAACACCCCAACCTAGAGGCGCGTCAAGTGCCAAAGTTTCGTTAGCTACACCCCCTAACTCCGAAGTTATAAGCGCTCCTTTATTGCATTTTAAGCCAATTTTTGACTCCCCTTTCAAAAAAGTTGTAAGGGGGGCCCCCGTCCCCGGTGGGGGGTGCGCTACTAAAAATTGGTCACTCTCCAGCGCCTGTAAATATTTGGGGGCGCAGCACCCCCTAGGGGCCGAAATATGGCCTTCCAAAAAATTTGATTTTGGTGGGTAAACATTAGCCGCGTAATCTCTGATGTTAGTGGACTGAAGTTCACACAATTTTTTTTATTCAACGCGGAATTAACTGTATTTGATAACGCCGTTTACCGCTTGTCGATATCCCTATGCAGTTCAGAGATATTTGCGCTCAAAGTCGAAAGTTGTCGTTAAACGTACTAAATTTTGCGCGT